>VFQR01000056.1_pt1 | contig 316869 bp, 251 predicted proteins | sample 3512321 | NCBI WGS metagenome assembly VFQR01 (sample SAMN10412374, study PRJNA504923) | tailings metagenome | isolation source: Relicate 3 Philex TSF1 revegetated site | place: Philippines: Tuba, Benguet | collected 2017-08-29 | reverse complement strand
AGCCATCGTTGACGGCCTCCTCGCCGTCAGACGATAGATCGACCAGTGGACGAGTCGCGCGTGATTCGGAAGGAATAGCTCAACACTGCGCGACAAGGCGGGATTTGTCGTCCCTTCTCGAAACGTCAGTCCGTGGAGAAATAGCTTCGATCTATACGCAACCCTCGCGATGTCGCCATGATGTAGTCCAAATTTACCGATGCCGGGAGAGTCGTTAGGGGCTCGCTTGTGACAATGACTCGAATGCTCTGCACTACGAACCTATCTTCAGCCAATCGCTCCGGCGGCTCGATGATGGCGCCAGGTGGCCGAAAAGTAACGAAGGAAGGATAGTCCGCTGGGTCGAGCGTCACGAACTTCTGGGAAGCGCGCAGATCCCTCCAATTCTGAATCCAAGTCTTCCAATCAGACGCGCCCAGCATTTGAAAGTGACGCTCCAGCATGGCGCTGTGCCACTCCTTGACACCTTCGCTTGACGCTGGAGCGAGGAGCAAAAAGATATCGCCACCTTGACGTGGGAAGTATACAGCTGAACCCTTGAACCGATGAATGAATGGCCGCCCCCAGCCCGAACCAGGGCCGAAGTTATACGCCTGTGACGCTGTTGCCGAAACGACGGTGCTTCGATTGAACTGCTGCCCATGATCGGTCCCGCGAACCTCGATCCGATACCGTAGCTCGCCGCCATCGTGCCCGCACGCTGCGAGGAAGAGTGAAAGTGCCACGATACCGTTTGCCTTCATTGGGGACGTCAACAAGGTTGCAACTCTCACGAAATCAGTATTGGGCATTACTCGCATACAAAACAAGTCATGATAAACGCCATAGTGTTTACCGCTTCTGCCTAGATAGTCGGCTATTCGGAAGTTAAACTCCGAACCAGTGGGGAAGAGGGGGGATTCCTTTCCTTCCTCCAACTGACGAAAAGAGCCTTTAAAGGTTTCCCGCCTGCAAGGCCATGCACGAATGTTCAAAGCTTTTGCCCCTTGGCGACCTGACCGCGGAGCAAAAACGTCTTCGCCAACGAACCCTGGCCACAGAGCTTGAACGAGCCGAAATCCTTGAACCAGTCGCCCTCGGGTACCTCCGGGATGGTTTCAACCCACAGCCGAAGCTTATTCAAGTCGGCAATGGAAATCGCTCGATCCCGCATGCGGTCGATCAGGTGTTGCCGCACACCCTCCGGGAAGTTGTCCCAACGCTCGATCTTCGGCATTTAATGGCCAAACACCATCCGGCCCATCTGCTCACCTAGACGCTTAACCTCTTCCGGATCGCTTGCGCTCCGAAAACGCTCAGCGAGGTCGAAAAACTCTTGCTGCTTGCGTTTCTCCGCCTCGATGCCATTCTCGATCAACTCCACTAGCATTCGCGTGGCACTGAGCCGCCTTGACTTCGCCATGGCCCGCACCTGTGTCGCGGTCTTGGCTGGCAGGCTGATGCTCTGCCGCACGGCCTTCGTTTCGGCTCCCATGGCACCATTATGCACCATCTTGGTGCGATGCAATCACGGTCTAGCCACGAAATACGGCGCAGCGTTTAGCGGCTTCTCCTGGGCGCATCGTCGGCAATACGGAATTTCGCCATCAACGCCGGTGCGACATCGTTAGACTAAGGCTTGCTGGCGGAATCGCTCGGACCTTGCCCGGAGCAACGATAGGCGGGAAATGGCATATCCAGCCAAACCACCCGTTCGGATGGCCTTCGCACTTCGACTGCCGTTTTGACACGGCTCCGGCAAGTTTACTCTAAGAACATTCACGCAGATTGATCGTGAAAGTGGGAATCACGAACATTTGGGAGGCAGCCCACACCTGATACCGAACACTCGTCCAGCGGCATAGGAGCCCGAAGCGAATTCTATCGAGACTCCGCTGCCGCCAGTCTCCTGGCGCGCCTCGCGAACGCAAGCCCTGGAGACAGAATAGCGCCTATCTCCGATTCCGGACACGCAACCACCGAATCCGGCGAGGTGCCTCTACGTTACACATCCGCTTCAAGTACCGGGCTACTGAATCAACGGCTCAAAATCCACGCTCGCCATCGGCTCATACGTCGGCCAACTCCCAGACAACTCCACCAGCAGCCTTTGCTTAGACGGCGCGGGCGAAGGATTCAAGCGCACCACTCTTGCCTCATATCCTTGCGGGGCCTGCACCATGGCCCGCATAAGGTCGTTTACGAGATAGCGCGGCGCCCAACCAACCATGTGATAGTCCGTGGTCTGCAATTGCACGGCAAGTTGAGTCGCCGGGTTCGTCAGTTCTAACGTGACGAATAATTGCTCGCCCGCCTGCAAGCGCTACAGCCGTTCCAACGCCGTGGCGGCCACATGCCGCATGCCGTGCAAAAAGAAGCGGCAGCGGAAGGAACCGTCGGCCCGGCGCTCGATCTTTGGGAAAACTTCAAAGTTTTCCGTGGCCCGGTAGCCGCCCCCGACTTCAAGGATCTCGGCGGGCTCAGCCGTTTCGGGCAGATTCAACATGCGCAAGTACTCCGGGAAATCCCTTCTCCCGGAAGATATCACCCGGTTCTGAAAGAGCGGAAACAACTCCGCCGATTCATAGCTTCGTTTCCAATCGCGAAAATCCAGAAGCGGCTCGAAGCCCGCGTGTTCCTTCGCACGTTCGGAACCCTGCGTATACCGGAAGCGATAAGTGCGTGGAGTGTTCAGCACGTCCAGCCGGCCCATCGGAAACCAGGCGCGCGTAACGCGCCTATCCTACCAAGCCAAAAACGGCGTTTTATCCGTCATGGCGCGCTGTCTCTCAATTACTTCAGGTTGTTGCACGTTAACTTGATCGCGAAGCGCCGTGCGCCCTCGCTCATCCTCGCCGAAGAAATTCGTTCAACGATTCCCCCAAGCTTCTCGCTCCTCAGCGTATCAAGCTGGCCGAATGCCCGCCGCCGCAGGGGAATCGGCAAAGGAGACCTCGTCCAACGCCGAGGCCCACAGGCCCGCTCCCGCCTCAGAATGTCTAGTCTTCCAGCGTTGCTAAACGTCAATATTTATAAAATTATAGTGACAGAACGTAACACCAGTATGCAGAAGGCCCCCGCCGCCAAACTCCTCGCCCTAGCCAAAAAACAAAAGATAATCCGCCCCCGGGATCTCAAGCAGCACGGCCTCGCCCGCGAATATCTCATCCGCCTCACCCGCCAAGGCCTGCTCCACCGCTCTGGCCGCGGCATCTACGAACTCGCCGACGCCGTGCCCACCGAGCACCACACTCTCGCCCTCGTGGCGAAAGAGGTCCCGAGTGCCATAATCTGCCTGCTCTCCGCCCTGCGCTTCTACGGCCTCACCACCCAACAGCCCTCCGAAGTTTGGCTAGGGATTCCCATACGGGCACGATACCCAAAAATCTCCACGACCGCGCATCGCATTTTTCGCTACTCCGAAGAATCCTTCCATGCCGGCGTGCGCAGGCACCGCATTGAAGGCGCCCCACTTCGCATTTTCGAACCAGCCAAAACAGTCGCCGATTGCTTCAAGTACCGCAACAAAATCGGGCTCGACATCGCGCTCGAAGCCCTCAAAGACTCCCTGCGCCAGCGCAAAGCCACAGTGGACGATATTCTGCGCTACTCCAAAATCTGCCGCGTCTCCAAAGTCATCAAGCCCTATCTCGAAGCGATCCTATGAAGGCTAAGGACGTCAAAAACATCGCCGCCTCCCAGCGCGCCAAGCTGCTCAATCGTTCGCGGGAGCGAAAAGAAGACTTCCAATTCCTGCTCGGCCGCTGGGTCGCCGAACGCTTCCTCCACCGTCTCGGCATCTCCCCACAGCGTGACCGCTTCGCTCTCAAAGGCGCTACGATCTTCCTAGTTTGGAATGGCGAATCGGCGCGCCCAACGCGTGACCTGGATCTCCTCGGCTTCGGGGTACCGGACATCGGCGACATCGTCCAGACCTTCAGAGATATCTGCTCTCTTCCAGCCGCGGATGGGATCGAGTTCGAGTTGGATAGCATCCGCGACGAACCGATCCGGGAAGCTGCCGGGTATGACGGCATCCGCGTACACACTCCCGCCACCCTAGATAACGCCAGACTAAGTCTTCGGATCGACATCGGCTTCGGCGACGTCGTCGATCCCGCGCCCGTCGACGCGCAACTTCCCGTAATCCTCGATCTGCCCGCGCCCTTTCTCCGACCCTACGCGAACGGTGACTGGCAATGGCTTTCCGTCACAGGATGGAAGCCGGAGTGAGTAATGCGGCCGAAACGCCACTCTCAAAACGAATCGCCGGCAACTCCCAAGTTTTCCCGCATCGAGCGACGTACGGAATCATCGCTATCTCTCCTGGCAACTCATCTTCTAAGCGAAGGAAAACGCGGATCGGCGCCGCCCTTCAAATCGCCTTCGTCCCGCCAACCCGGCCCAGCCGTCCGTCAAACGTACCAAGCGGCAAATGCCCCGCCTTCCTAGCCGCTTCGAGAATCAAGCAGTCCGAAAATCCGAGCCGCGGATTCGCGCGAAACAACTCCAACGCTGCCGCCACCACTTCCCGTTCGTGAAGGGTTAGATTCTTATGATCCAGCAGTAATTCCACGGCCGTCGCCTGGGCCGCCGGCCCCACGGCGTAAACGCTAGACAGAACCCACACGGCTTCGGTCAACACAATCGGCGAGACCCATGCGCCCTCCGCAACGAAAGCCTCGGCCGCCGCGGTCTGCGCGGAGTCGTCTCTCGCAATCAGCCGCACCAAGACGTCCGTATCAATCGCGCGCATGACGCTTCCGGATGTGCTCGGACAGACCTTCCCTCAGTTGCTTCAAACTCTTTCGCCCGGGCGCGCTGCCGCCAAACACCGCCCGATGCACATCCTCCGAACTTACATGCCCCGCACAGCGCACCACGATCCGCTCCCCGTCCTCGTCCCACACCAGCGTGGATCCCGGGCCGGCGCCTAGCCGTCTGCGAACCTCGGCGGGAATCGATATCTGTCCCTGCGAAGTCACCTTCGAATGTCCGATGGGCATGCTTCACATTACCACGGTAATGCCTACCACGCTAATGAAAGCTGTCGAGCTCCGCGCTTCGGCGCTAAACAGAATCCAGAGCCCCGGAAACAGCCACCTCCGCGCTATACATGCGCCACGGTCACTCAAGACGAAAATAATCTCTAACCCTCTCATTTCCGGAAACTTAAACCCGCTCCACCCGGACCCGCTGGCCCCGTTTCTTTGCCCCCTGCCTGTATCATCACCGGCATGATCCAGCCCAACAACGCTGACAACACAACCGGCATCACAGCCGAAAACATCCACGTGGCCCACGGCCGCCTTGGCTCGGGCGCAAAGACCCCCGAAGGCCTCGCCCGCTCCGCCAAGAACGCGACCAAACACGGCCTCTCCTCCCGTAGCTTCTGCCTCCTCTCCAACGAAGACCCCAGCCTCTTCGCCGAGCACCAGGCCGCCATCACCGCGACGCTCGCCCCGCGCAATCCCCTCGAAGCCGAACTCGTCGACAAGATCATCGAGTCCAAATGGCTCATGAACCGCGTCACCGAAATCGAAACCCGCGTACTCTCCTGCGAGCTCTCCGTCCAACGCGCCGAACGCGCCGGCATAGAAGGTCCACCCGACGTCGCCACCCGCGAAGCCACCCTCATCTTCTTCGCCATGGAAAGCCTCGAGACCAAATCGAAAACCTTCTCGAACCTCGCCCGCTACCGCGCCACCCACGAACGCGCCTACTACCGCGCCCTCAACACCCTCCAAAAAATCCGCGGCGGTCCGAAAACTCTCGCCACGGACTCCTGGCCGGAACTCCCCACCGCCAAGGAGCCCGCAAGCCCAACGCAGTTCTGCGACCCTTCGCCACCACAACCAACGCCGCCACCCCCAACGACGCCAACGCCACCAACTCCCGCGCCACCACCACAAACACCAGTTCCACCACCGGAAACGCAAATTTTGCAAAACGAAGCCCCCACCGAAACCCAAGACTTCACCCCACGCGAATGACGCCCGCTCTTTACTAGCCCAAACACCGCAACCCAAAAACGTCAGCTCTTTGAAAACCCTACGGCGGGCTCGTACCCCGCCCACCACAAAAGCCAAATCACCGCAACAAAGCCCATGGGCGCGTCGTCATGCCACAGGCGGGGCTTCCACCCGAGGTCCCGCCCATCGCTCACGGCAACAGGCCTTCCGTAAGCCCAACAGGCCCCGGCAAGCCCAACCAAGCCCTCCGCCACCGGTCCGTGTCCAACTAACCCCAAGCCCGCAAAGCACAAGCCGCCGCACCCCGCGCATCAGGCCACTCCAAACCGCCTGCTATCCTAACCCAATCATGCCGACGATCGTACTTTTCCGGTCGCTCGCCCTCGTCGCCGCGCTTTCCCTACTTCATCTCTATAGCCAAGTCCCACAACCCGACGGGGCAGGCGTCGAAAAAGGCGTCCTCCCCAAAAACTGGTCCACGGGCGGTCCCAAGTGCATGGAACTGCCAGAATGGCAAATCCACGAATACAACGCCGATCTCTACATCCTCCGCGAATCCGGTTGCACCCACTATGAGAAACCCTTCCTCTATGTGGTGTTCGGCGAGGAGAAAGTCACCCTCATCGACACTGGCGCCGGTCAGGTCAACCTTGCCCCCGTTTACGACAGAATTGTCGCGCAGTGGCTCGAACGCAAAGGCAGGAAATCCATCAAGAAGATGGTCATCCATACCCACGGCCACGGCGACCACATCGCTGGCGACCCGCAGTTCAAGGACAACTCCAATTACGAGTTCATCCCCTTTACGGTCCCCGAGATCCAAAAAGCCTTCCACATCTCCCAGTGGCCAGAGAGCGTTGGCCGGCTCGACCTCGGCAACCGCGTCCTCGACGTCGTCCCGATTCCCGGACACCATAACACTGACGTCGCCTTCTACGATAAACGCACCGGGCTGCTCTTGATTGGCGACACCCTTTACCCTGGACGCCTCTACGTCACCTACTGGGAGCAATTCGAAAAGTCCATTGAGCGCATCGTCCGTTTCACCGAAGGCCGCGTCGTCACCCACATCCTCGGCTGCCACATCGAGCAAACGGACACGCCGTATCTTGAGTTCCCCATCGGCAGCATCTACCAGCCCAACGAACACGCCCTCGAACTTTCGCGCGGCCACCTGCTCGAACTCCACCAGGCGTTAATCGGCCTCAAGGGCGAGAAGAAACGGCTCGCGTTCCGCGACTTCACCATCTGGCCGCTCACACCGGAAGTCCTCCAGGAGATGCGACGCGTCCGTAAAGAAACCGAAGAGCGCCTCCGTAAGACTCAGTTCGACCAGACTGCGAAACCTTAACGTGGCATCCCGTAACCGCATGCGCCAGAACGCGCGTCAATGCAGTCATGCTAAGACGCAATCTCCTCGGCGCGGCCCTCGTGTTCGCCGCCCTGAGCTCTCCATTACTTGCCGCCGATGTCGCCGGTAAGTGGTCCGCGCAAGTCCCCGGCCGCGATGGCCAAACCCGTGAACAGATCATGACGTTCGCCGTCGACGGCTCCACGCTCACCGGCAGCATTTCCGGGATGCCGGGCGGCGACGCCAAGATCGAGGACGGAAAGGTCGAGGGCGCCAATCTCAGCTTCAAGGTGTCCCGCGAAATGGGCGGCAACTCCATCACTTGGACCTACACGGGCACGGTCTCCGGCGACGAACTCAAGCTCAAGCGCGAAGGCGGCCGTGGGGCGCAGGAGATCACCGCGAAGCGGGTTAAGTAAGGCGAGCGAGTCAAATCGCCCCGAGGCCAATCCTAGGGAGAGGGCAAGTACGTATAGTGAATACGATGTCCGCTCCCCTTCTCAACCCCGGCCCGATTTTCGGCATGATGATGGCCTACCAGCAGAGCGCCGCTCTGCACGCCGCTATCGAGCTCGGCTTCTTCACCGCCATCGCCGAGGGTCACGACAACCCCTCCGCCATTGGCGAAGCCTGCCACTGCAGCGAACGCGGCGCGCGCATCCTGGCGGACTACCTCGTCGTCAACGGCCTACTCACCAAACGGAATCAAAGCTACGTCCTTACCCCGGATGCCGATGCTTTCCTCAATAAGAAATCTCCCGCGTACGCCGGGGGCATGAGCGGCTTCCTCAACGCGCCCGGTATACGCAAACAATTCGAGTGCCTCACCGAAGCCGTCCGCAAGGGCGGTGTAGCCGCCACCGCCGAAGGTTCGACCGCCAGCCACTACGACGGCTGGGTCGATTTCGCCAATTCCATGGAAGCGATGATGGGCATGGCCGCCCAACAAATCGCGGGTATGGCCAACGAAGGCAAGCAAGAGCCGATCGAGGTGCTCGACGTCGCCGCGTCTCACGGCCTTTTCGGTTTCTCGATCGCCAGGCAGAACCCGAACGCCAAGATCACGGCTCTGGATTGGGCTAACGTCCTCGAAATCACAAAGGCAAACGCGGCGCGGTGGGGTCTGTCCGGCCGCTTGACGGCTATCGCCGGCGACGCCTTCACCGTCGATCTCGGCGGTCCTTACGACGTAATCCTTCTCCCGAACCTCTTGCACCACTTCCCCTTCAACGAAAACGTCAAACTCCTCCAACGCATCAAAGCCGCGCTCAAACCCAATGGCCGTGTCTTCACGCTGGAGTTTGTTCCCAACGAGGATCGCGTCTCGCCACCCGCTCCCGCCGCCTTCGCGCTCGTCATGCTGGCGAGCACCCCGCAAGGCGACGCCTTCACCTTTGCCGAACTGGAAAGCATGTTCGCCGCGGCCGGCTTTGCGTCCTGCGAACATATTCCCCTCGAAGCTAGTCCCGAAAGCGTCATCCTGAGCCGCGTCTAACTTCACGCCCCGTCCGCGCGCCCGTGCGAGCGCACCGCTTACCTGGTGAATGCGCACGGGACCGAGAGATCACAGCGCGGCGGGGCGGCCTAGCGGTCTTCGCTCGCGACGCGGGAGAGCTGAATCCGGCGCCGACGTATACTGGTCCCAAGGGCGGGGCGCCAGTCCTCCCCACCAGGCGGAATCCGTGGCCATTGGACCATTGTCCGATCTGGCGCTCGCGTGAACATCCGTCATTCCCGCACACGATCGCTCAAGAGGGCGGCACCCGGCATGAGGGCAGTCAAGCCCAGAAGGAGATGGAGACAGCGGCGTGAGCAAACTATGTTTGGCGATACCGGCGCATATTCGGGGCGAAAAGCAAGTCCCACATAGCGGTTATCGCAAGAAACGGCCAGACAGCTTTCGAATCGTCTCACCGCTAAGGTGAGTCGCTCTCCGCGGATGACAAAGATCGAAATCGCCGGCCGCGGAAGGGTGATTTGGGAAGTTGACGCGCCCAGTCCGCGGCGCCTCGGGCGTGAGGGCATAGCGCGAGGGTGCGGTATGCAAGTGGCGGCGAGCGTAGATGAACTGCTTGGCCTTGAGCCAGATGGTGTGATCGCCGCAACGCCCATGGACATGAACGCGGCGCAAGCGAGCGCCGTGTTCCGTGCTTCCAGAGCCGAAAAACCTTCGGCGCATTCCTGGAAGGCGGCCGGAGCGCTTGCCGCGCTCGAACACAAACGGGCCTTGAGGGCGTTTCACTACCGTCATCTTCTTTTGCGCGAGATGGCGTACCGGCCATGCCGCACCACGCGGAGGACGGGGGACGGCGTAGCTTACGGCTTGGCGGTGCTTTACTTCGCCCTTCGTTTCTTTAAGGGCAAGGTTATCGTGGTCCGCAAGCAGGGGCAAGGCGCGGGGCGCGACGAATTCTCCCGCCAGACGAAAGAACCCGGCGTGTTTCGCATCGAAGCCCCGGTACTCGTCGAGATCGATTCTCACACGTCCCTTCGCTTTCCCATTTGGCCTCTCGACGAACGGCCGAGATGTCAGAGTGAGCACCGCGCCGCTCGGTGGGGCCACGCGTCGTCTGCCAAGGCGTTCCGATTTTGGGTTCTCCGCACGCGGGGCGAAGGTGGCAATCTAGCCCCTTTCCAAGACGACCTTCGCGCACAGCGAGTATTGGAATGGCGATAGCCGCAAGGGTAAGCATCGTCATTCCGAGTTACGGCCGCCCGCTAGCCTTGCGCCGTTGCCTCGCAAGTTTGGAGAGCGGACACGAAGTCATCGTCGTCGACGACGGCTCGCCGGAACCGGTGCCCGCCGGCCTACTTGGCGCGCGTGTGATCCGGCAGGACAATCGAGGCCCAGCGGCGGCGCGGAACCTTGGCGCGTCGGAGGCACGGGGAAAGTTTCTTGCCTTCCTGGACGACGATTGCGTGGCTCGTGCGGGCTGGGTTGAGAAAGCGATCAGGGCATGGCAACCCGGCCGCCTCGTTGGCTGCCGGGTGGAGAACCTGCATCCGGAGAACCGCCGCGCGGCCTACAACCAAGTCATGCTTGACGCTCTGACGGACTGGTGGGTCGAACGCGGCAGTTCCTGGCGTTTTCTGCCCTCAAGCAACTGGCTGCTCGAACGCGAAGCGTTCCTCGGCCTAGGCGGCTTCTCATCGGCATTCCCAGGAGCGGCCGCGGAGGATCGTGAGTTCTGCGGCCGCTGGTGCGATGCGGGAGGAGAACTGCATTGCGTACGGGATCGTTTGATCGGTCACTATCACGCGCAAAGCGTGAAGCAATTCGCGCGAATGCACTTCCGTTATGGCCGTGGCGCGGCGATCTTGCGGCGGATGCGTCCTCAGGAGCCCGTCGACCGCGAATTGTACGCGCATCTACACAAGGTGAGCCCGAGCCTGTTCCTCTTCGGATTAAGTCAAGTCTCCGCGCTGAGCGGTTTGCTCTACGAAAATTCCAAAGATTTCCTCTCTTCGGCCAGGACGTGATCGCGGCGGCGGGGCTCAAATTTGCGCCGCCCAAGAACGCCCAGCGCCTCGCCCAGGCCCTGAGCGCCGAAGCCGGATTGGCGTTGACGCGGACGAAGCCAAGCGGCGAAGAAGAACCAGTCCTGCGCGGTTGAATCGCCGAAGACTTACCCGCCACGAAAGCTCCGGCCCACGAACGGGCCGAGTTGGATACGTTATCGTGGGGCATCAACCGACGTTTGAGTCCGGGAAGGAATTCCGGAAAAGACGCGCGCCAGTATTCGGATTTTTGGCCTGCGCCAGCCTAGGCGATGCGGCTTAACCAAACACATTAGAACTGTGTCGCTACTTACAGAACAAGAGGGACTTAGCCCTTCACCGGCTGGCTCGCTTTGACAGCGTACAGCGACGGTACCGGCCTAATCGGGTGCGCGGGAGAGCTGAGGAGCTTTCAACTCTTGGGTTTAAGTCGGCCGCGCGTAGTATCCGGTCTTGTGGCGTACGCGGAGATGCGGATTCTTCGGCTTGATGCGGATCTTACGAAACGTCGAATCGCGCTCCGGCTGCGTGCTGGTGTATGCGAGGTCGTAGGAACTACGCAAGATCTCCGCGATCTGCGCGAAAGCGCGGCGGAGGGCATCGTCTTCCGAAGCGTCGTAATCGACGCCGCCGGTTTCGAGCGCAAGCCGCGCGAGCATCGACCGGCCGTAAAGATTGCGCGCGCTCCAGTCCCTGCCTTTGCGCAACTCCGTATAGCGAAGCGGGAAGAACGTAACGGCGTACTCCTGGCAGATCTCAATCGTTTCCAGCAAGTGGTGAGCGCTCGAAGTATCTTCGCCGTCGGAGAAAAGAATGATCGCGCGGCGGCCGGGCAGTTCCCGCAAGGCCTTCGCCGCTTCGTAGACGCCGTCGTAAACCGACGAAGAGCCGTCGCGATAGATCTGTGGACTGATGCGCTTGGCGTCCTTGCGGTCGCCCTTTTGGAAGTCTTTCAAGCGCTCATGCAATTCGCTGGGCGGCGCGCCGGCCGGGGAGACCATCCACACGTTCGCGCCGAAGCATAACAACATCGCTTGATCCTGGGGCTTCATGACGGACTTCAGAAAGTCGCGCAGATCGCGGCGATGGTCGCCGACGAAGTCGTCTTGCGATCCCGAAACGTCGGCGACGACGGCGAGCGTGAGCGGCGAGTCGGCGGCGCGGGAGAAGAACTGGATCTTCTGCGCTTGACCGTCTTCGGTGATTTCGAAGTCATCCGCCTTGAGGTCGGGGACCAAGCGCCCGGAGCCGTCGTAGACCGCGAAGGGGACGTTGACGAGGTTGACTTCGACGCGGATGGGCGCGGCTTCTTGTTGGGCGAGAAGCGGCGCTGGCAGCAGCGAGAGAAAACGGCGGCGTTGCATTTCCGTCAAGAGATTACGCATGAACGCCGCCGGAGTTGCTGGATTCTAGAAGCTTTCTTCAAACGCGACTTCGCCCGTGACACCGGTCTGGTAGGCCGAGACGCGGCGCTCAAAGAAGTTGGTCAATTCCTGCACGTCTTGGAGTTCCATGAACGCGAAGGGATTCTTGGAACCGTAGACGGGCGGCAGTTGCAGGGACATCAAGCGGCGGTCGGCGATGTACTCAAGGTACTGCCGCATCTGCGTGAGAGAGAGGCCCATGACGCCTTGGCTCAAAGTATCCTCGGCGAAGGCGTACTCGCAATCGACGGCTTCCTTGATCATCTCCGTCACTTGCTTCGAGAAGGAAGCGTCGAAAAGTTCCGGCCTCTCCTTGCGGACGGTGTCAATCACCTCGAGCGCGAACTCGATGTGGGCGCTTTCATCGCGGAAGACCCAATTGGTGCCGGCGGCGAGGCCATGCAGCAATCCGCGGGAACGCAGGTAGTACACGTACGCGAAAGCCGCGAAGAAGAATAGACCTTCGATGCAAGTGGCGAAGCAAACCAAGTTCAGAAGGAACTTGCGCATGTCGGCGTCCGTGCGCAGCTCGGTCAACTCGTTGATGGAGTCGATGTATTTGAAGCAGAAGTCGGCCTTCTTCTGGATGCTGGGAATGTTCTCGACGGCGGCGAAGGCGGCAGCGCGCTCGGCGGGATCCGTGATGTAGGTGTCGAGCAGCGTCAGATAGAACTGCACGTGCAACGCTTCTTCGTAGAGCTGCCGCGAGAGGTACATGCGCGCCTCGGGCGAGTTCACGTGCTTATAGAGGTTGAGCACCAGGTTGTTGCCGACGATGGAATCGCCGGTCGCGAAGAAGGCGACGAGGCGCTTGATCAAGTGCTGCTCGGCGGGATTCATCTTCGAGCGCAGGTCGGTGACATCCATGGAGAAGTCGACTTCGTCGACCGTCCAGGTGTTTTTAATGCCCGTCTTGAACATTTCGAAGTAGACGGGGTACTTCATGGGACGCAAAGTGAGATTGAAGCCGGGATCGAGGATCATGGCGGGTTACTCCAGTTAAATGCTAAAGAAATGATGACGCCAATTATTGGCAAGATTCGCAGGCTTCGGGATTTTCGAGCGAGCAGGCGATGGCTTTGGCGGTTTCGACAGGCGCGGCTACAGCGGCGGCGACTGGCGTGGTGGTGGCCTTGGCGATCTTAGAGGCGGGACGCGAGCGCAAGTAGTACGTCGTCTTCAAGCCCTTCTTCCACGCGTACATGTACATCGAGGAAAGCTTGCCGATGGTGGGGCTTTCGATAAAGAGATTCAGCGACTGGCTTTGGTCGATGAAAGCGCCGCGCTCGGCGGCCATGTCAACGAGGGAGCGCATCGGAATTTCCCATACGGTGCGGTAGACCTCGCGGAGAGCCTGCGGAATCTCCGTGATCTCTTGGACGCTGCCTTCGCCGAGCTTTAGCTTGTTGCGCACCTCTTCGTTCCAGAGGTTCAGTTTCTTCAGCTCCGAAGCGAGATAGCGGTTCACCTGGATGAAGTCGCCGCTCAAGGTCTCGCGCTTAAACAAATTCGAAACTTGCGGTTCGATGCACTCATAGCAACCGGCGATGGACGCAATAGTGGCCGTCGGCGCGATGGCGATCAGGAGCGAATTGCGGAGGCCGGTTTGGCGGATCTTCTGGCGCAGTTCGTTCCAACGCTCGGGTTGTTCCGGCGATAGGCCCCAAGCGTCGAATTGCAATTGCCCTTGGGCGGCCTTGGTTTCCGGGAAGGCCGGATGCGCGCCGTAAACCTCGGCGAGTTCGCAGGACACGGTTAAAGCGTTGAAGTAGATTTCTTCCTGGATCTTCTTGGAAAGGCTGCGCGCGGCTTGGCTATCGAAGGGCAACTGGAGCTGGAAGAAGACATCCTGCAAGCCCATCAGGCCGAGACCGACCGGGCGCCAGCGCTTGTTGGAACTGGCGGCGGTTTGCGTGGGATAAAAATTGATGTCGATCACGCGGTCGAGATAAGGCACAGCGCGGCGCACGGTGCGGCCGAGCTTGTCGAAATCGAAGTTGCCGTCGACGACGTGGCGGGCGAGGTTGATCGAGCCCAAGTTGCAGACGGCGGTTTCGTTATTCGAAGTCACCTCAAGGATTTCCGTGCAAAGGTTCGAGAGATGGATGACGTTGCCGGGGCGGCCCGTCTGATTGGACTTCAGGTTCGAGGCGTCCTTGAAGGTCATCCAGCCATTGCCAGTTTCCGCGAGCGTCTTCATCATGCGCGCGTAGAGTTCGCGCGCCTTGACTTGCTTGACGAAGCGGCCTTCGGCTTCGGCTTTCTCATAGGCGGCGCGGAATTCCTGGCCGTAGCAATCGGTGAAATCGGGGAACTGCGAGGGGTCGAAGAGGCTCCACATGCCGTCGGCTTCCACGCGCTCCATCAGGAGATCGGGGACCCAGTGCGCCAGGTTCAAGTTGTAGGTGCGGCGCGCCTCGTCGCCGGTGTTATCGCGCAATTCGAGGAAGTCCTCGATGTCGGCGTGCCAGCTTTCGAGATAGACGCAGGCGGCGCCCTTGCGCTTGCCGCCTTGGTTCACGGCGGACACGGACGAGTCCAGCGTCTTCAACCACGGCACGATGCCGTTCGACTTGCCGTTGGTGCCGCGGATCAGGCTGCCGCGCGAGCGAATGCGATGGTAGGCGAGGCCGATGCCACCGGCGAACTTCGAGAGCAGCGCGACGTCCTTGTACTTGTCGTAGATCGCCTCGAGGGAATCCTGCGGCGAATCGAGGAGATAGCAGCTCGACATCTGCGCGTGGCGCGTGCCGGAGTTGAAAAGGGTCGGCGTCGAGGGCAAGTAATCGAGCGAGGCGATGAGGCGGTAGAAGTCGATGGCTTCGTGGACGTTCTCGCTCAACCCGCACGCGACGCGCAGGAAGAAGTACTGCGGGGTTTCGAGCACGCGGCGCTTTTGCGGGTGCTTCAGAAGATAACGGTCGTAGACGGTTTGGAGGCCGAAGAATTCGAAGCGGTCCGTCATCAGGTCGTCAATGGCGGCATTGAGCTTGCGCGCGTTCTGCAGGACGAAGTCGGCGGTGACGTCGCCGATGAGACCTTCCTTGGCGGCGACTTCGATGGACTGCGAGAAGGAGAAGATGTTTTGGCTTTGGACTTCCTTGTCAATGTAGCCGGCTAGCAGGCGCGCGGCGAGGCGGGAGTATTCGGGCTCCTCGGCGATCAGCGCGGCGGCGGTTTGGATCGAAAGAGAGTCGAGTTCCTTGGTGGTGGCGCCGTCGTAGAGACCGCCGATGGTCTTGATCGCGACGCGCATCGGGTCGACGCTGGTGAGGCCGACGCTGGAGCGTTCGACGGCCTTGATGATCTTCGCGACATTGACCGGTTCCAAACCGCCGTTGCGTTTCCGCACGTGCATGTTGGTGGGGGGAACTTCCGCGTGGAGCCCGGGAAAGAGCTCGGGAGTTTCGGCAAGACGCGACTGGGCCATCGATGATACCTCTTCGAGAAATTACTGCAAAGATAACGCTGGATTTCCGGGGGAGGAAGGGGGGGGCGAAAAACAGTATAGCCCACGCCGCAGCCTGGCTCGGGGGTTCCAGGGAAAGCGCTCTGACAAACGCCAGTTGGAGGCAGTGGGGACGACCGCTCCAAACCGTGTGCTTATCCAAGATAAGGTAGTTTTCTAGTGGACGTCAACAACTAATTGTGTCCGAGTTGAAACATTCACACTATTGATCGGGGCATAAAAAAGCCCTGGGCGGGAGGCCCAGGGCTTGGATTTTGCGGAACTGCTTTGTCTAGAGTGGATTAGAATTCTAAACGCAGGCCCATGGTGATGAGGCGGGCGCCAACTTGGGGGCCAGTCGGCCGGCCGAAGGCGGCGTTACCGATCGTCCCGTTTACGTTTCCGAAGCGGGTACGATTGGTCAGGTTGAACGCATCCATGCGGTAGATGAGCACGACGGGGTTCTTGTCGTTTTCCCAAAGGGTGGTGCGCTTCACGACCGACAGGTTCTCAGAGAGAACCGCCGGATTGCGGAATGCGCTGTCGAAGAAGGCCGCCGTGCCGAGGGTAAATGGCTGAGCCGCCGAGTAAGCGCCGGCATTGAAAAAGCGCGAGCTCGGTTCGTTGGGATCAAGCGTGGAGTAGTCGACACCGGTACGGATTTCCGTGCCCGTGCGATTCGCCTTGGTCACCGGCGCGAAGAGCACGCCGTTGCCCAGAGGATTACCCGGGGTCACGGCCTGGATCAGATTGCCACCGCGCCATTGCGCCGTCGAGGCAATCGTCCACCCGCCAAATGCCGCATTCGAAAACGCGTTGCTCGAATTCAGGAACTTCTTGCCCTTGCCGATCGGAAGATCGTAGCTCAGCAGGAGGTTGAAGACATGCGGAATGTCAAAGGGCATGTAGCTCTTGGCATCACGCAGATTGTTGTAATCCTGCGGCGCCGCCGTGCCCAACTGCGTGAACACCTGGCGGAAGTGGCCGAAGCCGAGGCTCTTGGACCAGGTGTAGTTCGCGTTCATCTGGAGACCGCCGTAGCGGCGTTCGACTTTCATTTGGAAAGCGTCGTAGAAGCTTTGGCCCCAGCCCGCGAAGAGGCTGTTTACGGAAAGATAATGCGGGAAAGAACGGAGCGATTGCGCGACGCTGCGGCCCGTGCCGAAACCCGCGAAAGGCTCCCGAAAACCGGCGGATTGCGCGGCGGCGGAACTCAAGGGCTGCTGCAGAAGACTGCCGCGGCTCAACAAACTCGAGGGCAACATGTTGAGGTCCGTGGTCGAATTCAAGCGCGTGCCGCGGTTACCCTGATACGCGAAATCGAAGAGGAAACCATACATTTCCTGTTGGATATTGAAGCTCCAGTTATGGATGCGGCCCGGCTGGCCAGCGGTCGGCCCCTGGTACTGCACGTTCTGGAAATTCACGAAAGTGGGATCGATGATCGGTGGCGGGCGATAGCCAGGAGCGACCGGAATTGGCGTATCCCAGTTGAGCACCTGACTCAGGCCGTCGCTTTGCAGCGCATTGCTGCCAGCGAAGCCGAAGCGGCAACCGCAGCCGCCGCTGGACATGCCTTGGTAATAGATTGCATAGCCGCCGCGAATAACGGTCTTCGGCGTCAGTTGATAAGCGAAGCCGAGGCGAGGTCCGAAGTTCGACCAATCCGTCGGGTAGAAGCGCTTCTGGCCATTGCGGCCCGGGCCGGTGCCCGAGAAGACCAAAGCGCCGGGACGGCCGCCCGCGCCCGGGTTCGGGACGTTGATATCGACGTGCGAGTAGCCATTGCCACCCGGCACGTGCCAGCCAATTGGCACTTCATAGCGGATGCCGAGATTCAACGTTAGCTTCTTGTTCACGCGCCAGTTGTCCTGGAAGTAAACGGAAGTGTCGTAGTAGACGGTGTCGTCGAAGAGCACCGGAGGAACGACATTATCGGCTTCGTCAACCGCTCCCAGCAGCAGGCTGGCGAATTCGTGACCGGAGCTCGTTAGGGCCGTCGGCAACGCGGTTTGCGCGCGGTTGAAGAAGTAACGGCCATTGGTTCCCGCCAAGTCTTCGCCACGGGTGGTAAAGCGGCGCCAGGCCCCACCGAACTTGAATTCATGCTTACCGGAAAGCCAGGTGTAGCCTTGGCTCAACCACCATTGGCGGTTGAACTGAGCGCCATTAGCGACCTTGCCGTCCTGTACGCCATAGGGCGACAGGCCCGCCGCGCCGCGGAAAATCACTCGGGGCATCGCGTCGGAATCTCCGCTCAAGGGCAAGCCGAGTTGGCTACCCGCGCCGCGCTGGTTCGGGTTGTCCCAGGTTTGGCGGGTGATGGAGAAGGAATACGTGGTATGCATCAGGAGGTTCGTCCGGATGTTCAGATCGTGGTTGAAACGGTAGTTATAGGGACGCTGGTCGTTAATGAGACCATTACCGATCGGACCGGCGAAGTTGGTGAGCGCGTTGTCGCTCTGCACCTCGTTCGAGAAAAAGAACGAAAGGCGATTGGTCGGCGTGAAGGCGTGATCGGCCTTGAAGCTCCAAATGTCGCGGGTGAAGTTGTTCTGATTCACGAAGTCGTAATTCGATTGAATCGCGGGGCGATTCGGATCTGGAATCAGGGGAAGCAGATTGCGCGAAACACGGCTGAAACGAGATTGCGGAATGGTGTTGTTCGGGAATGCCTGCCGGACGTTGCCGGTCGTGGTGGTGGGATCGTAGATCACCGGTAGGCCGGCGCCTGAGAAGTTGCCTTGCTTCATGGCGGCCGTCGGCACGGTCAACACGGGGAAGCCGATGGTGGCGGGGCGCAGATCCTTCGTCTTAGTGAAAAACCAGAAGGTCTTGTTGCGACCGTCGTATACCTTGGGGATCCACACCGGCCCGCCGATGGAGCCGCCAGTCTCGTTGAAGCGTTCCTTTGGGCGGAAGCTGGTCGCCGGATTCGTGCTCGCGTTGCGCTGCCAGGCATTGGCGTTCCAGATGTCGCGGCGCATGTTATGGAAGGCCGCGCCGTGGAACCAGCTTGTTCCAGACTTAGCGACATAAATCTCGATACCGCCGCCCACGCGGCCGTACTCGGCCGAATAGTTCGAGCTCAGCATCTTGAACTCGCTAAACATTTCCATGGAGGGGAAGTTAAACACCGCACTCGACTCGACGTTCAAGGCGCTAGCGCCGTCGATCAGCACTTCCTGCGCGCGGCCGCCGGAGCCGGATACGCTTTGCTCGCCGAAACCCGACGTCACGCCGGGCATGAAGCTCACGAAGGTTCGGGGGTTGCGGATGCCGCCGGTGAAGAGAGGCAAGTTGTCCATCATCTTCGTGGAAACGCTATTGCCGCGCTCCGCGGTCGACGATTCCAGTAATGGAGCTTGATCGGTCACTTCGATGCTTTGTTGGACGTCGCCGACTTCCATCTTTAGATCCAAGTCCAAGCGTTGCGCAATGCGAATTTCGATATTGCCGCGGGTGAGCTTCTTGAAGCCCGCTTTCTCCACGATCAGCACGTACTTGCCTGTGTTCAGAGTCGGGTATACGTAGAGACCCGCTTCGGAGGTTATCGTTTTGATTTCGACGCCGGTACCTTCATTCCTTGCGACGACGGACGCGCCGGGCACCGCGCCGCCATTCTGGTCAGTCACCAAGCCTGAGAGCGAGCCGGTCGACGTTTGACCGAGCGCGATAACGGCTAGCGACAAGGCTAGTAGGCAGCTCTTGATGGTTCTTCTTATCATTTCTCCTCTTTCGTTTTTGGAAGCCATCTCTATGAAAAATCATAGGCTTAGACCTCCTCCACTCTGTCGTTTCGAGATTCTATCTCAGATCGTCAGACAAGGGAAGTGAAAGTAGGCGAAACGCTATTGAAACGATAAATTTCTTGAATCGAAACGTACAGAAAGGCCTAAAACGCCAGTTTGAGGTGCTCCCCGGCGTTCCCGCTCCAATACAGAATTTGGGGAGGCTTGCCCTTGCCGTCCCGCTTGAGGAGCACCCGGTTCACCTGATCCTTCTGCCAATCGAGCAGAATTTCATTGCGGAGGGAGAGCCCAGCGTCGCCCTCCACTGGCGACTCAATGTACAGATTCACGTTGCCGCCCTTCAATTCCATCCCCACCCAATGGAGCGTGACGAAGTTCCCCGCCGCGTTCCGCACGCTGAAGCGCCGGAAGAGATAGTCCTTCACCATTTCTTCGATCCCCGGCGTGCGATCCAGCTCGATTCGCTTTCCGGACTTCGACGAAAGGATCTCTTCGAGGTGCTGCGCGGAGAGCGCGATCAGAATTTCGAGCCGCTTCGCGTCGCCGCGATAGTCGACCGAAGTCAGGCTCATGTGCACGCCGTGGAAGGCGTGCGAGCACAGGACCACCACGATCAGCAGCAACGCACGCATCATCAACTATTGTGGCGCGAGCAGAACTTCGCCCGTAGCCAAGCCGATTTCGACGCGAACGCGGAACTGAGCCGCGCTCGCCTGCGATGCGGGCAGTTGGACGTTGAACTGCGACAATCCAACGAAACCCGGCGCGTCGCCCGCATACAGCACCGTCGCGGCGTCCCCGTTGACGAAGGCCCGCGCCGACGCGGCCGCCGTGCCCGTGCCCGTGCCATAGAGGATCAGAATATTCTCAACGCGAATCAGGCCCGGATAGAACTTCGGAGCGGCCTCGCGTAGTTCTATCTCCTGCTCGACGGCGCCAACCTTCACGCGCGCGCGGCGGTTCCCCGCCAGATCCGGCGGGATCAAGAAGTTGATCTGCCCGGGAGACGTAAAGAAGACCCGCGCCGCGCGATTCTCGACGTCCACCGTCTCCGCCAATCCTAACCCATAAACGGACACAATCTCATTCGCCGCGAAGGGCCCCGCGCTGCCTTCGAAGACTCCGCGCACCGCAATCTCCGGCCGCCCTAGGCGCCATAGCTCGTCCGAATTCCGCGACACGATTCCGCCAAAGAACAAATTGCCGATGCCCTCCGCGTAGGCCCCTTGCAGACGTTGCCGCGCCGAAGGCTTCGCGCCCGCCGCGTCCAACGCCGCCCACGCGCCCCGCGCCGGATCGAATTCCCACGCATCCCCCAGCACTCCATTCCCCGCCCCGCCGAAGAGCACCAAGCGCTGCCGCGCGTCGTCGTAAGTCATTCCATACCATTGCCGTCCCGGAGGCCGGTTCCCCAACGGCGCCTCGCGCCATTCATTCCGCGCCAGATCCAAGATCCACAAATCGCCTTGCGGGCAAGGCCCCGCGCCGCTGGAACAGCCACCGTACAGATACATCTCGTCGCGCACCGCCGATATCACCGCGTGATGTAAGCAGCGCCGCAAGGGCTTCGTTCCGGTGGGCGTCACGTTCGTCCAACGCCGCGCGTTCAGATCGAAAGCCCAAGTGTCGTCGAAGCGCCCGCGCTCGCTTGTGAAGCCATGGCTGAGCAGCAGCCGGTCGCGCTTCGCGTCCAGGACCACGGAATGCCCGTAGCGCGCGGATGGCCCGATCCCGGTCTGGCTCAGTTCGCGCCAGGCATTCGTCGCGATGTCGTAAGCCCATACGTCGCCGAATAACGAACCCGCCTGTCCGGCGACGACGAGCAATTGATTCCGCCGCGCGTCGTAGTTCAACGTATGCCCGTGGCGGGCGCGCGGCAGCGTGCCGGACGGCTGTAGCTTCGTCCAAGCGGCCGTGGTGAAGTCGTAGCGCCAAAGGTCGTTCACGTCGCCCGTGTCGTCCGTCCCGGCGAAGAGATAGAGATTCCGGTCTTGTGTGTTGAAGGCGATGGTGCCGTCGAAGCGGGGCGTGGGTTTCGCTCCGGTCGCGGCGAGTTGCCGCCATTCGAGTTGTTGCCCGAAGATGGCGGTGGCGATCAAAAGGAAGATTGAATTCCGCAGTGAAGTCCTCATAGCTGTTCCCCTTTTCGCCCCGCCCGCGATAAAGTTACGCAGTACCTTCGCAACATGATCGGGCGTCTCCATCTTTGGCTCGGAATTCCGCTCGCGCTTTACTGCCTCATCATGGGCGTTACTGGCGCGATCCTGATGTTTCACGCGCCGATCCACGCTTGGCAACATCCAGAATTCCACTCCGGCCCCGCCCCCACGTTTCGCGCCGATCCCGACGCCGCGCTCGCCAACCTCAACGCCAAATACCCCGGCTGGAAGCCGCTCAGTCTTACGTGGCCCCACGAGAACACGCCTTACTGGATCGTTTTCCTGTTGAAAGAGCAAGAAGGGCGCGAGGTCTACCTCAGCACCGACACGGGCGCGATCATCGGCGAGCGCAACCCTCGCGAAGGCTGGTTCGGCGTTGCCGAGCTTCTGCATAACAACTGGTATTGGGGCCGCAACGGCCGCCTGCTCAATGGCTACGGCGCCATCGGGCTCATCATCCTCAGCCTCACGGGCCTCTATCTCGTCCTGCCCTTCTGGAAACGCATCGGCTTCCGCACCAATCGCGACTGGCACTACGCTCTAGGCCTCGCCAGTTTTCTTTTCGTCATCGTCGTTTCCTTCAGCGGAACCTTCTTCACCTGGAACCCCAGCTTTCAGTCCGTCGCGAAGTCGCTGGGCCGCACGCAAGATCCCAAGCTTCCCGCCTCCGAGATAACGACAACTCTTCCCCTCTCCGCCTTGATCGCCAAAGCCCAAGCCGCCCTGCCCGGCAAGACACTGCAACGCATCCCGATGCCGAACGCAAAGTTCGCGTTCAAGGCGACCTTCCGCGAAGACCGCTTCGCCGCCTTCCACCGCGTCTCGCACGTCGTTCTCGACCCGCGCGACGGCCGCGTGCTCGCCGTCCAACGCCTTGAAGACCGCCAAGGCGGAGACAACTTCCTCGCCTGGGTCGTCGCGCTTCACTTTGGAAACTTCGGAGGCGCGCCTGTTGAATACCTTTGGGCGATTCTCTCCGTCGCCATGGCCAGCCTCGGCCCCACAGGCTTCTTAATCTGGTGGCGAAAGCGACAGTAGTCCGGAGCCACCCGCCGCCCCAGCCCACGAAGTTCTCCCCTTCCCCTTGCTTACCGAGATGAAGCGCTGTATTCTGATCTCGGTAACCAAGATGAGCAAGCCCGCCGACCTCGTCCAAGGCACTTTGGACGTCCTCATTCTCAAAATCCTCGCCCTCGAACCCATGCACGGCTTCGCCCTCAGCCAGCGCCTGAAGCAAGTCTCAAGCGAAGTACTGCAAGTCAGCGAAGGCTCCCTCTACCCCGCCCTGCACAAGCTCGAACACGAAGGTTGGATCGCCTCGGAATGGAAGCCTAGCGAAAACAACCGCCGCGCGAAATTCTATTCGCTCACGCGCCCCGGCCGCAGAGAGCTTGAACGGCAGCACGCCGACTGGACGCGCCTTTCGGCCGCCATCACGCAAGTGCTGAGCCTCACGGAGATGAAGTCATGACTCGTTGGTTCACCAGCCTGCCGCTTCGCTTGCGTGCTCTCTTGCGCCGCGACGAGCTCGACTCCGAACTTAACGAAGAACTCGCCTACCACCTCGACCGCCAAACTGAAACCGGCATCGCCCGAGGTCTCAGCCCCGAAGACGCCCGCCGCGCCGCGCGCCTCAGTCTAGGCAACGCGACGGCGCACCGCGAGCAGGCCCGCGACCATTGGTCCTGGACATGGCTCGAAATACTCTGGCAAGACTTGGGCCACGCGGCGCGCTCCCTCCGCAAGGCGCCAGGCTTCACCGCCACCGCCGTGCTCACCTTGGTGCTCGGCATCGGCGCTAGCACTAGCATCTTCAGCGTCGTCTATTCCGTTTTGCTGCAACCGCTCGCCTACCAGGACAGCGGGCGCCTGGTCGCCGTGTGGGAACGCATCCCGCTGTTCTCGCCCGACCCGATGGGGCCAAACGCACGGCACGCCGATTTCTTCGCCAAGAATTCCAACAGCTTCCTCGCCATGGCGCGATACTCCCAAGGCACGAACGGCTTGGGCTGGACGGCCGATCGCCCCTTGAGCGCCGGCACGGTCGCCGCCACCGCCAATGTCTTCGACCTTCTCGGCGTGCGGCCCCTGCTCGGCGCCACTTTCTCCGCCGAGCATGAAATCCGAGGCCAGGACTCCGTCATCGTCTTGAGTCATGCCGTCTGGCAAAATCTCTTCCAAGCGGATCCGCAAATCCTTGGCAAACGCGTCATGCTCGGCGACCGGCCTCGCACGGTCTTGGGAGTGCTCCCGCCGGAATTCCATTTCCCCAACAACAACGAACTCGCCCCTTTCCACAAGAATCAATTCAATACGAGTACTCTCGCGCCCTCCGCATTCGTGCCGCTGGTCAAAGACTTCGGCAACACCAGTTGGCAAGGCGAGTTTGGCAACCAAGTCGTTCTGGCGCGGCTCAAGCCGGGCGTCTCCATCGCGCAAGCCCAGGCGGAATTGAATTCGCTCATACCCGAGATCACGAAGAACATTCCCGCCGGCTCTCCGCTGGCGCGGCCGGGCGTTCTACAAGCAAGCTTGCAACCGATGAAAGAAGCCATCGTCGCCAAATCCAGCGGTGGGCTTTACTTTCTCTTGGCGGCCGTGTTGGGCCTCATGCTTATCGCTTGCGTCAACCTCGCCAACGCGCAATGGGCGCGCGGCATGTCTTTGATGCGGGAAGCCAGCGTCCGAGGCGCGCTCGGCGCGCCCCGCTGGCGCATCGCCTGGTTCGTCTTCTCGGAGAATTTAATCCTTGCCTCGACCGGCGGCGTAGGGGGCGTTCTGCTGGCCCTGGGTTCGCTGCGCCTCTTGCAACGTCAAGATCTCGTGCACGTGCCGCGTCTGGCCGAGGTTTCGTTACACACCGGCGCATTGGCCTTCGCCGCCGTCCTGATTCTGGGCGCGGCGTTTCTCTTTAGCGTGCTGCCCATGCTTGGCTTCCTGCGCCAAGACGCGCAATCCGCGCTGCATCAAGGCAGCGCGAGAGTTCATGGCGCCCGCGGTGGGCGCAGAGTGCAAGCGGTGTTGGTGGCCGCTCAGGTCTTCGGTTGCGCCGTGCTGTTGATTCTTGCGGGCGTCCTCGCGCAAAATCTCTGGCGCATGCTCGATCGCGACCGCGGCTTTGCCACGCATAACGTAGTCGTCGCGCAGGTGAACCTCCCTCGAAATCGCTACGGCGACCATGCCAAACGTGTGGCCTACATCGACGGCGTTCTCGATAAGCTGCGGCGGCTTCCGGGCGTCGAAAGCGCCGCCTACATGAGCGTAATGCCGCTGGAGGGCGATTCCTGGATCGATGGCATAAGGCGCGTTCGCGGCGGCGAAGCGAACGGCGCCTCCCGCAATGAACCCGTCAACCTTCGCTTTGTCAGCCCCGCGTATTTCGAAACCTTTGGCCACCGCTTGGCCGCCGGGCGCTTCTTCGCAGAGGCCGACCGGCAGCGAAAGCATATCGTCCTCACCGAAAACATGGCCAGGGCCTTATGGCCCGAAGGCGACGCCGTGGGTAGCGTCGCACATATCGCCGGAGAGGACTTCACGGTTATCGGCTTACTGAAGGATTCCAACCTCACGACACTCAAGGAAGCCCCGGCCCGCATGGCGTTCTTGCTTCACAGCTTCAATGAAGGTGACCGCTCGCTCTTCGCCGTACGCGGGTCCATACCCGCCCCCGGCATCGCCGCCCAAATCCGCGAGGCCATTTGGGCCTATGACCCAACGGTATCCATCGCGCGCGTAAAAGGCATGGACGCCCAGGTCCGCGACTCGCTGGGCGCCGAGCATGCGCAGACCTACATGATCGCCGCCTTCGCCGCGGCGGCCTTGTCGCTGGCCATGATCGGCATCTACGGCGTTCTTAGCTTCACGGTGGCCACCCGTCGCCAAGAGATCGGCGTCCGCGCCGCGCTGGGCGCGAGCCACGGCGACATCTACCGGCTTACCGTCGGCGGCGTGGCCGCGCCTGTCGCCTTGGGACTGGGCGCCGGCATCGCCGCCAGTTTCGGCGCAACGGAATTGCTGCGCAAGCTTGTCATTGGCGCCCAAGGCATCGATTCCTGGCTTGTGCTGAGCGTCGTCTCTCTCTTTCTGCTCTGCGCCGCGGCCGCCAGTTGGCTGCCCGCCCGGCGCGCGGCCTCCGTGGACCCCATACAATCCCTTCGCGCGGATTGACATATACCCGGGAGATAAGCGATGAAATTCCTCAACCATCCCTGGCGCTGGATTCTTTGGCGCTGGCTAGTCGCCTTGCCGCTTCGCCTCCGCGCGCTCTTCCGCCGCGACGAACTCGACGCCGAACTCAACGAAGAACTCGTGTACCATCTCGACCGCGAGACCGAAGCTGGAATGGCCAGAGGTCTCAGCAAGGAAGAAGCCCGCCGCGCCGCGCGCCGCGCCTTGGGCAACACCACGTCTCATAAGGAGAGGGCAAGGGATGAGTGGTCCTGGGCGCGACTGGAGGTGCTCGCCCGCGATCTACGCTTCGCCGCGCGTGCGCTAGCTAAGTCGCCGGGCTTTGCCGCCACGGCCATCCTCACGCTCGCTCTGGGCATCGGCGCCAGCACCGCCATCTTCAGCGTCGTCGACGCCGCGCTCTTGAAACCTTTAACCTTCTCGCAAAGCGAACGTCTAGTTGCCCTCTGGGAAGTGATCCCCGCCTTCATCAAAGAGCCCTCCGGCGCGAACGAACGTCACATCGATTTGTTGATGAAGTCCGCGCGCAGCTTCGAAGGCTTCAGTTTCGTTTCGCACGGCAGCGCGGGAGTCACAACCAACGACTCCCATCCGCAAAGCGTTGGTGTGGTGTTCGGCTCGACGAATCTCTTCGACATCCTCGCCGTCCGGCCCGCGATGGGAAGCGCATTCACTCCGCGGCACGGCATCGACGGCAATACCCAAGTCGCCGTGGTTACGAACGCTTTCTGGCGCGGCTTCCTTCAAGCGGACCCGCAAGCGATCGGAAAGACGATTCGTCTCGGGGACCAGATCCATACAGTGATCGGCGTTCTGCCGGAGAACTTCCACTTCCCGAACCACAACGAACTCCGCGCCTACCAACGTAGCCAAGTGCAGACGGGCGTCTTAGCGCCTTCCATCTTTCTGCCCTCCCTCGCGACGCTGGACAGGATCAGCTGGACCGGCAACTTCGGCAATCGCGTGACCGTGGCTCGGCTGCGGCCCGGCGTCTCCGTGGCGCAGGCGCAGGCCGAACTCGATACGCTTACCGCGACCGTCCTCCAGCCCCGCATCGCCCAGGAGAGCGGCGCCAATGGCCCGCTGTCGAGGCCCGGCGCGCTGAGCTTCGTCGTCGAGCCTTTGCGAAATGTTGTCGTGGGCCAATCGCGAAGCGCGCTTTGGTTTCTGCTGGCCGCCGTCCTGGGCTTGATGCTGATCGCTTGTGTAAATCTTGCCAACACGCAACTCGCCCGCAGCCTATCGCGTACCCGCGAGTCGGCCATCCGTGGCGCACTCGGCGCGCCCCGCTGGCGCATCGTTTGGATCGCTCTCGCGGAGAATCTCCTCCTCTGCCTGGCCGGCGGCGTCTCGGGAATCTTGCTTGCAGCGGCGGGCCTGCGCGTCCTCCGCCAGCAGACGCTCGTCCACGTCCCACGCCTCGCTGAAGTTCGCATCGAAACCGGAGTGCTGCTCTTCGCGCTTGTTCTGATAATAGGCTCCGCGCTGCTCTTCAGCATGCTGCCCTTGCTGCGCGGTCTCCGCCTCGACCCGCAAGTGGCGTTGCACCAAGGCGGCAATCGCGTCTTCGGTTCCCAGGCCGGGCGGCGAACCCAAGCCTGGCTCGTGGGCGCGCAAGTCTTCGGTTGCACCGTGCTCCTGCTGCTGAGCGGCATCTTCGCCAAGAACTTAATGCAGATCCTCACCCGCGACCGCGGCTTCACGGAAAGCCGTCTTGTCATGGCGCAGGCGAATCCTTCGGGGAAGGATTTCGCAAGCGACGGCGTTCGCCTCGCCTTCATTGATGGCGTGCTGCGAAAGCTCCGGGAAATTCCCGGCGTCGAGAATGCCGCATACGTCAACGCGATGCCGCTGGAGGGCGAATCGTGGATCGAGCCCATGGAGCGAGTGGACCGCAAGGACCGGGACGGCCAAGTGATCAATCTGCGCTTCGTCAGCCCCGGCTACTTCGAAACGATGCGGCACCGCCTGGAAGGCGGACGCTTCTTCGAAGAAGCCGATCGCGGCCGCAAGAGCATCGTCCTCACCGCGAATCTGGCGAAGGCCTTGTGGCCGGAGGGCAATGCCATTGGTGGCCAAGTTCGCGTCAGCGGTGAGACCTTCGACGTCGTTGGCATCGCCGGCGATTCCAATGTAACCAGTCTCAAAAACGCGCCGGTGCGCACCGCCTTCGTGATGCATACCTTTCGCAACGCGCGCATGATCTTCGTCGCGCGGGGCGCGCAAGGCGGCGACGAACTCACCAAACTCGTCCGGGAGGCCATTTGGTCCTTTGCGCCGCAAGTCGCGATACCGCGCGTCAAGACCATCGAAGCGCAAGTCCGCGAGTCCCTCGGCGCGGAGCATGTGCAGACCTATCTGCTGGCCGCCTTCGCTCTTGCCGCGCTGCTGCTCTCGGCGATCGGCATCTACGGCGTGTTGAGCTACTCCGTCGCCACCCGCAAACAAGAGATCGGCGTTCGCCTTGCGCTCGGCGCATCGCGCTCGCAGATCTTCGCGTTAACGCTTGGCGGCGTGAGCCTGCCCGTGATCGCGGGCCTTGCCCTGGGCTTTGGAGCCAGTCTCGCCGCGAGCAGCGCCATCCAACGCGTGCAGTTCGGCACGGCGGGCCTCGACGCGGGGCTGGGAGTCGGCGTCGCTATCGTATTCCTTGCGGTTGCCGGCTTATCCGGCTGGCTTCCCGCCCGCCGGGCCGCGCAAACGGATCCCTTGGAATCTCTGCGGGCGGATTGAGCGAATTGATACGATCACGGCAGCTATGCCGAATCGCCGCGCTTTCCTCGCAACACCCTTGGCGGCCGCCACCAACGTCCAACGCCGCCCCGGCACTTGGCTCCGCGTCTCGCTGAACGCTTACACCTTCAACAAACCTCTCGTCGCCGGCACGATGAATCTCTTTGACCTCATCGACTTCTGCGCCGAACACCGCATCGAAGCCGTCGACCTCACCGGCTACTACTTCCCCGGCTATCCGCAAAAGCCCGGCGACGAGTACCTCTTCAAGTTGAAGCGCCACGCCTTCCTCAACGGTGTCACGATCTCGGGCACGGGCGTGCGCAACGACTTCGCGCTCACCGACGTCTCCAGCCGCGCTGGCCACATCCAGCTCGTCAAGGACTGGGTCGACGTCGCCGCGAAGCTCGGCGCCGACATGCTGCGCGTCTTCGCGGGCCGCGAAGTCCCCGCCGGACAAAACTTCGCAGGCGTCATGAAGTACATGGTCCCCGCCTTCCAGGAATGCTCGGCATATGCGGCCAAGCAAGGCGTCCTCCTCGGCCTCCAGCACCACGACGATTTCCTGAAAACCGCGGACGAAACCATCCAACTCATCGAGGCGGTCAACTCGCCGTGGTTCACGGTGATGGTCGACGTCGGCAGTCTGCGCGTGAAAGACGTCTACGAAGAAATCGACAAGCTCATGCCCTACGCCACGCACTGGCAGATCAAGGAGAACGTCTACTTCGGCAAGGAAGCGAAACCCATCGACCTGAAGCGTCTCCGCCAGATCATCGACAAGCATGGCTACCGGGGCTTCACGCCCATCGAGCCGCTCAGCGCCGGCGATTCGAAGGAAAAGGTCGTGCAATTCCTAAACCAAGTCCGCGCGGCTTTCGCGTAAGCCGGCTATGTCCGCGGAACCCGACGTCGTCGCCGTCTTCGTCGCCCGGGACTCACTTACGGAACGTCTCGCGCGCAACGCCCTCGGAGAAGCTGGCATCCCCTGCTTCAGTCGATCCGAAGACCGTCATCTGCTTCCCGGATTCCACGGCGCATCCGGCATCGGCGAGGTCCCGCTCGCGCAAATCGAAACGCAGCTCTTCGTTCACTCTGAGGACGCCGAAAAGGCCCGCGAAATCCTCGCCGTGTTTACAGAGCCGCCCCCGGAAACCCCTAGCTACACTGAATAGATAATGACCATGTCCACCGCCCGCTTTGGGCGCGATGTCTCCGTTCCCCTCAGCAAAAATCCACACCTGATCCGCTGGGTCGAGAAGATGGCCAAGCTCACCAAGCCCGCCGCTATCCACTGGGTCGATGGCAGCCAAGCCGAGTACGACGCCCTCTGCGAACACCTTGTCGAAGCCGGCACCTTCACACGCCTGAACCAAGACCTCTGGCCCGGTTGCTACTACGCGCGCTCCAGCCCCAGCGACGTCGCCCGCGTCGAAGACCGCACCTTCATCTGCTCACTCTCGAAAGACGCCGCAGGCCCCACCAACAACTGGGTGCACCCCGTCGAAATGCGCCGCAAGCTGAAAGGCCTCTTCGACGGCGCCATGCAAGGCCGCACCATGTACGTCCTGCCTTACAGCATGGGCCCCGTCGGCAGCCCGCTCTCGCAAATCGGCGTGCAACTTACGGACTCCGCCTACGCCGTAGTCAACATGCGCATCATGGCGCGCGTCGGTCTCCCCGTCTTCAAGGAAATCGACAAGGACGAAAAGCGAGTCGTCCCCTGCATGCACACCGTTGGCAAGCCGCTCGCTCCCGGCGAGCAAGACGTCCCCTGGCCCTCGAACGAAGACAAATACATCGTGCACTTCCCGGAAACGCGCGAGATCTGGAGCTACGGCTCCGGCTACGGCGGCAACGCGCTGCTCGGCAAGAAATGCTTCGCCCTGCGCATCGCCAGCGTCATGGGCCGCGACGAAGGCTGGCTTGCCGAACACATGCTCATCCTCGGCGTCGAGAATCCGCAAGGCGAGAAGACTTACATTGCCGCCGCCTTCCCTTCGGCCTGCGGCAAAACGAACCTCGCCATGCTCGTCCCGCCCGACGCGTTCGAGGGCTGGAAGGTTTGGACCGTGGGCGACGACATCGCCTGGATTCGCCCCGACGCCGACGGCCGCCTCCGCGCCATCAACCCAGAGGCCGGCTTCTTCGGCGTCGCGCCCGGCACCTCGGCCTCCACGAATCCCAACGCCATGGCTTCGCTGGCGAAGAACACTATATTTACGAACGTCGCACTCACGCCAGAAGGCGGCGTCTGGTGGGAAGGCATGACGCCGGAGCCGCCCAAGCAGTGCCTCGATTGGCAAGGCAAGCCTTGGACACCCGAATCGAAGACTCCCGCCGCGCATCCCAACGCGCGATTCACGGCTCCCGCGAGCCAATGTCCGTCCATCGACCCCGCGTGGGAAGACCCCGCCGGCGTTCCCATCTCGGCCATTATCTTCGGTGGCCGCCGCGCCACGACAATGCCTCTAGTCGTGCAGACCTTCAACTGGAGCAGCGGCGTCTACATGGGCGCGACAATGGGCTCCGAGATGACGGCCGCCGCCGCCGGGACCATCGGCAAGGTCCGCCGCGACCCCATGGCCATGCTGCCCTTCTGCGGCTATCACATGGGCGACTACTTCCGGCACCAGCTTAAACTCCAACGCGTGCTCACCGAAACGCCGAAGGTCTTCTGCGTGAACTGGTTCCGCAAGGGCGAGGACGGCAAGTTCCTCTGGCCCGGCTTTCGCGAAAACATGCGCGTGCTGCGCTGGGTCGTCGAACGCGCCCGCGGCCGTGTTCGCGGCCGCGAAACGCCGATCGGCTGGATGCCCTTCTACGAAGACATGGATTGGCGCGGCCTCGACTTCTCCAAGGACCAATTCCAGGCCCTCCAAACCGTCGACCGCGCCGCTTGGCGCAACGAACTCGTTCAGCAGGAAGAGCTCTTCATCGACCTCCACGACCACCTGCCGCCGGAGCTGGTCTACGAACGCGAATTATTGATCTGCCGACTCTAAAACACGTACTTCAACGCAAACTGAATCACGCGGGGCGCACCGGCGCCCGTGATTTGCCCAAACTGCGGGCTCTGCAAGTTGTTATTCGGAAGCCCCAGGTTCGCGTGATTCGGCAGGTTGAAGAACTCCGCGCGGAATTGCAAGCGATGCCCTTCGCGTACCGGGAATTGCTTGAAGATCCCGAGATCGAAGTTGATGCTGCCCGGCCCGCGCATTGAATTGCGGCCCGCGTTACCGAATTGGCCTTCCGCAGGGAGCGCGAAGGCTGCGCGGTCGAAGTAGCGCAGAATCCTGTCCGCCTTCGGCCGGTCGCCGGACAGTTTCCAGTTGCCCACCACGTCGGCGCGGTCCGCGCCGTTGGCGGTGAGCGATTGATCGATACCGGCGGAAGGACTGAAGACCAGCCCCGAGTAGGCCGTGAGAATACCGTTGTTCTGCCAATTTCCGAATACCCAGCGCAGCGGCGCGGGCGCCTTGGCGAGCTTCGGCAGATCCCACAGATAACTAACGATCATCGAGTTCGTGCGGTCGGAGTCCGCGCGGCCCCGATCGCTATTGAGGTTGTAGGGATTATTGATTACCGCCATGTTCGCGCTGCCGGCGTTGATCGCGTTGTCTATGGCCTTGGACCACGTATAGCTCGCGTTCACCGTCCAAGCGGAAGTGAAGCGCCGCTCGTAGGTCAAGATCATCGCGTGATACGTCGAGTTCGCCGTGCTCGTCAGCGTGCGCACCGCGCCGAAGTCCGGCCAGTAGGGCCGCCTCTGGTTGAAGTTCGTCCGGTTCGATTGACCCGGAATGTACGTCGCGACGTTTTGGTTGTACACCAGCGGCAATCGCGTGCCCTTCGAGCCCTGGTAAGTTGCACGAAACACGTTCGCCGCGCCGAAGACCTGACGTTCGATTGTCGCGTTCCATTGCTGCGTATATGAGTTGCTGTAATTCGGATCCATCGCGTTCCACGAAAGCGGCCGCGGAATCGCGGTGTTCGCGGGTTTTGGTGAAACGCCGGGAAACGGCGCGGCGGTGTTGCCGTAGGGATTCACCACCGACGCCGGGAACGGAATCGCGACGGCCGTCGCGAACATCGGCAAATTCGCCGGCTGCTGCACTTGCTCGGTCGGCAACAGGGAATCGTAGAACACGCCATACCCGAGACGCACGCTCATCTTCCCATCGCCACGGGGATCGAGCGCTAGGCCTACGCGCGGCGAAAAACGCGCATTGCGCCGCGGCGCGAGACTCTTCGAGACGCCGGGGTCTCCGTAGAACAACATGCCCACCGGTGCATTGGTGAAGACATTACTTTTTTGCCCAGGCACGAATACCGCATTCTGCGGCAGATTCGGAATCCATTGGTCCTCCCAAGGGCGGAAGGGCTCAAAGCGAATCCCAAGATTCAGAGTCAGTCTCCGGCTGATCTTGTAATCGTCTTGCGCGTAGGCGATCCAGTCCGTCTGCCGCACGCGCACACGGAAGCCGTCGCTCTGTGAAAAGCCGGAAGCGATTCCTAATAAGGCGTCCGCCGCGCCGTCGCCAGTGGTTTGTCCATAACCGAATTGGCCGTTGCCGTTCGTATTCACATGTGGAATGTTGAACTGCCTCCGGATCGCATCCATGCCGAACTTCACGGTGTGCTGCCCGCGCGTCCAGGTCATCGCTCCTTTGTATTGGAAGTTATTGCGCACCAGCGTCGTGTCGCCAAAAAGATTGATGTTGAAGTAGCCAGGCACCTGATTCAAGATGAAGTCGCGGCTGCCAGCCGCCGGCGTCACGCGCACGCCAAGCTCGCTCCAAGTAAACGGCGTCACCTCGCCGCGCAAGCCCCAGCTTCGATTGAAGGTTGTCAAGAACTCGCCAATTAAGGCCGGCGAGAATACGCGCGAGTAGTTCAACGTCGCATTCGTCGCCTTCTGGATCAACGAATTGCTGTAGCTGATGATGTTTCCCTCGACGCCCAGATTCGGATTCGTATTGTCCTCGCGGAAGATGCGGCCGTAGATGCGATTCCGCTCGTTGAACACATGATCGGCGCGCAAGCTCCACTCCGTGTTGTCCGAAGGATTGCCGCGCGCATAGCGCAACAGCCCGGCCGGGTCCGTCGTCGTCGGCACGCCCTTCGATAGAAACTGCTGGAACACTGGGTCCAGACGGTTCGTGGGAATACGATTACCGGGAAACGGCGTATTCGCGTTGGCCGGGTCGCGAATCACGATCAGCGCGCCGGTGCCGCCGCGCACATCGGAGTAGTCGCCTTGCCTTTGCGCCGAAGTCAGCACCCGCGTTGTCAAAGTATTTGGGACGCTACGAATCGGCGTCTTCTGGAAGCCGCCGAAGAAAAACGTTTGGTTCTTTCCGTTATAGCCGGGCAGAATCACCGGCCCGCCAAAGCTCATCCCAAATTGATTCCTCTTCAAACCGTCTTGGCCGCTGGCGAAGAAGTTCCGGGCGTTCAGCTTGTAGTTGCGCAGGAACTCATAGAAGCTCCCGTGAAATTCATTCGTGCCCGCGCGCGTCACCACGTTCACCACCCCGCCGGCGCGCCCGCCGAACTCCGCCGAGTAGCTATTTGTCTGCACGCTGAACTCCTGCAGGAGATCCGGATTCGGAAACGAATTCGCCACACTCCGGTAGGTGTCCTGATTGTCGCCGCCGTCCATCACGTAGTTGAGCCCGTTCGAGCGCGACCCCGACACGCTCGCCGAGACCTGATCCGCCGGTTGAAAACTCGTGCCCACGTCGCCGCGAATCGGCAAGGCTCCCGGCGTCAAAGTCACGAGTTGCAGCGCATTCCGCCCGTTCAACGGCATCTCCGTCATGCGCCGCGCGTCCACCACGTTGCGCAACACCGCGTCCTGCGTATTCACCGCCGACACCGTCGCGCTCACCTCCACCGCCTGTGACACCTCGCCCAGCTTTAACTGAACGTCGACGCGCAGCCTTTCATCCACCTGCAATTGCAAGCCGCTCTGAATAAACTTTTGAAAGCCGGTGGCCTCCACCTCAAGCCGGTAACTCCCCGGCGCGAGGCCCGTGATCTGATACAAGCCCGACGAAGCCACGGCCGCTTCGCGCGTCGTGCCGTTCGCCGTGTTCCGCGCGAGCACCTTCGCCGCCGCTACCGCCGCCCCGCTCGGGTCCGTTACGTTACCCGAGAAAGCCCCTCCCTGCGCGAACAAAATCGCCGCCGCATTCGCGAGCACGAGAAGCCGTTCCACATTCCGGATCATAGGTCCATCTCTTTTGCCGGGCTGAGCATATCAGAACGCCGCTAAAGATCAAGTGATGGATATGATTAAAATCTCCGCTTGTCCAGCCAACTCCAATTCGCCGCCATCGCCGACGACTTCACCGGCGGTTCGGACCTCGCCAGCATGATCGCCAACGAGGGCGTCCCCACGGCGTTGGTCTTCGGCCTCCGCGATGCTTCGTTACTGCAAGACCTCAACGCCCAGGCCATAGTCGCCTGCTTCAAATCACGTAGCGTCCCCGCCGAAGAGGCCCGCGCCATCGCTCGCGCCGCCCACGCGATGTTGCAACCTCTTAAGCCCATCCAATCCTTTTTCAAATACTGCTCTACCTTCGATTCCACGCCTGCCGGAAACATCGGCCCCGTCCTCGAAGAACTGCTAGAGCTAGCCCAAGCCCCTTTCACCATCGCCGTCCCAGTCCTCCCCGTCAATGGCCGCACACAATATCTCGGCCACCTATTCGTCAACGGCGCGCCGCTCCATGAGTCGAGCCTCGCCCGCCATCCCATTAACCCGATGACGGACTCGAACCTCCTCCGCTGGCTCGCGCTCCAAACTAAACTTCCGCTCGGACTCATTGATCTCCACACCGTCCGCCAGGGTCCGCAAGCCATCCGCGCCGCCTTCGCGGCAACGCCGCAAACCAAAGTGTTTTTCCTCGACGCGACCGAAGACTCGGACCTCGCCGCCATCGCCGCCGCCACTCACGATCTGCCCTTCTTGAGCGGCGGCTCCGGCATCGGCGCGGCCCTACCCAAACATTGGCCCCGCGTAGCGCCAGCGCCACCGGCGCAATCAAAACCCCTCGGCTCACGCACGCTTATCCTAAGCGGCTCATGCAGTGACGCAACACTAGCCCAACTCGAACAACTCCGTGCGCAAGGAGTGGGCATCCACTCGCTCACAGTAGACGGCTACGACAAAGCCGCTCTCCTGGCCGATCTAACGAAAAACGACCTCGCCGTCCTAGCCAGTTCCAGCGCCACGCCCGCCACCGGCGCTTCGCACGAATTCGAAGAAGCCTTCGGCGCCATCGCCCTACAAGCCGTGCAACACTGGCAAGTCGAACGCCTGATCGTCGCCGGCGGCGAAACCAGTGGCGCCGTCGTCTCCGCGCTCGACATCCCCGCCGCCACGCTCGTCTCCACCATTGCCCCAGGTGTCCCCGCGCTGCTCAGCCTCGGCTCGAAGCCACTCGGCCTAGCGCTCAAGAGCGGTAACTTCGGCGGCCTCGACTTCTTCACTGAAGCTCGCGAACATTTAGAAGCGATCAGAATATGAGCTACACCACTAGCCACGAACTCACCAAACGACTCGGCGCCCTCTGCGAGACAGCCACGAGTTTCTACCAACGCGGCCTCGCCTTCGGCTCCACGGGCAACTTGAGCTTCCGCCACGGCGACGAAGTCTGGGTCTCTCCGACGGGCCGCTCGCTCAAGAATCTCCGCCCCGAAGAAATCGCCTGCGTCCACTTAAGCGACGGCCGCCCCCTCAACGGCAACAAAGCCTCCAAGGAAACCCCCTTCCATCTCGCCTGTTACCGTGCGGCCGGCAATCGCGCGCAAGCCCTCGTCCACTTGCACTCCACGTACTCGGTCGCCCTCAGTTGCCTCGACGATCTCGACCCCGCGGCGCCGATGCCCGTCTTCACGCCCTACTACCTGATGCGCGTGCTGCCGCTTGCCGTCGTCGACTACTTCCGCCCCGGCTCCCAGGAACTCGCTGGTGCCATGGGCCAAGCCGCCGCCGCGCACGATTGTCTCTTGATGCGCAATCACGGCGCCACCGCTCTCGGCGCCACGCTTGAGGACGCCACCGACCGCATGGAGGAACTCGAGGAAACCGCCAAGCTCTACTTCCTCCTCCGCGGCGAAAAACTCCGCCTCCTCACCGAAGCTCAGAGAGAAGACATCGTCCGCGTCTTCAAATCCAAGCCGCGATAACCCAACAACGACGATATCTTCCCCGCCCCCTCGCGCGCCATCCGCGAGTACTTCTCGATCGCCGCCTTGTTCATATCCGGCGTCGGCCCACCAATCGCCAAAGCCGCCACCACGGCGCCCCGCCGCTCGAATATCGGCGCCGCCACCGCGCGCAAACCCGGTGTCCACTCGCCGTCGTTCAACGCCACGCCCCGCGCTCGCACCTGCGTCAACTCGCGCCGCATCTTCTCGACACTCACGATCGTCCTCTCTGTAAACGCATGCGGCTCCCGCATCGCTTCATGCAACAGCGCCTCGCCGCCAAAAGCCAAAATCGCCTTCCCCATGGCGTTCGCGTGCAAGGGCAAGCGGTCGCCCGCGTCGCTATACGAGTAAAAGCTGCTCGGGTGCCCCACCGTGCGCAAGAACAACAACGTCCCACGATCCAAGGTCCCCAAGTGAATCATCCCCGCCACCTTCGGCGCCATCTCGTTCATCACCACGTACGCCGCCCGGTTCACGGGATGATGCCTCAAATACGCGCTCCCCACGCTGAAAGCCTTGCCTGCGACGAAGTAGCGCCGCGAATCTTCGTCCTGCCCCGCGTAGCCGCCCTCCACCAGCGTCGCGAGCAGCCGGTGCGCCGTGCCCTTCTCGTAACCCGTCAACTCCACCACCTCACCCAAGCTGTAAATGTAAGGCTCCGTAGCCAGCAGATCCAGCACCTTCAAACACTTCAACGTGCTCGACATTCCCTTCCCCGCCGTCAGTTCCGCGCTCAATCCGAATAAGGGATCCGGCTTCGCCCCATCGCGCACCGGGCGCGCTTTCGTCTGCTTCTTCTTGACAGGCATACGCATCGTCGATAGACTCACCGCAGTTTATATGATGGACTGTCATTCCGCAATCCGAAACGCACTTCTACTCGCCGTAAGCATTCCGGCGCTGGCGCAATCGCAGGCCATCAAGGCGGACCTCTTGGTCGTCGGCGGCAACGAAAGCGCCGTGGCCGCCGCCGTCCAAGCCGCCCGCATGGGCGTCGCCAAGATCGCTCTCGTCAACGACATCGATTGGCTCGGCGGCCAGTTCTCGTCCGAAGGCGTCGGCGCCGTCGACGAATGGACTCTCTACAAGGGCCGCCGCGTCAATTTCCCCCGCTCCGGCATCTTCCTCGAAATCCTGCGCGAAACCCGCGCTCATAATGCCCGCGTCCATGGCCGCCTCTCTCCCGGCAATGCCTTCACTGCCACCGACACCATCGAACCCGCCGCCGCCGCGAAAATCTTCGACGGCTTCGTCGCCCGCTACGCAAAGCAAATCACCGTCTACCGCAACTACACGCCCAGTCAGGTCCACGCCGACAACAACACCGTTCGGGGCGTCACGTTTTTGAACAGCAGCACCAGCAAAGCTAAAAAGCTCCGCATCGACGCGCCCCAAACCATCGACGCGTCGGACCTCGGCGACGTCATCCGCCTCTCCGGCGCCAAGTACTCCGCCGGCCCCGACGCGAAAGCCCGCTTCCAGGAAGCCGGCGCCCCAGAAGTGATCGATGATTCCAACCGCAACGAGATGAACCCCATCACCTATTGCCTCGTCCTCCAACAATCCGCGCGACCCGAGCTAATCCCCGCGCCCCCCGGCTACGACCCACGCAGCTTCCTCGGCGCCATCCCCGCCACCATCCCGCAATTCGAAGCCCTCAAATGGCCCGGCAAACCTTACGTTTCCCGGATGCCTCTCTTCGTCGACACCGACTATCCGGAAGGCACCTACTCTGGCAACGCCAGCGTCTACACCCACCGCCGCCTGATCGACGCGAAACACGGCTACTCCAAACTAGGCCGCGACAAAGTTCTCCTGAACTTCCCCATCAATGACTACCCGATCTACAACTTCCCCGCCCCGCTCGAAAAAGCCCTCGGCCCATCCGCGAAGAAAAACCTCGTCGACATGACGCCCGCGGAACGCGAACTCGTCTTCGCCGACGCCAAGCTCCATTCACTCCGCTACTTCCACCACCTCCAAAAGTCTTCGCCCCAGTTCGCCGCCCTCGAACTCAGCGATGAGTTCGGCACTCCCGACCGCCTGCCCAAAAAGCCCTACATCCGCGAGGGCCTCCGCCTCGAAGCGCTCTACATGTTGAAGGAACAAGACATCAAGGAACAAAAACACGGCGACCTCGGTTGGGCCCGCTTCATGCCGGAAGACAACGTCTTCGGCTTTCAATTCAACATCGACTTTCACCCTACTCGCCGCACATTCTTGCAAGGCAACGACGGGCCTTGGATGGTCGAACACACCGAGGCCCGCAACTGGTCGACGCACACGGATCGCGGCGGCTTCCCCCTGCGCGGTCTGATCCCCATCGAGATGAACGGTCTTCTCGGCGCGGGAAAGAACCTAGGCGTCAGCAGCCTTGTCTCTTCCGCCATCCGCCTCCACGGCCAAACTATGCACGCTGGCCAAGCCGCCGCGACGGTTGCCGCCATTTCGCTCAGAGAGAACATCGAACCCCGCGCCATCGCCGCCAACCCGAAGCTGATCGAGGAAATCCAACTCACCCTAATCCGCGGCCTCGATGGCGGCCCAGGTATTCTGCTCTGGCCCTATCACGATCTAAGCGTCGACGAACGCCACTTCGAAGCCGCCAACATGCTTGGCGTAAAAGGCATCCTCCCCGGCCTCGAAGACTCCCTGGACTTCGAAGCCTGGCGCCCCGTCACGCGCGGCGAAATCTATCTCGCCCTCCAACGCGCCAAACTCCCCTTCACCGCCGGCAAAGGCGAAGCGAAGGCCAAGGCCACCTGGCGCGACCTCTACGACGCCCTCAAATTCGCCAACCTCCCCGCCTCCGAGGGCCTCGCCAAAGTCGACTATCGCCTCAAGAACCGTAGCCCCCAACTCTACCGATTTGAACTAGCCCTCCACCTCTGGCACGCGTTGCAGAGCCGCTAGCTCCAGGTCTTTCCGTGGGATCTTTCCGCGGGAATTGTGCCTTTCGCCGATTAACATTCTGAACGTCCGAGACCGTGGCGCGGCATCCGGAACCTATACGAGCTATAGGACCATTCCGCCCATCCAGCCCCTTAGACTGAAAGCGGAACGAGAGCCCGTTCCTCCCAAGGAGAGTGAAATGAAACGAAATCTGAAGTCAATATTGGCAACGTTCGCCATGGCTGCCGCGCCCTTCGCGTTCGCCGAAGCCGCGCGCGGGCAACAGACCCAATCCGATAAATTCTGGTGGCCGGAGAAGCTCGACCTGACGCCCTTGCGCCAGAACTCCGCCGAATCCAACCCCCTCGGCAAGGATTTCAACTACGCGAAAGCCTTCGCCACGCTCGACCTCAAAGCCGTCAAAGCCGACATCAACAAAGCCCTCACCACCTCGCAACCCTGGTGGCCCGCCGACTACGGCAACTACGGACCCTTCTTCATCCGCATGGCTTGGCACAGCGCCGGCACCTACCGCACTTTCGACGGCCGCGGCGGCGGCGACGGTGGCCAACAACGCTTCGACCCTTTGAATAGCTGGCCCGACAACGGCAACCTCGACAAAGCCCGCCGCCTCCTCTGGCCCATCAAGGCCAAGTACGGCGCGAAGCTTTCCTGGGGCGATCTTATGGTGCTCGCCGGCAACGTCGCCATGGAGAACATGGGCTTCAAGACCTTCGGCTTCGCGGGTGGCCGCGCCGACGATTGGGAACCCGAACTCGTCTACTGGGGACCCGAAAAGAAGATGCTCGACGACCAACGCTACAGCGGTAATCGGAATTTGAAAAAGCCCCTCGCCGCCGTGCAAATGGGGTTGATCTACGTTAACCCCGAAGGGCCAAACGGAAACCCCGATCCCCTCGCCGCCGCCAAGGACATTCGCGACACCTTTGGCCGCATGGCGATGAACGATGAAGAAACCCTCGCGCTCATCGCCGGTGGCCACACCTTCGGCAAGGCCCACGGCGCTCACGCGCCCGACAAGTGCGTTGGCGCGGAACCCGCCGCCGCCGGCGTCGAAAAGCAAGGCATGGGCTGGGAGAACAAGTGCGGCAAAGGCAACGCCGGCGACACCGTTACCAGCGGCCTCGAAGGCGCCTGGACCGCGACACCCGCCAAGTGGTCGAACAACTACCTCGACAATCTCTTTGCCTTCGAATGGGTGAAGACCAAGAGTCCCGCCGGCGCCACGCAATGGGTCCCAGCCAACAACCAAGCCGCGAACCTAGTGCCCGACGCGCACGATCCTTCGAAGCGTCACGCGCCGATCATGTTCACCACGGACCTCGCGCTCAAGGAGGATCCCGCCTACCGCAAGATCGCCATGCGCTTCCGCGAGAACCCGCAAGAGTTCCAACTCGCCTTCGCCAAGGCCTGGTTCAAGCTGACGCACCGCGACATGGGCCCGAAGGCCCGCTACATCGGCCCGGAAGTTCCTGGCGAAGACCTGATCTGGCAAGACCCGCTCCCCAAGGCGAACTACAAGCAGATCGACGCAAAGGACATCGCGGCCCTGAAAGCGAAGATCCTAGCTTCCGGCTTGAGCGTGCCTGAATTGGTGCGCACCGCCTGGGCCTCGGCCGCTTCGTTCCGCAGCACCGACATGCGTGGCGGTGCCAATGGCGCTCGCGTCCGCCTCGCTCCGCAAAAGGATTGGGCGGTCAACAATCCGGCTGAACTCGCGAAGGTCCTCGGGAAACTTGAGAGCGTCCAGCAAGACTTCAACAAGTCTTTAGGCGGTGGCAAGAAAGTCTCTCTCGCCGACGTCATCGTGCTGGGCGGAACGGCCGCCGTCGAAAAGGCCGCCAAGGACGCCGGTACTCCGGTGACTGTGCCCTTCGCCGCCGGCCGAGTCGATGCGGCCGAAGCGCAAACCGACGCCGCGAGCTTCGCGGTCCTCGAGCCAGCCGCCGACCCCTTCCGCAACTACTACGGCAAGGAAGCCCCACTTGGCCCCGCCGAGATGATGGTGGATCGCGCAAAGATGTTGAACTTGAGCGTTCCCGAAATGACTGTGCTCGTTGGCGGCATGCGCGCCTTGAACGCGAACATGGGCGGCGCCGCGCACGGCGTCTTCACGTCGAAACCAGGCACGCTGAGCAACGACTTCTTCGTGAACCTGCTCGACATGGGGACGAAGTGGAACAATTCGGGCGACGGCCTCTACCAAGGCGTCGACCGTCAGAGCGGCCAGCCCAAGTGGACCGCGACTCCGGTTGACCTCATCTTCGGTTCTAACTCGGAACTTCGCGCAGTGGCGGAAATCTACGCCTCCGCCGACGGCAAACAGAAGTTCGCGCAAGACTTCGCGCAAGCCTGGGCCAAGGTCATGAACGCGGACCGCTTCGACCTGCGCTAAACGAAGTAAACGGCGGTGGCCCTGCTCGGGCCACCGCCGTTTGCTTTTGCGATCTCCTACTCAGGGAAATGCAAGTACTTCTCGAGCACGCGCCGGATCTCGTCGGGCGCAGCGGCTCCTTCCGGAATACCGTTCGGATAGCGGATGTTGAAGCGGCTGCCATCCTTGGCGCGCTCATTCTGAATCCAAGCGTCACGCTGAATCCGGTTCTGGTCCTCGATGGCGCTGGACAAACGGTCGTCGCGCGTCCGCCGCGACCGCTCGCGCCGCAACTCGGAGTTGATCCGGTCCCGCTCCGCGCCGCTAGCGTTGCGGGCGCGATTCTCCAGATCGCGCTCGTAGCTGCTCTTGCCGCGATACGATCCGCTACTGGCGGACGGCGTGCGCATCCAGTCCTTGAAGGTACCGAATCCGCCCCCGCCGAGTTGAAACTCGATATAGTCCTTCTTCACCATCACCTTGGTGATCATGATCCGGTCGCCCTCGTGAACGCCCACGCCGAAGCGCTTGATGCCGTCCCCGAGCTTGCGGAAGTCGAGGGGGATCTCGGCGCCCGGCACAATGTCGACTCCCGAGCTCGCCGCGGGCATATCGATGCGCGATACGACGTGCACGCCCTCAAACGCACGGCGCAACGCGGTCTCGTCTTGCGCGCAAGCACAAACTACCGCGATACCAGCAGACAACCACAATCGGAACATCCTCGTCCTCCCTACGCCATGGCGGCTACCGGACAAGCGTAATCGATCCTAAGTTTTTGCACCAGCGCCTAACCGAGCGCCGCCACCGCCTCGCCTACGTCCCAGCCCTTGTGCACAATGCCGCCCACGGCCTCGGCCATGCGCAGCGGATCGCCGTCGCCCGGATACAGCACGTTGCGGCCTACCAGGGCGCCCCGCACGTTATGTCCGCTCTGCATGGCGATGCGCATTTCTTGCAGGAACGGCGCGGGGTCGCCCGCGGCCTCGCCACCCAGGAGCAAAATCGGCAAGGTCGTCGCGCGCGCCACGCTCTCGAAACCCTTCGCGTAAGGCAGCTTCAACCACAGATAGCGGCTGGAGTCGCCCAAGGCGGAGGCCACGCCGACTAACTTCGCCAAGGCCGCCGCATCCTTCGAGACGGTCCATCCGCTGTCGCCCTTCGTCACAACAAGCGGTTCGAGGAACATTGGAATCCGCAAGGCGTTGCAGGCCGTAATCGCCTCCGCGCTCGCGAGGATCGTCTTCAGCGAACCCGGATCGCCGTCGCCAACCCGCATCAAGATCTTCGCGCCATCGAGCTTCCACTCCGCGCAGGTCCCGGGACCAGGGCCGGTAATCGCGTCGTCGAGCTCCCAGGCGACGCCCGCGAGACCGCCGCGGTTCAGGCTAGCGATCAATAGCTTTCCGTCCACGGGCGAAGCGGCGCCTTTGTCGCGCAGCAAGCCGTCGAGGATCAAGATCTCTTCAATTAGGTCCATGCTGGCCATCAAGCCATCGACGGTCGATGCCTCCAGCACGCGCAGAATGCGGGCAAGGTAGTCGCGCCGGTCCGCCATACCGAGCGCGTTGTCGCCCACCTTGGTCACGCGGCGCGCCGGATGATCGGCGGCGAGAATGTTCAGCTTGCCCGAAGGCGCAAGCTTCTCGCGCCGCACGCGCGACCGCGCCCGCCGCAGCGCATACTCCGGATCGTTCACCCGCACATCCGTCAACCGCGCCATCAGCGAATCCGGCAAATACTCCGCCGCTTGAAAGGTCTTCATCGTACATTCCTCATCATCTGTTCCACTTCATCAAGTCTCGGCATCGCCTCGCTACAACTCACGCGGCTCACGACGATCGCCGCCGCGGCGTTGCCGTAGTGCAAACACTTTTCAACCGGGAAGCCCTGCAAGAGCCCATATAGAAAGCCGGACGCGAAACCGTCGCCCGCGCCGATCGTCGTGCACACTTCCACCTTATAGGGCGGCAAGTATACGGGCTCGCCTTCACCGAAGACCCGCGTGCCTTCGTCGCCCAACTTTGAAACCAGTAGCGGTACGCGCCGCAGACGGCGCACCGACTCGCTCAAGTCCCCCGTCGCGGCTGCCAAGCACAGTTCCGTTTGGTTGCCAATCAACACATCGATGAAGGGCAACGCGAGGCGGACGGCGAGGCCGGCTTCTTCCGGGCTCTCCCAGGACATGGCGCGGTAGTCGATATCAAAGACCACTCGGGCGCCCGCCGCCTTCGCGCGCTCCAAGGCGCGGTAGGTGCTTTCGCGCGAGGGCGAGGCGCAAAGGGAAGTGCCGTTTGTGATGAACATGCGCCCTGAGGCCGCGTACGCGAGATCCCCTTCGGAAGCCCGCAGCGCAATATCGGCCGCGTTGTGCCGGTAGAAGACCTGCGGAAAGCGATCGGGCGGCGAGACCTCCGTGATGGCCAGCGACGGCAGTACTTGATCGCGCCGCTGGACGTGGCGAACGTCGACGCCCTCGGCTTCGAGGAAGCCTAGGAGGAAATCGCTCAAGCGTTCGGTACCCAAGCATGCGACCATGCCCACGCGAGCGCCGAGACGCGCAAGGCCCACGGCCATGTTTGCGCTCGAGCCGCCTAGGTAACGGGAAAAGCGCCGCGCTTGCGCAAGCGGCACGCCGGGCTCTTCGGAGTACAGGTCGTATCCGATACGGCCCAAGATTACGGCATCCATATCAACTGTCCCTCCATTGAATTCGCTCAACCCGGACCATCACCGCGAAGCCGACCACGCAGGCCACCGGCATCAAGAGTCCCAAGCCCGCGAAGACTGTCTCATAACTGCCCGTCACGTCGAGCGTCCTGCCGACTAGCCAAATGCTGATCACGGAGCCAAGCGTCGACCCAAGGCCGCCGATGCCATACACCGATCCTACGGCCTCCGGCGGGAAGTAGTCTCCCGGCAAAGTCTGCACCGTCAACGACCAGAGCATCCAGAAGAAAATGGCGATCGAGATGAAGGCCATGGTCCAGAACAACGTCTTCGCGTACACCGCCGCTACGCCGATGGGCGCGCCGGTGGCGCCGAGTAGCATGATCGTCTTCCGCGTGCGGTTCACGCTCCAACCGCGAGCCTCCAAGCGTTGCGCGAGAAAGCCTCCGGCGAAGTTCGCGATATCGGAGACCAGAAAGGGCACCCACGCCACCGCGCCGATCTGCGCCAGGCTCAAGCCGCGCTCACGCGTGAGGAACTCGGGGATCCAAAAGATGTAGAAATACCAGATTGGGTCCGCGAGGAAGCGGCAGATGAAGACAACCCATGTCTGGCGATAAGGCATAAGCGTGCTCCACGCCACGGGTTTCGAGAGAGCGCCATAACCGCCGGCGTGCAACGCGGGTTCCCGCCAACGGAACCACGAGAAGACGAGCACCCAGAGCACGCCCAAGAGCCCTGTGACGACGAAAGCGCCTTGCCAGCCGCTGCGTTGCGCGATCCAGACGACCAGCGGCGGAGCGATCATCGCGCCCAGACTTGAGCCGCTGTTGCAGACACCCATCGCGAGAGTCTTCCATTGCGGCGGCACCCAGATCGAAACCGCCTTTGCGAAGGCAGGCCAAGCACCGCTCTCGCCCAAGGCGAGTAAAGCCCGAAATCCGGCGAGACTAAGCGGACTCTTGGCAAGCGCCGTCAACATCCCCGCCAAGCTCCACAGACTTACCGAGAGCGTGAGGCCACGCGCGACGCCGATGCGGTCCAGCAGCCAACCCGCGAGTGGCATGCCGACCGCGTAGCTCACCATGAAGGCGTTCAAGATCCAGGCGTACTGCTCGTTCGAGATCCGGAACTCGTCGCGGATCGTGGGCGCAAGAACGCTCAATACTTGACGGTCGATGTAGTTGATCGTCGTCGCGCCTAGCAACAGCGCCACCAACATGACGACGCGGCGAGGCGCCACCTTAGAAGAATCCATACGCGAGCCAGCCGCCGTCGACGTAGAGCGAGTGCCCCGTGATGAAGCTCGCCCGGTCGCTGAGCAAGTAGCTAACGGCGTCGGCGACATCCGCGGGTTGCGCCAAGCGGCCCAGCGGGATGCGTTTCTTGATCTGATCTTCGCTCGCGTTACCGGCGGCGATATTGCGCTTGGTCATCTCCGTCGCGACATAGGCGGGCCCAACGGCGTTGACGCGAATGCCGAGCGAGGCCCATTCAATTGCCAGTACCTTCGTCAACATCGCGACGCCGGCCTTGCCAGCGCAATAAGCCGCGCGGCGTGGAAAGGCGGCTTCGGCGTTAGTGCTGGTGATCAATACGATGGCACCGCCGTTCTTCTCCATCGCGCGGCCACACGCTTGGGCGAAGTAGAAAGCGCCGTTCAATTGGACGTCGATCATGCGGGCCCAATCGGCTGGCGGCAGCGTCAAGGAATCATGCGGTTTGCTAACGCCGGCGCAGTTCACCATGCCGTCCAAACGGCCATAACGCGAGAGCGCCTCCTGCACGGCCTTGTCGCAATCGGAGGGTTGGGTGATATCGCAATCAACATCTGCGCCCGCGCCGGGCAGGTCGCAACGCAGTACGCGCGCGCCTTCGCTTTCGAGCCGCTGGGCGCATTCCGCGCCGATGCCCCCCGCCCCTCCGCTCACCAAAATTACTTTGCCAGTCATCGCGAATTCACAAGCATACTAAAGCTGCGCCAACGCATATCGTGCGACGCCACGCGAGCCTACGCTCGGGAGCGGGCGCTCGGTCACTAGCGCGCCGTATGGAGTCTCCGCGAGTTGCATCCAGCGTTGGAGCTTCTCTTCCCCACCGGACCGGCCACCGAATACGACGGGTATCGTCGCGCCTTCGTCCGCGATGACGAGCGGTATTTCGAAGCCGTTCGAGTCCCGCCAGTAGAAGAAGCTCGCCGCGCTGCCCGCATGCTTCGCATTGGCGTGGAGCTCGCGCACCGCCTCGGTCTCGAATCCCGTCGCGAACCAGGCGTGCAACTTCGGGGCGCGGATCTGACGCCGGCCGAAGGCGTCGTCAAGGGGCGGCAAGAGTGCGATCTGAAAGCAAGCTTCCAGGACTTCCAACCAGCGAACGGCGGTCCGGTGTGAGACGCCCGCCGCGCGCGCCAGATCTTGCTGGCGCAGCACTTCGCCGCTTTGCTTGGCGACGGCTTCGAGGAACAACTCGAAACGTTCGCGGTCCTGAATGTGCACCAGGTTTGGCAGGTCCCGTTCCACGAAGGCCATACTCCAAGGCCAAGAGGGCGCGGCGGCCGCTCGGTCACTTGAGGACGCGGCGGCGAAGCGGCCGAAGACGTTCAAGGGCAAGGCCGCGCGGCGAGCCCGCTCGGCGCGGGTGGCCGGAAACAGAGTGAAAGTGGGCAACGAGGTTATGGCCTGTACGCAAGTGGCGAAGATCACCGGCAGATCGAGCAGGCTCTCAGCGGCTTTCCAGAGTTCGGGCACGCGTTGCGATTCGTCCAGGATCGTCTCGCGGCGCAGACTTTGCAAGAAGAGCGCTGGGTCCCGGCGCGCTTCGCGCCTAACGGCGGGGTCGTTGAGGTCGAGATAGCGATGGCCGGGGAACTCGCGCCGAAGCAGGGTGGTCTTCCCCGCCCCGCGCGGGCCTTGCAAGAGCACTGGCCCACCAGCGGCGCAGGCGCGATGCAGGGGCACTGCGAGATGCCTTGGCAAGTACATGTAATTTCATTTTACAACGATGCTTTTACATATCCGATTGACGGCTCGGAGGCGACTTAGGGGCCGCCGCTATTGTGACTCGACCGGCCTGGTTCATAACGTAGAAGTACACATGAGCCGTACAGCTAATCGAAGCATCGCGCCCGCCAAGGGCAAACTCGGAATCCTCATGCCCGGCATGGGCGCCGTGGCCACCACGTTCATGGCCGGCATTGAAGCCGTGAAGAAAGGCCTCGGCGAGCCCGTCGGTTCGTTGACGCAGCTCGGCACCATTCGCTTGGGCAAGCGAACGGACAACCGCACGCCGTACATCCGCGATTTCGTGCCGCTCGCCACGCCCAATCAACTCGTCTTCGGCGGTTGGGACATCTTCGAGGACAACGCCTACGAAGCCGCCGCTCACGCGCGCGTCCTGCAACCCGAATTGCTCTCGAAGGTGAAGCCCGCGCTCCAGAAGATCAAGCCGATGAAGGCGGTCTTCGACAAGAACTACGTCAAGCGCATCGACGGGCCGAACGTCAAAACGCACAAGACCCTCGCCGCCAAGGCCGAGGCCGTGATGGAAGACATGAAGAACTTCCAGAAAGCGAACAAGGCCGACCGTCTCGCCATGATTTGGTGCGGCTCGACGGAAGTCTTCCATAAGCCCGCCGCCGTGCACCAAACGCTCGCCGCGTTTGAGAAGGGCTTAGCCAAGAACGCCCCCGAAATCGCGCCCAGCCAAATTTACGCCTATGCCGCGCTCAAGATGGGCGTGCCTTTCGCCAATGGCGCGCCGAACCTGACCCACGACATTCCGGCCTTGCTCGACTTGGCGCGCGACCGCGAAGTACCCGTTTGCGGCAAGGACTTTAAGACCGGCCAGACCTTCATGAAGACGCTGCTCGCGCCAGGCTTGAAGGCGCGTATGTTGGGTTGCAAGGGTTGGTACTCGACGAACATTCTCGGCAACCGGGATGGCGAGGTGTTGGACGATCCCGGCTCCTTCAAGACCAAGGAAGAAACGAAACTCAGCGTGCTGGATCAGATCCTGCAGCCGAACCTGTATCCGCAGCTTTACAAGGACCTTTACCATACGGTCCGCATCAACTACTACCCGCCGCGCGGCGACGAGAAGGAAGGCTGGGACAACATCGACATCTTCGGTTGGCTCGGCTATCCGATGCAGATCAAGATCGACTTCCTCTGCCGCGACTCGATCCTCGCAGCGCCGCTAGTGCTCGACTTGGTGCTATTCCTCGACCTCGCCCATCGCGCGGGCATGAAGGGCATTCAGGAATGGCTTAGCTTTTACTTCAAAGCTCCGATGACGGCGCCCGGCCTCTACCCCGAGCATGACGTGTTTATTCAATTGATGAAGCTCAAGAACACGCTGCGGTGGATGCGCGGCGAAGACCTCATCACCCACCTCGGCCTTGAGTATTACGATTAGGGCCGCAACCAGCGAGTGAAAAAGACCTGCCACAAGGCGTCGGTTTTCGGACCGGTCGCCTTGTGGCCCTCGCCCGTTATGACGAAGCTGAGGCGGCCGGCGGCGTTGTGGAACTTGTAGATCTCGCGGGCGCGTTCGATGTAGGGCTGGGTGTAGGCGTCGTCGCTATCGACACTGGGAGTCGAGGAAGCGTTGCCTCCGAGAATGAGAAGCGGGCGTGGCGCGGCAAGCGCCAGAAGCTCATGGTGGTCCCGCTCGAATTCGGGTGTCGCGGGATCGGGATTCAATAGCCGCATCGAGACCGGGTCGTTCCAGTCGAGATACCACTTCGCGAACCAATTGGTGGGGCCGTTGATAGGTACGCCGGGGTCGATGCTGACGACGGCGGCAAGACCCGGAGTGAACGCGGCGGCGTAAAGCGCTCCCTTGGCGCCGAGCGAGAAACCGATGAAGCCGATGCGCTTGGCGTCGACATCGGCGCGGCTCGATAGATAACGCACTTCCTGACTGGCATCCCAGGCCATCTTGCCCACACCCATCCAGCGGCCAAAGCGTTCGTGCACCTTCTCTGGCGCACCGTCGCGGAAGCTTGAGCCTTCGCGGTAATTGCGAAGAAAGCTCCAGCCGCAAAGCACAACGAAGCCGCGTTCCGCCAGCCAAGCGCCCCACCATTCTTCGGGATTGCGGTAATCCGGAGAGGTCGAGGTCCAAGCGATCACCGCAGGATGCCTGCCGGCGCTCAGGGGACGCAGCAGCAGATAGGTCTGCCAGAAGTCCGCCTCAATGGGGATCTCGAGTTCGCAGCGCTCGTACTTAGCCAGCTTCTCGCAACGCCCGAATCGCGCTTGGCGTACATCACCGATCCAGCGGCGTGCGTCGCCCTCGGGCTCGAAGCGTCCGAGCAGTTCCTTCCAGGAAGCGAGCAAGGTGGGACGTTTCCGTTGCCACTCGGATTTCGACTTCGCAATGCCCGGAATGGGCCGTTGGTTGAGGCCTTCGGGACGGTAGGGTGAGCGCGGGTGCGTCGCGGGCGCGTAGAAGTACTGCGCGAAGGCAAGCAAGAGCAGCGCGTGCAACTAAGCCTCCTCGTATTGTGTGTCGTTGACAAGTTCGAGCCAATCGGCCGTCGAACCGGCCATCGCCGTTTGGATCGCAATATGCTGCATGGGCGAATCCGCCGCGGCGCCGTGCCAATGCCTTTCGCCGGCCTCGAAGCGCACGACGTCGCCCGCGACGATGTCGCGGCGTGGCTCGCCAAGTTTCTGCGCGTAGCCGCGGCCAGAGGTCACGAGGAGCACTTGCCCGGCGGGATGCGTGTGCCAAGCGGTTCGCGCCTTGGGCGGGAAGCTAACCCGGAGCACCCAAACGCCATCGGGGCCACCGGGGATCAAGACTTCCTGCCAGACTTCGCCCGTGAAGTAATCCTCTTGGCCGCGCTTGGCGGGTATCGCCGCCGCTTTCGTTATTTCCATAGCGCCGAGTCTAACAAGTCGCAGCTTTGTCAAAAAATCGGAGAAACTCGCCGATACTAATAGGAGTGTGGCGATTTTTGTGCGCAGTCCTTATACCTGCCGCTCTATGGGGTATTGCGCCGCACCAGAAGCTATCGGAACTGACAATTTCGCACTGGGGCGTGCGGGATGGTTTGCCGGAAGAGACGTTCTCGGCGCTGCTTGCGCCGGGCGACGGCTACGTTTGGCTGGCGGCCAACAATGGCCTGGCTCGCTTCGACGGGCAGCGCGCCAAGGTTTTCTATCTTGGGGACCGCTATCGCGCGCAGGGAATAGGAAGTTGCAGCAGTAACTCGCTCAGTTCGCTGCATTTCAGCAAGGACGGACATATTTGGAGCGGCTCGCCGGGCGGTTGTCTCTTTCGTATCCAACGCGACCGCTTTCAGACCTTCACGAACTTCCGCTTGGAAGGCATTCCGCCGCTACGGGAAGACCGCGAGTTAAGCGGCATCATTTCCATTCGCGACAGCGCGAAGGATCCGGGATCCCTAGAGATCGTGCGGCGCGACGGGATCTACAAGCTTGGGCTCTCATCGACGCCGCGTGAATCGCAAGTGGCGGCGCTACCGAAGGCCACGACGATACAGCTAACCGCGCGCGGCGCGACGGGCGAACTGTGGGCGACACTGAGCGACCGCAAGCTGTACTTGTGGAATTCGGACGCACGCCGCTGGGCGGAAGTGTTCACTTGGACGGCGGAGGAATTCGGAGTGCCGACCCGCATGCTGGTGGGGAGCGATGCGACGATATGGTTGGGATCTTCGCGGGGACTCTTCTCTTGGAGGGCGGGCAAGGTGCAGAAGCACGCCGTATTTCCGCCTAGCGTGCAATGGGCGCTGAGCGGGATGCACTTGGACGCCCACAATTGCCTCTGGGTAGGGACGGTCGGCGCGATCGCGCGGGGCTGCGGCGGCGCTTGGGAGACGCTGCCACTCGGGATTGAGACCGAAGAAATTCTTTCCACCATCGCCGAGGACCCGCAAGGGAATCTCTGGTTTGGAGGACGCTGGGGCAATCTTTACCGGGTGAGCCAGGGGATCTTCCGCAGTTTCACCAAGGCCGATGGGCTGCTGGAGAGCCATCTCACGGGAGTCGCAATTGAGAACAATGGCGACGTCTGGGCGAGCTTGCGATCGTCCGGTTTGGCCCGCATTCGCGACAACAAAGTGGTGCAACACTTGCGGGACCCGGCGATTCTTGAAACCCAGCCGTTGCTCGCGGACCCGAAGGGCGGCATGTTGGCCGCTAGCGGCGCCGGCATTTTCGAAGTTTCGCCGCGCGGGGCGCGGCCATTGCGTTTCGCAACACCGATTCCGTTTCGTCCGCAGGCGGCGATGACTTGGCAGGACGCGGACGCCTTGCTGTACACGAATGGGGCTGAGAACTTTCGGCTGCGGCGCGATTCCGGCCTCTGGAACGTGGAGGCGCTGGACGGGCCAGTACGGTTGCGACAGTGGGTGCAGGATCTAGAAGGACGAACTTGGGCACTGGCGCAGTATGCGGGGCTTTATCGCCTCGACGGCGCTCGATACGTCCCGGCCCCTGGCTCCGGCGAGGTGAAATCGCGCGCTTGGTATAGCATCGCGCGGAGCGCGGACGGGCTTTTGTGGATTGGAACAACCGACGGCCTGGAAGTGTACTCGCCAAGAGAGGGACGCTTCTTGACGCGCAAGACTCTGCTGCGCGGAGACCAGGTCTTCCATATCGCCGAGGACCGTTACGGCAAGATTTGGTGCGCCACTAGGCAAGGCATCGTCCGCTTCTCGCGGCGGCAGGCGCTCGAATCGGCGGCGGCGAACTCACCCGCGAGCTTGCGTTCGGAACGCTTCGGCGCCGAGCAAGGCATTCCGACTTCGAACTTCGGCCTGGTCACTTCCGCGACGGGCGCCACTTCGACGGACGGGCGCATTTGGTTTCCCGGCTTGCTTGGCCTGGTGACGCTGCAGCCCGCCGATTTCGAGCGAATTCCTCGCCCCCCCGCGCCCACGCTGCTCGATATCGCGGTGGACGGGTCGAGCGTGGATCTGGCGGAGGATATTCGCGTACCTTCCGGCGCCAAGAAGATCGCCTTCCAGTTCGCGCGCCTCCGCTTGGATCCCTTGGGCGGCGATTTCTGCCGCCATCGCTTGACCGGTTTTGAGGCGAACTGGCAGGCTTGCCAGGGAGATCAGGGCGTCGAGTTCACTCGATTACCGCCGGGCAACTACGAATTCGTATTGCAAACTTCGAGCAGCGGCGCGGATTGGAACGGCCCGGTGTTACGGGTGCCGTTCACGCAAGAAGCCGCCTATTACCAAAAGCCGTGGGTGCAGGCGCTGGCCATCGTCTTGATGACGGGCTTTGCGGGACTGGCAATTTGGCGGCGGCAGACGCGCCTGATGGAAGCCAATCGTGAGCTTGAGGAAAGAGTGGAAGAGCGCACCGCGAAGTTGGAAGGCGCGATGCTGGCAGCGGAAGCGGCCAACCGGGCCAAGAGCGAGTTTTTGGCGACGATGAGCCATGAGATCCGGACGCCGATGAACGGCGTCCTGGGGGCGGTGCAGATTCTGGCGCAGTCGCGGCTGGATAGCGAACAGGGCAGGCTGGTGGAGGTGATTCAGCAGTCGGGCGAGGATTTGGTGGGCATCGTGGACGACGTGTTGAATTTGGCGCGCGTAGAGTCCGGGAAGCTGGCCCTGGAAAAGTTGCCCGTGAATTTGCGGGAGATGTGCGAGCACCTCATTGCGCTCTTCCGGGCCAAGGCGGAGGCCAAAGGCATCGGGATGAAGTTGGAAATCGACGCCTCGGCTCCCGAGCGCATCCTGAGCGACCCACAGCGATTGCGGCAGCTTCTGCTGAATCTTCTCGGCAACGCCGTGAAGTTCACCGAGCGGGGCGAAGTGAAGTTGCTCGTGGCGGCGCAGGAGGATCGGGGCACCATTACCTTCACGGTGGAGGATAGTGGACTCGGCATTGAGGCGAGCAAGATCCCGAGTTTGTTCGACCCCTTTGTGCAAGCCGATTCGTCAACCACCCGCCGCTTCGGAGGAAGTGGGCTCGGGCTGGCGATTGTGCGGCGTTTCGTGGACGCTTTGGGCGGTTCGATCGCCGTGCAAAGCGAATTGGGACGTGGATCTTCATTCCGGGTAAGCCTTCCCTTGGAGCTTCCGGGCGGCGAAACGGCGGTGGCGATTCCCGCGCCCGCGCCGCTGGCCGTCGCGGGCTTACGCGTGTTGCTGGCCGAAGACAATCGCGTGAACCAGTTGGTCTTTCAGAAGATGCTGATGAATCTGGGCTGCCAAGTAAGTCTGGCGAATCATGGCCGCGAGACGTTAGAGATACTGCGGCGCGAGCCGGTGGACCTGGTTCTGATGGATTGCCAGATGCCGGAGCTTGACGGCTATGCGGCGACACGGGAGATCCGGCAGTGGGGTGGGGCGTTTTCGACGCTGCCGATCATCGCCTTAACCGCTAGCGCGATGGCCGAGGACCGGGAGAAGGCGCTGGCTTGCGGGATGAACGACTTTCTGAGTAAGCCGTTGCTGCTGCCGACGCTCCGGGACGCCATAGCGCGCTGGAAGCCAGCAGATATTTCTAGCCCCGTCCCACCAGTGGCATCGTAGTGGCCATGACGGTCATCGTCAAGACGTTCGCCTCCAGCGGCAATTCCGCCATGTAGAGCAAGGCGTCCGCGACGTGAGCGACGTCGAGGCGCGGCTCCACCATAAGGCTGCCGTTGGCTTGCGGGACGCCTTCCGTCATGCGCTCCGTCATGTTCGTCGCCGCGTTGCCGATATCGATCTGGCCACAGGCGATGCGGTAGGGACGGCCATCGAGCGCGATGGACTTCGTCAATCCGGTGATTGCGTGTTTGGTGGCGGTGTAAGGCGCGGAGTTCGGCCGGGGCGTCTGCGCCGAGATCGAGCCGTTGTTAACGATGCGCCCACCCTGCGGCGACTGCCGCTTCATGCGCTTCATGGCCTGCTGCGCGCAGAGAAAAGGCGCGGTGAGGTTGATGCCGACGACGGCGCTCCATTGGGCATAGGTCAGATCTTCCATCGGCACGCCCGGAGCGCCCATGCCGGCGTTATTGAAAAGGAGATCGAGGCGCGGGAACTTTGCGTCCAGCCACTCGAATAGCTCGTGTACTTGCGTTGGTTCCGTGAGGTCGGCGGCGAAGCCGAGCATCCCGGCGGGCGCGAGCGCGATGGTCTCGTCCAGGGCGGATTGCCGCCTTCCGCAAATCGCGACTTGCCAGTCAGCCTGGGCGAGGCGCAGAGCCGCCGCGCGGCCGATGCCGCTGCCGCCGCCGGTGATCAATGCATATTTCGACATGCTCTGAATTATCCCCCGCTGCGGCAAACTAGTAGGAATGTCCGAAGACGAAATCTACGACGCCGTGGGCGAGGACGGCTTTCGCCGCTTGGTGGCGGCCTTCTACCGGCAGATTCCGCAAGACCCCGTGCTGGGCCCGATGTATCCGGCCGATGATTTGGCCGGCGCGGAGGACCGGCTGCGCGGTTTCCTGATCTTTCGCTTTGGCGGTCCAACGACATATATCGAAGAGCGCGGTCACCCGCGCCTGCGCATGCGCCACGCGCCGTACAAGGTGAACGAAGACGCGCGAAACCGTTGGGTGGCGATGATGGACCGGGCTCTTAGCGAGGCGGCGCTGCCGGAGGAGCCAGCCGCGATTCTGCGTGAATTTTTCCACTCGACGGCGACGTTTTTGCGTAACGCCTAGGGGCGGCGCGTCATCGAGTGAAGAAGCAAGAGGAAGTTGAGCCAGGGAGGATGCGAGTGTTTCGTTTGCGCTTGGGGATTGTTCTGTTTTGGTTGCCGCTGGCCGCGCAACCGCCCGCGGTGGATTTTTTTACTTTTGAGGAACTCGAAAAGCTCTCCGCGGAGAAGCCAACGGAAGGCCCGCTGAAGGAGAAGCTGGACAGGGTGCTCAATACGCCAGTGGTCTATGGCGCCGCGACGCAGCCTCGCCACGCGGAGACGAAGGAATACGGAACGTCCTTGCGCGTCGCAATGTGGAACGTCGAGCGGGGCACGAACTACGACTTCGTCAAACTCGCCTTCGACAATCCAAAGGGATTCATGGCGGCGGTGAACAAACTTTGGATTCTCGCGCCGGAGAAACTACAGGAGATTGAGGCGGATGCGCAGGCGCTGAGCCGCAGCGACGTGCTCGTGTTGAACGAGGTCGATTTAGGAATGACGCGCACGGATTACCGCGAAGTGGCGGCGGACTTGGCGCGGGACTTGGGCATGCACGCGGTTTTCGGCGTCGAGTTCATCGAAGTGGATCCACTCTATCTCGGCAAGGAAGAATGGCACGCGCCGGTGATCGCCGACGACGCGCGCTTTCTCGCCGAGCAGAGAGTGGACAAGGAGAAGTACAAGGGTCTGCACGGCAGCGCGATCTTGAGCCGGTTGCCGTTGCGCAATCCGAAGATCCTGCGTTTCACGCCTTGCTACGACTGGTTCGCGACGGAGAAGGCCGCGATCTCCGAGTTGGAGAAGGGCAAGCGGCTGGCGGCGGACAAGGTGTTCCTGGAGCGGGTGGGACGCGAGGTGCGGCAAGGCGGACGGATTGCGATCATCGCCGAAATAGAAACGAAGTATTCGCCGACGGGCTTCGTGACGGTGGTGAACGCGCACTTGGAGAATAAGTGCTTGCCCGCTTGCCGGCAGAAGCAGATGGACGAATTGCTCGCGGCGATCGCGGGCGTGAAGAATCCGCTGGTGCTCGCGGGCGACTTTAACAGCACCGGTTCGGACGGCGCTCCGATGAGCATCCGGCGCGAACTCATGAAGCGGGTGCGGAATCCGCAATTCTGGGCGCAACAGAGCATCAAGTGGTTCACGCCGCTGAGCCTGCCGAATACGTTCCTGGCGCCGACGAATTACTTCAAGAACTACAACGATCCGACGGCGAAGAGCCTGCCGCTGGTGGCCGCGAATCCCGAGGCGGGGCTCTTCACCAAGCTCCGCGGTTTCAAATTCGAAGACGGCGCGGGCTTCGATTTCGGCGGCGACAAGGAGCGCTCCGTCGAGGGCCGCGAGGGAACGCTCTCCAATTCGAACGAGCGCGCGAAGAAAGGCTTCACGACGACGTTTCATTTCCAACGCGACTTCAAGGGCGCGGTGGGGCGGATGCGCCTTGATTGGATTTTGGTGAAGCCCCACTATCGCGAGGAAAGCAAGGCGGAGGGAGGCTCGCACGCTTGGCGGCCGCATTTCGGGCGGACGCTAGGCAATCTGAATAACGCCATCGACGGACAGATCAGCGATCACCACCCGATCATCGTGGACTTACCGCTGGCGGAGCCGCTGCCTTAGGCCGGGGCGCAGAAGTTTCGGGATCTAGAGCTAACCTGTATCTATGTTCAAGAAAGTTTTTTTGTCTTGCTTCGTGGCGGTGGGAACCTTGGCAAGCGCCTTCGCCCAATCCCCTAGCGTGGAAGTGTTGCCCGCGGAGTTGGCGGTGAATTTCGGGACCGCCGCGGGGAAAGTGGTCTTGTACTCCGGCAGCATGTTGTTTATCGATACGGAGCAGCCGGCGTCATCATTCGCGGTGGCGCCTGGGCAAGTGAAAGATTCGGCGGCGAATGGGTTGGAATTGACGTTGACTCTGAATTCAGGCGTAAAGGACCGTTCCGGCGAGCGCAGCCGCGTCGGATTGCGCTTCGCGGACGCGGCTGCGCTGTCCAAAGTGCAAGAGTATCTGCGCAGCGGCCCGACGTCGAAGGCGCCCGAAACGGCGGCGGAATTCAGCTTCGATGCGGCGAATAAGCGTCTTATCGGCGGCGATAGCAAGGGGCGATTGATCGTCACCGCTACCCAACTCATCTACGAAGCGGTGAACAACGTGTCGGCTTCGCGCCGCTGGGAATTCAAGGACATCAAGGAATTCAAGCGCCCGAATCCCTACAAGGTCGAAATTGAAGGCTTCTCCGGACCCAAGATGACCATCGACTTATTGGGGACGCCAATGGAGAACGCCCAATTGAGCGTGATCGTGGACCGGATTACGGCTTCGCGCGTAAAGCAGTAAGGCTGCGGCTTAGGCGAGGATGCCCTTAACGATGTGGCCGTGGACGTCAGTGAGGCGGAAGTCGCGGCCCGCATAGCGGTAGGTGAGGCGCGTATGGTCGAGACCGAGCAGATGTAGCATCGTGGCGTGCAGATCGTGCACGTGGACTTTGTTCTCGACTGAGTAATACGAGTAGTCGTCGGTCGCGCCGTAGCTAAGGCCCGGCTTGACGCCGCCGCCCGCTAGCCAAACGGTGAAGGCTTCGGGATTGTGATCGCGGCCATCGGAGCCTTGGGCCGTAGGCGTTCTGCCAAATTCTCCGCCCCAGAGCACCAAGGTGTCTTCGAGCAGCCCGCGGGATTTTAGATCTTGCAGAAGCGCGGCGATTGGCTTATCGACCTCGGCGGCGTTTTGTTGGTGGTCGCGCTTGAGATTTTCGTGCTGATCCCACTTGTAGGTATGGCTGACCTGGACGAAGCGGACGCCTTTTTCACTGAGGCGGCGCGCCATCAGGCACTGGCGGCCGAAATCCTCGGTGATGGGGTTGTCGAGCCCGTAGAGCTTTTTGGTGGCCTCGCTTTCCTGGTCGAGATCTTGCAGGCCGGGCGCTTCGCTTTGCATGCGGAAGGCGAGTTCGAACGACTCGATGCGGCCTTCGAGCGCGCGGTCGGGGCCGGTGCTTTCTAGCTGTTGGCGATTGAGTTCCTGAGCGAAATCGATCTCTTGGCGCTGTACGTGCTTTGGCGTTTGCTTGTTGCCGATGAAGGGAATCTTTGCGTCCCGGGCCGCGATGCCAACGCTGCCGATAGCTGTGCCGGCGTAGGGCGCTGGGAGAAAGGCTGAGCCGAAGTTGTTCGCGCCGCCATGCGACTGCGTCGGGCAAATCGTGACGAAGCCTGGCATCGACTGGTTCTCGGTGCCAAGTCCGTAGGTGATCCAAGAGCCCATGCTGGGGCGGACGAAGGTGTCCGAGCCGGTGTGCAATTCGAGGAGCGCGCCGCCGTGGCGCGAATTCGAGGCGTGCATGGATTTGATGAAGCAGAGGTCGTCGACGCGCTTCGCGAGTTCCGGGAACAAGCTCGATACCCAGGCGCCGGATTGCCCGTATTGCTTGAATTCCCACGGCGATTGCAACAGGTTGAACGTCTCGCTCGAAACGACCTTGGGGCGCGCGAAGGGGAGCGGCTTACCGTGGTCGCGTTTCAAGAGCGGCTTCCAATCGAAGGTGTCCATCTGCGAAGGGCCGCCGTGCATGAAGAGGAAGATCACGCGCTTGGCCTTCGGCGCATAATGCGGCGCCTTCACGGCAAGGGGGTTCGCGCTTTCGGCGAGCAGGCTTTGGAGGGCCAGGCCGCCGAAGCCAAGGCTCGCGTGGCGCAGCATCGCGCGGCGTGAGGGGGATGAGCCGGAGTGCCAGTGGGAGTTCATAGGCTTAGTTCAAATAGATCATTTCGCTGGATGAGAATAAAGCCTTGACGAAGCTCTGCCAGGCTTTCTTCTCGTCTTTCCATTCGGCTTGCATTTTTGCGACGAAGCTCAAGGCTTGGTCGATTTCTTTCGGTGAGGCTGGACGCGAGAGCGCGCGGCGGTAGGCTTCGTTCACCCGGTCTTTCTCGGGCAGCGCCAAAAGGCGGCTCGCAAAGTTTTCGCTGTGATTCAGCATCACGGAGCTGTTCAACATGAACAGCGCCTGGGGCGCGACGACGGTGGAGTCGCGGTCGCCGTTCGAGGTGGTGGGGTCCGGGAGATCGAAGGCGCTGAAGACTTCGTAGAGCGAACTGCGGACTACAGGCAAGTAGACGGCGCGGACGGGGCGGTCGTAATCGACGTCGCCGCCCTTGGAGGTGTTGGCGACGTATTGACGGTCCTTGTATTTCAAGATGCTGCCTTGCGCGTCGAATTGCAGCGAGCTGGAGGCGGCGAGGATGCCATCGCGCACGGCCTCGCCTTCGAGGCGGCGGCGCGGCATGCGCCAGAGGTAGACGTTCTCGGGATCGATCTCGGCGGAGCGGGCGTCGTAATCGGCGCTCATCTGGTAGGCGTTTGAGAGCAAGATTTCCTTGTGCAGCTTTTTGACGCTCCAGCCATTGGCGACGAAGTTGGCGGCGAGGTAATCGAGCAACTCCGGGTGCGTGGGTTTCTCGCCGAGACGGCCGAAGTTATCGACCGTGGGAACGATGCCGCGGCCGAAATGCCAGCGCCAGATGCGATTGACGATGACGCGGCTAGTAAGTGGATGCTGGGGATCGGTCATCCACTGCGCGAGTTGCAAGCGGCCGCTCTGGCCCGTGGGGATGGCGGGCGCCGCGACGCCGGGAACGGCGCTCAACATGCCACGCGGGGCAATGGCGCCAAGCGTCCAATGGCTGCCGCGAGTGTGGATGGGGATGTCTTCGATCTTGTCGCCCTCGCGCACCCCCATGGCTTGGGGGAAGACGGGCTTCGCTTCTTCAAGTTGCGCGCGTTCGGCTTCGAGACCGGCTAGCTTCGCCTTGAGTTCTTCGGGGTAGTAACGGCGTGCATCTTCCGGCGCACGGAAGGGTCCGAACTTTTCGTCGAGGAAGGCTTGGATCGCGGGGTGCTTGGATGCGTCGGCGAACTTCGCTTGGAATTCGGCGCTCAAACGCTCGATCGCGGCGGAGTCGCGATTTACTTCCCAGGCGTGGAGCACGCTGGCTTCGGCGCCTTGCGAGCGGTCGAAGTAATCCTCGAGTTGTTCGAGGATGCTGGGGTTGACACGGAATTCGCGGGCGATCTGCACCGTTGTGCGCGGCGCGCGCGCGGCGTCGAACTTCGTCAAGAGCATGCGCGTGAAATAGGGGAAGCGGCGGGCGTGCTCGAGCTTGACGACGTTTTTACCGGCGCTGAGTTCGACCACGGCGAGATACTTCCAGCCGCCAGCCTCCGGGCTCGCTTCGCGATTGTTGACAGGGGCGTCGCCACGCCGCATCCAGACGCCGTTGAGATAGATGTCCGGCGTGCCTTGGCCGGATTCTTGGTCTTGGATGTCCAACTGGTAGCGCGCAGCGGCGGGGACGTTCACCTCATATTCGGCCCAGAACGGCCCCTTCGCGCCGGTGGCGGTATTGGGCTTCTTCTTCTCCAGCGTCTTCGAGACGTTGCCGGCGCTCATCGAGGCGGCGTCAATGGCGATGCCTTGCGTTAGGGACTCCGCGGCCGCGACCTGAATCTCCGCATCGGCCCGCAGCGCGGCACTGGCCTTCAGGTACGCGCCGACCCGCGCTGCGGCTTCGGCCTTGATCTTCTTGTTCTCCGCGCCGGTGAGGGCGGAGATCTCCTTGCCCTTCGCCTCGATCTTGGCTTCGTGCGCGGCGAGGCGGTCGCGGTCTTCCTTCGGGGCCAGAACGTACTCGTGCCACTTCGCGACGACCTTGAAATTCTCCATGGTCTTCGCGGACTTGAAAATGCCGGCGAGGGCGTAGTAGTCCTTGGTGGGGATGGGATCGAACTTGTGGTCGTGGCAGCGGGCGCAGCCGACGGTGAGGCCTTGGAAGGCGCGCATGGTGGTGTCGAGTTGCTCATCGACGATGTCCATCTGCATCTTCACGGGGTCGTCTTCGGCGAGCATTTTCGCGCCGAGCGAAAGGAAGCCGGTGGCGGTCCACCGTTCGTATTGGACTTGGGGGTCGGGGCTTTCGGGCAGGAGGTCGCCAGCGATTTGCTCGGTGAGGAATTGATCGAAGGGCTTGTCCTTGTTGAAGGCGGCGATTACGTAGTCGCGGTAGCGCCAGGCGTTCTTGTAGACGAGGTTCTCGTCGAGGCCGTTGGAATCGGCGTAGCGCGCGACGTCGAGCCAGTGGCGGCCCCAGCGTTCGCCGTAGCGGGGGCTCGAGAGGTAGCGGTCGATGAGTTTGGAGTAGGCGGCGGGGTCTTGGTCCGCGACGAAGCCGTCGACATCTTCAGGCGTGGGCGGCAAGCCGGTGAGATCGTAACTGACGCGGCGGATTAGCGTGCGGCGATCGGCTGGCTTCGCGGGGCGCAAGCCTTTCGTCTCGCGAGCGGCGTTGAGGAAGCTATCGATGTTGCCGGGTTTCGCAACCGGTGGAATGAAGGCCCAGAATTGCTCGGGTTGCTTGGCGATGGAGAGACTCTTACCCCAGGGCGCGCCCATTGCAATCCACTCGGCGAGGGCCGCGATTTCAGCTTCTTTCAACTTCGGGCCGGGAGGCATTTTGAGCGCTCCGGCGTTGTGCATCACCGCTTGCAGGAAAAGGCTTTCGGCGGGCTTGCCAAGGACGACGCTCGCGCCGCGCGATCCGCCCTTCAATAGTTCTTCGCGCGTATCGAGCCTGAGACCGCCCATGATGGGCTTGCTAGTGGCGGCATGGCAACCGAGGCAAGAGCGTACGAGAATCGGGCGGACGTTCTTCTCAAAGTATTCACTTCCGTCCACTTGAGCCAAGAGACTAATCGCTGCAAGCGCCGCGCCGAACATGAATGAAGCTTATCATTCGGACCGTGCAAATATCGCGGCCCGCCTTGCGCTTGTGCGGTTGAGAGGAGCCTGCGATGGCATTCATCATGAAGGGCCCTGGACCTCAGGGCGCAGTCGCTTACAACGTGGAACAGGCGGTGGGATCGAACGCGCCGAACGCCTCGGGCGACGTCAAGCTCGTGCAGTACATGTTGCGAAACATTTATGGCAATTCGGCGGCGGGCTTGGCCGTGGATGGATGGATCGGGCCGGTGACGATTTCGTGGATCCAGAAATTTCAGAACGCGATGAAGGCGCAGGGTCAGAACGTGCTGGCGGATGGGCGCGTGGACAGAGCCTTCGGCAAGGTGTCGACCGTTTCGAAAACGATCTATACGATTCTGCTGATGAATCAGGAATTGAAGAAGAAGAATCCAAGTGCGTGGTCCGCGTTGCTGAGCCAAGTGGCGCTCAGCGAGACGCCGAAATCGAATCCTTATAACCCGAAGGCGAAAGTCGTGAAGGACTACAAGGTGGTGCAACTGCCTGGTGGAAAGAAGAAAGTTGTTTACACGTATACGGACGGGACGACGGAGACGGTGATCGTAGCGGGGAACGTGATTATCGACGGGCAAGTGATTCCGGGGGTCAAGGAGATCGTGCAGGTGATCGTGTTTTATCGCGACGGGCAACAGGTGAAGATCATTCAGTACTCCGATGGATCGGTGGTGGAAATTTCGTATCCGCCGCTAGCGGCATAGCGGGCCGAGGTTATCCTGACGGGTACCCGCTTGGTACTCACGGTTTATGTAGGGACTTTGGAGATCGCCGCGCCGCGGCCGCTGCGATTCGGGCGCTTTGACGCCGGCAACGTGATTCGCGGGCACTTTGGCAAGGATCTGTTCCGCGCGCGGCCCCGCCTGTATCAACGGCTATACGAACCTTTGCCTCTGGCCGGTGGTCCGAGCGGCTTCGCCGATCCTCCGCGGCCCTTTGTGTTGCGCACGCGGCAACTAGCGGAGCGGAGTTTTACAGTGGGTGAGGCGATCCCTTTTCGTATTCACGTATTCGATGAGTCTTTGCTGAACGAACTGGGCGGCGCGGGTTTCGAGCGCGTGGATTTGGATTTGAGTGCTACGTTCGCGGCGCGATCTTCGCTGGAGATTCGCTTTTTGACACCTACGGAAATTCGCGGTCTGGAGCGGCCAGAGTTTGGCGCGGTTCTTGCCCGGCTACGCGACCGGTTGAGTTTGTTGCGGACGCTTTACGGGGCGGGTCCGCTGGAGATCGACTTTCGGGGCTTGGGCGAGCGAGCGCGGACGATTCGTCTGGTATCGGCGGAGGTTGAGTGGGAGCGGGCGGGGCGGCGGTCCACGTCGCAAGGAACCCGGCAAGCGCTAGGAGGATTCCACGGATCGGCTACTTACGAGGGGGATTTGACGGAGTTTTTGCCGTATCTCCTCGCGGGAGCTTACACCGGAGTGGGCAAGTACACGGTTTGGGGCCACGGAGAAATTTCGACTGTTCTTCTCCCCGCCGAAACTAATCCGCTTTAATGGTGTTTAGAAATTTGTGACATCAGTGGCCGCTCTGGAACGAGACGCCGAATTGATGCTCCGGGTGCGCTCGGGCGACCAGTCAAGCTTCGCGCTGTTGTTGGAAAAGCACCGCAATCCCGTGGTGCACTTTCTGTATCGCATGGTGCAGAACCAGGCCGTGGCGGAGGAGTTGGCGCAGGAAGTTTTTTTGCGGGTGTATCGCAGCCGCGAAAGTTACGAACCGACGGCGAAGTTCACGACGTGGCTCTACCGGATCACGACGCACTTGGCTTTGAACTACGTGCGGGACAAGCGGCACGACAAGCTGCACGATTCGCTGGACGAGACGAGCGACGACGCCGCGCCCCGGCAACTAGCCGACCGCGTGCCGAACGTCGAAGAGGAGATGCTGCGGCACTCGGCGCTGGCCGAGATTCGCGCGGCGATTGAAGCGTTGCCGGAGAAGCAGCGTTCGGCCGTGCTGATGCACAAGTATCAGGAGATGGATTACGCGCAGATTGCGGGGGCCTTGGGCTGCTCGGAATCCGCGGTGAAGAGTTTGCTGTTTCGCGCGTACGAGACTTTGCGAAACCGCTTGCAACGTTTTGCGCCAAAGGAGAACAAATTATGAACTGCGTCCTGAACCAACACGAACAAGAGGAACTGCTCCTTGGCTACACGACGGGCTCGCTGGATCCCGCGACGGCGCGGACCTATCAGAAGCATCTGACGGCTTGCGCGGATTGCCAGCGGCTGGTTGGCTTGCAAATGGAAGTCTTTCGCACGATGTCGGCGTGGGAAGCGCCGGCGGTGAGCCAGGACTTCGACGCGCGACTGATGGCGCAACTGCGCGCGCAACATCCACCGCCCTCCTGGAGCCGGCGGCTGATGCAGTGGCTGGGTTGGCCTCCGGCGCAACATCCGTTGCGCTGGGCGATGGCGGGCATGCCGCTGGCGGCGCTGGCCGTGGGTCTGTACTTCTGGCCGCAGCCCGAGACTAATGTGACGAATTTGCAGCAAGCATTCGACGCGCAGGAGTTGCAAGAAGTGGAGCGTAGCTTGGACGATATTGAGGCGTTGCAGGCGTTGCACCCGAGTGAGAAGGCGGCGGCGCCGCAGGAGTTGCTATGAAGAGACGCCTAGCGTTGCTAGCGATCGCTTTGCCGTTGATTGGAGTCGCACAAGGCCGGCCGAATCTCTTCGAGCGGCTGCAACGGATGTCGCCCGCGGAGCGGCAACGATTTCTGAGCCGCATCCCGCCGGAGAAGCGCTTGGATTTGGAGAAGCGGCTACGCCAGATTGAAGAGATCCCGCCCGACGTGCGTGAGCGCTTGCGGCGGGAGTACGACGAGTTTCAACAACTGCCTCCGGAGCGGCAAGACGCGATCCGGCGCGTGTTGAAACAGATCAACGATTTGGAACCACGGCGGCGTGGGCAAGTTCGCGGCGCGATCGCTTCGTTGCGGCAACTTGTGCCCGTGGTGCGCGAGGATCGAATGAATTCGCGGCGCTTTAAGGAGCGCTTCGACGAGGCGGAGCAGAAGTTGATTCGCGAGGCGGTGGAGGTGCTGCCGCCGCTCACGGGACCCGCGCCGGCCAGCGAAGAAAAGCTGTAGCGCAAGGGCTCCGTAACGGAAATGCCGGAGATTCGTCGAAGTGTTAGCATTGGATTGCGGAGGATTCCCTCGGATTATGACGCGTCGCTTTCGACTCATCTTCGTCTCTAGCTCACTCGCGTTCGTCGCGATGTTGCTGGTGGGCGTGAAGCTTGGCCGCAGTGCGGGGAAAGAGGACGATCCTTACAAGCACTTCGGCGTTTTCAGCGAAGTGATCACGCGGATTAAGTCTGACTATGTGGAAGAGCCCGACATGAAGAACGTCACGTTGGGTGCGTTGAATGGGCTTCTGGAGTCGGTGGATCCGTATGCTTCGTATTTGAACGCGGAGCAGTATAAACAGTATCAACAGGCCAAGTCCGGGCCGCAGGGGAATGTCGGATTGGTTTTGACGCGTCGATTCGGTTACGTTGCGGTGGTGGACGCGATTCCGGGTTCGCCCGCGGATAAAGCGGGTTTCAATACGGGCGACATGCTGGAATCCATCAAAGGCATCGGCACGCGAGATATGCCGCTCGCCTTTGCGGAGATGCTCTTGCTGGGTGAGGCGGGTTCGACAATCGACGTGCAAGTGCTAAGGGCGCGAAAGCCGGAACCGGAGAAAGTTACGTTGACTCGCGCGGTGGTCGCGCCCCCGCAACCGGTCGTCAATTTGCTGGCCGATAACACCGTGCACATCGTGGTCCCTTCGCTCGATGGCGCGATGAAGGATGCCTTTAAGAAGGGCGTGGAGACGGCCAACAGCAAGGGCGCGAAGAAGATCGTGATCGATCTACGCAATTGCTCGACGGGTACGCCCGAAACCGGTATCGCGCTGGCGAAGTTGTTCGTCGAGAGCGGCAAACTCGGTCACGTTGAGGGGCAGCGCGTGTCGAAGGAAGAGTACAACGCCGACGCCGCGCAAGTTCTCTACAAGGGAGCGCTGGCCGTGGTTACGAATCGCGGCACTTCCGGCGCGGCGGAGACCTTTGCCGCAGCGCTGCTGGATAACAAGCGCGCCGACCTTATCGGCGAACGCACTTTCGGCAACGCGGCGCAACGCAAGGCGTTGACGTTGGACGACGGCAGCGCGGTGCTGTTGAGCGTCGCAAAGTTCTATAGCCCGTCGGGCAAGGCGATTCAGGATACGGGCGTGGTGCCCAACTATCCGATGATCGAGGCCGCGGGCGGCGATGAGGATCCGGATGGCGATGGCCCCGCGCCCGCGCCGGAACCCAGCAAGGAAGATCTGCTTCTGAAGAAAGCGATCGAAGTATTGAACGGAGTGAAGACCATGGCCGGCATCAACCCCGATGCCGCGCTGCGCAAGTTCTAATCATGCCCATTTACGAATACCGTTGCCAGGATTGTGGCAAGACATTCGAATCCATCCAAAAATTCAGTTCCGAACCGTATACGGTGTGTGGCCAGTCCAGCGTTGCCTGTGAGAACGGCGGCAAGGGTAAAGTGGAGCGTTTGCTCGGTTCCCCCGCGCTGCAATTCAAAGGGAGTGGCTTCTACTTGACGGACTATGGAAAGTCCGGCGGGAAGAAGGGCGGGGATTCCGGGAAATCGGATGCAAAGTCCGATGCCAAACCCGCGGCCAAGAGCGAATCGAAATCGGAATCTAAGCCTGCTGCGAAAGCCGACTAGCACCTAGCGGCGCGCGCTTGGCCAGTTCCACGCACTCCGCGTACTGGCGGTATAGCTCCTCAAAAACATCGTCCCAAGTCTGCACTTGCTTGGAGTGCAGTGCGCCCTGCTTCAACCGGGCGAGTGCATCGGCTTGGCGGGCGAGGCTCGCGGCGGCCGCGACGAACTTCGCGTCGCTTGAAGCTACCGTGCCGTCAGTACCTTCCTCAACCAGAAACTTGGGACCGCCACCGCTGGTAACCACGCACGGCACTCCACTGGCGAGAGCTTCGAGGATCACATTGCCAAAGGTGTCCGTCCATGACGGGAATAAGAATAGGTCCATGTTCGCGTAGGCTTCGGCCAATGCCTCGCCGCGCAGGACGCCGTGGAATTCGACTTGCTTCATGCGGGCTTCCAAGGGCGCGCGCTCACTGCCGTCGCCCACGATCGAGAAGCGGTAATTCGTGAAACCTTCGGCGCGCAGGATCTCTTCGATCTGCGGCAACACGGCGACGTTTTTTTCGGGACGCAAGCGGCCGCAGAATCCGAGCACCACGGAGTTGTCCTTGCGCGTCCGGCGCAGGGGATTGAAGAGCGCGCGGTCGACGCCGCGATACATCAGGCGGCACGGGCGCTTTGCGGTTCTCTCCATCAACTGCCGCAGTTCCTCGTTGGGCGCGAGGAGGAGTTTGGCCATCGAGTAGTAGCGCGCGAGCGCCCACATGGAGCGGTCTTCCGCCCATTTCTCGATCGCTTTGGAATGAACAAATTGTCCAAGGCGGCTGCCTGCGTATTCGTGTAGATTCGTATGCCAACTGGCGAGCAGTGGAATCTGCAAGCGATGCGCAATGGAGGCGCCGAGGATGCCAACGTCGCTGGGTCCCGTGATGTGGAGGACGTCCGGCTGGAAGTCTTGTACGGCTTCGAGTACGCGCTTCCAGTGACGGAAGAATAGCGTATCGAAGCCCATGCCGTTGTCGAGGGGCACCGAAGCCCAAGTGCGCGCGAGATTCAACTCGCGATGCTGGCCCGTTACTTCGAGCTTCGTTTCCGGCCCGGCATGCACGCTCAGGAAGGGATATTGGCGGCGCTTGGCGAAGGCGTCCAGATTCCGGCTGGTGTGCGCGACGCCGTTAATCTCGTGAAAGGAATCCGTGAAGAACGCGACGCGCATCATTGCCTCCGATTATCGCCCGGCCCAACGCGTGCCGGCCGGGCAAATGCCGCCGCAAGAATTGAATTCCCGAAACGAACTGTCCGATCACGCATGGGCCATTACCAGTCCAGACGTCGGAGAGCCGCTTCACGGTTCCATCGGGCGAAGCATAAAAGACGCGGTCGCTCCAAAGCTTGCGGCCTTCGTTGAAGGAGTCATAGTTCCGTAACACGTCGCTCATCAATTCGACAACTCGTACGGCGAGCGAACGCTTGTACTGCGGCATGTAGGCGGTGTGGGTTGGCGCGCCATCGCGTACTTCCTCGACGAACTCGGAGAAGTTTCGCGCGCGAGTGAGGTTGATCAGAGCGTTGGGCTCGCAGCCATGGCGGTCGCCGCCGCCGACAACAGGCAGACCGATTTCTTCGGCCAATTGCACAACCGACGCGTTCTCCTTCGCGCTCCGCAGACCGTTCAATTCCAAGGCATGCAGATAAGGCCGGAAGCGCCGGATGAAGGCCGCGAGTTCGACGCGATGATGGCCGCCGCCGACCTTGGCTTCATCCCACAAGGGGTGGTTCACTACTACCAGCGTTGCTGGGTCGCGCGTTAACTCGTCCAGCATTTCGGCGGTGCGCGCAGGGTCCTTGGCGGCGGTGACCCTTTGCATCTCCGCCATCAGCATTCGCGCGCGCGCGGGTTGCAAGTTGTGGACACCCAGGTGGAGGAAGCTCTGGCCGGTGTACACGGTCCACTCGGTCGAGACCGGCGCGCCGGCGGCGTCCGGAAAAAGCTCCAGGGCGACGCCGGCTTCGACGCAATCGTGATCGGTCAGCGAGACCATCGCTTCACAGCCCAGAGCTTCGATCTGCGCGCGCTCCAGGTCGAAGGCGGCTTTCGGTTCGAGCGGCGGATTCCACCAGACGCGGTTGTAATCGAAGGCTTCGCCGTGATGCACGCGGTAGGAGCTTTCGAGGCTGCGTATTCGGTGCCAAAGATACGGAATGTTTTCGACGTAGCGCGGGATAAAGGACATCGTTTCGCGCGAACGGCTGGTGTGCGAATGCAGGCTCACCGCCGCCGGAAAGTGCATCGGCACGCGGTGGTTCCAAGCTTGATAAATGAAAGACTTCATGAACTACGCTCCTCTAGTTGGGGTTCATCCAGCGGGACGAGCGTCAGCCGCAGCCCAGCGGCAAGCGGCAAACGCGGCCAGTATTCAACCCGTTCGGGTAACGCAATCGGGGCTGAGGGACGGAAGTAAAAGGCAAAGCGATGACGCCCGCGTCCTTGGACTTGGGCTTCGAGACAGGCCAAGCCCGGAGCGGCGGCGCTTTTCTTGGCGCGAAAACGGAGGACGCGATCGCCATAGTGGTAATCTCCTTCGAAGGAATCGCTGGGCGTCTCGACGGCATCGGCGAGCACCTTAAGGAAACTTCGCGGCGCTTCGGGCTTGGCGTTCGCCGCGGAGCATGATTGGGAGCAAGACTTCGCACAAATGTCGTCGAGAGAATCGTGAATCGCCCGGCGCAGACGCGGAATGTCGCGGAAGCGGGCGGTCGCGGGCAAGGGCGCATCGTATGTCTTGCGAAAGCGAAAGCGCGCGGCGTCTAGGGCGCCTTCGACGGCGCAGCAGGAATTGGCGCTCCGCTTTTCGCCTTCCGGCGCGGACGTCAAAAAGCCGAAATAGCGGCTGGACGATAAGCGTCCCGCCGCTTCTTCCAGGTCTTCTTCAAAGTGCCCCAGCTGCAGGATGCCGCGCGTGCGCTCCGGGTGGCTTGCGCCGCCGAAGCGGAAGCGCATCCGCCTTCCCCGCTCCGTCTTCTCCGCCTTCAATTCGGCCACGGCCTCGCCCACGCCTTGCCGGGCGAAAACCTGCACCCCAAAGGCTGTCACGGCAGCGTCGATGCGGTAGCGGCGCGTGCAAGGCACTGGGGCCGCCAGTGCGGCTGGCAGCATTGTCAAGAACAAACGGCGGGGGATACCATTCGTCACAGTACTAAGCTAAGGGTGCATATTTACAAGAAGATACACGCACCATCACAAGCGCGTGAAAAAAACAGAAACGATGCGTTCTGTTTTGGCCTGGCAATCCCCTTGCGTGCGTCCCGTAATTCGATTACGCTACAAAACGCCATGCCGCGCTCCCTCTTGAGCCTTTTCGCCGCTCTTTCGCTCGCCGCCGCCGACCCCGCCGAGACACTGAAACACATCCGCAACGGCAATCTAACTTGGTTGCAATCGAATCTCGCCGATAGATCGTCCGTCGATACGAGAGATGCCCGCGGCAACACGCCCCTTCTGTGGGCCGCGGCGCTCGGCAATGTGGAAGCGGTGCAATTTCTTTTGAAGAACGGCGCGGATCCGAATGTGGAGAACGCTTTCGGCGTCACACCACTGATCGCCGCCGCGACGGAACCCGCCAAAGTGAAGCTCTTGCTCGCGGCGGGCGCGAATCCCAAAGCCAAAACAAAAGCGGGCCATCATGCTTTGGCCGTCGCGGCCACGTCACCCCGGGCCACTGCCTCTTTAGAGGCTCTGATCGCCGCGGGCGCGCCGGTTAATGAGCCCGGCGCCGCCGCCATCACGCCGCTCATCGCGGCCAACTTCTTCATCTGCGCGGAGACGAATTCCCGTCTCCTGCTCGCCAAAGGCGCGGACGCCAAGCCCGCCATGGCCTTCGGCTTCAGCGCGATTCACGGCTCGAACGCGTGCAGCGCGAGCCTGCTGGAAGATTACATCCGCCATGGCGCAAGCCCCAATCAACAGAACAACTTTATGCCCGGCGTGCGCCACGGCGACGTGATGCTGAACGGCCTCGCGCCTCTGCACTTCGCCGCCGCGCATCGCGATCTGCAAGTGGTCGAAACGCTGCTCGCCAAGGGCGCCGACGTTAATCTTCGCGACAAACGCCAGATGACGCCGTTGCTTTTCGCCGTGTCGAGCGAGGATCAGAATGTCTCTGTTGTCAAAGCGCTACTGGCGAAGGGCGCCGATAAGTCCGCCAAGGATATGCACGGCGAGGACGCCATTACTTGGGCGCGCAAGTTCAATAATCCCGCCGTACTGGAAGCCCTCGGCGAAAAGCCGCTGCCACAGGAGACGAAGCTCAACGCGAAGCCCGGCCCCGGCGCGAAAGCCGCGTTACCGTTGCTCGAAAACGGAAACGAATCCTTCTTCAAGGAAAGCGGTTGCGTCGCTTGCCACCATTCGATGGTGATCTCCTTCGCCGCTTCGCGCGCGGCGAGGGCGGGCTTGGCGCCCAACGCCGCCCTGACCGAGACGCGCAAACAACGGCTGCGCGGTTTTCTCGCGGGGCAACTGCCCACATACCTGCAACAGATAGGGCCGCCCGGCGATCTCGACAGCGCGCTCTATCACTTACTCGAAGCGCGCTCCTTACAGTTGGAGGCGTCGCCGGAAATCGAATTGAACGCGCGCTACGTGTTGAGCCGTCAACTCGAGTCCGGCGCCTGGACGATGCGCGGCATCTCGCGCAGTCCGATTGAAGAGGGAGACATACATCGCACGGCACTCGCGATCTGGCTGCTCCCGCAAACGGTCTCGCCCGCCATGCTTCCCGAAGCCAAGACGCGCGTCGCTGAAGCCACGCGTTGGCTGGGCACGCAACGCGCGGTCAGCACGGACGACCTCGCGATGCAACTCCTCGGCCTTAAGTGGGGCGGCGCGCCCGCCAGTCAAGTCGAAGCGGCCGCCGCGCGCCTTGCCGCCGCCCAACGCAAGGATGGCGGCTGGGGCGGTAACGCGCATTTGGCGAGCGACGCCTACTCCACGGGCCTGGCGGTCTTCGCTCTCAAGCAAACCTCAAGTCCCGCCACGCATGAGCGGCGCTTGAAATCGGCTATCCACTTCTTGCTCCATACGCAAGCCGCCGACGGCTCCTGGCACGTCAAGAGCCGCGCGGTGAAATTCCAACCCTATTTTGAGAGCGGCTTCCCTTACGGGCACGACCAATGGATCTCGACGGCGGGCACCGCATGGGCCTTGGCGGCGTTATCGGAGACCGGGACGATACAATAGTATTGTTCCCAGCATGTCCAGTAAAAATTCCTTTGGCGCCGCCTCGTCACTGAGCGCCGGCGGTCGCAACTACGAGATCTTTCGTCTCAGCGCGCTCGAAGCCGCCGGCTTCAACCTCAAGCGCATCCCGGTTTCGATCCGCATTCTGCTCGAAAATCTCCTCCGCTTTGAGGACGATCTCACCGTCAAGAAATCCGATATCGAATACGTCGCCAAGTGGGACCTGAAGGCCGAAGCCCAGGAAATCAACTATCGGCCAGCGCGCGTGCTGTTACAAGACTTCACGGGCGTTCCGTGCGTCGTCGACCTCGCCGCCATGCGCACCGCGCTCCAGAAGATGGGTGTCGACCCCAAGCGCGCAAACCCGCTCATTCCCGTCGACCTTGTTATCGATCACTCGGTGCAAGTGGATAACTACGGCACCTCGAACGCTTTTGACCTGAACGTCGCACTCGAATTTCAACGCAACAGCGAACGTTACGCACTGCTCCGCTGGGCCCAAACCGCTTTCCGCAACTTCCGCGCCGTGCCGCCGGGCACGGGCATCGTCCACCAGGTGAACCTCGAATATCTCGCTCCGGTGGTCTTCGCGAACGAGGAGACGAAGCAAGCCTATCCGGATACCTTGGTGGGCACGGACTCGCACACGACGATGATCAACGGCCTCGGAGTTGTCGGTTGGGGCGTGGGCGGCATCGAAGCCGAAGCCTGCATGCTCGGCCAGCCCATGTCGATGCTGTTGCCGCAAGTCGTCGGCTTTGAGTTGCACGGAAAGCTCGCGGCGGGCTCGACGGCGACCGACCTTGTGCTCATGGTTACGCAAATGCTGCGCAAGAAAGGCGTCGTCGGCAAGTTTGTCGAGTTCTACGGCGCCGGCGTGAAGGAGCTTTCGCTCGCCGACCGCGCCACGATCGCGAACATGGCGCCCGAGTACGGCGCGACGATTGGCTTCTTCCCAATCGATACGAAGTCGCTAGATTACTTAAAGCTCTCCGGCCGGCCCCAACAATTGATCGAACTCGTCGAGGCGTACTCGAAGGAGCAAGGGCTCTTCCTCGATGCGAGCACCCCCGCGCCCGAGTTTAACGACACGCTCGGCCTCGATCTGGCGAGCGTGGAACCTTCGCTGGCCGGCCCCAAGCGCCCGCAAGACCGCATCGCGCTGAGCGGCGTGAAGTCTAACTTCCTCGACACGCTCGCGAAGGAGCCGAAGAAGGCCGGCAAGCCCATCGAGGTTGAGATGCAAGGCGAGAAAGCTGAGATGCCGGAAGGCGCGGTCGTTATCGCGGCCATCACAAGTTGCACGAATACTTCAAACCCCAGCGTGATGATCGGCGCCGGCCTGCTGGCCAAGAAGGCCGTGGAGAAAGGGCTCACGTCCAAGCCTTGGGTCAAGACTTCGCTCGCGCCCGGGTCCAAAGTCGTGACGGCGTATCTAGAGCAATCGGGCCTGATGCCCTATCTGAACCAACTGCGCTTCAACTTGGTCGGCTATGGCTGCACCACGTGCATCGGCAACAGCGGCCCACTTCCCGAGCCGGTAAGCCAAGCGGTCGCGAACAACAACATGGTTGTCTCCGCCGTTCTGAGCGGCAACCGCAATTTCGAAGGCCGCGTGAACGCGCAGGTGCGCGCCAACTATCTCGCCTCGCCCCCCTTGGTGGTGGCTTATGCGCTAGCCGGGCGCGTCGACATGGACCTTACCGCGGAACCCCTCGGCAAGGGCAAGAGCGGCGAGGACGTGTTCTTAAAAGACATTTGGCCCAGCCAGGAAGAAGTGAACGAGGCCGTCTCTAAGTACGTCACCGACGAGCAGTTCAAGGGCGAGTATGCCAGCGTCTTCGAAGGCAATGCTCTTTGGAAGTCGATGAAGACGCCCACGGGCGATATCTACCAATGGGACGATAAGTCGACCTATATCCAACACCCGCCTTACTTCGAAGACATGCGCGATCCCAATGCGCCAATCGAGGACTTCAACGGCCTCTACGCGCTGGCTGTACTAGGCGATTCCATCACCACGGACCACATCTCTCCCGCCGGTAGCTTTAAGAAGGACGTTCCCGCGGGGCAGTACCTTACGGGCCTCGGCGTCGCCCCCGCGGACTATAACGGCTACGGCGCGCGCCGCGGTAATCATCAAGTGATGATGCGCGGCACTTTCGCGAACGTCCGCCTCAAGAACGAAATGCTGAGCGGCGTGGAGGGCGGCTTTACCAAGTACGTTCCCAGCGGCGAACAGATGAGCATCTACGACGCCAGCGTGAAGTATCAGGCCGAAGGCAAGGATTTGATCGTCATCGCGGGCAAGGAATACGGCTCCGGCTCCAGCCGCGACTGGGCCGCCAAGGGCACCAACCTGCTTGGCGTCAAGGCCGTCATCGCCGAAAGCTTTGAACGTATCCACCGCTCGAATTTGGTCGGCATGGGAGTTCTTCCCTGCGAGTTCACCAATGGCGATACCCGCCAATCGCTGGGCCTGACGGGCGCCGAAACGTTTTCCATCTCCGGCGTTTCGGACGCGGTCAACGGCTCCAAAAAGGCGACTGTCACGGCCACCGGCCCCGATGGCGCGAAGAAGAGCTTCGAGGTAAAAGTGCGAATCGACACCCCCGTTGAAGCCATCTACTACCGTAACGGCGGCATTTTGCCCTACGTGCTGCGCCAACTTGCAAAGTAAGTGGAGTTTTTCCTCGCCCTCAGCTTCGCGCTCTTCCTGACGCCTCCCAGCCATGAGACGAGCGCGCCGGCGAGGATCGAGTTTAAACTCGGCGACGCCAACCTGATACACACGCGTTGGAAATCCGGCGCCGCGCGAGGCGAATGGATCGCGCCGCGCCTGGTGTTGTCCCAGCCTGGCAAGTACTGGATTTCCGCGGGCACGAAATCGCGCGTCAAGCGCTATGCTCCCTTGGACTTTGATGCGTTGAGCGGGCGCCAGTCCCTCGACCTCATCGTCGAGTACCGCAAGAAGTACAAGCTCACCGCGCAGCCGGTTCGCATCCTCGAGAGCGACTTTGCAAAAACGCTGTTGCATGTCGGGCCTCGGAAGCCCGATGAGTCTAACCAAATCCTAAATTTGCCGATTGAGTTTGAACTCCGCTATCCCACGCTGCTGCAATTGAATTTTCGCGGCAAGCCAATCGCCGGCATCGCCGTGCTGGTGAACGGGAAGCGTCTCGGCGTCACCAATGGCGCCGGCCAGATTCCGATCGCGGGTCTGGATGGAAAGCTGGAGATCGCCGCGAGTGTAGTTCGTGCGTATCCCGACCACACCACCGCCGATTGGGAAGTGTTTACCGCTACGCTCACGCTACCGGAGCTGTCTCTTCGTTAAGCCATGAAGCTTCTCATCGCGACGGTCGGCAGCTTCGGCGACGTTCATCCCTATCTCGCCATCGCGCTTGAGGCCAAGGCTCGCGGCCACCAAGTCAGCTTCGCCACCTGCGCCCACTATAAGGAGAAGATCGAAAGCGAGAATCTCCGCTTTGTCGCGATCCCGCCCGATCTCTCCGGCTTCGAATTCGACGAGGAAGCGCGCCGCCGCGTCATGCATCCGATCGACGGATCGCGCTACGTGATTCAGAACGTCTTTCTGCCGCCGATCGAAGAGGCGTATCGAATCTTGCTCGACGAAGCGGCCGATGCGGACGTTCTTCTGGGCTCGACGTTCGCGCTAGGCATTCCGCTGGCCGCGCACAAGACCGGCAAGCCGTGGTTCACTTCTTACCTGCAGCCAGCGGCGATCTTCTCCATCTACGATCCGCCGCAGGTGCCCGCGATGCCGATCATGCCGTGGCTGCGGCGCTTTGGCACTTGGCCCATCCGCGTTCTGAAGGACTTCTCCAATCGCGGGAATCGTTACTTCTTGAAGAAGCTGTACGAGCTGGCGCGCCGCGAACGAATTCCTTCCAGCGCCATCCCGGACCTCTTCGGTGGCGCGTCGCCGCACGGCAACCTGATACTTTTCTCCAAGCACTTCATGGCGCCCACGCCGGACTTCCCACGGCCCTTTACGCAGTGTGGCTTCCCGTTTTACGACAAGCAAGACGCCCACTCCACTTCGCTCCCCGCCCCGCTCGAAAAGTTCTTGAACCAAGGCGATCCACCAGTTGTCTTCACGCTGGGCACCTCCGCCGTCCTCGACCCAGGCCGCTTCTTCGAAGAATCCGCGGAAGCCATCCACAAATCGAAACGGCGGGGCGTCCTTCTCGTCTCGCGGCTGCATGCGGAAAAATACAAGGAATGGAATTCCACGAAGCTCTGCGTCATCGACTACGCGCCCCATTCTCAACTGATGCCCAGAGCCCACGTCAACGTCCACCAAGGCGGCGTGGGGACGACGGCTCAAGCCCTCCGCGCCGGCCGGCCTATGATCGTCGTGCCCTTCTCCCACGACCAACCGGACAATGCCATGCGCGTGGAGCGCCTTGGGACCGCGCAAAGCATTCGGCGCAATCAGTACGACGCGGAGAGACTCTGCGCCGCCATCACGGCGCTAGACGCGGACCACTACACGATCGCGGCCCAGCGCCTTGCTGATCGAATTCGCCAGGAAGACGCCGCCAAGTCCGCGGTCGACGCCCTTGAGTGCTCGTAGGAACGAGCGGCCCTACTCTTGGGACGCCAAGCGCGTCGCCTGCCGCCCTACCAGCCGCCAGCGCCGTTTCTCGTAAATCCAAACGTGCAGTACGTTCAACCGAAACGTGTTCTTTACGCCCTCGCGCGATAGACTCACCGTCATCTCCCCGCGCAGCAACGCCGTGTCGCGATTATTCACCTGCGTCTGCGTGCCGATGACGATATTTTCGTAGACCACCTTGCCCCGCGTCACGCCGCTGATGAAGTCTTCCTTGCTCTCCAGCCTCCCGTCGGAATGCCCAAAAAGCAGATGTTCATGCAGCAAGTCGTCCAGCGCGCCCAGGTCTTTCTTGATACACGCTTGGCGCCACTCTTCGAGCCGCTGCGCCGGGTCTTCCGCCCCTAGCGCGATCCCAGCCGTCGAGCCCAGCGCTACCGCAAAGCTTCGCCTAGTCATCCATTTATCTCCTTAGGGCAAAGTGAACGCCGCGATCTTCGCCGAGCTCGGCTTGCCTCGCCCGCCGCCCATCGGCACCAGAACGTACGGCTTACCCTTCCACTCGAGCATCGAGATCGTCGCGTTGTTGGCAAACTCCAACTGCCTCTCCCAAACTAGCTTCCCGGTCTTCTTGTCGTATGCGCGAAACTTGCGGTCGTGCGCCGACGCGCCGATCAGGAACAAGCCGCCCGCCGTCACCACGCCACCGCCGTGATTCTCCGCGCCCGTGTCCTTCATCCCTTGCGCTACAAGCTCTGGGTACTCGCCGAACGGGATCTTCCAGGCGTACTGGCCCGTCTCCAGGTTGATCGCGCTCAACGTTCCCCACGGCGGCGTGATCGCCGGATAGCCTTCGTGATCGAGAAACTTGTTGTAGCCGTCCATCGTGTACTTAAGCTGCACTGGGCCCACGGGACCGCGCGACACCTCTACTTGCTTGTCTTCCTTCTTCAGCAAATAGCCCGTCAGCGCCGCGATCGCCGGCTCGCCCAAATTCGCGAAGGCCGGCATGCGGCCCGATCCCTTGCGCAACAGATTCGCGAGCTGCTCTTCGTCGAACTTCCCCGCGAGATTGTCCACGGCCGGGTACTCCGGCGGCGCGCCCTTCATGTCATCTCTATGACACGCGGCACAGCGGGACTGATACAAGCGGCTCGCCTGCGCCAAGCGCGCCGTCGCCCTCGGCGGCACCAAGCGCAACACCCAAGGCATCTCATTCGCGTTCACATAGAGCAGCTTCGTCTCGGGATCGAAGGCCTGTCCGCCCCACTCCGCGCCGCCGCTGAAGCCGGGAAAGATAACCGTGCCGCGCAAGCTCGGCGGCGTGAAGCGCTCGCCGTAATCAAGATTCTTCAAGCGCTGGAGCGCCAAGCGCCGCGCCTCCGGCGTGCGGGTCGTAATCATGTCCTCGCCCGTAAACCGCTGCCGCGAGAACGGCTCCGGCGCCGTGGGCACCCGCTGCGTCGCCGCAAGCTTTTCACCCTCCACATTGGACGCAGGCGCCGCGACTTCCTTCAACGGAAACAAGCTCTCGCCCGTTTCGCGATGGAAGATCCAAACGAAACCGTCCTTCCCGCACTGCGCCACGGCATCGACCGTCTTACCGTTCCGCTTCACCGTCACCAACAATGGCGCCGAAGGAAAGTCCAGATCCCAGACATCGTGCTTGATCGTCTGGAAGTGCCAGCGCCGCTTGCCCGTCGCCGCTTCCAAACAAAGCATCGAGTTCGCGTAGAGATTGTCGCCATGCCGGTCCGCGCCATAGAAGTCAAATGCCGCGGAACCCGTCGGTATGAACACCAGCCCGCGCTTCTGATCGATCACGAAGCCCGGCCAGTTGTTCGCGCCGCCCGTATGCTTCCACGCGTCCGCGGGCCAAGTCTCATGCCCCGCCTCGCCAGGCCTCGGTGTCGTGTGAAACACCCAAGCGAGCTTGCCGGTCCTCACGTTGTACGCGCGAATATCCCCCGGCGTCGACGGCAGATTCTCCGGTACCGAACTGCCCAAGATGATCAGATCTTTGTAGATCACCCCCGGCGAAGTAACGCTCAGGCTCACCAGGTCCTTGGGCCGGTCAAAGGCGTCCCGCATGTCCACCTTGCCGGCGGAACCGAAGCTCGCCACGGCCTTTCCAGTCTTCGTGTCGATGGCGTGCAGGTCGAAGCCTAAGGGAATGAAAATCCGCCCATCCTTGCCATCCGTCCAATACGTCACGCCGCGGTTCCGGTGCGTCGATCTCTGCCCCTGCAAGCCGTCATAGCGCCAGATTTCCTTACCCGTCGCCAAGTCCACGGCCACGACCTTCAACGTGGGCGTCGACGTATACATCACGCCATTGACGACGATCGGATTCGACTGCATATCCGATCCCGGAAACGCGTCGCCGGCATCATAGGTCCAAGCCAATTTCAAGTTCTTGACGTTTGCCGCCGTCAAGCTCTTGTTCGCGGAGTAATGAATGTTCTCGCTAGAGCCGCCCCACTGAGTCCATCCGCGATACCCATCCTGCGCGCACACACTCGCCGCCATCGCCAGCCCAGTCCAGAAAAGAAAACGCATGAAGTTTCTAATATATCCGCCTTCATGCAAACGAAACACGGGAACGCTATCCTACGAAGCAATGTTTAAACAGCTTCTCGCAGGTCTCCTGCTTTTTGCCTCGCTCGGCTTCGCCCAGTCCACCTTCGGCGTCGTCCTCGGCAACGTAACGGACCCCAGCGGCGCCGCCGCCGGTGGCGCCACGGTCAAACTAACCAACGTCGGCGAAAACACCAGCCGCTCGATCGAAACCAACGAAAACGGTCTCTACGAATTCCAGAACGCGAAGCCCGGCGCCTACACCGTCGAGATCACCAAGCCCGGCTTCCGCGCCTTCAGCGCCAAGGGCCTCACGCTCGTCGCCCGCCAAACCCTGCGCGTCGACGCCGCCCTCACCCTCGGCGAAGTCACGCAGACCGTCGAAGTCGAAGCCACCGCCGGCGTCATCGCCACGGACTCGCCCGCCATCTCTTCGAACCTAACGCCCGAAAAGGTCGCCACGCTCCCCGCCAACTTCCGCGCTAGCACCAACACCTCGCCCTTCGGCCTCCTGCAGACTCTGCCCGGCGTCCAAGCCGACAACGGCACCAATCTCTCCATCCAAGGCGGCATCCCCGCTCAGACCGAGTCCTCCACCGATGGTATTTCCATCTCCCTCCTTACCGGCAACAGCCCTAATCGCAATCTCTTCCCCAGCATCGAATCGATCTCCGAAATCCGCGTCCAAGGCGTCGGCAACGCCGCCGAATTCGGCCAACCTGGCGACATCACCATCATCACCAAGGGCGGCACGAACAATTATCACGGCGCCCTCTTCTGGTACCACCAGAACCGGGCCTTCGACGCCCGCACCTTCGGCCAGACGACGCTGCCCGCGAAGGTCAGCAATAACTTCGGCGGCACGATCTCAGGCCCCGTAGTCCTCCCCAAGCTCTACGATGGCAAGAACAAAACATTCTTCCTCTTCTCCTGGGAAAGTCTGCGCTACCCGCGCCAGTCAACGATCAACAACACCGTCGCCTCGAACAACGTCAAGGCGGGCAACTTCACTACCGAAGGCGTCACCGTCCGCGACCCGCTTACCGGCCAGCCCTTCCCCGGCAACACCATCCCAGCCGCCCGCATCAGCAGCGTCGCCCGCGCGGTCATACCCTTGATGGGCTCCATCAATACCGGCGACCCGAACCGCCGCACGCCCAACAACTTCATCGAGAACCGCGTCGCCAATATCGAGTCCAACCAATACGACGTCCGCGTCGACCAGCAATTCGGATCGAGCCATAACATCTTCGGCCGTTACACCTGGAAGCAGAACCCCACCATCGGGCCGAACAACCACACGCTCCCCAGCGACACACAAGCCGCCGACCTCAACCAATTCGTCGGCGCCTACACCTGGACCATCAAGCCGAACCTATTGAACGAAGTACGCGGGGGCTGGAGCTACTCGGACTCGCGCTCGATCTTCAATTTCGATGGCCGCGCCTTCACCAACTCGCTCAACCTCCGAGACATCGAACGCGACATCTTCTTCAACGGCCTTCCGAATTTCAGCATCGACCAATACACCGCCTTCAACAAAGGCCGCCCCGGCTTCAGCACTTCCACCAACGTCCAGTTCATCGACAACCTCACCTGGATCAAGGGCAAACATACCTTCAAGTTCGGCGGCGACATCCGCAAGATCCGCGCCGAAAGCTCCCTTGGCTTCACCACCGGCAACAACTACGGCGACTTCAGCTTCACCGGCGCCTTTTCCGGTAACTCCTTCGCCGACTTCCTCCTCGGCACGCCGTCTTCGAGTTCGATAGCGGTGCTCACCGCCGATAACGACGGCCGCGCCGTGCACACGAAATTCTACGCGCAAGACGCCTGGCGCATCTCGCCCAAGCTCACCATGGAGTACGGCGTTCGCTGGGAATTCCATCCCGGCTACACCGACGCCGGTTTGAACATCGCGAACTTCGACCGCAGCATCCCTCGTACGGGCCGCGTCGTTGTAATGAACGATCCCCGCGCCAAGACCCTCGTCGGCCCCGGCGCCGCGCTCTCCTTCAACGCCTGCCCCGGCGCGCCCATCAACGGCATCGGCTGCACGCCCATCGTCAGCGCCGAAGAAGCGGGCATCCCGAACGGCCTGCGCGAGAACTACTATACGCAGTTCCTGCCGCGCCTCGGCTTCGCGTACCGCTTGAACGACAAGACCACCATCCGCGCCGGCGCCGGCATGTACAACATGATCATCCTCGGCAGCGTCTTCTTCTCGCTCACCGGCACCGTGCAATCCGACGTACGCAACTTCAACAACGTCGGCGCCGATGGCCGCCCGATCTTCACCTTCCCCGACACGCGCACGCCCGGTAGCGGCATCCGCGGCGGCTCGGTCGGCACCTTCGAATTCCGCACCGCGAACCAGATCGACTTCCGCCCGCCGCAGATGTACCAGTGGTCTTTCTCCATCGATCGTCAGATCAACTCCAACACCGGCCTCCGCGTCAGCTACATCGGCAACAAGAGCTCGCACATGCCCTGGGCGCCGGACATCAACCAGATGCAGCCGTCAACCACCTTCTTCTCGCAACGCTCCAACCTCGAACGTCCATTCCCCAACTGGGGTTTGATCTTCAGCCGCGACGCGGGCGCGAACACCAACTACAACTCGGCGCAGATCGAGTTAAATCGCCGCTTCGCCAAAGGCCTCAGTTTCACCACTGCCTACACCCTCGCCAAGGGCCTCGGCGACAACGCCGGCCCCGCGCCCTCGGGCTTCGCCGGCGAGAACGGTGGCGGCCGCAATACGAACTCGCTCGATCGCGCCTCCGACTATGGCGAAGTCTACGCTACGCGCCGGCATCGCTTCCTGCTGAACATGGTCTACGACCTCCCCTTCGGCAAAGGCCGCGCCTTCATGGGTAGCGCGAACAAAGCCCTTGATGCCGTCTTCGGCGGCTGGCAGATCAGTTCCGTTCTCACGCTCCAGAGCGGCCCTTACATGACCCCCGGCGTCAGCGTCGGCGACCCTTCGGGCACTAACGCCACCAGCCGCGGTGGACAACGTCCCGACCGCGTCGGCGCCGCCAACGGCAGCGTCGATAATCCCACCGCCGACCGTTGGCTCGACCGTTCGGCCTTCTACTGCCCAGGCCGCTCGCCCGGCGCCGCGAACCAATACGATTGCCTCGTCGGCGTCGTCCCCGGCCGCGACCTAGCCCCGCTCGCCCGCTTCGGCAACTCCGGCGTCGGCATCGTCAAAGGCCCCGGCACCTTCGCGCTCAACATGGGCATGTCGAAGCAATTCGCCATCACCGAGAAGATCGCCTTCCGCCTCGAAGGCAGCTTCACGAATCTGCCCAACTGGGTCAACCTCGGCGACCCCGTCCTCAACGTCAACGACAACGCCTTCGGCCTCATCCGCGGAGCGCGCTCGGTGGACTTCGGCGGTGGCCGCACCGGCCAAATCGGCGCTCGCTTGCAGTTCTAGCTCGCCACCGGCAGGCAACTTTGATAGAACTATCGAGCATGAAGCAAGTCATGCTCGCTCTAGTCCTCGCTGTGCCAGCGTGGATGCAAACCACGCTGGGCACGGCGGGACTCGGAGGCACCGTAAGGGACAATAGCGGCGCCGTCGTTCCCGAAGCGCAGGTGGAACTCTTGGACTCAGTGCGCGGTCTGCGCCGCACAGTTGCGAGCAACGCGGAAGGCGCCTTCCTCTTTCCAGCCGTCACGCCCGGCCCCTATAGCCTTAAAGTGACCAAGACGGGCTTTGAGACTTCGGAAGTGAAGAACATCGCCTTGGAAGTTGGTCAGCGCGCCACCTTCGACATCGAGCTCAAGCCCGGCCAAGTCTCCACGGTGGCGACGGTGTCGGCGGAATCGATTCCTCAGTTGGACACCGAAAGCAACGTTATCGGCACCGTGGTGGATAGCTCCCGCGTGCAAGAGCTGCCGCTGAACGGCCGCAATTTCCTGCAACTCGCGCTGCTCTCGGGCGGCGCCAATCAGAGCAATGGCCGCAGCGATGCCATCGGAGGCCAAACGGGCCGCAGCGACAATGTCGTACTGCTGGGCGGCAATGTCGGCAGTTCCACCGGTTATCTCATCAACGGCATCGCCACCCGCGGTGGCCGGCTGGGCGAAAGCGCCTTCAACATTTCACCGGCGGCTATCGACCAGTTCAAAGTACAGATGAGCTTCTTCATGCCAGATCAGGGACCCAATCCGGGCTTGATCAACCTCACAACCAAAAGCGGTGGCAATGCGTTCCACGGAGAGCTATTTGAGTTCTTCCGCAACGAAGTGCTCGACGCCAGGAACTTCTTCTCTCCCGGGCCCGAAAAGCTCCACCGCAACCAGTTCGGCGGCTCTTTCGGTGGCCCAATCTGGAAGGATCGCACGTGGTTCTTCGGCCACTACGAAGGCCTCCGGGAAATCACGGCGTTCACGGCCCAAGGCTATGCGCCGACCGCGAGCATGTTCGGCGGCAACTTTCAGGAAACTGGCCTGCCCATCTTCGACCCGGCCACCTATTCGGCGGCCGCGGGAACGCGGGTCGCCTTCCCCAACAACGTCATCCCCACCACGCGCGTGAATGCCGTATCGCGCCGGCTCCTCGAATATTACCGGCCGGGATCCAGCTTGTCGCAGAGACCGAACAACGTCTTCGCCAATCCACGGCGGAGCGTCGACGACGACCAATGGAGCGTGCGGGTCGACCACGCGATCGGACAAAATCAAAACCTCTTCGCCCAATACATGCGCCAGCGCAATCCAATTGTGGCGCCGGGATTGATGCCCTTCGCGGGCGCGCGCTTTCCCTTGGAAGTCGATTACGCCACGCTGCAACATACTTGGACTTTGGGCTCGGGGCTCGTCAATAGCTTGCGCGCGGGCTTTGTGCGCAACTCCGTGTTCAGCGGCAACGAAGGCGCCTCGCTGGGCGATGTGCTGCCCACGATCGGAATTACCAATACTCTCGATACGAAGGGCATCACCGGCATCGGGATTCAGGGCTTCGCCGGCTTTGGCCGGTCCGCGGGCAACCTGGGCAACATCGACAACAGCTACCAGCTCGACGACGGCATGTATTGGACCCGGGGCGCGCATGGTTTCCAGTTCGGCGCGAGCCTGCGCTACCGGCGCACCTGGCAGCAGAACGCCAACGCCAACGCACTCGGCAGCTTGACCTTCCAGCCGCAATTCACCGCGCAACTAACCCGCAATGCCCAAGGTCAACTTGTTCCACAGGCCAATACCGGCAATTCCTTCGCCGACTTCCTGCTCGGCGTGCCCGCCACCGGCCAGATGATCGGGCTTCCCTTGCTCCCCTACCGCTTCACGCAATTCAATCCCTACTTCCAGGACACTTGGCGCGTTTCCCGTAATTTCACTTTGAACTATGGCGTGGCCTGGTTCATCTCGACAGTGCCGAATCCAACCGGTAATGCCGCGAATCTGGTGCACGGTTTCGATAAAGCCACCGGCTTGCTCACTTACGCGGCGCTGGGGCAAGTAGATCCCCGCGTGATCTCGATGAACTGGAAGAACTTCACGCCACGCGCCGGATTCGCCTGGAAGATCCTGCCCAAGACCGTCCTTCGGGCTGGCGCGGGCGCCTTCTACTCGGATACCAAACTCATCGAGGCGCAGTTCGCGATGGTGGGACCACCCTTTAACTCACCGATCACCGTGAACAATCCGGCGACCAATCCGATCGCGCAATTCGAACTGGGCCGCAACATCTTCCCCGCTCCGCCAAACCTGCCGCTGGACCAAAACTACGCCGCCAGTCTTCCCAACGGCTCCAGCGCGTTTGTCTTGAACCCCAGCAATCGTACGCCTTATGTCAACCAATGGAACATGTCGCTGCAGCATTCGTTGCGGCCGGGAGACTTGATAGAGCTGGTTTACCTGGGCGCCTCCGGCCACAATCAGCAACACCGCTACGAAGGCAACCAGTGCCGGGTAACGCCCGACTTGCGTTGCGACCCCGCCACGCGGCCGTACCCTCGCTACAGCACCTTACTCACCGCCGACTTCAACGGGAACTCTTCGTACAATGCGATGATCGCCCGTTACCACCACCAGACGGCCACCGGACTCGACTTCCGCTTCGAATACACTTTCGCCAAGGCAATCAACGACCATTTCCAAGGCGGCTCGAACGAAAGCCAGATCGCCGCCTGCCGCCGTTGCGACAAAGGGGTGGCCTCCTTCGACGTCAAGCACCGTGCGGTCTTGAGCGCGATCTACCGTCTGCCCTTCGGCAAGGGAAGGCGCTTCGGCGGGCAAGCGCCAGCACTCGCCGATACGTTGATTGGCGGATGGAATATCACGAGCATCGCCACGTTCTCCGCGGGAGTCCCGTTTGATGTCACGGCGGCGAACACGACGGGCTTTAACAACATCACGCATCGCGCCAATCGCCTTTGCGACGGCGCAAACTCATCGCTGCAAGACAGCCTGCGCGGCAATGGATTGAAATGGTTTGATACATCTTGCTTCGCGGCGCCGGGGGCGGGCTTTTACGGTAACGCCGGCCGCAACATTCTCTATGGTCCCGGCATTCATAACTGGGATATCGGCATCGATAAGAACTTCGCGATTCCCTTGCGGGAGGCGATGCGCCTGCAGTTCCGCGCCGAGATGTTCAACGCCTTCAACCATGCCCAATTCGGCCAGCCCAATAGCAGCGTGGTGGCTCCGACTTTCGGACTGGTTAGCTCCGCTCGCGCGCCGAGACTCGTGCAGTTGGCGCTAAAGTTGGTCTTTTAGGATGAAGCGACGCTCGCTGCTTTTCCTGCCCGCCGCGTTGCGGGCCAATTGGATTGCCTCCGGTGATCGGGCATTTCGCGGCTGGCCAACACTGACGCGCCGCAAGAGCGGCGAACTCATCGCCGTCTATTCGGGTGGGCGTGAGGCCCACGTCTGCCCCTACGGCCGCGTTGAGTTGATTCGCTCGCTCGACGATGGCCAGACTTGGTCGCATCCGCAAATCGTCTGGGACACGCCCATTGACGACCGCGACGCGGGCATTCTGGAGACCGCGAAGGGCACGCTGCTGGTCACGACATTCACCTCGCTCGTATACGAGAAGCAGCCGAAATACCAAGGCTTCGCGCAGGCCGTCGCCCCAAAACAACGCGAAGCGCTTTTGGATTCCTGGATGCTGCGCTCCACGGACGGCGGTCTCACTTGGTCGGCGCCCTATCGCGTTCCGGTCAACAGTCCGCACGGGCCGATTGCGCTATCGAACGGCGTCCTCGCCTATCCCGGTAAGGTGCTCTACGGAGGCAAAGGCGAGATCGGAGTCAGTTTCTCCAGCGACGACGGACTCACCTGGAAGCGCTTCTCGCCCATCCCCACGCGGCCCGGCGATAACGCCAACGACTACCACGAACTCCATGGCGTCGAAGCCAAGCCCGGCCACTTGATCGTTCACATCCGCAACCATAACAAAGCCAACGAGCGCGAGACGCTACAGACCGAATCGGCGGACGGCGGCAAGTCTTGGACGGCGCCCCACGCCATCGGCGTCTGGGGCTTGCCCAGTCACTTGCTGCGTTTGCGCGATGGCCGCCTGGTCATGACCTACAGCTATCGCCGCGACCCGCGAGGCAACCACGCTCGCTTGAGCGGCGGCATGGGCAAGACTTGGTCTGAGCCGATAGCGCTATCCGGCGACGGCACAGGCGACCTCGGCTACCCATCGACCGTCGAACTCGCGAATGGCGAACTGCTTAGTCTTTGGTACGAAGTGCCCAAGTCCGGCGCGCCTGCGGCGCTCCGCACGAAACGTTGGCAGCCTACGCGCGTTCAAGCAACGCGGCGTGCCGGCGGCAAGCGTCCGGATAACGCCTTGCGACGTTGCGGTTCTCTTCCGGGTCCGTAAAGTGGTCGTAAAGCTCAATGGCATCGGGCGCCGTTGCGGAAGGCTTCGTCCACTCGGTGTAGCGATAACGGGCCGTACGCACACTGCGGCCCATGCGGCCACCGCGCGGGTATTGACTGTACGCGGCTGGCTTATGTTGGCGGCGCGGATCGCGAAGAACGGGTACGAAGCTTTTGCCCTCCAGTTCCTTCGGCGGCGTGAGCTTTGCGATCTCCGCCAGCGTGGGATAGACGTCAACGAGCTCGGCCAATGACCGCGAGCGCCCCGGACGATAACCGGGCGCCGACACGATGAGCGGCACCCGGCAGGATGTCTCGAAGTTCGTATGCTTCGAACTCCACATGCCATGCTCGCCTATCTGATAGCCGTGATCGCCCAAGAGAACAACGGTCGTATTGCCTCGCAGGCGAAGGCGGTCGAGAGCTTGCAAGAGCCGCCCGACTTGCGCGTCGACGTAGGAAACGCTGGCGAGGTATCCATGCAGAATGCGGCGGCCCAGCACCTCGTCGATCGGGCCTTCGTCGGGAATGTCCGTGTAGCTGCGCAATTCGGCGTTGCCGTTGACGGCCCACGCGGGCGAGTCTTCCGGCGCGTATTGGTTCGCGGGCAGCTTGAGCTTCGCCGGATCGTAAAGATCCCAGTAACGCTTGGGCGCGACGTGCGGAAGATGCGGCTTGTAGAAGCCCGCGGCCAGAAAGAAAGGTTCGTTGCGCTTGGCTTCGAGTTCGGCGATGACGGCGTCTGCCATCTCGCCGTCGCTCAGATCGCTATCGGCGACATCGGGCGCCTCGAGCGCAACGGAACGCGGGATGTCGGTATAGCTAGCCTTCTTGCCCGAAGCCGCAAGGCGGGCGTAGGCATCAGCAAGGAGCTTCGCGCCGTCGGGACCGTAGACGCTCTTCTTCGGCAAGACGTGCGGCGCGCTCCAACTGGGCGGGTCGTTCAGATTGCCGATGCCCGGGTCGAAGCCGGCGAGATGGAAGACCTTGTAGAAGCCGCGCGTGTAGTAGCCGTTCTGCTTGAATAGCTGCGGCAGCGTGACGGCGTTGGGCACGGTCTTGCGAAAGTGCGTTTCGATGTCGTGGACCTTCGTCGTGTCGGGACGCAGACCCGTGAGGAACGATGTGCGCGAAGGGCCGCAAAGCGCCTGCTGGCAATAGGCGCGCTCGAAGACGGTGCCGCGTTTCGCCAGAGCGTCGATGTGTGGCGTCTTGGCTTGCACATCGCCATAGCAGCCGAGTTGCGGCCGCAGATCGTCGATCGTAATGAAGAGGACGTTCTGACGTGGAGGAATGGCGCCGGCGAGGAAGGCTCGCCGGCTCAGCCCTTGCGGCCGCATCAGAAGTAGAGTTTCAGCGCGAGTTGCACCTGGCGCGGTTGTGTGTTGGTAGCCAGCGCCGTAACAGTGCCGAAGCCGACGCCGGTGAAGTTCGCGTTCGGGTTGCCGAAGGTCGGCGTGTTAGTGAAGTTGAAGAACTCGGCCCGGAACTGGGCGCGGAAGCGCTCGTTGATCGGGATGGACTTCAAGACCGAGAAGTCCATTTGGAAGAGCCCGTCGGTGCGCCAGTTCGGCAGGTTGCGCGGCGCATTGCCGAAGGTGAAGGCGGGGATTTGCTGGAATCCCGCGGGGTTGAGCCAGCGGTCGACAGTTGGGCTATCAACGCCGGCCGGCCCAATCCAGTCCGGCCGGTTGCCTCCAAAGACCGGGGCGGGTGCCGTGACGCCAATCACGTTGCCGCTCTGCGCCGTGAGGATGGTGTTGACCTGCCAGCCGCCGAGGACGGACCGGGAAAGACGGCCCCCGTTCTTGCCAAAGGGCAGTTCGTAACTACCGCTTACGACGAAGCGTTGGGGAAGATCGCTGGTCGAAACGGCGCGCTCGGCGGCGAGGTTATCCCAATCCTGCACGCCGTTGTTGCCGCCGTCGAAGAAGCCATTGGCGCCGTTGCCAAGATTGTTATCGATGAGCTTGGAAAAGGTGTAACTAACGATAGCCGAGAATCCTTGGCTAAAACGTTTCTCGGCCCGGAAGGTGGCCGCGTGATAGACCGAGTCGGCCCAGGAATCCAAGCCCGCGCCGCCAATGTACTGCGGATAAGTATCGGCGAGCGTGGCGCGAGTGACGCGGGCTTGGCTCAAGGTGCCGGTCCGCACGATGCCCACGTATGGATTGTCCACGAGTTGTTGCAGGCCCGTTCCGAGGGAGCGAGCGGCCGCCGGCAGGTAGTCGTGAGCGCGCGAGGCGGGAAGAGAGACGCCGCGATTCCCCATGTATCCCAGTTCAACGACCCACTTGCCGGGCAATTCCTGCTGGACGTTGAAGTTCCATTGTTGACTGTAGCCGCGCTCGAGACTACGGAGGTTGCCGCCCGCGTTGAGGCCTAAATTGGTGGCAAGGCCAAGCCGGCTGCCGGAGGGTTCCACCACTCCTTGCAAGAAAGGATTGGCGAGCGTTTCACTGGGCGTGAAGCCGCCGTCGACACTGGCGAGCATCGGGGTGTTGACGGCAAAGCCAACGCGATCCCAAGTCACGACGCTGCCGGTGGTGGGCAGGAAGGAGATGCCGTATCCGGCGCGGATGACGCTGCCTTTGCGGAACTGCCAGGCTAAGCCAAGCCTCGGTTGCCAGTTGTCCCATTCGGCGTCGCGATGGCCGCGGCCCACGCCGTTAACGCCGGGAAAGATCAGGCCACCCTGTAGATTGACGCCCTGAAGGGTGTGGCGCGCGTTCGGGTCGAAGTTAGAGAACGCGTTGTAGCGGTCCGTGATGCCGCCCTCGCGCTCCCAGCGTAGGCCGAGGTTCACCGTGAGCTTCGGCGTGAGCTTCCAATCGTCCTGGACGTAAAAGGCGAAGTTCTTGGCGGTGTATGTGGAAGTGGCCCAACGGCCGATATTGCCGCTGGCGGGAGTGCCCAGCAACATCGAGGCGGGCCCGTAGCCGCTGGTGGGGGCGACGCGATTGGGATCCGGACCTTGCGTAAATCCGCGGTTGAAGTTGAATTCCAGGACGGAGGCGCCGGAGATCTGCGTATTGTTGAGCTGATAGACACGGTTCTCGTTGCCAAATTTGATGTTGTGCGCGCCTCGCATCCAGGTAAAGGCGGCGACGTAGGAGTAAGCGTAGTTCGCTTGCGTGAGCGCGTCGTCGGCGCCGGTGCCAAGGCCCGTGATGTCGCTTGGCCGGATGGTGGGGAAAGCGCGCATTTGCACTTGCTCGTTCAGGCGAGCCGGGAGGCCCGCTTTGGTCATATCGAAACCGAGGCTGCGCGGGACGCGGTCGGCGGCGTAGCGATTGAGGCCGGTGCGTAATTCCATGAGCAAATTGGGCCGCAGGGCGTCGGAATAATTCAGCATGGCGCTGTCACGCCGGAACGGAAGATCGGAGTTGGAGAGTTCCGCCTCATTGCCATAGAAGTTCGCCGAACCGCGGGTGGTGTAGTCGTACGTGTAACGTCCGGCGAGCCGTCGCAGGGGCGTGAAGTAGTGATCGACGCGGATACCGTAGATGTCTTTCTGTTGCGGCGCGGAGCCTTCGCCGAGAAAGTTGTTGGCGTTGGTGAAGGCGGCGCCCTGCGTGTTGGGAAGAGGATAGAAGCCCATCAGTGAGCGTCCGGCGGCGCTGATCTGGTTCGCGGGAATGCGATTACCGGGGAAAGGGTCGCGAATGCGCGTGGCCGGATTGGCGGGATTCGTACGTGTGGTGAAGGGATCGTGGATGGCGACTTGGCCTTGGGCGGTGCGGGTTTCGCTAAAGTCGCCGCCGCGTTCCAAAGCGGTCGGCACGGTCCGGAAACCGCGGGTGAGGCGGCGATCCGTGAAGCGCTCCCAGTTGAAGAAGAAAAAGCTCTTGTCCTTCTTGATGGGGCCGCCGAGCGTCGCGCCGTATTGATTGAAGACCAGCGGATTCTTGGCGCGGCCGGTCCGGTTGGAGAAGAAGTCGTTGGCGTTCAGGTTCTCGTTGCGATGGAACTCGTAAACGGAGCCGTGGAACTGGTTGGTGCCGCTCTTGGAGATGAGGTTGATGACGCCGCCTCCGGTACGGCCATATTCGGCGCTGGGGTTGCGGACAATCAAGCGAAATTCTTCGGTGGCGTCGACGCTAAGCGGGGTTTGGAGTCCGCCGGAGGTGAAGTTCTCCGCGGCGATGCCGTCGACCATGTAGTTGTTGCCGGAGGGATTACCGCCGCCGATGGAGGCGCGGGAGCCGTCGAAGGCGCTCACCGGAAGGTCGCCGAAGAGGCCGACGGCGCGGACACCGGGCACGAGAAGAGCGAACTGAAGCGGATTGCGGCCGGCCGTGGGAAGGTCGATGATTTTCTGGTTGGTGATGACAGTAGAGAGCGTGGGGCGTTCGGTTTCGAGCAACGGCGCCGCGCCGGAGACTTCGACGGACTCACTCACTTGGCCGATCTCAAGTGCGAAGTCCGTGCGGAGCGCACCACCTTCGTCGAGCGCAAGGCCGTCGCGGATAGCGCTCTTAAAGCCGCTCTGGCGGACTTCAATGCGGTACTTGCCGCGGGCCAGGAGGCTGGCCGTAAAATAGCCGTCGGAGTTGGTGACGATTTCGCGGCGGACGCCGGTTTCGGTGTTGGTGACCGAGACGGTGGCGCCAACGATGATGGATTGACTGGAATCGGTTACGCGGCCGCTGATCTGTGCGGTTTGGGCCAGTAACGAAAAACCCGCAAATACGAGGCAGAACGCAATTCGAAGCATGGATGCATGATGACAGCATTATTACAGCTAGACAAGCGAAGAATAGTATTCAATCATTTACCTAATGGAAACGATTAGCGTTAGTGAACTGGAGGTAGCACGGACGCTAGCCAAGAGCGGCAGTTTGGCGGCGGCGGCACGCGAATTGCACCGGACGCCGGCGGCGGTGCACAAGCAGCTCAAGCGGCTGGAGGCGGCATTGGGCGTGCCGCTTTACGAGAAGGTGGGCCGGAGCGTGGAGATGAGCGGCGCGATGGAGGTGTTCTTTCCCTACGCCGAGAGCGTCTTGATGCAAATCGCGGCTGCCCGCCGGGCGGTGGAAGAGTGGCGCGGTTTGCGCAGCGGCATCGTGCGTATTGGCACAGGGCCAACGTTGAGCGCGCATTTCCTGCCGGGGATCGTGACGGCGTTCCGGGCGCGCTATCCGGACGTTCAAGTGACGATGGATACGGCAACCACGGCGGAGCTGGTCGAGCAATTACGCCGCGGCCAATTGGACCTCGCCATCGTTCTGGAGCAAGAGCAGGCCCGGAGTAGAGAGTTGGCCCTCTTGGGATCTTGGGAATCGACAACCGTACTTGCGACGGGAACCAAAAGGTTGTGGCGGGTGAAGCGCTTGCGCGATCTCGAGGCGGAGCCGTTCTTCTCGTTCCGGACGGGCACGCGGATGGCCGTTTACGTCGATGAGTACTTCGCGCGCCACCAGCACCGGCCCAACACGGTGATGCGTTGCGACAACGCCGATGCCATCCGCGCGATGCTGCGCTCGGGCTTTGGTTACTCGGTACTGCCCGCTTGGACGTTACGGGAGGAGAAAGGGCCGAAACGGATCGCGGCGATACAGGTGGCGGAGAAGTTACCACCGTTGCGAATTGAGATCGTGGCTTCGCGAAACCACCCGCTGTCGCCGGCCTCGAAAGCCTTCGCCGAAGTCGCCAAGGGTTTCCGCCTGCCGTAACGCGTCAGCGGGCCTCAGCCACCACCCGCGACAGCGCGGACATGTCGAATTTGGCCGGTACGTTAAAGTGGGTCCGGCCCGCCCACGCATCGACGGCTTTGATCTGGAAGTCCCTCAGGAGAACGACGAACTTGTGAGGGTTGCCCTGGAAGTCGGCTTTGGGATCGAACTTGGCGGGGTCGGTCATGACCTTTGGCTCAACCTTGCCGGTGGCGCCGAACTTCGCCATGTCATTCTGCCAGTCAAAGCCCTTGCCGTCGTTGTAACCGGCCGAGAGGTGCGGTTGATTGGCGCGCGGGCCTTTGGCGTCGCCCAAGGTTTTGAAGCGAACCAACACGTTGCCTTTCGTATAGAACAACTGCTTGCCTCCCGGAGGACCCCAGGCCTCGACTTTGACGAGCTTGAAGCCTTCGGCTTTCAAGGTAGCGTGCAGGCGTTCGATGGAAGCCACTTTCAGCAGATTCGACTCGGGAGCGACGACCTTGGTGAGAAGGCTGCGCGCGGTAGTGACCGCGATCTGAAGCGGCGTCATCGTGCTCGACGGCAGGCCGCCTTCGATCACGCGGAACTTGGCCTTGGCGACCGTGCGCTCGTACTGCTTTCTCAATTCCGGCAGGCGCGGCATGAGCCACTTCATCAGGCGGGGGCAGAGTGACATGAACTTGCTGTCGCTCAATTCGGCGACACTCGAGCTGCTCTTGTTCTGCCCAATTTTGAAGGTCATCCAAAGGACGATAGCGGCCAGGACAAGGGCGAAGATGACGCCAACGGCCTCGGCGAAATTGCGCGCCGCGAGGTCGATGGTGAGGTCGTAGGCGGGGCCTCCGAAGTAGGCGGCTTGATTCACCGCCATGTCGAAGGCGGAGATGGCGTACTGGCCGGCTTGGCCAATGTGTTCGGCCATGTAGGAAACGACGAACGCGACGCCGAGGAGCGTGAGAACGCCTTTCGCTAGGCCGTTGCCGATTTCCTGGCCGAGCTTAGCGCCCGCGGCGGCGGCGGCCGGATTTCCGGCCGAGAAATAGCCGCCGATGGCCGCGCCAGCCGCGGCCCCCGCGGCATTGCCGATGATCAGCACGCCAATGCCGGCGGCGATACCGACGACGGCGCCTTGTATCAATTCGTAGGCCTCGTCTCCCACATGCTGCGTGATAGCGGCGGAGACGTAGCCTTCGCTCCAAGCACGGTCCCACGCAATCTTGGCGCAGTTCCATTTGGCTTCCATGGTGATTTCGGCGGACATATCTAGATCAGCGGAGTTGGGCGGAAGAGTGACTCAAGAAAAACGGCGGACTCGAAAGTCCGCCGTTGGGTTGCTTAGCCGGTTGAATCGTTTAGGCCCAGGAGAAGCCCTCCTTGGCCATGGGCAGCGTGCGAACGCGATGACCGCTAGCGGCGAAGATCGCGTTGGCGATGGCGGGGAGCGCGGGCGGGAGCGGCGGCTCGCCGACGCCCGTGGGAGGGTTGTTCGACTGGATGAAGTGGACTTCGATCTCCGCGGGGGACTGCTTCATCCGAACCGCTTGGTGCTGATGATAGTTGGATTGCACCGTGCGGCCCTTGTCAATGGTGATTTCCTGATTCATCAGTTCGCTCATGCCGTCGACGATGGCGCCTTCGACCTGGTTCTTCGCGCTGGAGGGATGGACGATGTCGCTGCCAACGTCGCCCACGGCCCAGACCTTGTGGACCTTGACCTTCTTCTGCGCGTCGACGCTCACCTCGGCGACTTCGGCGAAGTAACCAGAGTGGCTATAGTGGAAGCCCACGCCGAGGCCGCGGCCCTTCGGCAGTTTGCGTTTGCCCCAGCCGGATACTTCGGCGGCCTTCAGCAATACTGCGCGCATGCGACCGGCGTCATAGGACTCCATGCCTTTGCCGACGATACGCGAATCGCCGAGCAAGTCAAGACGGAACTGCACGGGATCTTTGCCCGCGGCGTGGGCGAGTTCATCGATGAAGGAGTGGAAGACCCAGGCGAGAGAATTGCTGCGTGGCGCGCGGAGTGGGCCGGTGGGGACGCCCGTCGGAATCAGCGTGGCTTCGATGGCGAGGTTCTCGACGAACTGTGCCGGGAACTCCCAGGGCGAGATGTTCGACGAAGAAGCGAACTTATCGCCTTCGCCGAAGCTCACGAAGTGGTCGTGCCAAGCGACGAGCTTGCCGTTGGCGTCGACGCCGCCCCGCATGTGTTGGTAGCCGCCGGGGCGGTAGAAGTCGTGGCGGAAATCGTCTTCACGAGTCCAAAGCAACTTCACCGGCACGCCGGGAAGTTGTTTAGCGATATAGCTGGCCTCAACTAAGTAATCGTTGGCCAAGCGGCGTCCGAAGCCGCCGCCGGTGCGCAATTGATGGATCGTGATGTCTTCCGGCTTCATGCCCAAGGCTTGCGATGCCATTTGCAGACCGCGGCCAGGAGTTTGGCTCGGCGCCCAAATTTCCATCTTGCCGTTCTCAAACTTAGCCGAGCAGTTGCCGGGTTCGAGTTGCGCGTGCGAGATAAAGGGGAACTTGTACTTGACGTCGACGACCTTGGCGGCCTTGGCGAGGGCGGCTTCGGGATCGCCGTCCTTGCGGATATTGACGACGGGCTTCTGCTTGAAAAGTTCCTCGGCCTTGGCGTCGTAGCCCACGCTTGAGTGCGTGACCGTCGGGCCTTCGTTCCAAACGACCTTCAGCTTTTTGCGGGCCTCGTTCGCGTACCACCACTTCGTCGCGACGATGGCGACGCCGCTGGCGAGGCTGCTGACATCGCCATTGCCTTCCACTTGGAAGACGTGCTTCACGCCGGGCAGGGCTTTAATCTCGTCGATGTTGGCCGAGACGACCTTGCCGTTAAAAACCGGGCACTTTTCATAGACGGCGAAGAGCATGCCGGGGAGCTTGAAGTCGATCGAATAGATCGGCTTGCCGCTGACCATCTTTTCGAGGTCGATGGTCGGCATGGACTTGCCGATGTACTTGTAATCCTTGCGGGCCTTGGGCGTTACCTTCGCGAGATCCGGCGCGGGTAGCGCGGCGGCCTTCGCGAAAATCTCGCCGTATGCGACGCTTTTGCCGCTCGCCCTGTGGTGGACCTTGCCGAGCTCGGTGCTGCACTCACTTTGCGGGACGCCCATCGATTCGGCGCCGGCTTGCAAAAGCATCTGGCGGCCAGCAGCGCCAACGCGGCGCATGAGGTCCCAGTTGTTCGGGATGGAACGGCTGCCGCCGGCGGATTGGCCGCCGAATTTGACTTCGTCGAGGTCGCCTTGCACGACGCGGACCATCTTCCAATCGACGTCGAGTTCGTCGGCCAAGATTACCGGCAGCGCTGTCTTGATGCCTTGGCCCATTTCCGGGTTCTTGCCGGTGAGCGTGACGATGCCGCTGGGGTCGATCTTGATGAAGGCGGTGGGGAGGATGGCGGGGGCGTTGCGGCGTCCTGGGCCTTGCGCTTGGAGCATCAGGGCGCCACCGGCGCCGAGGGTGACTTGGAAGAAGAAGCGGCGGTTGAGATTGGCGGTGCTCATTAGAGGTTCCCCTGTCCTGCCGCTTGACCGGCACCTTGTCCGGCGCTAGAAGGCGCGCCTTGGTTGCGCATCAATTCCGCCGCGCGATGCACGGCCTTGCGGATGCGAATGTAGGTACCGCAACGGCAGAGATTGCCGTCGAGCGCGACATCGATATCGGCGTCGCTGGGATTCGGATTCTTCTTGAGCAGCGCGGCGGCGGTCATGATCTGACCGGCTTGGCAGTAGCCGCATTGCGGCACGTCGAATTCTTGCCAGGCGACTTGCAAAGGATGTGTAGCGTCGGGGGACAAACCTTCGATCGTCGTAATGGACTTGTTAGCGGCGGCGGAAATAGGGGTGATGCAACTGCGGACCGGCACGCCGTTCTGATGAACCGTGCAAGCGCCGCATTGGCCCGCGCCACAACCGAACTTCGTACCGCATTGGTCGAGTTCGTCGCGCAGGACCCAGAGCAAAGGCATGTTTGCGGGAACGTCGACGCTCACCGCCTTTCCATTCACGTTGAGTTTGTATGCCATTGGATTTCCTTAATTGTGTCACACTCAAACATGCGTTTTTGGCCTCTTTTGCTGGCTTCCGCCGCCCTGGCTCAGCCCTTTCGCGAAGTGGACGCGATGTTCGAGAAACACTTTCAGGATGCGAAGTATCCGGGTATGGTTTACGGCATCGTGATGGAGGGCAGGCTCGCGCACTTGAAGACGTTTGGGACGGCGAAGCCCGATACGATCTTTCGCATTGCGTCGATGACGAAGAGCTTTACGGTGCTAGCGGTTTTGAAGCTGCGCGACGAAGGAAAGATCGCGCTTGACGACCCGATCGTTAGATACATCCCGAAGGCGCGCGGCATCAAGGCGCCGACGGCGGATTCGCCCGCGATCACGGTGCGGCATCTGTTGACGCATGGCGCGGGCTTTCCCGAGGACAACCCTTGGGGCGACAGGCAGCTCGCGATTAGCGACGCGGAACTCGACAAGTGGTTGGAGAAAGGTCTTCCCTTCTCCACCGCGCCGGGCACCGCGTACGAGTACTCGAACTACGGTTTCGCGCTGCTCGGGCGCATCGTGCAAGTGGCTTCGGGCACGAACTATAAGGTCTATCTGGAGCGGGAGATCTTGAAGCCGCTGGGAATGACTTCGAGCTATCTCGATGCGAAGGATGCGCCGCAGGCTCGATTGGCGAAGGGCTTGGGGCGGCGTAACGGGGAGCTGTTCGAGATTCCCTCGCTCGCGCACGGCGCGTTTGGCGCGATGGGTGGCTTGATGTTGAGCGCGGAGGACATGGCGAAGTATGTGGCCTATCATTTGTCCGCTTGGCCGCCGCGGGATGAGGCCGACAAAGGGCCGGTGAAGCGGGCGAGTCTGCGCGAGATGCAGCAGTTGCAGCGCTCGGGGTTCTTTGGGACCGGTGGCTCGCGCGGGGCGGCGGCGGGCGGTTATGGCTACGGGCTCAACGTGAGCCAGGATTGCGACTTCGCGCATGTCGTGGGGCACGGTGGCGGGCTGCCGGGTTTTGGATCGTACATGATGTGGCTGCCCGAGTATGGCGTGGGAATGTTTGCGATGGCGAATCTTACTTATGCCGGGACGGCGGGGACGATTCGCAATGCACTGGTGTACTTGCAGAAGGAGGGCGTGATCCGTCCGCGCAAGTTGGAAGTGACGCCGGTGTTGGCGAAGGCCCGTGAGGCGTTGATCGATCTTTATAAACGGCCAACGGCGGCGGCGTTGGATGCGCTCGCGGCGGATAATTTGTATCCGGATTTGCCGCGGGAGATGCGCATTGCCGAGATTGAGAAACTGCGCGAGAGCCACGGGCAGTGCACGGCCGCTGCCTTGGATCCGGAGAACTGGTTGCGCGGGCGTTTCTTGATGACCTGCGAGCGCGGGCGGGTGGAGGCGAGCTTTACTCTCGCGCCGGTGCAGCCGCCGTTGGTGCAGTATTTGCGTTTCCGGGAGGTGAAGGCGGAGGAGAAGTGGGGAGAGGCGGGGCGTTGTGCCAGCCGCTAATGGTATTTGCCATTGCAAAATGGTATTTTCAAGAAATGAGCGTGACTATCGACAAAGCTGGGCGTTTCGTCTTGCCGAAGAATGTTCGCGAACAACTCGGGCTTAGCCCCGGCGATGAGCTGGAACTTACACTCAGCGAGGACGCTGTGACTATTCGAGCCAAGCCAAAGACGCCTCTCGTCAAGCGGGTTAACGGGCGGTGGGTGTGCACCGCAAAATTAAGTTACCCAGACGAAGCGATGGACACGCTGGAGCGAGTGCGGAATGAACGCGCTCGACGCCTTATGGGCCTGGACGACTAGGTGGAAGCGTTCCTCGATAGCTCAGTGATTGTCGCCGCTTACTACGTGCACGACGAGCGTCATATTCAGAGCTCCGCTTTGCTTGATCGCTATACGCGCTCCAAGCTCTCCACGTCGGCGCATAGCCTGGCGGAAGTTTATGCAATTCTAACGGGCATGAAGGGCGGGGGACGTGTTTCCGCCGATCTGGCGCTGCTCTACTTGGAGGACATTCGAAAGAGTTGTATCGTCGTGTCGCTCGACGAAGAGGAGTATTGGAACGCACTGCGCGAAGGGGGCCGCCTAGGCATCAGCGGTGGAACAGTTTACGATCTCTTGATAGGCACATGCGCGCGGAAGGCGGCGGCGAAGTCTATCTATACTTGGAACCCGCGCCACTTCGAGCGATTGGGCCCTGAGATCGCCAAGCGGGTGAAGGTTCCGGGGCGTTAGGGTTGGCGGCGGTAGACGCCGTTGAAGGAGTTCTTCCAGGTGGCGCCGTTATCGGTGGAAGAATCCCAAACTTGCGTCACGGAGCCGTCGGGCCGGGCGCGCCAGACGATACGTTGGGTGGGTTGCTTTAGCGTCATCGCGCCGTTTTCAAAGCTTCCTTGCAGGTGCAAATTGCCGCCGGGCGAGACCCAATGCTGCTTCCAGACCTTCTCGACGGGGTCGTAGAAGTTCATACTGATGCCTTGTGGGCCGCGCGTGGGTTTCCAGAATTCCAGCAGCACGCAGCCTTTGGAATGAGCGACGATTCGATTCGTGCCCGCTGGCTTGGCGTTGTTCGCGACGTTCCAAACGCCTTGCCAGAAGTCAAATTGCCGGAACTCCGGCGCGGCGCAGGGCGGGGCGATTTCCTGCTTCGGCGTGAAGTCCTTGGCCTCGCTGAGGCGCTTCATCGCACGCCGGTCCGGTGGGGACCAAGTTACGCCGTTGTCCTTCGACTCCTGATCGATGAGAACAGGGCCATCGGGCGTAGGCTCGTAGCGGAAGCGCATGAGGAATTTGTTGGGACCTTCGAGCGTGGCCGCGGTGAAGGCCAAGGCTTTGCCTTCGATGGCCGCTTGAGCGTTTCGTTCAATGAAACCGGGGCCGACGTATTCGCGCAGCCAGAGCTTTTGGGTGGCGTCGTAGAAGAAGAGACCGGTGCCTTCTCCGCCACGCACGCCACGCCAATGCTCGATGATCGCGCAGCCTTCCGCTTGCGATTCAAAGCGCGCCCAGCCCATGAGACGGTCTCTCGAATCGCGCACTTCCCAATCGCCCAGGAGAAAATCGGCCGCGCGGTGGGCGGGCGTGGAGCAGGGCTGGGCGTGAGCGTAGGCAGCCCAAAGAATCATGATGGCGAAACGCATCTCGGATCAGCATAGCCGCCAGGGACGAAACGGCCCAGCCAATTTTCGTTGGCTGGGCCGTTTGAGATTCGAAATGGTTCAAAGTTACGGTTTGTCGGATTGGCGCTTCTTGAGCGTAGGCCGCTCGTCTTCGTCGGTCTTGGTCTTCTTGCCGTCCTCATCCTCGACCGTAGAAGTGCCATCGCCGGGCTTCTTGCGGAGGCGCGGGCGGTTCGGATCCTGCGGATCGAGCTTGCGCCGGTTGCTAAGCGCCATGAGGCGAGCCTTGACGTCCTGGAATTCACTCGTCGTAACGACGTATTCCGGGCGCTCCTTCAGGAAGGCTTGGATATTCTTCTGCGCATCCACCACGCGATCATCCGTGGGCGGATGCGAAGAGAAAATCTTCGCGATAGTTCCGGGCTTACGCTTCTCCTTGGCTTGGAGCTTTTCAAAAAAGTCCGTGAAAGCCGTGGGATCGTAGCCAGCCTTGTACATGTATTGCAGGCCGAGGAGATCGGCTTCCTTTTCAAAGCCGCGTTGGAAGTAGAGGAAGCCCGTGGGGATGGCGACGCTCGCGGCTTGGCGGATACCGAAGCCGGCCCAACCGCCCATGAAGATCAGCGGAATCGTAGCAAGATTCGCGATCTGGCCGCGCGTGGCGCCGCGGGTACCGTGGCGTGCGGCGATATGGGCGATTTCGTGGCCCATGACGCCAGCCATTTCGGCTTCCGTATCGGCGGCCATGATGAGGCCGGAGTTAATGAAGAAGAAACCGCCGGGGAGCGCGAAGGCGTTGATCTCTTCGGCGTCGATCACCTTAATGGTGAACGGCACCTTGGCGTCGGAGTTGCGGACGAGGTTCTGCCCGACGCGGTTGACATACTCGGCGATCACCGGGTCGTCGACGATCTTGGCGGAACGTTCGATGTCTTGGGCCAAAGCCTTGCCGAGACCGATTTCCTTTTCGATGGAATAGAAGTTTACGCCCTTGCCGACGTCGCGTTCGCCGATGTCGTCGGGGTTCTTTTTAGAAGGCTTTTTCTTATCTTCCTTCTTCTCTTTCTTTTCCTCTTTTGGAGCACTCGTATCGGTTTGCTGCGCCCACGCGGGGAGCATCAGAATCCCGGACAACAGCATCAGCGCCAGTGGCTTCATTTTGATGGGAACTCCTGCCTACAGCTTATAACGTATTGTGAGAAGAATGAGTTTCGATCGGGGCGAAGAATTCCCGGTAACGCGTAATCTGATCTACATGAATCACGCCGCCGTCGCCCCGCTACCGCGCGTGGCTGGGCAAGCGATTCAGGCTTTCGCGCAGGATGCGATGGATTGGGGAAGCTTCCATTACCCGGAGTGGATGGCGGCTTGCGACGGGGTGAGGACGCTTACGGCGGCGATGATCGGCGCGGCGGCGGGCGAGGTGGCGCTGGTGAAAAACACCTCCGAAGGGATCGCGACGATCCAGATGGGCCTCGCTTGGAAGCTGGGCGACGTGGTTGTAGCGTTTGTTGAAGAATTCCCCGCCAACTACTACTGCTGGAAGCTCTTAGAGGAACGCAATGGCTGCACCGTCCGGTGGCTGAGCATCTACGATCCGCTCGAAAAAATCGAGGAGGCCTGCCGGGGCGCGCGGCTGCTCGCGATCTCCTGGGTGAACTACCTGAGTGGGCACCGGGTGGATTTGGAAGCGATCGGGGAGATCTGCCGGAGGCACGGCGTTTTCTTTTTCGTGGACGCGATTCAGGGTCTGGGCGTGTTTCCGCTGGACGTGAAGAAGTGCGGCATCCACGCGCTGGCCGCGGATGGACACAAATGGATGCTGGGGCCGGAGGGGTGGGGCGTTCTGTATGTGGACCAGGCGGTGCAGGATGATGTTTTCCCCGTGGAGTTCGGCTGGACGACCGTGAAGCACTGGGCGGATTACGCGAGCCGCGACATGACTTTGCGGCCGGACGCGGGGCGCTATGAGCCGGGGACCTTGAACGTGGTGGGGAGTTTCGGGTTACGTGCTTCGCTGGAACTCGTGAGCAAGCGTGGCCAGGAGGCGATCGCGCCGGAAGTGCTGGCGCTGACACGGCGGCTGGCGCATGGGTTGCGCGAGGCGGGCTTTGAGTTGATGCGGCCGTGGGAGGCGGCGAGCGCGAGCGGCATCGTGTCCTGCCGCAAGGAAGGGCAGGATTCGAACCGTTTGGTCGTGGAATTGAAGAAGCGGCGGGTGCTGGCTTCGCCGCGGCAAGGGTGGATTCGCTTCTCGCCGCATTTCTATTTGCTGGAAGAAGAGATGGACGAGATCGTGGGACACCTTCGAGAGCTAACGGCGTGATAGCTTGATGGGGTTATGAGACTCGGCGCGGTGACCTACAACATCCTGAAGGACTGGGATGTCGACACGATTATCAAGCAGTTGGAGATGAATGGCTTTGAGGCCGTGGAGTTGCGCACGACGCACAAGCACGGCGTGGAGCCAACGCTCACGATGGAAGAGCGCAAGGCGGTAGGGAAGAAGTTTTCGTCGTCGAAGGTGCGGCTCTTGAGTTTCGGCTCCGTCGCGGAATTTCATTCGCCCGACGACGCGACGCGGCGAAAGCACGTCGAAGACGCGAAGAAGTTTATCGATCTCGCGCACGACACGGGCGCTTGGGGCGTGAAGGTGCGCCCGAACGGAATGCCCGAGGGCGTGCCGGAGAACGTAACGATCGGCCGCATCGCGGAATGTCTGCGCGAACTCGGCGATTACGGTTCGGGCAAGGGCGTGGAAGTCTGGGTGGAAGTGCACGGAAAAATCACGCAGAACCCGCCGGTGTCGGCGGCGATTATGAAAGCCACCAAGCACAACATGGTGGGGCTGTGCTGGAATTCGAACCCCACGGATTTGGTGAACGGCAGCATCAAGGAGAGCTTCGCGCTCTTGCGGCCTTGGATCAAGAACGTGCACATCAACGAATTGCCTGGGCCCTATCCGTACCGCGAGTTGTTCCGCTTGCTGCGCGAGGCGAAGTATGAGCGCTACACGCTTTGCGAATCGACGGAGAGCAAGGAACCGGAGCGTTATCTGCGCTGGTATGGCGCGTTGTGGCGCGAGTACGCAAAAGCTTAGAGGAGGCGTAGGCGTCTCGCGTTGATATCTTGGAAGTAGTGCAAGATATTCCAGGGATTCACAACATCGTAGCGGTCGGTTCGGGCAAGGGCGGGGTCGGCAAGACGACCGTTAGCGTTAACTTAGCGATTGCGCTTTCGCGCATGGGGAACCGCGTGGGGCTGCTAGACGCGGACGTTTATGGACCTAACGTGCCGTTGATGATGGGCGTGAATGAAGCGCCGCTGACAGACGGGCAGCAGATCAAGCCGATCTTCAAGGAAGGCCTGCGGATCATGTCGATGGGTTTTTTGAACCCCGGCGACAAGCCGCTGGTATGGCGCGGGCCGATGTTGCATAACGTCATGCAGCAGTTCTTGCGTCAAGTGCAATGGGGCGAGTTGGACTACCTGATCATCGATTTGCCGCCGGGCACGGGCGACGTGCAGTTGAGCTTGATGCAGTCGACGAAGCTGACGGGCGCGGTGGTGGTGACCACTCCGAGCGACGTGAGCTTGGAAGACGCGCGGAAGGCCGTCAATATGTTTCATCAGGTGAAGGTGCCAGTAATCGGCATGGTAGAGAACATGAGTTATTTGATCGCGCCGCAATCGGGCGAGCGCATCGACGTGTTCGGGCACGGGGCAGGCAAGAAAACGGCGGAAGTGATGAAGGTGCCGTTCCTCGGGGAACTGGCGTTGATTCCGGCGATTCGCGAGGGTGGGGACTCGGGGAAACCTGTCGGCCTCGAGGGCCCTCAGAGCGCGAACGCGGCGGGTTTCTATGAGGTCGCGAAAGTAGTGGAGGCGCGCTGCCAAGAGTTGGCTGGCGCTTCCGGGCCGACGATGACGGTTTCCGACTAGCGGATATGAATCGTCGAGGCGGGCGAGGCGATCGTGCCGGATCTGACCACGAGCGATTGCTGGCCGCTGAGGCCTTCGGGGACTTGCACGTTTACTTGGAAGACACCGGCGACAAAGCCCGGCGCGGCGCCGGCGTAAAGTAACGTCGCCGTGCGGCCCCCGATCTCGACCGTGAGCGGCTGCGTGGGTTGCGGAAAGATTTCATTCGCCACGCTGCCATCGAACACGGCTGGCGTCACCGCGCCTTCGCCCGTGCCATAGAGAATCAGCACCGATCCGGCGGCGGCGGGATTCGCGGCGGCATTGACGGTCGCGTCCTGGTTGGTGATCGCGAAGAGGCCGGGCGCGGCGGTGGCGACGGGAAGCGTCAACGTATTCGTCGCGACGCCGCGGAAGACAATTTGCAGTCGCGTGGTGGCGCCGGAGACCGCATAAGGCACGACGGCGTTCACTTGATTGGCCGAGACATAGAGCAGCGGCGCGGGAATGCCATCGAAAAGTACTCGCGTGCCGCCTAATTCAGTTGTGACGCGCCCGTTGGCGCCGACCGTGAGCCCCTCGGCGGGCGTGGGGCCGAGTTCGAATCCGAAGATGCTGACGATGAGGCCGGGAGCGACAGCGCCTGCCCGCAGCGTCGCGCCGTTGGCGACGCCTTCGTTCACGATGCGCGCGGGAGTGAGGCGGCGGAGGCGTTGGTTCTCGCGGTCAACCACGAAGACGTTGCCGCTAAGATCCACGGCGAGGCCGGCGGGTGAGTTGAATTGCGCGTTGGTGCCGAGAACGTTCTCGCCGGAGAAGCCCGGCTGGCCGGTGCCGGCAATGGGCACGACCGCGCGCGTGTTGGCGTCGATGCGATGGACGCGGTGAGGGCTTGAGACGAAGAGGTTGGCCGTGGTGTCAAGCGCGAGTTGCTGCGGCGCCGCGATGTCGGCGGTGAGAGTGGAGATGATGCCGAAGGGATTGACGATGCGGACGCGGTTGTTTCCCGTGTCGGCGATGTAGAGGTTGCCGCCGCGATCAAAGGCAAGACCTCGCGGCGCGTTGAGTTGGGCGTTGAGCGCGGGGCCCGAGTCACCCGTGAACCCCTGCGTGCCAGTGCCCGCGATGGTGGTGACGATCTGCGTCGTGGCGTCGATGCGGCGGACGCGATGGTTCGCCGTGTCGGCGATGAAGAGGTTGCCGCTCTGGTCTGTCGCGAGGGCGTTGGGCTGGCGGAACTGCGAAGGTCCGGCGGGGCCGCCATCGCCTGAGAAGCCTTCAACGCCACCGGCGATGGTGACGATGGCGGTGCTGGGCGCGACTCCGCGAATGGTGGAGCCGCTGCCAGATGCGATATAGAGATTGCCGAGACGGTCGAAGGCGAGGGCTTGCGGAAGGCCAAGTTGCGCGCCGCTGGCGGCGATGTTGTTACCGAGGTTGCCGGGGAAGCCGGTGCCGGCATAGGTGGTGGGTACGCCGGCGGAGTTGATGCGGCGGACGCGATGATCGGCGCGGTCGGCGATGTAGATGTTGTTGGAAGAGTCGGTGGCGACGGCGGCGGGGTCGTAGAGGATGTTGGGAAGCACCGTGTTGGCGCCAGTGGGGGGCAGCGCTCCGGCGAGGGTGAAGACGCCGTTGTTGTTGGCGCGGCGAATTTGGCGGGCGATGGGTACGGCGAGGATAAGAGCGCCGCTCGAATCGAATGCGATGGAGCTCAAGCCGGGGAGCGCGGATTGGTTGAGCGGTGCGTCGACGAAGAAATTACCGCCACCCGCGACCGTGCCGATGCCGCCGTCTGGAGTGACGGCGCGGAGGCGGGCGTTGTTTGTATCGGCGACGAAGATCAAATTCGCGCCATTGATCGCGAGGCCAGTGGGGTTATTAAGCGAAGCGCTGGTGGCCGCGCCGCCGTCGCCGGTGAAGGCGGCAGTGCCGTTGCCGGCGATGGTGGTGATGATGCCATCTGGCGCAACGCGGCGGAGGCGATGGTTGCCGGAATCGGCGATGACGAGATTGCGCTGAGCGTCGAAGCGAATACCAGTGGGGCCGTTGAGGCGGGCGGAGGTGGCGGCGCCATTGTCGCCGAGGAAACCGCTGAGGCCATTACCGGCGAAGAGCGTGACGACTCCGTCCGACGCGATGCGGCGGATACTGTGTTCTGCGGGTTGGCTCGCGAAGAGGTTGCCGCTTTGATCGAAGGTGAGGTAGGCAGGGGCGTTGAGCGCGGCGAAGTTGGTGATGACTCCGGCGGGCGTGACGCGGCGGATGCGGTTGTTCGCGGAGTCGGCGATGTAGAGATTGTTCGCGCTATCGAAGGCGAGGCCGAGGGGCGTGTTGAGCGTGGCGGAGGTGGCGAGGCCGCCGTCGCCAGTGTTGCCGGGGCTGCCGGTGCCGGCGATGACGGTGAGGTTGCCGTTCGCATCGAGGCGGAAGACTTGGTGGTAGTAAGAATCGGAGAAGTGAATCTCACCGGCGGCGTTGGTCGCGACATGCGCGGGGGAAACGAAATTGGCCGTGCGGGCGGCGTCGCCGGTTTTGACGCTTGGCTTGCCATTGCCCGCGACTGTGCTGACGATGTAATACTGCGCGTGGGCCAAGCTCGCGAGCAGAAGAAGAGTGCAGAGACGCATCTTCTGTAATGGTAGCTATCGAGCTAGGCCTGCTACGGGGACGCGGATCTTGAAGAGCGTCTTGCCGGCCGTGATGTAAAGCGTCTTGCGGTCCGGTCCGCCGAAGGCGTTGTTCGTGATGGTGTCTTCGGGAATGGGATGGAAGGCGATGCGTTTGCCTTGGGGCGAGATGACGTGGACGCCGCATTGCGTATCGAGGGTTTCGCTGGTGCCGCGGCGGCGGTTGAGGCCGGCTGAGACGTAGAGGTTGCCCTCGGAATCGATCGACATGCCGTCGCCGGAGCGGCCGGGGTAGAAATTGAAATGGACGCGCATGCGGGAGACTTCGCCCGAGGGCGAGAGGTCATAGGCGCGGATCATGCGGGCGCCGCCTTCGGCTTGGTTCGCTTCGACGAGGTAGAGGGTTTTGTCGTCGGGGGAGATTTGGATCCCGTTGGGGCGTTGGATGTCGGGGCGGTTCAACAGGCGCGTGATTTTGCCAGGGGCATCGATACGGTAGACGGCGCCGCCGGGGAGGTCCGTGAAGTAAAGGCGGCCGCGGCTATCGATGGTGACGTCGTTAGGGGTGTCGAAACGTTGCCCATTGTAATCGGCGGCGAGGATTTCGATGGCGCCGGTCTTGAGATCGGTGCGGGTGACGCGGGGGATGCCACCGCGGTCGCCTTCGCAGGCGATGAGACGGCCTTGGGGGTCAATGAGCAGGCCGTTGGCGCCGTTGGATTTTTCGCGGAAGACGCTGAGTTGGCCGTTAACGGCCAGTTTCATGATGCGCTGCGAGACCGTGTCGGTGAAGTAGACGTTGCCTTCGGCGTCCACGGTGGGGCCTTCCGTGAAGGCGATGGAGGTGGCGATTTCCGGTTCTTGGAAGGCGAGGAGAACGAAGAGAAGCGGGGTCATGCCGGAAACGATTGTTTCAAAAGATTTTAGGGAAACTCAATCCGAATCCGCCGGCACTGCGTAATCCCCCATGAAAGGAGCACCAGCAGACGCCCAATATGCGTAACGTGCAAACTACACTCGCCTCCGGCCTAGCGCTCATGATGAGCCTTGCGCCCGTGGCTCCCAATCTTGCCGCGGCCAATCACCGCGAGGCGCCGATCACGGCGCTGGACCATAAGGCCGACATCACCGACTTCTATGCTTTCGTGAGTTACGGCCCGAACCAGACCGCGAACACCACCCCCAGCAAGGTCACCTTCATCATGAACGTGGACCCGCTCTTGGAGCCGGCGAACGGGCCGAACTACTTTCCCTTCGATCCGGGGATTCTCTATGAGATCAAGGTCGATAACAACAACGACGCGGTCGAAGATGTTGTTTTCCAATTCCAGTTCGACACCGAGCAGCGCTTACCCGGCGTGTTCACCAGCTACGTGGGCGTGGGCGATGGCGTGCGGACTCCGGCGAATTCTCCGGCGCCCGTTCCCGCTGGGACTCTGATCGTGCCGCCACAGATTAAGGACTTCGATGCTCCCGGCCTCGGCACACGGCAGATGTACCGCATGAGCATGATCAAGGGCGGTACGGCAACCACGATGTCCCTGGTGAACGGCAAGCCCTTCTATGCGGTGCCCGCCAACGTGGGACCGAGGACGATGGATTACAGCGCTTTGTACAAGGCTGGGACCTATGAGTTGACGAATGGCGTGAAGGTCTTCGCGGGCACGGTGGACGATCCGTTCTGGATCGACTTGGGCGCTACCTTCGACACCTTGAACCTGCGGACGCTGGGTTCAGGCGTTCCCGCCGTCTTGACGGACGACGAAGATAAGGCGGCACAGAATTTCGCCACCGACACGGTGAGCGGTTATGCGGTGAACTCGATCGCGATTGAAGTACCCATCGAAATGCTTACGCGCACCGGACGCGTGGAACCCGCGACCTCCGCCGCGGCCACCATCGGCGCTTGGGCGACGACCTCGCGGCCTCGCGTGACCGTGCGCCGCGAAGGCAATCCGATCATCTCTAATGGTCCATTGCGCCAAATTCAACGGATGGGCCAGCCGCTCTTCAATGAAGTGCTGATCGGCACGGGTTCGAAGGACAGCTTCTCCATGAGCGAGCCGAAGAACGATTCGCAATTTGCGAGCTTTGCGCTCGACCCAGTGCTGGCGCGCGTTGTAAACGCGGCGACCGGTGGCGTGGTGGCGATTCCGAATGTGCCCCGTTTGGATCTGGTGCCGCTGGTGACCTACGCGCCGCCCATCGCGGCGATGGGCACGCCCGGTGGACCGATCGCGGACATCCTGCGCTTGAACACTGGCGTTCCCGCGACGCCTCCCTCGCAGATCAACCGTCTTGGCTTGATCGCCGGTGACGCGGCCGGATATCCGAATGGCCGCCGCTTGCAAGACGACGTAACTGACATCGCGCTGCGCGTGGTGGTGGGCGGCGTCCTGGTGCAAGGCTTCAACCGCTTCCCGAATAATCGTCTAGGCGACGGCGTGAACGTGAACGACGCTCCGTACAAGAACGAGTTCCCGTATCTGGCGGAATGCCCCAGCGGCCGCGACCGGCGCCATCTCGATCCGGGCGAACCGGGCGGCGGGCCGATTAAGTAGTTCATGCTTCGGAGCCAATGATGAGAACCAAGATCATCATATTCGCGCTAGCGGTCTTAGCCGCTAGCGCGGGCCTCCGGGGACAGAGCGTTCCGGAGACCGAAGCGGCTAAGAAGTTGCTCGCCGAGGGCAAGTTCGCCGAAGCGGTGAAGAAGATTGAGCCCGTGGCGAAGGCGTCGCGGGACTACATCGAAACGCAGTATGTTTTGGCGCAAGCTTACCGCTTGAATGGGCAATGGGAAGAAGCGGAGAAGACGACGCAGTGGATGTTGGACTTGCGGCCGGAGTTCGTGGGCGGGCTTTGGGAAGCGGCCTTGATACGGGAGCACATCAAAGATCTAAGTGGCTCGGTGGATCTGTTGAACATGGTCTACCACCGCACGGCCTCGACAAATTACAGTGTGCGCATCGCCGTGCTGGAAGACTTGGCGCGCATTTTCGACAAGCAAGAGAACAAGAAAGACGCGGAGTCGATTCGTAAGGAAGTCGCCCGCCTGAAAGGATTGCAAAGTGAGACTAGCACTTCTACTCATCAGTAGCTGCGTAGTGTGGGGGCACGACCTCTATCTGATCCCGCAGAAGTTCCATGCGGCGGTGGGGGACTCGATTCTCCTGAGCGCGCACACCGGGGATTCGTTTCCGCAATCCGAACAAGGCGTTGATCCCGCGCGATTGACGAGCGCTCCCTCGATGCCCGAAGGATCCTGGAGGATCTTGGGCAAGGCGACCCACGCGACGGTAAAACTGCATGCGGCGGGTGGACAGTACTTCGGCGTCTGGACGAAGCCGAGGATGTTGACTTTGGAAGCACCGAAGTTTGAAGCGTATTTGCGCGAGGAAGGTTTGCAAGGCGCGCTGCGGATGCGGGCGGAAAACGGCGAAGCTGCCAAGATGGGCCGCGAGATGTACGCGAAGTTCGCGAAGACTTATGTGGTGGCCGGAGAGACGAACGGCAATTACGCAAAGCCTCTCGGACTGAAGATCGAGTTTGTGCCGCAGAACGACCCGGCGCATGCCAAGCCCGGCGATGAGGCGCCCTTCGTGGTGCTTTACAACGGGAAGCCACTGGCGGACGTGCAGGTAGAGGCGGCCTTCGCCAGTACTCCAATGGCGAAAGGCCAGCACTCAATCTTGGGCCGCACGGACGCCAGTGGCCGCATCGTTGCGAAGATTCCAGCGGCCGGGCGCATTCGTTTGCACTGCGTCCAGATGGAGCGCGTGGAAGCGGCGACGCACGAGTGGGAGAGTTTCTGGGCGAGCTTCACTTTTGAGGTGAAGGGCGCAACTTCGGATGGCACGGGGCTTTCGGCACGGCGCTAGCGGGTTCCGGCAGTCTTTACATATCGCGGAGCATCCGATAGATTGAGGGCGATGTATCGGATGCTCTTTTTTTGTTGGGCGTCGCTCGCTTTGTGGGGGCAGGCGCCCGACAGCGTGGAATTCTTCGAGAAGAAGATTCGGCCCTTGTTCGCGAAGAATTGCTATGCATGCCATGCTTCGAACACGCCGACCGCGCAGGGCGGGTTGCGGCTCGATACGCCGGCTGGGATTTTGAAGGGCGGCAACTCGGGTGCGTTGATCGATAGGGAGAAACCGGAGAACAGTATTCTTTTGCGGGCGATCTCGCATGAGGAGAAAGATTTGAAGATGCCTCCGGGTAAGGCGCTGCCGGATGAGGCCATTGCCGACATTGAGGATTGGGTTTTCGCAGGCGCGGTGTTGCCCAAGGAGGAAGCCAAGCAGGCGAGTGGGAAACGGCCAAAGCTTTGGAGCTTGCAGCCACTCGCGGCGCCGGCGGGGAGCATCGATAGCTTCGTGGTGGCGAAGTTGCGCGAGAAGGGGCTGAGTCTATCGAAAGCAGCGGATAAGCGGACCTTGTTGCGGCGACTGTCATTCGACTTGACGGGATTGCCGCCCAGCAAGGCGGAGCTCGATGCGTTCGCGGCGGATGCTTCGCCATCGGCTTACGAGCGGGCGGTGGACCGCTTACTAGCTTCGCCGCATTATGGGGAGCGCTGGGGAAGGCATTGGTTGGATGTGGCGCGTTACGCGGATTCGGCGAACGACGCGGTGAACAATTCGCAGAAATATCCGTGGTCCTACACGTATCGCGATTGGGTGATCCGTAGCTTCAATGAGGATCTGCCCTATGACCAATTCGTTCAGTATCAACTCGCGGCGGACCGGATTCCGAAGTTGCCCACGAAGCATCTTGCGGCCTTGGGCTTTCTGACGCTGGGGCGTGAGTTTCCGAAGAACGTACCGGAAACGATTGACGACCGGATCGATGCGGTGACGCGTGGCTTCCTCGGATTCACGGTGGCCTGCGCGCGCTGCCATGATCACAAATACGATCCGATTCCGACGCGCGATTACTATTCGCTGTACTCGATCTTCGTGAATACGAAGTTGCCGGATGAGTATCCGCTGCTGAGCGCGGCCGGGGTGGCTAAGGCGAAGGACAAGGCTTACCTGGACCGGCTCGCGAAGGCGCGCGAGGCGCAGAAGGAGTATCAAGTCCGGCGGCACCGGGAGTTGCTCGCGTTCTTCCGTTCTCAAGAGGAGCAGTACCGCAAGGCGGCTGCGGACGCCGACAAATTGAACGCGCTCGAAGTCGAGGAGATGACTAAAGACCGGCAGTTGAATTCGTACATCTTGTCGCGCTGGCGGCGGCACCGGAAAGACGCCGCCGCCTTGCCCGATCCGCTCGATATCCCCTTGCGCGATTTTGCGTTGATGTACACCGAAGGCGATTCCAACAATTCGCGCGACTTGCGCAACCGCTACAATTTTTCGCTCGTGCAGTATGCCTACGATGGCGCGGCGCCGCGTGGGATGACCTTGCAAGATGTGGACGAGCCGAAACCGGTGCATGTGTTCTTGCGTGGCAATCCCAGCAATCCGGGCGCCTTGGCGCCGCCGCGATTCCTGACGGCGCTGGCCGGAGAAGATGCGACGTTGTTTCGGGATGGCTCCGGACGTTTGGAATTGGTGCGAGCAATCGTCGATTCGAAGAATCCTCTGACGCCTCGCGTAATGGTGAATCGAGTTTGGGCGCACTACTTTGGCAACGGGCTGGTGCGGACGCCAAGCGACTTCGGCTTCCGGGGCGAGGCGCCGACGCATCCGGAGTTATTGGACCGGCTGGCGATCGATTTCGTGGCGAGTGGCTGGTCCTTGAAAACGTTGCACAAGCGGATCGTGATGTCGGCGACTTACCGGCAAAGCAGTGATAGCGTTCCCGCGGCGGAAGCGGTGGACCCGGAGAATCTGCTGTTGTGGCGCGCGCCCCGCAAACGGCTTGAGGTAGAAGCGCTGCGCGATTCGATGCTCGTGGCGTCTGGGCAATTGAAGCGCGAGGTCGGCGGCCTTCCCTTCCCCTTGGATGCGCGGCCCAGCGTGCCGCGGCGAACGGTCTATGCATTCCTCGAGCGCGGCAAAGTGCCCGCATCGCTCGCGGCCTTTGACTTCGCTCCCCCGGATCAACATGCGCCCATGCGATTCGTGACGACCGTGCCGCAACAGGCGCTGTACTTTCTGAACAGCGCGTTCGTCGCGGAACAAGCCGCGTTCCTTGCGGCGCGTGTGAAGGGTAAGCCGCCGCGCGCGGCGATCGCGTCGCTCTACGAATATACGTTCGGGCGCGGGCCCAGCGAGAAGGAAGTCGCGGCGGGGCTGCGCTTTACCTCCATGCCAGAAGAAACGAGGGTGCCCGCGAATCCCGGCCCTTGGCGTTACGGCTATGGCGAGTACGACGCCACCAAGCAAGCGGTGATGCACTTCACGGAGTTTGGCGTGTTCACGAATGAGAGCTGGCAGGAGGCGGCGACGTTGCCTTCCGTCAAGAGCGGCATGGCGCGCTTAACTTCGCGTGGCGGCGAACCGGCGGGGAATGGAACGCAATCGGTAACGCGGCGCTGGATCGCGCCCGCATCGGGCGCGCTGCGGATCGAAGGCGCGTTGCGGCATAATCAGTCGGCAATCGTTTATGGCGATGGTGTGCGCGGGCGCATCGTTTCGAGCCGCCGTGGCTTACTGGGCGAATACTTCGCGAATGGGAAAAGCGTCGATACAAACGCAAAACTGGAAAGCGTGGAGGCGGGCGAGACGATCGATTTCCTTGTGGACAACTGGAAAGATCCGGAGCGCGACGGCTTCGCCTGGGCTATCACGCTGAAGATGGATGGCAAGCTCTGGACGGCGAAGGAAGAGTTTAGCGGTCCGGCGGCGCCGAAGCTCGACGTCTGGGCGCGTTACGCTCAGGTGCTGCTGCAAACCAATGAGTTTGCCTTTATCGATTGAGGAATGAGTATGCGTATCCCGACTCGACATTTTCTAACACGGCGCGATCTGCTGGCGCGGTGCGGGATGGGGCTGGGGGCGGTGGCTCTCTCCACCATGGACGCGGCGACGTTGAATCCGCTGGCGCCGAAGCCCGCGCCGTTGCCCGCCAAAGCCAAGCGCGTGATTCATCTCTTCATGAACGGCGGCGCTAGCCAGGTGGATACTTTCGACCCCAAGCCCGCGCTCGCAAAGTACGCCGGGCAGCCGCTGCCGATTACCTTGCGCACCGAAAGGCGAACGGGCGCGGCCCTGCCCTCGCCATTCACCTTTAAGAAACACGGCGCGGCGGGCATTGAAGTGAGTGAAATCTTCGAGAAGGTCGGCGAGCGCGTGGACGACCTCTGCGTGATCCGCTCCATGCATACGGACATTCCGAATCACGAGCCGTCCTTGATGATGATGAACTGCGGCGACACGCGGCAGGTGCGTCCTAGCTTCGGGTCCTGGCTGACTTACGGTTTGGGCTCGGAGAATCAAAATCTGCCGGGCTTTATCGTACTGTGCCCCGACGGCCTTCCGACGCAGGGCAATCAGAATTGGCGTTCGGCGTTCTTGCCAGGAGCGTTCCAAGGCACGCATATCGATACGCGCGAGACCGAGATCGACAAGCTGATCGAGAACATCCGTAACTATTCGACGTCGCGCGCCGAGCAGCGGAAGCAGCTCGATTTGCTTGCCGAGCTGAATGGCGAGTACATGCAGCGGCGGCAGGCGGACGCATTGCTGGAGGCGCGAGTGCAGTCCTTCGAGTTGGCATTCCGGATGCAGATGGAAGCCGACGACGCCTTCGATTTGTCGAAGGAGCCGGAGAACGTCAAGAAGCTCTACGGCGAGGGCTTGCAAGCGCGGCAGATGATGATCGCGCGGCGGCTCCTCGAGCGTGGCGTGCGTTTCGTGCAAGTCTGGCATGGCGCGGGGCAGCCCTGGGACAGTCACGACGACATAAAGAAGAATCACGGGCGCTTGGCGCGCGAGTGCGATCAGCCCATCGCGGGATTGCTGCAAGATTTGAAGCAGCGCGGCATGTTGGAAGACACCCTCGTCTTGTGGGGCGGCGAATTCGGGCGCACGCCAACGGTCGAACTGCCCGATCCTGGCGCGAACTCGGGGATGTCAAATGGCCGCGATCACAATCCTTATGGCTTCTCGATGTGGCTCGCCGGGGCAGGATTGAAGAAGGGCTACGTACATGGCGCGACGGACGACTTCGGCTTCGCGGCTTTAGAGAAACCCGTCCACGTGCACGACCTGCACGCCACGATGCTGCATCTGCTTGGCTTCCAACACGAACGCTTCATGTATCGCTATGCCGGGCGCGACTTCCGCCTGACCGATGTGCATGGCCATATCGTGAAGGATCTTCTCGCCTGAAAAATTCTATTGACAAATTCTCATCCGGCACGCTAGCCTAGCCGAAAGCGTTTCACCCCGTCGGCGCTTGCGGTCCACGTTGAATTGATTTCTCGTCAGGATTGTTATGCGCATCGTTATTCTTCTCGCCCTCCTCACTCCATTCGCGTTCGCACAGAGCGCGGAAAGCCTCCCTCCCGTCGCGAAACTCCTCCAAGACCTCATCAAGATCAACACCTCGAATCCGCCGGGCAACGAAGACCAGATTGGGCAGTTTCTGTCGCCAATCTTCAAGGAAGCCGGCTTCGAAGTAGACATCATCCAGACTCCGCAGAAAGGCAAGTCGCACTTCATCGCGCGCCTGCGCGGCAACGGAAAGAAGAAACCGATCTTGCTCGCCGGACACGCGGACGTGGTTGGCGTGGAGCGCGAGAAGTGGTCAGTGGAACCTTTCGCGGGCGTGGTGAAGGACGGCTACATGATCGGCCGCGGCGCGATCGACGTCAAGGGCGGCCTGGCCGTCTTCGCGCAAGCCGTACTCGACATCGCGCGCAAGAAGATCCCGCTCGACCGCGACATCATTCTACTAAGCGAAGCCGACGAGGAAGGCGGGCTCTACAACACCGGCTGGCTAGCGCAGCAAGCCTGGGACAAGATCGATTGCGAGTTTTCCTTAAACGAAGGCGGCTGGATCGTCAAGGACGAAAAAACAAACAAGGTCAAGTACGTTTCGATCTCCACCGCCGACAAAAGCGGCCTGAACATCCTGATTCGCGCTAAAGGCACGTCGACCCATAGTTCGATGCCGCTAGAGGACAACGCAATCTTCCGCCTTTCCCGCGCCCTCGCAAAGCTTTCCGCCTACGACACGAAGCCGAAGCTGAACGACTCCACCAAGCAGTTCTTCCTGACCCTCGCCGACACCAGCGAAGAGCCGATGAAGACGCACTTTAAGAATCTCGTCAACTCCCAAGACCCCGCGCTCGTGAAGGCCGCCGATAAAGCCATCTCGCAAGACGCCCTTCTGCACGCGATCATGCGCAACACCATCGCGCCGGTATTCTTGAACGCCGGCTTCCGCGGCAACGTGATCCCCGGCTCCGCGGACGCGACGATCAACTTCCGCACCATCCCCGGCACCACCGCCGGCGAGTTGATCGACGAACTTTCGACGGTCATCAACGACCCCATGGTGGAAGTGACCGAATCGCCGATGCGCCTTTCAAGCCCCGGCGCGGCCACCACGCCCGAGCAGCAAAAAGTTATGGAATCGATGGCGGCGCTGCGGCGCAAGCCCATCCCCGAATCCCCTCAAAGCACCGAGTTGTACAAGGCATTGGCTAAGCACGCCAAACTCACGTATCCAGAGGCCCTCGTTACGCCCTACCTGTTCCAGGCCGGCACCGACGCATACGCGTGGCGCTCCCGCGGCATTCCCGTTTACGGCATCTATCCGTATCCGATCACCGCGGAAGACCTCAAGCGCATGCACGGGAACGACGAGCGCGTCCCGATCGATTCACTCGTCTCCGGTCTCAAGATGATCACCAATCTTTTGATCGATATCTGCGCAACGAAGCCCTAGCGAAAACGCCTGCGGCTCGAAGCCTCGATATCAGGAGGCTGACCTTGAAACAACTTGTCCTGGCGCTGTGCCTGCTCCACGCGGGCAGCGCACTTGCATTCCAACAGACGGCGATTTCCGGCACCATCACGGACCAAAGCGGCGCCATCGTCGCCAACGTCGCGCTGCGCTTGACCCCGGTCGCCGGCGGCGCCGCGCTCGCCACCATCTCGGCGGAGAACGGGGCCTATGCCTTCCCTAGCTTGCAAGCCGCCGCATACAAACTGCGCGCGGAAGTGCCGGGCTTTACGCCCGCCGAACGCACGATCAACTTGCTGGTTGGCCAATCGGCCACCGTCGATTTCCAATTGAAGCCGGCGGCTTCGGCCACGACCATCGACGTCAGCGAAGACGCCGTCGAGATCGACGTCAACTCATCGCAAGTGGGCGGCAACGTCGATCCCGGCCGCATGAAAAACACGCCACTCAATGGCCGCAATTGGATGGAGTTGTCGTTGCTCGTGCCGGGCGTAACCGTCAACGCCGTCTCGACCGTGCCCCTCGGCAATGGCAGCCAAGGGCGTTTCCAGATCAACGTTGACGGGCAGCAGCTAACGCAGAACGCCGCTGGCACGGGCTTCGGGCAACCGCAGTTCTCCCGCGAAGCGATGAGCCAGTTCCAAGTAATTACGAACCGCTTCGACGCAACCTTGGGACGCTCCGCCCAAATGCAAATCAACGCGCAGACGAAATCCGGCTCCAATAGCTTTCACGGCTCCGGCTACGGCTTCTTCCGCTCGGACCGTTTCAACGCCGCCGACCCCATTGCGCAACGCGTACTCCCCTTCTCCAACAAACAATTCGGCGGCACCTTCGGCGGGCCGATCCTAAAGGACAAGCTCTTCTTCTTCGGCGCCTACGAGGGCGAACGCCAGCCGTCCTCGGTGGTGTTGACACCCCAAGGCTTCACTGGACAGCGCTTCGAATTCACGAACAACTTCGAGACCAACACCTACCTGACACGCGTCGATTGGCAGCGTAGTTCGTCGCAGCGCTACAGCGTGCGCTTCAACAAGTCGCAGTGGCGCAATCCCTTCGGGAACGTCACCGGCACTTCGCACCCCTCGCAAGCCGCCCAGCAATCGCGCGACAACTGGTCGCTCTTCGGCAACTTGAACTGGACGATGTCGCCCACCCTGGTCTCCGAAATCAAATACGGCTTCAACAAATTCAATTGGACGAATCTGCCCTACGTGAACTCGATCGAGATTCGCATTCCTGGAGCCGCGACCATCGGCGGCGCATACAACTTCCCGCAGGAGTTCGACCAGAAGACCCACCAGATTCGCAACGACCTCTATTGGATGAAGGGCGCTCATTCCGTCAAGTTCGGCGGCGAGTATCTTTCCAACAACCACACTGGCTTGTTCCAACAAAACGTGCGCGGCGTCGCGAGCCCGCTCTCCGCCGCGCCGCCCAACCTCAGTTCCTTGGTGCCTGTGTGGAACGAGCCCGCCAATTGGCGCTATGACGTCTTCGGCCCCTTGACCAACAGCTTCGTCCAAGGCTTCGGCGACTTCGACATCGACATCCCGCGCAACGTACTTGGTTTCTGGGCGCAGGACGATTGGAAGGTCAACCGGCGGCTAACCCTCAACCTCGGCGTGCGTTACGACAACGACATAGGCATCTGGTCGACGCCAACCTTGAAGTCCAACATCGTCCCCCCGCGCGGCGGACGCAACATGAACTTCGCCCCGCGCGTAGGCTTCGCCTACGACCTAACCGGCGACCGCAAGACGGTAGTGCGCGGCGGCGGCGGTCTCTACTTCGCCGACATCCAAGCCAACCAAGTGATCAACCAATCGATTTTCAACGGCGAGAAATCCATTCAAGCCTCCGTGAACCGGACGCCAACCACGACCATCGATCTATTGAAACCCTTCGGCAACCTGACCGGCGACGACTTCGTCTCCGGCCGCGTGCCCGCGCCGACGCAGAACATCCAAGTGCTCGACAGCAGCGCGCGAACGCCCTTCTCGTTTCAATCCTCTTTCGGCGCCGAACACCAGTTCAAATCGAACTGGACCGTGAGCGGAGACTTCGTCTACTGGCGCGTCTATCACGATTGGCAACGGCACGACCGCAATATCGCCTTCAACCCCGCCACTGGCTTCGGCTTCAACCCCAGCGTCACGGGCCGGCCCGACACGCGCTTCGGGCAGATCCTCAACTTCGTAACGCCCGCCTCGGCTGGCGCCATCTATTACGGCGGCCAGTTCGAAGTAACGCGCCGCTTCGGCAACCGCTTCCAAGTAGGGTCCGCATACACGCTCTCGAAACTCAAGGACTCGACGAACGGCGCCTTCGCCTACCCCAGCAATCAATTCGATCTCGCGGACGAATGGTCGCAATCGCTCGACGACCAGCGCCACACGCTGAATTTCGACGGCAGCGTCTCTTTGCCCTGGGACCTTTCCTCAAGCCTCTTCTACCACTTCGGCTCCGGCAACGCCTTCAACACCATCGCGCCGGGCAATCCCTTCAACTACGCCGGCGCGAACAACCGCGCGTTCTTGAGCACGACGCCGGTCTTCGTCAACGCCGAAGCGATCTACGGCTCACGCGCACCGGGCTTCTCCACCGTGAAGCGCAACTACCTGCGCGGCAAGCCGATCAACCGTCTGGACTGGCGGCTGACGAAGGCCGTAAAGATCAAGGAAAAGTTCCAAGTCTCGGGCATCTTCGAGGTCTTCAACGTTCTGAACTATCAGAACTACGGCACCTACAACTCCAACATTGGCCTCGCGACCTTTGGCCGCCAAGCCTACAATTCGAATCTCGCGTATGCCGCGCGCATGCTGCAATTCGCGGCGCGAGTGGACTTCTAACTATGCTCACGCCCGCCCTACTCCTCGCCTTCGCTACTGTCGATCTGTGGCTCGACCGCGTCGCGCCCATCGTGACGCGCGAGGAACGCGCCTTGTACGAAGGCCTCGCCGATGAGAAAGCGCGCGAGGTCTTCCGCCAAGGCTTCTTCGCGAACAAGGACGTCACGGAGGAAGAGTACATGGAACGCCTCGCCTACGTGGACGCGAAGTACGGAACAGACAAGCCGGGCTCGGGCGCCAATACCGATCCCGGCCGGCTCTATCTCGCCTTGGGCGCGCCGCTATCCGTACAGCGGCTGCCCTCCAGCCGGATCTTCTACGCTACCGAAATCTGGTACTACGATCACGTCCCGAATCTCCCGGTGAAGTCGCGCTTGCAATTCCTCTTCTTTCGCCCACGCGACACAGGCGAGATGAAGTTGTTCTCGCCCCAAGTGCATACCTTCCGGGCGCTAGTAATCCAGAACGCCGGCACACGCGGACTCTTTCCGCAGAACGACGTCATCACCGAAGGCGACATCTTGAACCGCTTGAAGCCCTCGCCCGCGGAGCTCGACGTGGTGGACGCCGCGATGGGCGTCGCGAAAGGCGTACGCAACAGCGGCAATTCCGAAATTCTCTATCTCGCGTCGAGCCCGCGCGCCATGCTCGCGAAGCCCCGCCGCCCGGATGTGCAATCTTCAATTCGCTTTTCAATGGAGCGCCCGAAACTCGAATGGGAGCAGTCGCGAACGGAGAATCGCATTCCCGCCATCGACCTCCGCTTCCACGTGAAGGTGCGCGGCAAGCTGCGTCTGGAAGTGCCAGGGCTCGACGCTTTCGAGACGGTGCTACCGGATAACGGCCTCCATCAAGCCGTTTACCGCCACCGCCTCTTCCTGCTCCCAGGCCAGTACACCATCTTCCTGGAAGTCGATGGCTTCCGTACCGGCTACGTGCTGGACGTAAAGAAGCTAGACGACACACAGCCTCTAGCCGTCGCCTGGGAGAACGCCAGAGACCGCAACGAAATCCACTATCGAGCAAACCTCGCGCCGGGCGCTGACTGGGCCTCGATCGGAAGGCAGTTCCTCGCCGGCGACGACTTGAAGCGCGCGTCGGCCTGTTTTCAAAAAGCGGCCGCCCTCGGTTACCCCACGCAACAAGCCGCGCGTTAAGCAACGCGCCACCGTTCTTGTCTAATAAGAAGAACGGGCGCACATGTTCGACGAATCGACAATTCGCGCGGCGATCCAATTCGAAATGGACGCGGCGCTGGTGCCGCAAAACTTCACGGTCGCCAAAGTGACGGTGGAAGACAAAATCTACCGCCTCTCGTTGAACCTGCAAGAGTCCGATTCACTCGACGAAAATCTAGAAGGCTACACGGCCTGGTGGCCGGGCGCGCCGAACCCCGTCACCGCCGAAGTGCTCTCCGTCATCGCCGAACAAGACGAATTGCAGCTTCGCTACGCCACCGGCCCGCCACCGCCCGCGCCATCGGCCATCAAGCTCTACCCGCCGAACTTCCTCGAAGCGCTCCTCGAACTCTGGAAGAGCTCGCGCGCGCCGCAATTCCTCGCCTGGGCAAAACAAGTGAAGCGCCAAGGCCCCCCAAGATTCGCGCCACTCGACCCAGGCCGTTACCCATGGCTGCGCCGCGCGCAGGCGGCTGCCTTCCGCTTGCCTTCCTACGAAACAAGCTTCCTGTGGGGCCCGCCGGGCACGGGAAAGACGACAACCGTAGCCGCGCTGTTAACGAGCTATCTGCTCGACCGCCCCTACTCGCGCATCCTGCTAATCGCGGCCAACAACGTAGCCGTAGACCAAGCCGTCCTAGCCGTAGACCGCGCCCTCGAACAACTCAGCCGCAAGGAATCCGCCGCCGCAACCTTACGTCCGCTAGTCAAGCGCATCGGCACACGCTTCCAACCGGAAGCATTCCAGGGCCGCGAGCACTTGCTGGAACGCCCCGAGCCGGAACTCCTCGAACGCCTGCGCCTGCTCGACACCCAACGCCCGGCCCGCTCCCACGCCGCCGCCTACCTTCGCTGGAAAGAACTCCGCGACGGCGCTAGCTCTGCCCTGCGCATCCCACTCGCACATACGCTGCAAACTGCGCGCCTCTTCGCGATGACCGCGCACCGCGCCATCGCCTCTTATTCCACGCTGCTCGAAACCGGCCTCTTCTCGCTGGTCTGCATTGACGAAGCCTCGCAGATTCCCCTGCCCTACGGCCTCAGCCTTCCTTCGCTCGGCGGCGCGACGCTCTTCGCGGGCGACCCCAAACAACTCGCGCCCATCCACCAATCGCCCGAGCCCGCCGTGCGCGATTGCTTCGGCCAATCGCCCTTCGCGCTACTAGACGGTGAAGCCGAGCGCCCCTACACGGTTTTCCTCGACGAGCAATCGCGCATGGCCGATTCCATTTGCCGCGTCGTCTCGCGCAGCTTCTACGGCTCGCGCCTGCGCACCAGCGAGAAAGCTCTCAACGAAACAAACTGGCGCGACTTTCGGAGGCCCGTAGTTCTCCAGCCACGCGGCCGCCAAGCGAACACGTTCTTGCTCCGTTGCGACGGCGCCTCCACCTATTGGCCCAGCTACGGCGGGCACGTCCGCATCGGCACGGCGAAGAAAGTCGTCGAGATAGTGCAACGCCTCGCCGTCAAGCAAGCGCCAGACTCCATCCTCGTATTGACACCCTTCCGCGGTCAGCGCAACTACGTAAGAAAGCTCCTCGACGAAGCGCAACTCGCGGCCGTGCGAGTCTCGACGGTGCACCGCGCGCAAGGTTCCGAAGTCGCCTCGGTGCTCTTCGATCCAGTGCAAACCGCCACGCGCTTCCTAGGCGAGAACCTCGAACTCGCGCAACGCCTCATGAACGTCGCCATCTCCCGCGCCCAAAGCGGCCTCTTCCTCTTCGCGACCAACAACGACCTCCAACACCCCATCGTCCAGGCCCTCGCCCCGCACTTCGAAATCCAAGTCGACCTACGCGAACATCCCGATCTCGACCGCATCACCCTCGACGATCTCCACGCCAAGAACTTCCCCGCCAACGTCCGCTATCGCGACCTGCTGCTGCCGCTGGGAAATCACGAATGGGTGCCGGCGCGAATTTTGGACGCAACTTCGTCGATTCGCTTTCTCCGCCTCGAGGACTGGTGCGAGGAGACGATCAGTCTCAACGGCCTCGCCGCGCGCGTCTCCGCGCGAAGCGATCCATACCCAGTAGCGCGCGATTAACTCGGAAATACGACGATGATCTCGGCCTTCGTAACGGCCAATTCGGAAGGCGCGTAGAGCGCGATATTGCGGCTGCGCTGAATCGCCTCCCAAGGCCCTCCGGTCTGGTTCAGCGCGAAGTATTGGAAGTTCAACTTCACCGGAATCGTCGACGGCGGCACGGGAAGATGCGTCAGTTGCACGCCCATCATGGCATTCCGCACGATGTGCTCGATATGCGTCGCCGAGCAGACCTTGGCGAGCATCGGAGTCCGCTGAATCAACTCTCCCTCGTTGATATCTGCACTGACCGCCAGGTAGAAACGCGTATTGCGTAGAAGCTTCTCATCGTCCAACGCCGCCCCATAAATACTCGCCTGCATCAACTTTAGCTGCAACGAAACGAAGTTTGTCGGCACTGTAGATTCGAGGAGCTTGTAGACGATGTCGGAAAGTTCGCGGTAGCAGCGGCCAAGGTTGTCGTGTTGGTAAACGGGAAGGTCGGCGGGGGAGACGTCGCTCGAAAAAGTAGTGAGCGCCCCGGCCAGCGCGGTAAGTTCGGCGTACAGCTCCTCGGGGTGCCCGTGGCGGCTTTCGAAGGCGTGCCGGACGACGGGCAGGCTGGTGTTGATCGTGTAGAGCAACCAGAAGTTCGCGATGTCGCCTGACGTGAAATCGGCGAGTGTCAGATTCTTTTGACGCCGCATTCCGGCTAAATTGGCGCTCTTGGCCGCCAAAAGCTCGACGGTTCGCCGGGCTAGCCCCATGATGTGGTCGCTGCAAGAGATGTCCAGCAGCGGCGGAACGAAGGAATGATCGAGTTGGAATTGCCCGGCTTCATTGCGCACCACGCGGGCCAGCTTCATGCTGGTCATGCCCTCGCCGATCTCATGCTCCGTAAGAATCCGGAAGTTCTTGCGCGCCACTTGGATCGGTTTTTGGGCGAGACCGCTGTTTTCGTCGTTTACCAGCAGCGTTTCGACGAGATAACGGCCGTCTTTCTGCAAATTCGGCCGGCCAAGATTCGCCGCGCCGCTGCGGTAGGAAGGCACGGCAAGGTAAAGCTCCACCGCCTCGGGGACGACGCCCTGCACGGGTTCAAACCAAGGCGCCAGCGGCTTCGCCTCGGGCGGCGCGTCGCTAGCGGGAATCGAAAACGCGAGGCCATCCGCCATCAAGCCGCTCGCGGACTCCAATTGCAACTGCCCGGCGGCCAGCGCCTGCTGGCTGAAAACGGCGTCCCGGAAGCCGTAGGGGGCGAAGCGCAGCGCCTCCTGCCGGAAATGCAGCAGGCTCTCCAAGTAACGGTCCTGCGTCTGCAAATGCTGGGGCTGGAGGAAGGTGCCCTTGGACCAAATGACGGGTTGCAATTGTTTCATGACACACGGCCTCCAAATTTTACGCATACTACTCGAACAGGAACTTTTGCCCTATTCACAGAGCGCAGGTTTTCTTATACAGTAACGGAATCGGCTCTTCACAGAAGACAAGCTTTAGCAGAAAAATTCGTTTGGAGGTTGAAACATGGGACGCGATAGTACCCAACACAAATTAGACAAGGTGCGGCCGCCGCGCGTGCAGATCACCTATGACGTGCAGGTGGGAGACGCCATCGAGTTGAAGGAACTTCCCTTCGTGATGGGCGTTTTGGGGGATTTCTCCGGTCACCCGGCGAATCCTCTGCCGAAGCTGAAGGAGCGCAAGTTCGTCGAAATCGACGGCGACAATTTCGACAAGGTGCTGGAGGCGATGGCCCCGCGCCTGGCGCTCACCGTCGAGAACAAGCTCAGTGAAGATCCGAACGCGGGCAATTTGCGCGTGGAACTGAACTTCAAGTCGATGGACGATTTCGATCCCGTGAATATCGCCAAGCAAGTGCCGCCCTTGAAGGAACTCCTCGATCTGCGCACGCGCATGTCGGACCTTCGCGGCAGCCTGCAAGGCAACGACAAACTCGAGGAGAGCTTGCTGAACGCGGTCTCCAACGAAGACATCCTGGCGCAGTTGAAGTCCGAAGTGGGTAAGGAGTAAGCAGACACCATGGCTACGCAAAAAGCAGCGGGACAAGCCGCCGCGGCGGAAACTACAGAACTGAATCTACTCGATCAGATCGTGGAAACCGGCCGTTTCGGCGCGGATACGCCGGCGCGCGAGCGCGGCAAGAATTTGGTGAAAGAGTTCGTTTCGCAGTTCCTGGACGGCCACATGAACGTGGCGCGGGACGTGGAAACGATGATCAATCAGCGCATCGCGCAGATCGATCACCTTTTGAGCATCCAGCTCAACGAGATCCTGCACCACGCGGATTTCCAGAAGCTCGAAGGCTCCTGGCGGGGCTTGCGCCACATGGTGTTCAGCTCCAATGTCGGCGCGGGCTTGAAGATCCGCGTGATGAACGTGACCAAGAAGGAGCTCCTGCGCGACATGCAGCGCGCGCCCGAGTTCGATCAAAGCGCGTTGTTCAAAAAGGTCTACGAGGAAGAATACGGCGTATTCGGCGGCGCTCCCTTCGGCGCGCTGATCGGAGACTTCGAATTCGGCAAGCATCCGGAGGATATCGAACTGCTGGAGAAGATCTCGAACGTCGCCTCGGCGGCGCACGCGCCCTTCTTCGCGGCGGCCGCTCCCAGCATGTTGAATCTCGATAGCTGGACGCAGATCGACGCGCCTCGCGATTTGGCCAAGATTTTCGACTCGACCGAGTACGCCAAGTGGAAGGGATTCCGGCAGAGCGAAGATTCGCGCTACGTCGGCCTTTGCATGCCCCGCACCTTGGGCCGCTTGCCCTACGGGCCGGACACCAAGCCGGTGGACGAATTCAACTACGTCGAAAACGTCGACGGCACGGACCACAACAAGTATCTGTGGAGCAACGCCGCCTACTCGATGGGCCAGCGCCTCGCCGACAGCTACACGAAGTTCGGCATGTGCGTCTCGATCCGCGGCGTGGAAGGTGGCGGCTTGGTGGAAGCCTTGCCGGTGCACAACTTCCAAACCGATTCCGGCGACACCGTCATGAAGTGCCCGACGGAATCCCCGATTACGGACCGCCGCGAGAAGGAACTAGCCGACCTCGGCTTCATTCCCCTCGTGCACTGCAAGAATACCGACTACGCCGCGTTCTTCAGCGTCCAGAGCTCGCAGAAGCCGAAGATCTACGACGACGACAAGGCCAACGCCAACGCGCGCCTATCGACGCAGTTGCCTTACATCATGGCCGTGAGCCGCTTCGCTCACTATCTAAAGGCCATGATGCGCGACAAGATCGGCAGCTTCATGTCCAAGAGCGAGGCGGAAATGTTCTTGAACCGCTGGATCACGCAGTATGTGACGCCCGACGACAACGCCGGCCCCATCGCCAAGAGCAAGTGCCCGTTGCGCGAAGCCAAGATCGAAGTGGTGGACGTTCCTGGAAAGCCCGGCGCATACCGCGCCGTCGCGTTCCTGCGCCCGCACTTCCAATTGGACGAGCTCAGCGTGTCGCTGCGCCTGGTGGCGGAGCTGCCCGCGGCCGCCAAGTAGTGATTGCAGGTGGGGCCGGAACTTCGCAAGAAAATTTCGGCCCCCGATGACCCGAAAAATAGCAGATAGCCGCTTACCAATACAGAAGGAGCTAACACTCAAATGCAAAATTGTTACCTAGCAATCAAGGGCGTCGAAGGAACTTCGACGGTTATGAAAGGCGCGATCGAAATTCACAGCTTTAGCTGGGGAGCTTCGAACGCTTCGGCCTCGGCGAAGGCCTCCGGCGAAAGCCGCGCGGGACGCCCGGACCTGAGCGAACTGCACATCAGCAAGAACGTCGACCCCACGTCGCACGAGTTGCTGAAGCACTGCCTGGTTTGTAAGGCCTTCGACTCCGCCACCCTCGGCTTCATGAAGCAGATGGGCGACGCCAACCTCGAGTACTTCCAACTCGTTCTCACCCAGGTCTACATCTCGAGCCTCCAATTGAGCTCGGGCGGCGACAACCCGCAAGAATCCGTCTCCATCGCCTACGAAGAGATCGAATTCAAGTACAACCCCGAAAAGCCGGACAAGAAGGGCCTCGCGGGCTGGAAGATGATGAAGTACAGCGTCAAGGAAAACAAGCCGCTGGCCTAATGTCACAAGCCGCGAAAGACTTAATCGAAAGTGGAAATGTGCGGCAGGCGCTCGATGCGCTTGCCGCGCATTTGCGCGAGAAGCCGGCCGATACGGCCGCGCGGACCATGCTCTTTGAAGCGCTCTGTTTCTGCGGCGAATTCGACCGCGCCGAGAAACACCTGAACCTGCTCGCCAATTCCAGCGAACAGGCGAAGATGGGCGCCATCCTTTATTTTTCGGCGGTGCACGCCGAGCGGGAACGGCACAAGATGTACAAGGACCAGAGCTTCCCGAAGACGACGGCGAACGCCAAAGTGTCGGGCAAGCTGAATGGGAAACCATTCTCCGAAATTCGCGATGCCGATAACGATTTGGGCGCGCGTCTGGAAGTCTTCGGCGCCGGGCAGTATACGTGGGTGAAGTTCGAAGACATTCGCACTCTCACCATCGAGGCGCCAAAACGCTTACGCGATACCCTGTGGACTCCGGCGTTCTTGAAAACCGGCCCGAGATTTCAAGGCGCGGATATGGGCGAGGTTTTGTTGCCCGCCATCTATCCGTTCTCTTGGACCTTCGAGGACCAGAGCGTGATGCTGGGCCGCCAAACGGTCTTTGCCGAGGACGACAACGGCTACAAGTATCCGCTGGGCCAAAAGACGCTGATCGTCGACGGCGAGGAGATTCCTTTCCTCGAAGTTCGCCTGATCGAAATCGACCAGCCCGAGGAAGAGGGCGATGGCCCCGAGGCGCACGAAGCCGAAGTCTCACTCGGCGCGTAATGCGCCATTTCCAGAAAATTCCGTCTTTCCGTCCCCTCGCCGCCTAAGCGAGGGGATTTCTTTCGACGATAATTCCAGAGGAGCCCTCTCAAGCACATGCCCTTCCGCGAAGACATCATGAACCCGATCCCGGGCGAGCAACCCGGTGGCGAGGACCTGCGCTATGACCCGGTCTACGACAAGATCAAGGAGGCGCGGCGGGAAGAAGACGATCTCGAACAGGGCGATTGGAAGCGCGAGATTAAGGTGGCCGATTGGCCGCTGACCTCGAAACTCTGCGAGGAAGTGATCGCCACGCGATCTAAGGATTTGCAAATCGCGGCGTGGCTGGTAGAAGCGGCCGTCAAGCAGCGTGGCTTTACGGGCATGGCCGAGGGCTTTACCTTGCTTCACGGCTTGGTCGCCCAGTTCTGGGACAATCTGTATCCCGAACTGGAGGACGGCGACAGCGAGTTCCGCGCGACGCCGCTGGAATGGATCGCCGCGCATGGAATCCTCCTCAGCCGCAACGTTAGCCTCACCAAGGACGGCTACTCGTATTTCAAGTACAAGGAATCGCGCGACGTTGGCTATGAAGAAGCCGCGACCAGCGACAGCGCGAAGGAGGCTCGCAAGGCGAAGCTCGACGACGGCAAGTTGCCGCCGGAGACCTTCGACGAATCCTTCAACCAGACGCCCAAGAGCTACTACGTTTCGCTGGACGCATTGGTGCTGGACGTCATCGCCAAGGTAAAGGCCTTTGGCGTGGTCTGCGATGAGAAGTTCGGCGACTACTCCCCGTCCTTCACACGCCTGATTCAGGCGCTCGAAGAGGTCCGGCAGGTGACGAAGTCGTTGCTCGACAAGAAGCGCGAATCCGAGCCCGACCCCATTCCCGAGGAAGGCGCGCCCGCCGCCGAAGGTGGCGAAAGTGTGGCCGCCGAAGGCGGTGAAGCCGCGGCCGCCGGTCCCTCGCTGAGCATCGGTGCGTTCGCGGGAACCGAACCGGGCAATCGCAAGCCCCACGTGGATGCCATCGTCGAAGCGGCGGGGGCCTTGCGAAAGCTGGACGCGACGAATCCAGGGCCTTATCTGCTTTTGCGCGGTCTGCGCTTCGGAGAATTGCGCGCCGCGGCGGCCAAGAGCGAGATGCGGGCTCTCGAAGCGCCGCCTACGGAGTTGCGCCGGCAGTTGCGCGTCTATGCGCTCGATCAGCGCTGGAAAGAATTGTTGGAACTAACCGAGGCCTCCCTGGCCTTGCCGAGTTCCCGGGCCTGGATGGACCTGCACCGCATGACTTGCGAGGCCCTCATCGGGCTGGGCGATGACTACAACGGCGTCGCGATGGCCATCCGCAGTGAGGTGCGCAGCTTGGTGCGCGATGTCCCTGAGATCCGCCACGCCGTGTTAATGGACGATACGCCCGCCTGTAATCCGCAAACGCAGGCTTGGATCGACGACGTGATGGACGATCCCGCCAACACCGCCGAGGCAGCCGAATTCTCCGAGCCGCCCCCCGCGCCGCCGGCGGGCGCCAAGGGCACTCCCCTGCCCTGGCGGAAAAAGTTCAACGATCCCTTCAAGGTGGCGCTGGAAGCCCTGCGCCGCGGCGACAAGCCCAAGGCTCTTGAGATTATGCGCAACGAAATCGAGAGCGCGCCGAGTGGCCGCGGCCGCTTCCTCCGTGAGTTGCAGGTAGCCGAGCTTTGCGTGCAGGCCAACGTCAAGGAAATCGCCCAACCATTCTTGGAGCGGATCAAGGAGACGATCGAGGAATTCCGGGTGGCGCAGTGGGAAGACCGCGCGCTGGTGGTGCAGGCGCTAGTCGACCTCTACCTCTACCACGAGAACACCATTGAGAGTTCCGCCGACCGGGACAGAATATTTCAACAACTTTGCCGTCTCGATCCCGTTCGCGCGCTCGGTTTGCGCTCATAAGATAGAAAGACATGGCATTTCAACTCGACGTCCTGGTTACGTTGAGCGTATTCGACCGGCTGATCGATTTAGAGCCGAAGAGTTCGGTCGAAGCGCCCCCGACGCGCGCGGAGAGCGTGCGCCGCTTGCGCGCGGCCGTGCGCCGGGATCTCGAATGGCTGTTGAATTCACGCCGGGTCGCCATTCCGCCCGACCCCGCCTTGGAACAGGTGAACGAGAGTCTCTACGTCTATGGCATCCGCGATATCTCGAGCGTCTCGCTCTCCAGCATGGATGAGCAAGAGAAGCTGCTGGTGCACATTCGCAAGACGATCGCGCTGTTTGAGCCGCGCTTGAAGGAAGTACGCGTCATTCCCTTGAACGACGACAACAAGAAGAAGCTGCAGCGCCTGGACTTTCGCATCGAAGCCCAACTGGACATGGACCCCTCGCCCGAACAGGTGAGCTTCGACACCACGCTCGACGGCGTCAACCAAAGCTATCGCGTCCGCACGGAGGGAGGGGACTAAGCCCGCCCGCCCATGCGCGACGACCTGCTTCTCTATTACGAACGCGAGCTCACCTACATCCGCCAGATGGCGGCGAACTTCGCCGAGCGCTATCCCAAAATCGCCTCACGGCTGGTGCTGGAGGCCGACAAGTGCGAAGACCCGCACGTCGAGCGTTTGCTCGAGGGCTTCGCCTTCCTCGCCGCGCGCGTGCATTTGAAGATCGACGACGAGTTCCCGGAACTCACCGAAGCGATTCTCAGCATCGTGTATCCGCACCTCATCCGGCCCGTGCCCTCCATGAGCGTTGTGGAATTCGAACTCGATTCGAGCAAAGGCAAATTGGACAAGGGCCTCGATGTTCCGGTCGGCACGATTCTCTACTCGCGCCCCGTGCAAAACGTGCCTTGCAAGTTCCGCACTTGCTACCCGACGAAGCTGTATCCGATCACCGTGACCGCAGCGGATTGGGCCACGCCCGACCGCTTGAGGCCCGCCTTGAAAGCGCCCGACGCGCAGTACGCGATTCCGGTGCGTTTCACGGCGCCCTCCGACGTCGAGATGGGCAAGCTCGAAATGGACAAGCTCCGTTTCTACTTGAACGGCGAATCGGCTTTCGTGAACTCGCTCTACGAGGTGCTGGCCACTCGCGTCACGCGGATTCTGATCCGCGATACCAAAGACCCGCGCCGCGTTCCCATAGAGTTGCCCGCCTCGGCCTTGCGGCCCGTTGGCTTTGAGAGCGACGAAGGCACGCTCGCCTATCCGGGCCGCAGCTTTCACGCCTACCGGCTTCTGCAAGAGTTCTTCTGCTTCCCCGAGAAGTTCTTCTTCTTCGAACTGCAAGGCCTCGCCCCCGTGCTGGCGCAAGAATTCAAGAACGAGTTCGAAGTCGTGTTCTTGATTTCAAAGACGGATACGGACGATGTCCGGCTGCGCCTCGAAACCGGCATCACGCCGCAGAGCTTCCGCACCAACACGACGCCGATTATCAATCTCTTCCCGCAGACCTGCGAGCCGATTTCGCTCGATCAGAAGCGCAGCGAATATCCGATCTATCCGGACATCCGGCGCCTAAACGCCATTGAGATTCATTCCATCGAGGAAGTACTCTCGATTGACGTCGACCAACAGACCACGCTCAAGTACGAACCCTTCTACTCGATCCGGCACGGGCAAGTCACGGGCAAGGACCAGACCTACTTCATCGCGACGCGCCGCCCCAGCATGCGCGCCAACGACGAAGGCACCGATATGGGACTTTCGCTGGTCGACCTCAGCTTCCGGCCCGTACATCCGAAGATGGACGCGGTAACGGTGAAGGCTCTCTGCACCAATCGCGATCTGCCTTCGCGTTTGCCCTTCGGCAACGACATGGGCGATTTCGAGCTCGAACTCAGCGCGCCGTTGAAACGCATCGTCGCCCTCCGGAAACCGACGCCGACCTTGCGGCCCGCCACCGGCAAAAGTCTCTACTGGCGGCTCGTCTCGCACCTCTCGCTCAACTACCTGTCACTTGTCGAAGAAGGCCGCGACGCCTTACAGCAGATTCTCAGTCTTTACAACTTCACCAACTCGCCCTACATCGAACGCATCATCGCGGGCATCACGAAGCTCGAAAGCAAGCGCAAGTTCGCGCGCCTCGTCTCCGACGACGGCATCGCTTTCGCGCGCGGTTGGGAAGTGAACATCGAGTTCGACGAAGAACAATTCGTCGGAGGCGGCGTGTATCTCTTCGCCGCCGTGCTCGAGCGCTTCTTCGCCAACTACACCTCGCTTAACAGCTTCACCCAGACCACCGTCAAGACCGTGCAGCGAAAGGAGCCTCTGCGCCAATGGCCACCCCGGGCCGGACAGAAAATCCTCGTATAACGGATACCAAGGCGTTGGCCATGCGGCGGCATTGGGTCGAGGACCTATTCGCCGACGCGCCGGGGCGCTTTGACTTCTTTCAATCCGTACGCTTGCTTTCGCGCCTGGGCGCGGGCTTAAATCCGCCGGGCCGCTTCCCCAAGACGCCGAATGAAGAAGTCGTTCACTTCGGCGCGAATCCCGATTACACCTTTCCCGCGTCGCAAATCCGTTCGCTCACCTGGCCCAAGATCAACCAGGAACGCTTCACTTGGAAGCCCCCGGCGATGGAAGTGAACTTCATGGGCCTCGTCGGGCCCCAAGGCGTCATGCCCTTGGTCTACAGCGAATTCATCATGGATCGAATTCGCGCCAAGGACCGCACGGCGCTCGAGTTCCTCGACCTCTTCCACCACCGCATCATCTCGCTCTTCTACCAGGCTTGGGAGAAATACCGCTTCTGGGTGAGCTACGAACGCGGCGAACCGGACCGCATGTCCTCGTACCTCAAGGACATCATCGGCCTCGGCGCGGAAGGCTTGCAGAACCGCCAGGAAGTCAGCGACACTTCCCTGCTCTTCTATACCGGTCTGCTCGCATTGTTGCCGCGCTCCGCGATGGCGCTCGAACAGTTCCTCAGCGACTACTTCGACGTGCCCATCGCCGTCGAACAATTCGGCGGCTCTTGGTATCGCTTGAGCGAAGAGGACATTTGCACTTTCGACGACCCAGCCACCGAGGCCGAACAGTTAGGCTTCGGCGTGGTGGTGGGCGACGCCGTTTGGGACCGCGCCTCGCGCGCGAAGATCCGAATCGGGCCCATGCCCCTGGCGCAGTATCTCGATTTCTTACCGGGAGGCAAGGCCGCCAAGCCCTTGCATTCCATCTTGAAGTTCTTTACGGGTGGCGAGATCATCTTCGAAGTTCAGTTGATTCTCCACCGTGATAATGTTCCACCATGCCAGCTCGGCCAGCGTCAAGCCGGATTGGGAACCGGGGCCCCGCCGATGCTCGGCTGGCTCACCTGGATGAACCAGGCCCAGCCCCGCGCCGAGGACCCCGGCGACACCGTTTTTGTACTCGACTAAATTAGGGAGGCTCTAATGAGCGTCAATCAAAAATCACTCATCGCGAAACTGAACAATACCGCGCGCGTCGCGGTGCAAGGCGCCCTGGGGCTCTGCGTCCAACGCACTCACTACGACGTGGAGATCGAGCACTTCTTGATGAAGCTCCTCGACATGTCCGGTGGCGACTTCCCCAACATCATCAAAGCCTTCGAGATCGATAAGAGCAAGCTCAGCGCTCAACTGAACGCCTCGCTCGACAAACTAAAGAGCGGCAACGCGCGCAATCCCGTACTCGCCCCCACGCTTGTCAAGATGATCTCCGAAGCCTGGACCTTCTCGACGCTCGACTTCGGCACCGGCAACATCCGCACCGGCTACTGTATTCTCGCGCTCGCCACCAACGACGAACTCGCGCGCCTGATGGGCGACGTCTCGAAGGAGTTCAAGAAGATCAATGGCAAAGCGCTGCTCGACGACTTCCAAGGCATCTGCGGCTCCTCGTATGAACAGTCTGAAATGGAAGCGATGGGCGAAGGTGGTCCCATTGCCTCCGGCGCCGCCGCCACCGGCCCCGACGGCGCACCCAAGGTCAACCCTGCGTCCAAGTCGCCGAACCTCGACGCCTACACGATCAACCTGACCGAGAATGCCAAGAACGGCAAGATCGACAGCGTCCTCGCGCGCGACTTTGAAATCCGCCAAGTCGTCGACATCTTGACGCGCCGCCGGCAAAACAATCCGATCTTGGTCGGCGAAGCGGGCGTCGGCAAAACCGCTGTCGTCGAAGGCCTCGCCTTGCGCATCGTCGCCGGCGACGTGCCCCCGCCTCTCAAGAACGTCACGCTGCGTACCCTCGACCTTGCGCTGCTCCAGGCGGGCGCTAGCGTCAAAGGCGAATTCGAGAATCGCTTGAAGGGCCTGATCGACGAAGTCAAGAAGAGCCCGACGCCGATTATTCTCTTCATCGACGAAGCCCACACGATGATCGGCGCCGGTGGCCAGGCGGGGCAGAACGACGCGGCCAATCTCTTAAAGCCCGCTCTCGCCCGCGGCGAACTCCGCACCATAGCCGCCACCACTTGGGCGGAGTACAAGAAGTACTTCGAGAAGGATCCCGCGCTCACCCGCCGCTTCCAAACCGTCAAGGTCGACGAGCCCTCGGAATACAACTGCCAGCTCATGCTGCGCGGCATCCTGCCCATGCTCGAAAAGCACCACAACGTGCTGATCCTTGACGAAGGCTTGGCCGCGGCGGTCAAACTCTCGCACCGCTATTTGCCGGACCGGCAACTGCCTGACAAGGCCGTCAGCGTGCTCGACACCGCCTGCGCTCGCCTCTCTCTTGGGCAGAATTCCATCCCGCCAGCGCTCGAAGCCGTGCAGCGTGAAATCGACGATTACGACGTCCAAACCCGCGTTCTCAACCGCGAACTCGAAATCGGGGCCGACCACAAGGAGCGCTTGGGCGAGATCGCCGAGAAGAAGCTCGACGCCGAAGCACGCATGAAGGTCTTGAAGGAGCGCTACGACAAGGAAGCCGCTCTCGTAACGCAGATCCGCGAACTGCGCGACAAGATCATGACGAACGCCGAAGGGGTCGACAAGGAATCGGCCCGGACGCAGATGAACCTCCTCAAGAAGGAACTCGAAACGCTGCAAGGCGAATCGCCCCTCATGCAGGTGAGCGTCGACGCGCAGATCGTCGGCGAAGTCATCTCCGCCTGGACCGGCATCCCCATCGGCAAAATGTTGAAGGATGAGATCAACACCGTCCTCGAACTTGAAAAGCATCTCTGCGCCCGCGTTATCGGCCAAGACCACGCCATGCACGCCATCGCCGAACGCGTTCGAACCTCGAAGGCCGGCATGGACGATCCGGTCAAGCCCGTTGGCGTCTTCATGCTCGTCGGCCCCTCCGGCGTCGGCAAGACGGAAACGGCGCTCGCCCTCGCCGACATGCTCTACGGCGGCGAAGACAATATCATCACCATCAACATGAGCGAGTTCCAGGAGGCGCATACGGTCTCGACGCTCAAGGGCTCGCCTCCTGGATACGTCGGCTACGGCGAGGGCGGCGTGCTGACCGAAGCCGTCCGCCGGCGTCCTTACTCCGTCGTGCTGCTTGACGAAGTCGAGAAGGCGCACCCCGACGTGCTCGAACTCTTCTTCCAGGTCTTCGATAAGGGCCGCATGGAAGACGGCGAAGGCCGCGAGATCATCTTCCGCAACTCGCTCATCATCCTCACCTCAAACGCCGCGACGGATACGCTCATGAAGCTGGTCGCCGATCCCGAAACGATGCCGAGCCCCAATGGCATCATTGAAGCCATGAAACCCGAGCTCGACAAGGTCTTCAAACCCGCTTTCTTGGGCCGCATGGTTTTGATCCCCTACTACCCGGTTCGCGACGAGGTTCTCAAGACCATCGTCAAGCTCAAGCTGGGCAAGATCCAGAAGCGCCTGCTGCAGACGCACAAGATCAAACTGAACGCCGGCCAGGAAGTCATCGACGCCGTCGCCGCCCGCTGCACCGAAGTCGAATCCGGCGCGCGCAACGTCGACAACATCCTCACCAACACGGTTCTCCCCGACGTTTCCCGCCGCCTGCTGAACCTCATGGTCGAGGGCAACAAGCCCGAATCGATAACGGTCAGAGTGGCCGAGGACGGCTCGTTTACTTACGAATAGCCCGGATAGCGCCGTAACTAAACGCCGCCGCCAGCGGCAACAACAATGCGATGTAAATAGCAGGCCCCCGCCCGAGAGCGATCTCGGCGGGGGCTTTCCAATCAGTGGGTGCGCTCACCAGCCGTCCCGGCAAGCCGCACCGAAGCAGAGCGAACCCATGACTATCGTCAGTCCGCCCAGTGCCATATTCCCTCCGGTTTCGCTCAAGGCTCGGGATCGAAAATCTTCTTGAGGTCGAGCGAGCCACCGGGCGATTCCAGCGGAGTAATCAGTTCGTCCGGCCCGTACGCTTTCACCGATTCATAGGTGCCGTTGACGGGCTGGCGATGCGCGAGCAAACGCCGCCCTTGGATGTCGACGACCCAATACTCGACGATTCCCGCGCGCGCGTAGAGCCCTGCTTTAGTGCTGGCGTCGAAAACCAGGCTCGAATCCGAGACCTCAACCACCAGCGCCACGTCCCCCGCCGATGGTTGCTCGGAGAGCGACTCTCGCCACCGTTGCTTCAGCACCACAACATCCGGCTGCGGCTGATTCGTCGGATTGTCTTCGGGAGCGACATTGATCGGACACTCCGGATTCACACGCCGGAAATCGAAGATCGTTCCGAGCCAGTGCACCAAGATCGACACGAAGTAGACGTGCGCCCTGTTCTTCCCCATAAGACTGAATAGCTCCCCTTCCACTAACTGGAAACCCGAAGTATCGACCAAATGCAGTTCTTCCAAGCGGTCCAGTTCCTCGCGTGTCCACTTCTTCCGCGGTGGCAGATAATCCGCCACGACCGGCGCATGTTCCAGAACGGTAGGCATAAGTGCTCCTTCCGCTATTGTAGTGAGAATGCCAGCCCGTCTCCAGCGTATCGAAATCCCGTCTTTTGGCCGCGCGCCGTATCCTGGCTTGGCTCAGCGCGATGGCTTCCAGCGCCGCGTCGACGCCGCTCGCGCAGCGATGGCCAAGGCAGGATTCACTCATCTCGCCGTTTACGCCGACCGCGAGCACTTCGCGAACCTCGCCTGGCTTACCGGCCTCGACCCGCGCTTTGAAGAAGCCCTGCTAATCCTTGGGCCCCGCGAGACGCCGCTGCTTCTCACCGGCATCGAATGCGCGTCATATCTTCCGATCAGCCCTCTCTACCGCGAAGGCGCGCTGCGAGCCGAACGCTGGGACGAGTTTTCGCTCCAAAACATTCCTCGCGAAGTTGTTCGCGCTTGGCCGGAGATCTTGAGAGAGGAAGGCATCGGCGCGGGCAGTCGCGTCGGCCTCGCGGGCTGGAAGTATTACCAAGATCCCAAGGCGCTCGACGTCCCTCACTACTTGGTCGAAGCCTTCCGCGCTACAGGCGCTCAAGTCTCGAACGCGGCGCGGCTCTTCGTCGATCCGGGCGATGGCCTCCGCACCATTTGCTCACCCGAGGAAATCGCTCTGTTCGAATGGGCTAACATCGAGGCCTCCGAAGGCATGCGCTCGCTCTTCGCGAATCTGCGCGAAGGCCTCACCGACCATGAACTCGCCCGCTTCATGCAATTCAACGGTGCACCGCAAGGCTGCCACTGGACGCTCAAGACAGGACCCAACCGCATCAGCCTCGCTTCCGCCAAAGGCGATATCGTCCGCCGCGGCAACACCTTCTCGGCGAACATCTGCTATTGGGGCGCCAATTGCTGCCGCGCGGGTTGGGTCGCCGAAAGCGCCGCGGACTTGCCCGAGGAAGCTCGCGACTACGCCGAAGCCTTCGCCGGCCCTTATGTCGAAGCGCTCGGCGGCTGGTTCGAACGCCTTCGCATCGGCACGCCCGGCGGCGCGCTGCACGACTGGATCCACAGCCAACTGCCGCAAGACCTGTTTGGTGTCAAGCTCAATCCCGGCCACCTGATCCACCTCGACGAATGGCCTTGCTCGCCGGTTTACGAGGGCAGCGATATCCCACTCAAATCCGGCATGCTCATGCAGTGCGACGTGATTCCCAGTTCGCAGCGTTACTTCTCTACGCGCATGGAAGACACGTACTTGCTCGCCGACACAGAGCTACAATCGCGACTCGACACGGCGCTTGTCGCCCGTTGTCAAGCACGACGCGCCTTCATGCGCGAGGTCATAGGCATCAAGGTCCCGGACGAGGTGCTGCCCCTCACGAACCTCCCCGGCGTCGTGCAGCCATATCTGCTCGACCCCGCGCAGGTCTTCACGCTAACAAGTCTTTGATTAGGTGCCCGTGCACGTCCGTCAAGCGCCGGTCGATGCCGTTGTGGCGGTAGCTCAAGCGTGTATGGTCGAAACCGAGCAGGTGCAGCATCGTCGCGTGCACGTCGTAGCAATACGTCGGCTTCTCAACGGCCTTGTAGCTCCACTCATCGGTCGCGCCGTAGCTCACGCCCCGTTTGAACCCGCCGCCCGCGACCCACTGCGTAAATCCGAAGGGATTATGGTCGCGGCCCTTCGAACCTTGGCTGCACGGCATGCGCCCAAACTCGGTAGTCCAATGCACGATGGTGTCGTCCAGCAGGCCACGTGAAGAGAGATCGGCCAGCAGGCCAGCCATCGGCTTGTCGATACTCGTTCCCAGTTCGCCATGATCCTTCGCCAGATTCTCATGGCTATCCCAATTGCGCCGGGGGAAGCCGTTATCCGCGCCAGACCATACTTGTACAAAACGAACACCGCGCTCGACTAGCCGCCGCGCGATCAAACAGCGCCGTCCGAAGTCTTCCGTGATGGCCTCATCCATGCCGTAGAGCTTCCGGGTCGCATCACTCTCTCGCGAGATATCGAGCACTTCCGGCGCGCTCAACTGCAAGCGCGCGGCCATCTCATACGAAGCGATGCGAGCGGTCAAGCGCGAATCGCCTCCGTGCGACGCCAAATGTGAGTCGTTCAGCCCGCGCAGCGCCGCGAGTGTCGCGGCCTCTTCGTCGTGGCCGCGCGCGGCCTTCAGATCCGCGATCGGTTCGGCGTCACCCGCGCGAATCATCATCGCCTGATGCGCGGCGGGCAGGAAGCCACTCGACCAATTCGCCGGGCCGTTTGGCGGAAAGCCTCGTGGGTCGGGCAGCACCACCAGCGTCGGGAGATTTTCGTTCATGCTGCCTAACGCATAAGAGATCCAGGCGCCCATGCTCGGGAAGCCCGGCAGGATGAAGCCCGAGTTCTGCATGAACGTGGCGGGCCCGTGAATATTGGATTTCGCCACCATCGAGTGCAAAAACGCGATCTTGTCAATCTGCCTCGCAGTGTGCGGCAAAAGCTTCGAGATCCAACGCCCACTCTGGCCACTTCGCGCGAAGCCCCACGGGGACGGCATCGTCACGCCTGGTTTCGACTGGAACAACTCGACCTTCTCGCCGGGGTCCCAAGCTTCGCCCGCCTTCTTTTCGAGCACGGGTTTATAGTCGAAGAGGTCGCACTGGCTGGCCGCGCCAGACATGAAGAGCTGAATCACGCGCTTCGCTTTCGGGGCGTGATGCGTCTGGACCGCCATCATTTGCGCGGCCGCGAGTTGCAGGAATAATCTTCGCTCCATCATCATTTAGTCCACGAACACGAACTCGTTCATGTTGAACAGAAGCCGCGCCGCGCTCGCTTTGCCGAACTTCGCCGCGTGCGCGTCGAAGATCTCCCGTTCGCGCGCCGAGGCCTGGCGGCCCAACGCCAAACGGAAAGCCTCGTCGCCCGTGCTCCATCTAGCGGCGAACTCATCGGCCATCCGCAGCACGAAGGGATTGTTCAACAGTGTCAGCGCTTGCACCGCCGTAATCGTCGTATTGCGCTTCGCCGTTAGGATTGACGGGTCCGGGCAATCTAGACGATCCATGAAAGGGTCAGGCACGCTGCGCACGATGAAGCGGTAGACGCTGCGGCGGTACAGCCCGGGGTCGTTGGCATCGTAGCGGGCGTAGTCGTAGACGGGCGAGTGGTCGTCCTTGAAATAGAAGTGCCGTACGGCGGGTCCTCCCATCGTCAGGTCCAATTTTCCGCTCAACGCTAGCATCGAATCACGCAGCGCTTCGGCGTCGAGGCGGGTGCGATTCATTCGCCAGAGATAGCGATTATCCGAATCCACCTGGGCCATGTCTTCCCGGTGCGCGGAGCCTTGCTTGTACGTCTCGCTCGTCAAGATCAGACGATGTAGAGCCTTAAGCGAGCCCTTCGCTTCATCGCGAAACCATACAGCTAGCCAGTCGAGCAATTCGGGATGCGTGGGTTGCGAACCCATGCGCCCGAAGTCATTGGGCGTGTCCACGAGGCCCGCGCCGAAGTGAAAATGCCACACGCGGTTCACGATTGAGCGCCAAGTAAAGGCGTTATCCTCCGCCGTTAGCCAGCGGGCTAAAGCCAAGCGCCGCGCGCCATCGCCGTTCGCGCCTTCGAAGCGCAGCCCGCCGATGCTTCCGGCTTGCATCAACTCTTGCGGCGCATCGACGCCGCCACGTGCCAGCAAATGAACCGGTCGCGGCTCCAACGCAGGCCGGAAGTTGCCCATGCGATCAAAGACGCTTGCCGCCGCGTAGGCGCTTTGCGGCGGCGGCAAAGCCTTGAGCGACGCATCCACGTTCGCCAGAGCCTCGCGTAAACGCGCCGTTTCGCGCAGATGCGCTTCGCCAAGAAAGGCGTCCAATGCCAGTTTTCGCGCCGCCGTATCCGCCGCGCGCCGCGCGGTCAGTTGGTCCTTCTCGGCCTTCTCCGCTTCGGTCTTCGGATTTCCTAAATGTGCCAGCAATAGCCCGGCGTCGCGGATGCTGTTCTCTAACCGGTCCAGTTCCGGGGAGCTGGCATTCTCAGCTTTGTCTTCTAGCGGACGCAGGGCCAGCAGAGTCTGCCGCTTCTTCTCCCACAACTCTCGCCTCTGCCGGGCGAGCGCGGGACCGTTGTCAATTGGCCGTTCCGCGCGATCGACGCCGGCGAAGACGGCCTGCAGGCTGTAATAGTCCTTCTGCGAAATCGGATCGAACTTGTGATCGTGGCAGCGCGCGCAGTGCGCGGTCTGACTGTTGAAGGCCGACATCGTGGCCGCTACCATATCATCGCGGTCGAGCACTCGGGTCAGGTTCTTGTCACTGCTTCCTTCGCGGAGCTCTTGGTGGCCGACGAAGTCCCAAGGCCCGGCGGCGATGAAGCCCGTCGCGATGACGCTCTTCGCATCATCGGGCGCGAGTACGTCACCGGCGATCTGCTCCTCGACGAATCGCGCGTAGGGCTTATCGGCGTTCAGCGCGTCGATGACCCAATCGCGATAGCGCCAGGCGTTCGCGCGCGGCTTGTCTTTGTCGTAGCCGTGCGAGTCGCCATAGTGCACAACGTCGAGCCAGTGCCGCGCCCAGCGTTCGCCGTAGCGTGGCGAGGCCAACAGCCGGTCCACTAACACCTCGTAGCTATCGCTTAGATCAGCGGCATCTGGCGGCAGTCCGTGCAAATCGTACTTCACTCGCCGCGCCAAGACCTGCGGCGGCGCGGCGACGGAAGGGGTCAAGCCCTTCTCGCGCAGCTTCGCGCGGACAAAGGCGTCAAGGGGATGCCCGCCAGGCGATGGTGGCGCAATCTTGCTGAGTAGACGTTGGCTCCACCAGGGCGTATCTTCGATCGCCGCGCCATACTTAGCGCCATCGTCGATCCAAGATCGAAACGCTTCCCTTTCAGCCACGGTCAGAGCCGGGCCGGCCTTGGGCATGCGAGGCTTCTCGCCCGAGACGATGGCGTACAGCAGACTGCCGCCCGCGTTGCCGGGAATCAACCAACGGCTCAAATCGCCGCTCAGGTCCACTCCACCCGACGCATTGCGAGCGGAATGACAGGCTTGGCATTTCGCCGCTAAGACCGGGCGGACATCGCGAGCGAAATCGGCCGCGCTCAACAGCGGCGAGGCCAGCGTGAGCAGCGCTAGACTTCTAGCTTCCACGGCGCCCGGTACTTCGCCTTCAAATGCGGCTTCACGGCGTCTTGCTTGACGGTCCAGTTCTTCTCGTCCCAATCGAGGCGCGTCTTGAAGCGCATCGAGAGATTCGCCAGGATACAAGTCGTTGAGCTGCGTACGCAAGTTTCGATTTCGCTCGTCGGCGCTTGGCGGCTCTTGATGCAGGCCAGCCAATTCTTCCAATGCGGCACGTTCATCTGCGCCATGTCGGGGTACTGCTCGCGATCCCAAACCTGCGTCGGTTCGCCCTGTTTGTTGGGAATGACCCAGCAGCCGGAGCGGTTCACCAACAGGCTCGCCTCGGAGCCGTGGATCATCGTGCCCGCGCCTTGGTTGCGGCCGAACATCGGGAGCGGATTCGCCGTGCGCGATTCGTAGCTCGACAAGAACTTCGGATACTCGAAGGTCGCGAGCATCGTATCGGGCGTGTCGCGATTGTCCGTCACGTAATATTTCTGCCCAAGCGCGACGATCGAGGTCGGCATCACTTCATCGAGGCATTGCATGTAGGGATCGATCAAGTGCACGCCCCAGTCGGTCATCGCGCCGCCCGCGTAATCCCAGAAGTAGCGGAAGGTCGGGAACGTGGTCACCTTTACGCCCCAACGCAACTCATCGAATTCGCGCTCCGGCGCGGGGCCTTGCCAGAGGTCCCAATCGAGCCCCGGCGGCACCGCGGCCTTGCCCCAATCGCCGAATCCTTTCTTGGGGCTCATGCCGCTTTGGAAGGTGTGGATGAAGGTGATCTCGCCGAGAGTGCCGGCCTTCACCACTTCCTTGGCTTTCTGGAAGAAGCCGCCGGAACGCTGCATGGTGCCCGCTTGTACGATGCGCTTGTACTTGCGCGCGGCCTCGACCATCTTCTGGCCTTCTTCGACATACACGCACGCGGGCTTTTCGACATAAACGTCCTTGCCCGCCTTGCAGGCCTCGATCGTCATATACGGGTGCCAGTGGTCGGGCGTCGAGATACAAATCGCGTCGAGACTCTTGTCGGCGATCAGTTCGCGGAAATCTTTCTTGCCCTTGATCTCGTAGCCAGCTTTGCGAGCGGACGCTTCGGCGCGCTCCAAGTGGGGCTGGTAAACGTCGCAGAGTGCCGCGGGCTGGAGGCCGGGCACGCTGAAGGAATAGCGCAAATTGCCGGCGCCCATGGCGCCCAAGCCGATGAAGCCGACGGCGACTTTGTCGTTGGCGCCTTTCACTTGGCCGGTGAAAATATTCGTCGTGAATGCCGCCGCGGTGGCGGCCTGCAAGGCTTGTCTGCGAGTGCTGTTGGACATGACTGTGTGGATCCGATCCTGATTATATAGAATCAAGCGCATGCGCTCCCTTCTGCTTTTGAGTCTTGCCGCGACCGCATTGCTGGCTTCCGACGCCGAGATTCGGGCAGCCGAGGCGGCCTTCGCAAAGGCCATTCAGGCTAAAGACATCGCCGCGCTCGACAAGCTTTTCACACCAAAGATCATCTACGCCCACGCGACGGGCAAGATCGAGACGAAGAAAGAGTATTTGGAACGGCTCTCCGGCGGCAAGCAGGTTTACAAGAGCTACACAATTGAGCGAAATGACGTCGTCGACTACGGCAGCTCCGCTACGAGCCACCTGACCGTTCGCGTTACCGGGACGAACGACGCCGGGGCTTTCAACGACCACGTGCTGATGCTGCACCACTGGGTGAAGGAAGGCGGCGGCTGGCGGCTGGCGTCGCACCAAACGGCTAAGATTCCCTAAAGATCGCATCCGGGGCGGCAAAATCGCCGAACCATTGCGCTTCGTATTCGTACCTATTCCCATGAAGAGCTTCCTCCTTTCTATTTCGTTTGCTACGTTGAGTCTTGCTCCCGTGCTACTGGCAGCGGAACAACGGCTGACGCTGCATTGGCTGGTTCGCGAGGACATTTTCGCGGGCGTGTTGGCCAACGACCGTGTCCGTCTGGAAAAGGGCGCGAAGACCCTGGACACGGTCGCGGCGTTTTATCAGCCCGTCGATGTTTACGCTTGGCGCGCCGGCGTGGAAACGATGCGCGCGATCTGGGCGCACGAGGATGGGAAGCCGGAGGACTTCCGCCGCCACTACGCGCTGGCGATTACCTACTTTGACGCCTCGCGCAATGCTTCGAACGCGCAGACCGCGGCCATTCCCGAAATTTTCGAGGGCGGCATTTATGTGGCGGTCGCCGACCGGCTCCCGGAGTCGCTGCGGCGCGGCGCTTGGGAGCGCTGCTATTCGGCGTACCAGAAGCTGAATGCGATGGAAGCCGGCCGGGTGGACCGGCTGCCACTGCATATGAAGGGCGAGGTGATCGCCGGGCTCGCCGTCGCGACGCAGCGGACGGGAAGAACGGACGAGCTGCCCGCGGCGCTGGAGGCGGTGCAAACGAAACTGGCCGGCTCGGTTTATGCATCAGCGGCCAAAAAATGGCTGGCCGACCCGGCGAGCGCGACAAAGGTACGGATGGCATGCCTGACGTGCCACGAGCCCAATACGTTGGGTCCGAAGCTGGACAGCCTTCATAAGGTGAATTGACGCCCGGACGGCGGCGAGTTGCCTCTCGCTAGCGGCGCGGGAATGTCTGGCCGCGCGCGATTGCCTTGGCGGCGCTGGTTTGTCCGGGCGGCGGCGGGTTGGCCGGGCCGCGCTGGGTTTGCCTTGGCGGCACGGGGCTGTTGCCCGGGCTGGCCTGGCGGCGCGCGGGGAGTTTGCGGCGGTGGAGCCCGCGCTGTATGGCTTGCATAGGGGGAGGTGTCCGATGCGCTTAAGCCACCTGCAAGCTGGTTTGCGGCGTGGGCTCCTTGCAGTTTAGGTTGTAGAGGTTTACGTGATCGTGAGCCCAGAAGTTGATTACGGGGATTCCTTGGCCCTTGGCTTCGAGGTACTCCTTCTCCCAAGCGCCGCCGCCGCGGAAGACTGGCACTAGATAGCGCACCGAGTCTTTCGGCCAACCCAAGACGAGTGGAAACTCGATGGCGGTGCGCGATAGATCGAGCGAGCGGGTCCATGCGCCAAAGTCGAGAGCTTCCATCTTGATGGTGTCAAGACCGCTAGTGGCTTTCGATTCGTACTCAGCCGGAAAGTTGACGAAGCGATTCAGCGCGCCGCCCAGGCTGTGCACGCCGGCGGGCACGGGGTGATTGACGTCGTAGGGATAGAGCAGTTCGAACTTGGCGTTCGCGTGCGCGGCGAGGACATGCGCCCGAAGCGCGGCGATGTGGTCGCGGAGTTTGTTTCGCAAAAAGATCGCGTCGGCGCCGGCGTTGACGAGCGGCGAATCCGTGGGCTTGCGGAAGACATGAAGTGGGCGGCCCAATAGGGTGTTCGCGTCGGCCACTGTCTCGGCATCGTAGAAGCCCATACCGCCGTTTGGATTGTTCGGTCTTTCGTTGGTGAAGAACCACCACAGGAATTCTCCGAATTGCACGGCGGGTGTGAGGCCAGCGGTGGCTTGCAGGTTCGCAAGCGACAGATAAACCTTCTTCTGAAACTCGCGCATCGCCGTGTTGAAAGTGCAGTGCGTCGACTTCAAGCTCGCAAAGCCGACGTCGGTGACGACGGGCTGGCCATCGGGATACACGGCGGCGAAGCCACTGGGCGGATTCACCAACTCCATGGAGCAGGCGATTACCAGTTCGCGGTTGCGCGTGGCAGCTTGCGCGAAGAAGTCCGCGTGCCAATCGCGGGCGGCGCGGTTCAAGGGATTCGTCGCGGCGCTATCGATGGTCCAAGTTCCCATTTGCCCGCCCGAGAGCGAGCCTGTGAGCGTCGCGCTGCCCGTCGCGCTTTGCACATCGACGGTGATGGGAAAGGCGTAGGCCGCCTGCGGCGAACGCGCGGTGACGGTGACGCTATTCGTATTGTGCGAAGCCCAGACGCCGACGAGATTTTCGTTGATGAAAGCGGCCAAGTGCTTGGCGATGACATGCAGGTTTTCGTGCGGGAAGACCGTCTTTCCGGCGGGGCTGCCGCCGATGTCGACGATGATCTGATCGCCGGCGGCGAAGCTGCCGTTGAGCGTGATCGTCGCCGAGGGAATGTTGCCGCCGACGCGCACACGCTCGTTCCACCAGAAGACGCCGAGGTACTCGTTCATGGGCGCGGTGAAACCGAGTTGGTCGAAGATCCAATGAATGCGCGAGGGCGGCAGTTTGTAGGTGTGGTCGGTGGAGTAGTCGAGAGCGGGGCTCGCGTGATTGCGTGGGGGCAGAGGCGCGGGCACATCGGAGGGCACGGCGGCTTCGAGGAAGTCGAAGTCGAAGATCGCGGCATTGTCGAGGTCTATCACGACGCTGTGGCGACCGGGCGCTACGTTCGAACGCAACTTGCGGCGCGCGTAGATGGGCGCCTCGGCGCTGACGGCGAAATTGTGAAGGCTGCGGGTGTCGCCGTCGAGGCGGACGCCGATGCGGGCGCGGTCGGCGTAGAGCGTGGCGCCGATGTACAAATCGTGTACCGTGTTGGCGGAGTAGAAGATTTCGACGCTATCGCCTTGCGTCGTGGAGCGTTGGCAGAAGCCGCCGGAATAGAAGCCGACGAATTGGCTCCAGTTGCCGTTGTACTTGCACCACGGGGAGTTCTCTTCGACGCGGACGCTATCGGGCCCGGCGACTTTCAGTTGGCGCTGGGTTTGTGGTCCGGTGACGGTCCAGTTTGTGAACTCGGCCTTCCACTCGGTGGAAGCGAGGGCGGCGCCGTCGGGTAGGGGCGGGGCGAAGGTGAGCCACATCTGGCGAATGGCGGGAACGCCGAGGGCGGCGAAGTTTAGGTTGACGGTCCAGGTGACGTCGCTGGAACCGCCGGTGAAGGGTGCGTGCCAGCAGTTGGCTTCGAAGGGCGCAAGGACGCTCTCCGCGCGGAGGCTCGCGGTCTTGGCGACAGAATACATGGTGATGGCGTTACCGTCGATGCCGGGCTTCGCGCACTTGACGGTGAGCACGCCGTTCGACGCCGTGGCTTCTAGTGGTAGCGTGATCGCAAGTCCATTCCAATCGACGGAGTTGATCTGGTTGGCGAGATTCGCCGCTACGGTTTGCTTTCCGACGGCATAGAGCGTGTACTCATGGGCCGAGGCGCTGCTGCTTACGGCGATCGCCGCGCCGGTATCGGTCTTGACGCGCAGGTTCACTTGATTGGCGGGACCGGTCGACGCTTGCAGAAGGGGGCCGGCGTTGACGAGATCGCGCAAAGCTTCGGCGATGGAGGTGTTCGTGTCGCTGGCGGTCTCGGTGTGGGTGTAGTCGACGCCATTCACAGTGATGCGATGCACGGTACCCGCGCCGGCGCCGAGGAAGGCATACGCGCATTCGACGGGCGGCACGAGAAAGTCAAAGGCGAAGTTCATGTACCAGAGGGTGACGCGGTCGTACTGTTTGAGGCCGTCGTCCACGATGGTGAAGGCGGCAGCGGCCTTGGTGTAGTTGCCGCTGGCCAGCGTCGCTTGCTCGCTGAGGCGGATGCGCGCGGTGGTGTTGTCTTCGCGAATGACGTCGAGGTAGGGCCAATCGATGGTGGCGTAGCGCGGTGAATCGAGGGGGCGGAGGCCGGTGTACTTCACGTCGAAACTAAGAGTGAGTTGCGAGAAGTCGAAATCGGGGAGATGTTTCAGGCTCGCGTGTTCGTAGAAGTTGTCGGCGTCGTAGAGAACGAGCACGGCGAAGTCCGCGCTGTCGCGGAAGACGCCGCTGACGGTGAAGCTGTTGGCGGTGGCGGAGTGCAGGGCGGCGGCGGCGCCGAAAGCGTCGAAGCCGCGGAGCTGCATGGTGCGGTTGGGTTGGAGTTTGTTCAAAATCTCGGACATTGGTAATCCCTTTCGGCAAAGACTATACGCGCGGGGCGCAAGCGTCCGGTTGGCGGGGCGGGATTATTCGCGGATAAGCCTTGTGGAATCAGCGCGAAGATTTTTTTCGGGTTCGGTGACTCTGGTTCGGTGACTCTGGTCCGGTGATTCTGGTTCGAGTTGATCCGGGCTAGCGGGGTCACTCGCGGTGGAGGCAGTGGATTGGCATCGAGGGCGGCGCTTCGAGCGGCGAGTCCGGCGCCAGGCGAGGTTCTGGGGAGGCTTCGCGGGATGGGATTTCTTCGATGAGATGGGGGGCATGGCATGGAGGCAGTTGGGGGACTGGCGCGGAGAGCGGCGTCTCGAGCGCTGGCGGTGGGTCTGGAAGTGGGGCTGATAGTGGGGCCGGGGATTCTTCCGGGGTGATCGGGGGTAGATTGTCTAGGCTGTTACCTTCGTTCCTCAATATTTCCGTACGCGGCGTGGCACTGGGAAGATCGAGGGAGCGCTTGAGGGATTGGAGGACTTCGGCGCGGATGCCGTAGAAATTGGAGCGTGGGGTGATGGGGCGAGCGGGGGCCGCGGACTGGGCGAGCTGTTGTTGTTCGGCCTTTTGGCGGGCGGCGATGCGGGCTTCGAGGTCCTTGGTGGCGCGGGCAAGTTCGCGTTGGCATTGGCCGCGCTGGCGGTAGAGGAGGGTGATGAGGTTTTTGCCGGCGGCGCGTTGGTAGCCGTCGAGAGTGATGGCGACGACGTTGACGTCGGCATCGTCGGGGCCGTCTTCTTCCATAAGAACGTTGGCGATGCAATCGTTGAGGTGGGCGTTTTCCATGTTGAAGGTGCGTTGGATGAGCCAGCGGTATTGGGCGATTTCTTCGACGAGGCTGTGCTCGGTTACCGTGGCGGGGGCGTATTCGGCGCGGATGCCTTCGCGGATTTCGTTGTAGAGATCTTCGCATTCGGTGCCGAGGGTGGTAAAGGTGCGGCTGTAGTAACCGTGTTTGGTCGAGTTGCGCGCGGAGGCGGCGAGGCCGGCGGGGGTCTTCTTGCCAGCGGCGAGTTTCCCATTGCGACGGCCGGCGGCCGCGCGTGCGGGAGATTTTTCTTTGGTGTTGGTCGCCTTGGGGGCGTCGGGGTCGTAAAACATTTCGGCTTGATTTTGGGGGAGGGGTGGGCGGGCGTGCGGGCGCGGTGAGCTAAGTTGTTGAAAAATGGACGAAGATAGCTAGGCACCCTGGGTGACTGGCGGAAGTAGCCAACTGGTTTGGAACAATGGGTGCAGCCATAATCCAAACCCATTCACGGTATTATGAGGGTCGGGGGAGACCGTTATGACGTCTACATTAGTTATCGACAAGGCTGGGCGGGTGGTGATTCCCAAATCTCTCAGAGAGGAACTTCAATTGGTTCCAGGCGACGCATTGGAGTTGGAGAGCCGCGGGGAGCGCATCCTATTGCGTCCCGTTCGCAATGAAGCACCAATTCGAAACGAAGACGGAGTTTGGGTTTTTCGCTCCGGCAAGCAGGCAGATACATCGATTCGATCGCTCATTGAAGAAGGCCGGGAGGAGCGCGTTCAAGCAAACATGATTGCCCGACGGAATTGAGCGATTGACTTGCGGTGAGGGACATTTATACGAGCGCGGATTCGGCGCGGCAACCACGATGTCCGCAGGGGCGGGTCCGAAGCTGCGAGTTTGGGCGGGGAGGTTAACATCGAAGTCTAGCGCCCGGGCATCGGCTGCCGGTTCCCCCACCTTGCGTACTTTCGCCCAGAAGTTGGCAGCGACAGGCGAGGCTTCATCGGTCCAGGATATATGCCAGCCCGAGGTGGAAAGGAGAAAGTCATCCAGCGGGAGAAGGTCTTGCGCTCGTTTGAGCGGCGAGCAATTCCCTCTTCGATTCGCAATGGATTATGGCCGGAACGACAAGCCGGTCTTGGGATTCCAAACGGGCCTTCAATCAAAGGAGAATCGCTCTGACCCGCGCACTGTCTGGCGAAGGTGTAAGCAGGACGACGGGCGTTTGATTCAATACATTGAGGCGGCTGACTATAGGACGGAAGCTTCGCCGCTCATGATCCTGTTTTCGTTCATCCGGCGCTTGAACTCCTCGACTTCAGCTTGGGCGCGGGCGATGGACTCTGGATTCCCCGTGATGTCCTGGCGACGCCAGCGGTTCATGAGATCAATGGTGGCGGAATCCTTGCCTGAGAAGTTTGGGAGGTTGCCGGTATTGGTTCTAATGCGTTTTGGTGGCTTCATCGGTTATGATCCTCCACGAGCGCAATTGGACCGCGTGAAGGCAGAAAACTTTCTCCGCAGATCACCGGTCAAGAGGAGCGTCGTCGTTATCGAGTCCCGCGTGATTTTAGTGTACGTCCCGAGCGCTAAACCGAGGGTCAGCCGGAAACATTTCGACTCAGGCTCCTTTCAGTCTAGACAAACGGCGCCCATTCAGCGGAGTTGAGCAAGAGAGCTGGAGCGATAGAGAGTTGGGACCATAAGCGGAGGACCGCGCTGCGATTCGCGGAGCTCGCTGTAGCAATTTGATGTGGTATAACAGTGGCTTCAGATGCGCTTCAGTTTCGATCCGCGAAAAAGCGAGCGCTTGCGGGCGAACCCGAAACGCGGCATTGGATTTGAAGAGGCGCAGGAAATTTTCTTGCAGCCTTACTGGATGGACCAGCGGAATGACTGCCCGGAACAGTATGTGGCAACGGGATGGGTCCGGGGAGTTTTATGCTCCGTAATTTTCGAGTACCGGCAAGACGAGGCCGGAGAATTGCTGCATTTGGTCACTTTGTGGAGATCGACGCAGGAGGAGATTCGAAACTATGAAGAAAACTCATAAGGCCGGCAAACCCGTTACCGCTGATGAGATCGCTCGATTGGCGGATCGGGGGAAGGATGTGACAAAGTTCTTTAGGGGCGCGGGCAAGATGGTGCAGCCGATTCAGCGGGTGAACGTGGATTTGACGGGGGGAATGCTGGAGGAACTGGACCGGGCGGCGCTGGAGATGAATATTAGCCGGCAGGCTGTGATCAAGACGCTGGTGCGGCAGGCGTTGGATCAGCATTATTTGGCGCGGCAGGCGCGGGGGCGATAGGGAGCAAGCTTGCAGTTCAAGATGGTGGCATAGACACCGACCAATTGAGCATCCAGCCCTTACTTGCTCTGTCCTTACAGCCGCCAACGGAGTGGGGCATTGCTTAAATGATCGTCGGCGAAAATTGCCCCGAACTCGCGATCGAGGGAGTAGGCAACCATCACTATGACCGTGGACGAGAGGTCAACTATTCGCGGGCACGAAAATTCCGAGGCCGAAGTGGCAGGAGTGGCCGAGGGCAGGTTGCTTTATGGCAACGGGTTCTTCAAACTCAATTTCAAAGAAGCCGCCAATTCGCCGCTCCATTCCCCGTCGGCTACTGCTGCCATTGCGATGAGTGGAAACATTGACGAACGGCGCTCCGGCGGCAGTTTCTTCTCCAACTTCGGCGCGCACGATTTCCCAACGCGGCTCGCCATCTTCTGTCGATCCATTGAAATCCTGGTAGCGACGAATCTCACCGGGCACTTGAAGACCGGCCACTCGGATGCATTCGGCTAGTTGCATCTCAGGGCGATCCTTTTCCTTTAATTTCGCTTTAGCTCCGCTTCCACGATAAAAGTAGCGCGGCGGCACGAAGGGACTGGCGCTACGCCAGAGCCTAGAACTGATACTGCCCGTCGAGAAGGGCGCGTCCAGTGGCGATTCCTTCGCGAGAGCCGTTAGCACGGGACGTACAGGGTAAGCTCCACTTCCCCAGTACAAAGTATCGATACGAAGAAGAATCTCTATTTCAGCTTGCGTAAATCCATAGGGGCACCAAATGTGCAAATCGCTTAGGAAGCCGTTTCGATCCCCTTGCCTTGCCATCGGAAGGTAAAAGGCGTGCTGATGGTCGCCTTCTGCATCGGGAGGCCGGTCGTGCCCGAGAAGGGCAAAGCTTGATGTTTCATCGCCGTACACCTTGCAGAGCTTTGAATTGGCGGCGCCGCGGAATGTTTCGCTAAGAGGCACCGCGAACTTCGGCAGCAGCGGTACGCGGCATTCCAGCGAGAAGCATAGATAGCGGGCAACCTTAGGCCCGAGCGTCGGCGCGGGTTTCGTGGCTGGCCGCACGGTCCGAGGCGTCCGGACAATCCAGCGGTGCGGCCACCCCGAAGGCATCTGGTAAGAACGCCAGACGGCACCGTCGACTTGCATATTAGAGGAAAGTAGCTGGTCGACGAGATGCTGTGGAGCATTCGATGAGTCTGGCTCTGGAGTTCCTGCCTTCGGACGACGCGACCAAAGATCAGAGAGTCGAAAGTCGGCAGGATTAGGGCAAAAGACGTCGCGGCATGTCGCCGAGATTTTTCTCCCGCCTGTGTCCGTGCACCAGCCGATCTCACGTTCATCTGGAAGCGATTCGCAAAGCGTAGCTTCGCATAGGGCTTCCGATCGCCCGAAATAGGCAATTTCCCGGAGCAGTTGTTGGAGCAACTGGCGTTGCTCAACGCTGAGATTCACACTCTGCCAGCGAAAGTGAATGGGTGTTGACACAGCGGCAAAATGATTCTCGTGGCGCGTTCTCTTGTAGTTATCGCCCTGTTTGTCCTCAGTGGCGCCGTAGTTCGGCTGCCAGTGGACCGTATGGCCAAAAGTGACTTTGCCGACGCCAATATCTGGCAATTCTCTACCCAGCGCTTCGATTAGCTCGATGCACTCCGTGCTTGGCACTCGTCCGGGATACGCTTGGAACCATGCCGAGATGAGTGCCCGTAGCAAGCGCCAAGGACTGGGGGGCCACTCCGACTCCCGCAAACGCGTCGGGTTGATACCCCAAGGGTGTGCGTAGTAGCGGCCCCACGGGAAGGTTAGTCGAATGATAGTCATGAAAATTGCAGCGTTAGAGGGGAGCGACCTTCAGGCAAGTGTGCCTCGGAAATCAGGCTATTCGCGCCGCCAATAGAAGCAGCTGTAATGGAAGCGAATGGAAAGTCGCCCGAAGAATTTTGGGGTCCACCTTCGCAAGAATACTTTGGTTTAGCTTGGTCATCCTTTTTGAGTCGGAGCTTGCACTCTGTCCGCAGGCTCAATTCGACACTTAGCAAATCGAGGAATGCCGCGACCTTCCAAAGCGCTATCGCGAGCAGCAACTTGACGCGCGCAGCTTGGTATGGTCCGGCTTTGCCGCCGATGCCAACGTCATCAAGCCGCAGTGAAGTCAGCAATCCTACGTCAATCGAAAAGCGGGCTTCAATCTTCTTGGCAGTTATGCGAGGCTTCTGAAAAATAGCTTGCCCTGATTCGCTCTCGACCTGACCAACATTGAACTTAATGCCGGGAACGCTAATGCGCTCACAACCCGTTCCGATAATTGACGCACTCAATGCGCGCGGAAGCCGAAGCCCGACGAAGGAAATTTGCTCGTTGGAGATTTGGAAGCCGTGAACAAGCGACATTGCGTCGAGACTGAGAACAAGCGGAAAGACGTTTGGCACATTCGCAATCGGCATAGTCTTACCATCGGCTGTCATTCCAAGTGTTTCCTTGATATGCGCTGCGAGTGTTTTTTGCGCCCCGGTGCCGAAGTCCGCAGATCCTTTCGCAAGAAAGTCTGAGGCAAAACGATGTCCGTCTAAAGTCGAAGTCGTTTTGAGTACGGCTGACTTCCCGGTTCCACTCTGCGCCTTGAGGTAAGGGAGGTCCACAAAAGTGTCCTTAAGTACTCCCTCATACTTATCTGAGAAGCAAACTTCTTCTAGTCGATTCGCCATTGAAGCTTCGGATTCGATCAGGCAAATCAATCCCTCTTTCTCTGCTGGGTCGGGATACAAGACGGGGCCGATGTCCGGAAACCCCGTCGGCTGTATGCGGGGATCGCCGTTGGATGGTTCTAGTTGGGCGGTAATGAATATTCGACGGCATTTTGCTGGGATTGTAAAGCCGCCGAAAGTCAAAATCTGCGCCGTTGCTTCTGCGGTAGGGTTGATGCTCATGGTGATTGCCTTTATGTAGTTTTAGACCTTTTTTGATTGAGGCAAGGATACCTTTCGGTATAGAGCGTTCCGATCACGCCAGTGAAGAGGAATGCTCACGGCAGCCGCGAGACGGCCAGCATCGCACGAGAGTGAGAAGCCGGAAGGACTGACGATGTCACGCCCCGCCAGACGGAGTTCCCCGCTCCTTGCTTCGATTCGCTGATTGTTGAAGTTAGGATTTGGTACGCCCCAGATGGCAATCCAACGCAATGCCTCCGCTAAGGCATGCGACACCGAACTGGGGGAGCGCTGGCAGAGGAGTGCAATAGGCTGCTGGCTGCGGCGCTTCTTCCAAGCTTCCTTACCGCCACGTTGCCATTCGCATTCTAGTTCGATCAACGTTCGCAACGCGGCATATTCGGTCGGAATAGCGTGGGAATCCGATTCTTCGTTCGCGGTATTCGCATCCACTTCCGTGTGCCTCCAGTCTATGAGGCTCAAAGCCTCAATCCAGCGTGCGATCAGGTGGTCATCCAATTCGCTATTGAGAAAGGCAAGCACGTCTGCGAGCCGTGCGCCGAGATGGCCGGAAGGCGTAGTAAGCGCGGGACGGTCGTCCTTGAGAGAGTCCAAATAGCGGCGTGCTAGAACCGCCGTGAGATCGTGGCAAACTTCGGCACCGGTCCAGACTGCTTGATTGCTTGGAGCGTCAGGCTTTTGCGGCAAGTACCACTCGCCTCCAAAGCCCGACTTCAGGGGTAGCAGTGACCCTAGCATAGGAAGCACTTCGGAGAATTTGCCATCGCTTTGCTCCAGATTGCCTGTCATCGAGGCTACGGCACGCGCGATTCGAAACTCTGGTTCGTTCAACTCGCGCAACAGGTGATTCCACTCGTGCATCGGCAGTGGGCGAAAGAAACGAGCGCGTTTTCCACTCAGCGTTTCGCGAAAGGACTCCGAGATCGACATGTTCCGGCATGATCGGTAGATTAGGCAGAGAAGTTCAAGGCAGTGATGCGGAGTCGGCTCACGCGTTGCGGTTTCCATCGCAGCGTTTATGGCCGAACGCACAGGATGCGGACTCTTAGCATCGGCTTTATTGCCCTTCCATTTGATTTCAAACTGGTCTAGAAAGCGGCTATCATCAAGAGGACTCAGTGCGCGGTTCAGTCGTGTAGCGTTGGGACTAAAAGAAGCTTTGACAAGCGACCCCGTCGTAATCCAAGGCACTCGGCTAATTTTCATCTTGAATCGAAATTCTTGCCAGCCGCTGAATCCAGCGTCTACACCTTGGCTATGGTGCGCCCGCATAAACTCCGAACTGAATCGCGCTTCCTTGCTCGGCAAGCGTGCCTGTGCGTCACAAACAAAGCTATAGAGTTCTGCGAACGTAACGGGCCGCTCCCAGAGTGGAAACCATAGCGCACTGGACGTGCCTTTCACCTCATTAGCGTCGTCGATCAACTCCTCACCCGAGTCGAAGACGAAAGGAAAGGCAGCGAAGCGCTTAGAGCTCGCTGCCAGTGTTCGCCCTACACTTCCGCGCATTGCAAAGCCACCTTCGACCGCGAGAGCATAGTCGAGCGCGTTAAAAGGATAGTTTTCTGTCAGCCAGCCAGAGCCAATGTTGTACGCCTTTATGGCATCCGGGAAAAATGGAGTGCCTTTGCCTTTCGCCGCCGGAGGGCCAGCCTCTCCAAACGGAAGCAAGTCCCGGATTGGCTGAAGTGCAGCATAGGCTTTCCCTGTGAGCTTAGCCAGCTGATTGGCAGTACCTTTGTGGTCAGCAATCCTCGCGACTGCTTGTGAATATACTGTGCGAAGCCTCTGAATGGCTGACAAATACTCCCAGTGCGTTCGCCACAGGTGCGCCCGGCCAGCAATGCCTTTAGCGAGGAAGAGAGGGTGCTCCATTCCGACCTTTAGGAATGGCACAGAAATGGAATCCAACGCCTCGGCGACATCGGTAGATGCCATGTCACGGTAGGACTCAAGTGCCTCGCTAGAGAGAAGTTTGGCTTTGTTCGCCGGCTTCTTACGTTCCTCCATGCTCACAACTTGGGACGAGATCTCATCGGCGATTTTCCAATCGGCGAAGACACCGAGCGTTTCGCTTACTTCGTGGGAGCCGCCCGGCTCTTTGTTCCAGGCGGCAAAAACCGGAGTTGGTCTGTAATGCAGAGCAAAAAACTCCGCCAACTTTTCACGATCACGATACTTCGCTGAGCGCAGACAGAAGCAGGCTTTGTCCGAGTCCCACCAGCCTTCGGCCTCGGGGTCGCGATGCTCTTCGTCGGCGCACTTGGCCAGAACACGCAAAAGGCCGATCGCTTTTAGATAGTGACCGAGGATGTCGTGACGGCAGCCGAAAAGTTCTAAATGGTCTGGCATGGCAATCAATCTCTGGGGAATTGAGATGCCTCTATCGAGGCGCGGATATCCGCTGCGCGGAATAAGGCTTCGAAATAGGCAAGCCGGAAAGGTCCGTAGGTTTCAAGGAGACGAAGAACTCCTCGGGTATAGCTCTCGTGGCCGTTTGGGCCGCGCCCCATCCTGCGGCAGTCCGTCGAGAGCGCCGAACAGCCAAGCGATTGTCCATCCATTTCAACGGGCGGCAGGGGATCTCCATCGGATACGCCGCGCACTGTTCTGGTGTCCTTCTCTTGCGAAGGCAGCTTCGGCAGCTCATCGCGGAGAACTTTTCGCACGTGGCCGTGGTGGCTCATGATGACGTACTCTGCAAGCAGGCTAACGACGTCGGTGTCCCGTCTCGAATTGAGCCGAGCTTGCTCATGGGCCCGGAATGCTAGGGCGGAAGCGACTTCATGCGCCATATCAGGGCGGAACGAGTTGCGCAGTTCACGGATTCGTTTCGTTCGCAGATTGCCCTGCAGGACGGCTATATCTGGACTCTCCGAAAGCGAGAATTTGGCGAAGGGCTGGTGACTTTCCTTCCCGGAGATTCCCGCGTCTTTCAGAGCACGGAGAACCGCTGCTTGCCAGTCTGGGTGATTTTTCCCGATATCGTGCCACAGTACAGCGTTGAAGAGGGCCTCTTGCGCGTACTTGTCGTCCGGTGTCGAGAGCAGAAGGGCCGACAGTTTGCGGAGTTCGCTAGCCACCGAACCCGTGTGAATCGCAATGCTCTGCCAGCCGTTGGCAAGGTTAGAGAGTTGGTCTTCGTCGGCGGCGCCTTCTAGAATTTGGTGGTAGGAGTTCTGCGGCTTGTCGAATTTCTCGCCTGTCCAGCCTGTCGTATTGTCGTAGCCGCCCGCGTCTAGTGGCAGCAGCACAGTCATGCCAGGGGCGAGCGGAAGGTCGCGCATACTGAGCCAGCCGGTCTCTTTACCGCGCCAAAGCCAACCACGTCTAAGAATCTCGCGGGCTTTGACAGCTTTGCCGATGGGAACCGCACACATCTCGGCCCGCTGGTAATCGGGGCTGAATCCGGGCTCACCCGTTCCTTCCTTACCATCTTTTTGTATCCAGTTTTCGCGCCAGAGCACCTGCAGATCGGTGTCTTCATCAAGACCGCGCACAAATGGCGATACGTCCGTGAAGCCAAGCGAGAGGTTGGCGTCGGTGTCGAAAAAATCAAGTAATTCGTGTCTCTGGAGAGAGTAGATGCAGGGCGAAATAGAAGCCGCGATGTCAGTTCGAAAGCACTCCAGGTTTGCGGGAGAAGCGTCCGCAGACAATTCCTTTAAGACCTTCCAAGATTTTTCACAAGCCGCGAACTCATAGGGGAGACAAGCTTGTTCATTCGCTTTCCGCCGCTTGGTGCTAGCGTCAACGCTCTCTTTGCGCGGCGCAGTTACGCCAACGCCAAAGACCGTCGCAAGCGGCTTCCACGCGGCATCATTGAATTCACCACCCCGATTCAATCGCCCAAAGCGCTGCACAAGGGAGGCCAGCGGAGCAACTTCCGACCAAAGCGCTCCACACGAAATATCCACTCCTGCTTCGATCACCTGAGTGGCGACAACGATTTGGCCATAGGGATGAGCCGACGGAACGTTCGACTTGAGAGCTTCCATTTTCCGCTGACGCTCTGGTGGCCGGAAACGAGAGTGCAACAGCAAAAGCTCACAGCCGTTGGGTGTGCGTTTGTCCGCCAGGAGGCGTGAGTGAAGGGCCACGGCTCGGTCAACTGTATTGCAAACGATTACGGTACGGGCCGGCAGTTCGTTCCCGCTCGCGAGCGCCGCGATCATTTCCGCATGGCACTTGAGAATGCTTTGGACAAGTTCGGGCGATTCCGAGTTCAGATCCTCGTTAATTTCCAATCCCTTTAGGGCGCGTCGACGGCGGTTGATCGCGCCGGATGACTCTGACTTTTCCTGGGACGTCAGGCCGAACTCAAAGCCCTCGGGACGAGTAGCACCGCGCCACTCCCGCGTGCGGAGATGGGCGGCATTGCTGGTGGCAGACATATACCAAGTCGCCGAAGCGCCGCCGCCGAATGAGTGAAGGCCAGATGGCCCGAGCCCGCGAAACGCCTCAAGTTGACACGCGGTGCTTAGGCCCGGACCCATCAACTGTGTTTCGTCCATCACCCAGAGACAATCGTTATTCAGTAAAGCAAAGTGGATTGGCCATCGGTATCGGCTCATCCCATAGCCGCGATTGAGTGCTCGGCTTAGCAGCATGTCCTGGGTACCTATGAGAATGGCATCGTTTTCGGGGTAAATGTCCCAATTGCCCGAGTCTTCGCCTCCCATCAAAAGATGGAGGCCGACTTTTCCGTTTGGCTTTCTGGAACTGTCATCCCGATCGAGATCAAGTTTGGATAGCAACTTCCCAGCCGCGGTAGCCGTCTGTTCCACCAGGGTTCGCATGGGAAGGCAATAGACGATCCGGCGTGGCCAATCCGGATTCTGAAGCTGAACTCGGTTCCAGAGCCAAGCTAGAAGAACGGCGGCAGTCTTGCCTAGGCCAGTCGGAACATTGATAAGCCTGGATTGGCAAACGGTTCCGCCGATAAGCCATTCGGATCTCCGTCGATCATCAAGCTCTCCACAGGCAAGACGACATTGATACTCGTAAGGCGGGTGGCCTGTAGCGCGTTCGAAGAATCTGTCGAATTCGAGTGAGGTCACGATCGATTTTTCCAGGGCCGATTTACCGAAACGAATTCGTCTTCCAAGATTTGCCCTCGATTGGGAAATGGGCGGAGCCCTGCCGGTAGTTGAAGGGGCTTTTTGGCACGCCGCGCCTAGCTATCTTAGAAAATGTCATTCCGACTAAGGCCGTAGTGTATCTTATTCGATTGCCACGCAGCGACGGCAAGCGCGGTGTTGCCATCTAGCCTCGTCGTGCGTTCCACTATGGGACACGAGGTCGCTACATTAGAGGGAGAGCAGAGATCGATGACGGCGGTTGAGTACAGCAGATTTCAGATTCGGGTGGCGCGGGTGCTCCAGCATCTTCGCAGCGAATTTCGCGAATGGGTGGTGGCCACGGATTGGCGGCTGGAAGAAGACTATACAGGCGAAGATGTGGCTCGCGTCGCGGTGGAACTCAAGAAGATAGCGAAACGCGGCGTCAAGGAGCCAGTCATAAGGGACGAGATTCGAGAGTATATCCGGAGCGCGTTTCGAATCTCCGACATCGAAGTTCCGGCGGTGGTGGATTTTCGGCCGCTCGCGAATACGATGCGCCGCGCGGGCTAGGTCGCGCTTGGATGTCGTGTGTTGCCCGTGCGACGGGCGGCCAAGGCTGGGTGCAAGAATAGCGTTAGGAGAGATTGCAAGTGCTGTCGATCGCAGACGAACATAGAGTGCGGCAGAAAGCCAACGAGATCGCTTCGGAGATCGAAAAGCGTTTCGCGCGGCACGTGGTTAGGGTACGGACTCGTTTCGATGAGGATTGGACAGGGGAACCGCTTGTGTATTTCAATGTGGTGCTTCGCGACGGCGCGGCTAAGGCCGGCGTCGCCGAGCGGAAGCAGGGCAAGGGATCTCCGGCGGGCGGAATCAGCGGGAAGGACATTTTCTCTCAGGTCAGAGAAGCGGCGTGGAACGCATTTGACCAGGCCGAGATCATCTCGGGCTCCACCGTTCATTTCCGGAGTGAAAGCGAAGCCGCCGCGATCCCCGACAAGTTTTGGGATTAAGCCTTGGGGTATTCAGAAGACCTGCTAACACAGGCCCGACTACTGTTGTCCGCCGATGCCGAGGAACCCAAACAGGCGAACCTGCATAGGGCCGTTTCCAGCGCATACTACGCGCTCTTTCATCAATTGACGGAAAGCAGCGCCGCCAACTGGAAGAACGCGGAACAAAGAGCCAGATTTGCAAGAACCTTCGATCACGGCAAAATGCGACAAGCAGCCGAACGGCAGCATCGGAAATTGACGGTTGCGGCAATCGATAGTTCGCAAGAAGCGGCACGGAGTGAGCTGCGCTTGGTTCTGAAGGCGTTTTCCGATTTGCAGCAGGCTCGACATAGTGCCGATTACGATTTGACGCTAGTTTGGTCCAGGATGGAAGTGGAAGCCTTTGTAAGGCAAGCAGAGGCGGCGGTGGCCGCTTGGAAAAGAGTCGAGGCCGAGGAGAATTGGCAGGAATTCTTGTTTCAAATGCTTGGCAGGGAGCGGTAAGGGTACGGGGTGCTGGGCGGCGTTCCGATGCAAAAAGGGAATTGGCTACTCGACTTGGGAATAGGCTAATAATAGGCTAATGGCGGGCGGACGTCCGAAGAAGAGCATCGATTACTCACGACTGGGGAATTTGGCGATTCCTCTGGGCACGAGTTGGCTATTGGCGGATTGCATGGAGGCTCGCGGGAAGCAGGAACTTTGGACGCGACAGCGGCCGGAGATCTTGGCGGCGTTGCGGGAGCAGGCGCTGATCCAGAGTGTCGAGTCGTCGAACCGGATTGAAGGAGTGACGGTTTCGCGGGAGAGGTTGCGGCCGGTCGTTTTGGGTAAGGTCAGGCCGCGGGACCGGTCCGAGGAAGAGCTGGCTGGGTACCGGCGGGCGCTCGATTGGATCTACTCGCGGCGGCGGAGAGTCAAATTGGGAGGGGACGTGGTCAAGAAGCTGCATGCACTGGCGCAGAAAGGCGCGAGCGCGGATGCCGGCCAGTGGAAGCGGAAGAGCAACGAAATTATCGAGCTCCTGCCGAGTGGGGGGAGCCGCGTTCGCTTTGTTCCCGCCGACGCGAAAGACAGTCCTCGGATGGTGGCGGAGTTGAGCAATCAGTACGAGCGTGAGTTGGCGTTGGAACGAGTGCCGGGATTGCTCCTACTGGCGAGCGCGGTTTTCGATTTCCTGTGCATCCATCCGTTTCGGGATGGCAATGGCAGGGTATCCCGGCTGTTGACGCAGACGCTCCTGGAAGCGCAGGGATTTCAGGTGGGACGATACGTCAGCCTGGAGCGGCTGGTGGAAGAGAGTAAGGAAGATTACTACGAGGCGTTGCGGCTATCGAGCGTTGGCTGGCATGAGGAAGGCCACGACTTGGTTCCTTGGTGGAATTACTTCCTGGGTGTGCTGCGCGCGGGGTATAAAGAGTTCGCGGACAAGGCGGAGTCTCGCGCGGGCGCACCGGCAAAGACCGAGGCGATTCGCCACGCGGTACTGGAGCAGGCGGGTCCGTTTCAGTTGGCGGATTTGAGCGCGGAATTACCGGGCGTGAGCGGGCAGATGATCCGCAAGGTTTTGGCGGAGATGAGGAGCGAGGGTACGTTGCGGTTGAGCGGGCGGGGGCGGGGCGCCTGGTGGGAGAGGGCGTTATGATTTAGGCATGGGACGAGAGTTTGTCGAGCGGCGCGAAGGCGGTTTCTACGTTCATGGCACGCGCGTGCCCCTCGACTGCATCGTTGACGAGTACCTGAACGGCGAGGAGCCGATCGCGATCCAAACCCACTACGATACGTTGAGCCTAGAGACCGTTATGGGCGCGATCGAATACTACCTATCGCATAAACCAGAAGTTGAAGCGGCAATGGCGGAGCGGGATCGAAGGGACGCCGAGTACGATGCAACACATCCCAATCCTCCCGAAATCCGGGAGAAGTTCGAGCGTATGCGAGCCAGCGTCTCCGCAAGACGCTAATCGATGGTTCGCTTTCAAGCCGATGTGAATCTGCACGGCGCTATTCGCATTGGATGTAAACGGCGGGAGCCCGCGATGGATTTCCAGTCCGCGCCCGAGAGCGGCCTGGATGGTTTGGCAGATAACGAGGTTCTGGCCCGAGCGGCGGAAGCCGGTAGAATTCTCGTCACGCTGGACAAGCAAACGATGCCCACACAGTTTGGGGAGTTTCTCGCAACGGGCAGGACAAGCGCCGGAGTATTTCTGGTCCGGCGCCGGGCTCCGATATTGGATGTAATCGAGGACCTGCTTTTGATATGGGCGGCCAGCGAGGCCGAAGAATGGGAAAACCGCTTTCTCGAAATCCCCTTTCGATGAGGCTCTAGCGGCGCCGGACCGGGATGGGCGCTGTCCGTGGAAATAGTACTAATCGCGGGTAAATAGTCCCTTAGTTGGATTGGTACGGCAGATTTCGCGCGTAGGATGGGGGCAGGTCCAGATCCCCGTGCGTTACACGTATTTAGTTTGTTACGACATCGCCGACGATAAGCGGTTGCGGAAGGTGTTTCAGGCGATGCGGGGGTGGGGCGATCATCTGCAGTTCTCGGTTTTCGAATGCCAGTTGACGGCGGTCGATTTGGCGAAGATGAAGGCGCAGTTGAAGGAAATCATCCACCACGATGAAGACCAAGTGCTGCTGGTGGCGCTGGGTCCGTCGGAGGGCCGGGGGGAACGGGTGATTAGCGCGCTCGGGAAACCTTACACGGCGATGGACGCGGCTTGCATTGTGGTTTAGGTCTGAGGAGGAAAGACATGGCTCTGGTATCGATCGCACCGCTCCGGGACGCACAACGTTTGCCCGATTATTTGCCGGCGCGGATGGTGAACGAGTATGTTTACTGTCCACGGCTGTTCTTCTACGAGTGGGTGGAAGGCGTGTGGATGGAGAGCGTGGATACGGTGGAGGGGAAGCTGCAGCATAAGCGCGTCGATAAGCCGGGGAAGGCGCTGCCGGCGCCGGAGGCGGCGGGCGAGGAGGAGTTGAAGACGCGGGCGGTGACGCTATCGAGCGAGCGGCTGCGGGTGATCGCGAAGCTGGATCTGCTTGAGGTGGACGCGAATGGACTGACGACTCCGGTGGACTACAAGCACGGCGCGCCGCGGGAAATGCCCAACGGAGCCTTAGGGATTTGGGACCCGGACCGGGTGCAGATTGCGTTGCAGGCGATGTTGTTAAAAGAGAACGGATACCGTTGCGAGGAAGCGCTGGTGTTCTACCAGAAGACGCGGCAGCGGGTGCGAATTCCGGTTACGCCGGAGCTTGAGGCCGAAGCGCAGCGGGCGGTGGCGGCGGCTTGGGCGACGGCGCGGGAGGGAGTGTTGCCGCCGCCGTTGATCGACTCGCCGAAGTGCAATGGGTGTTCGCTCGCGCCGATTTGCCTGCCGGAGGAGACAGTGTTGCTGCGGCGGGAGGCCGACGAGAGTGGGCAGTTGTCGTTGTTTTCCGAACTCGAGATTCCGAGGAAGCCGGCGGCGAAGGAAACGCGACGGCTGCTGGCAGCGCGGGACGAGCAACGGGCGGTGTATTTGAACACGCAGGGATTCCGGGTGGGGCGCAGCGGCGATGTTTTGCAGGTGAAAGAGAAGGAGTCGCTGCGGCAAGAGTTACGCTTACACGAGGTGAGCCAGGTGAACGTGATGGGCAACGTGCAACTGACGACGCAGAGCGTGCAGGCGTTGCTGGAGGCGGAGGTGCCGGTCTGCTATTTCTCGCAGGGCGGTTGGTTCTATGGGATGACGACGGGGCTAGGGACGAAGAATGTGTTTTTGCGGAAGGCGCAGTTCGCGATGGCGGATGAGGAGCACTTCCGGCTGCGGTTGGCGCGGCAGTTGGTGGCAGGGAAGATCCGGAATCACCGGACGATGTTGATGCGGAATCACGTGGAGCCGGCGGCGGTGGCGATGGAGCAGATCAAGCGGATGGCGGAGGCGGCGGAGCGGGCGGAATCGATTGAGACGTTGTTGGGAATCGAGGGGAATGGAGCGCGGCTGTACTTTGGGGAGTTCGCGGGAATGATCAAGGTGGAGGATGAGGGCGCGGCGGCGGAGTTGACGTTCGATTTCGTGAAGCGGAACCGGCGGCCTCCGCAGGATCCGGTGAATGCGTTGTTGTCTTTGGCTTATGGGGTGTTGTCAAAGGACTTGACTATCGCGTGCGCGGCGGTGGGATTCGATCCGATGATCGGGTTTTATCATCAGCCACGATTTGGGCGGCCGGCGCTGGCGCTCGACTTGATGGAACCGTTCCGGCCGCTGATCGCGGAGAGCGTGGTACTCCAGGCGATAAATACGCGGCGGGTGACGGTGAAGGATTTTGTGAGGAGCGGGAAGGCGGTGAGCTTGACGGCGGAGGGGCGGAAGGCATTTTTTCAGGTGTACGAGGCGCGGATGGATTCGCTGGTAACGCACCCGGTGTTTGGGTACCGGACTTCGTACCGGCGGCTGCTTGAACTGCAGACCCGGCTTTTGGCAAAGTATGTGGAGGGGTCGATTGGGAGTTATCCGGTGTTCGTTACGCGGTGAGAGCGGCTTGCGAGCGGCTGGGTGGTGCGGGAAATGCTGGGGGTCGCTCGCGCGTTGATAGGAAAGGAGAAAGGTGGCAAAATGAAGGGGCTTGCGATGCGTTACCGGTCCGGGAATGAGGGCCGCTCGCGGAGGCGGGTGCAGGTCGTTGATATTAGAATACTTGGAGTGACGGCACTTTCCACGATCAATTGATCGTGGCCCCATTGAAGGCGGTTAAATCTGCGGTTGCCGGCGCGGACCGCAACCTTTCCACGATCAATTGATCGTGGCCCCATTGAAGGCGAGCCCGGACATCTCGAAATCGCGCATCGCTGGAGACTTTCCACGATCAATTGATCGTGGCCCCATTGAAGGCAGGATGTCACTCCACCATATCGGGCGGTAGTAGGCTCTTTCCACGATCAATTGATCGTGGCCCCATTGAAGGTTTGAGGATGTCCCGCTGCTTCCAGCCGTCGCCCAGGTCTTTCCACGATCAATTGATCGTGGCCCCATTGAAGGTGTCATGACCGTCTCCTATCGCCGTCCCTTCAATAAACTTTCCACGATCAATTGATCGTGGCCCCATTGAAGGTTGCGGTCGGTGATTGACCAGACCACGGCCTCCTCCATCTTTCCACGATCAATTGATCGTGGCCCCATTGAAGGAAGATCGAAGTGGTGAGCTTTGAGGACGCCAAGGAGCCTTTCCACGATCAATTGATCGTGGCCCCATTGAAGGAACGGCCAGCTTCCCGCCTCTTCGCACAGGGCCATGACCTTTCCACGATCAATTGATCGTGGCCCCATTGAAGGTCTAATCCCCACTCTAATCCCCACTCTAATCCCCGCCCCTTTCCACGATCAATTGATCGTGGCCCCATTGAAGGACGGCGTAAGGGTCCATGCCACGGTTAAACATGTCGCTTTCCACGATCAATTGATCGTGGCCCCATTGAAGGGCGAATGCTATCCACCGTGTGTCCAGCCCCTAGCACGACTTTCCACGATCAATTGATCGTGGCCCCATTGAAGGCTCGCTCCTCCACGCTCCTCCCGTTCCCAAACCGCCACCTTTCCACGATCAATTGATCGTGGCCCCATTGAAGGGCAACGCAGGAAAACGGCTTCGCCGTCGCATACGCCTGCTTTCCACGATCAATTGATCGTGGCCCCATTGAAGCACGGTTGGCTCGTCTCGAAACTGTTGAAACCGTATTTCTTTCCACGATCAATTGATCGTGGCCCCATTGAAGCGATGTCGAAGAGTGGGCAGCGACTATTTGATCATTTCTTTCCACGATCAATTGATCGTGGCCCCATTGAAGCGCTACAGCGATGAGACCAACGCGGCAATGGATGCCATGCCTTTCCACGATCAATTGATCGTGGCCCCATTGAAGCAATTTCCTTTCTGGTGCTTACTAAGAGCCGAATTTCACCTTTCCACGATCAATTGATCGTGGCCCCATTGAAGCGGCGGACATTGCCCGGCGTTGCCGCAATATCCCGATTTCTTTCCACGATCAATTGATCGTGGCCCCATTGAAGCGTGACCGTGACGAGCTTGCGCCCATCCTTGCCGCGAGACTTTCCACGATCAATTGATCGTGGCCCCATTGAAGCGTTGCCAATTGTATTGGGACTCCCCCTTCCCGCTTACCTTTCCACGATCAATTGATCGTGGCCCCATTGAAGCCGCTCCGGCGCCCAGGACGGCCAAATCCGGGCCGTGGCTTTCCACGATCAATTGATCGTGGCCCCATTGAAGCCGGCGCGGGGTTGGATGCGGGGGTGGGTTTGGACGCTGCTTTCCACGATCAATTGATCGTGGCCCCATTGAAGCATGTTTTGGCCGAACGAGCCCTTGATGTTGCCAGCGACCTTTCCGCGATCAATTGATCGCGGCCCCATTGAAGCCGTCTCAAGAAACCCGTTGCCGTCATACTGCGCCGCCCACTTTCCGCGATCAATTGATCGCGGCCCCATTGAAGCTCACGGTGAATGGAATCAACTACGTGAGTGGCAATCGCCTTTCCGCGATCAATTGATCGCGGCCCCATTGAAGCGATTCCAGCCGCGCCCACCAAATTTCGAAAGGCATCCGATCTTTCCGCGATCAATTGATCGCGGCCCCATTGAAGCTGCAGGTAAAGATCCGCAGTGGCTGTCGGCGCGTCGGGGCTTTCCGCGATCAATTGATCGCGGCCCCATTGAAGCGGCATTCATGCTCATCGGCCAGCTACTTGCCAGGATTCTTTCCGCGATCAATTGATCGCGGCCCCATTGAAGCGAGGCGCTCGCTCCCGTTCGCGATATCTACCAGTACGCTTTCCGCGATCAATTGATCGCGGCCCCATTGAAGCGAAGGCCTCGGGGGTGGAAGCCACGCCACGCCACGCCACTTTCCGCGATCAATTGATCGCGGCCCCATTGAAGCTCTATCGCAAGGACACCCTCCACGTCTCGGCCGCCTGCTTTCCGCGATCAATTGATCGCGGCCCCATTGAAGCGTTCCGTCACTTGTGGCGCCGAAGTTGTCTGTTTTGCCCTTTCCGCGATCAATTGATCGCGGCCCCATTGAAGCCTAACGTATAGAAAACACTAAGCTAGCCGGTGGCCGCATTCTTTCCGCGATCAATTGATCGCGGCCCCATTGAAGCCGCTACAGGAGCGCCCAGGACTACTTCCAGCGAATCCCCTTTCCGCGATCAATTGATCGCGGCCCCATTGAAGCCGCCAGCGCTGCCAAACGGCATCTCGTACTACCTCGACACCTTTCCGCGATCAATTGATCGCGGCCCCATTGAAGCAATCTCCGAGCCCCCTTTCCATGGTTCGGTGGAAAGAGCCTTTCCGCGATCAATTGATCGCGGCCCCATTGAAGCTCTCCTTTGATCGCCGGGGGACGAGTCCCGGCAAATCCCTACTTTCCGCGATCAATTGATCGCGGCCCCATTGAAGCCTGCTTGCGGCGAGAAGCATGTTGGTACGCTGGAAGCAGAATCGGTTGCAAGCCATGACTATTCTAGAAATTCCGGACGAACAGGCTATCCGATGGAAGGCCAGAGCTGAGGCGCTGGGCTTGACGCTGGAAGAGTGGCTGGCATCCCTGGCCGAGGCGGCGGCGCCCAGCCCTTTGACCGAGCTCTTCGAAGTTCACGTACAAAGCTTGTCCGATGAAGACCTCGCATGGATGCCGCATGATGGCGCCAGCGAGCACGATCATTACATTTACGGGCTTCCGAAACGAAACTCGTAGATGTATTTCGCGGATACCTTTTTCTGGATCGCGCTGGCCGATCCAAAGGATGCACATCATCGCTTGGCGGGTGCGATGGCGAAACGGTACGGCAGTTCCAAACTAGTCACCACCGATGAAGTCCGTGTCGAAACTCCTTGTCGAATTCCTAACGCTTTTTTGCCAAGCCGGCACCGGTTTGCGAGAGCGCACGGCAATCTTGGTGCGAACTTTGGTGGAGCGTGAAATTGTGCGCGTGATTCCCCAGAGCCGCGAGAGTTTTCTGAGCGGGTTGCATATCTACGCGGCGCGCGGCGATAAGGGCTACAGCATGACGGACTGCATCTCGATGGCAACGATGCGGCGGGAAGGCATCCGCGTTGCGTTGACCAACGACCGTCATTTCGAACAAGAGGGATTCGAGGCTGCGTTTCGAGAATCCCGGTGACGACTGACGCTCAAGAAGCAACTGAGCTTCAATCAAGAAGGCGGGGAGAGGGCAATCGCGTCCCGGAGAACTTGATCGCGAATGTAGGGGCTGAGCGCGCGGCGGGTGACGATCTGAACTCGATGCCCTAGGAATTGTTCTAGATCGCAGGCCAAGCTGGCCGGAAACCATGGTGAAGTAATGGCTTTGACGTCGATCAGGAAGTCGATGTCGCTGTTTTCGTTCGCTTCACGTCGCCTTTCGGGGGGCTACGGAACCGAAGACGGCAAGATTCGTGGCGCCGTGCTGGGCGGCGATGCTCAATATTTGATCCCGGTGCAGAGCTAGGAGCGCGAGGTTCATGTGCATGTAAAGGGTCGCGCTCCCTAGCGGTCGCGGCTCTGAAACGGTTTAGGAATGAGCGGTTAGTTTGTGGCGCCGGTTAGTTTGGGTGGGGCGTTTTTTACGTGTTTGTCGAACCAGTTGATCATTTCGTAGAGGACGTGCTCGACGCTTTCCTTGGCGGCGTAGCCGTGACTTTCAAAGGGGAGGGTTACGTATCTTGCCGTGCCGCCGTTGCCTCGGATGGCTTGGTACATGCGGTCGCTTTGGATCGGGAAAGTGCCTAGGTTGTTGTCAGCTTCGCCGTGGATCAGGAGAATTGGCTCCTTGATTTGGTTCGCGAACATGAAGGGGGACATGCCTAGGTAGACATCCTTCGATTCCCAGAAGGTGCGGCGTTCGCTTTGGAAGCCGAAGGGGGTGAGCGTGCGGTTGTAGGCGCCGCTGCGGGCGATGCCGGCGCGGAAGAGGTCCGTGTGGGCGAGGAGGTTCGCGGTCATGAAGGCGCCGTAGCTGTGGCCGCCGACGCCGACGCGCTCGGGATCGGTGACGCCGAGTTCGACGCCTTTGTCGATGGCGGCCTTGGCGGAAGCGGTGAGTTGCTGGACGTAGGTGTTATTGGCTTCCTCGGGGGTGCCGATGATGGGTATGGTGGCGCCGTCGAGAATCGCGTAGCCTTCGAGCAGGAAGAATAAGTGGGAGTAACCGTTGATGGTGGTGAAGCGCTTGGTGGAGCCGGAGATTTGGCCCGCGACTTCGGGATCGTTGAATTCAACGGGGTAGGCCCAGACGACCGTGGGCAGGCGCGTGCCTTCCTTGTAGTTGGGCGGGAGATAGAGGGTGAAGCTGAGGTCGACGCCGTCGTTGCGTTTGTATTTGACGAGGCGCTTCGAGATGCCGCGGAGTTGGGGGGCGGGGTCGGGGAAGTTAGTGAAGGCTTTGAGGCCGCCGGAGGAGTCGCGGATGAAGAAGTTGGGGGGCTCGGTGGGGGATTCGCGGCGGGTGAGGAAGCGCGAGCCGTCGTCGGCGAGAAGGGCGACGACGCTTTCGTAGTGATCGGGGTCGCAATGGAAGAGGCGTTCTTTTTTGCCGGTGACGGGGTCGAGACGGTCGAGGAAGGGGCGGTCGCCTTGGGGGGAAGCGCCGTCGCCTTCGAGGAAGAGGTAGCCGCCGGATTCGGCAAGGACGCGCTGGCCGTTGGGGAGTTGTTTGGTGAGGAAGGTACCGGGGTTGCGGTAGCGGTCCTGGATGTTGCGGTCGACGAGGGTTTTGGATTCGGCTCCGGTGTTGAGGCCGGTGTTGAGAAAGGTGCGGGTGCGTTTCTTGGCGCGGTCGAAGTCGGAGACCAGGAAGGACTGGCCGCGGGGAGTGAAGAGGAGCGAGCCGCCGATGCGGTGCTCGGTTTTGGCGACTTCGGTGGGTTGGGCTTTGAAGGGAGCGGCGAGGGTGAGGACGCGGTCGCGGTGGGGGACTTTTTCCTTGGGGTTACCGCCGTCGAGAGCTTCCGTCCAGAGGAGGGCGGCGTTTTGGGTGGGTTGCCATTGGACTTGGCGGGGACCGGTGGCTACGCCTTCGAGGGGGATGCGCTCCATGAGGGGGAGGCTGGCTACCTTGTACTCCATGGTTCCGCTTTTGGACCAGACTTCTACTTCGCGCGGGAAGTAGGTGTAGGGGAGTAAGTAAGAGAAGGGTTTATGGAATTGAGTTACTAGGATGTGCTGGCCATCGGGCGAGGGGGCTTGGCTGAGCATGAGCGCGGGTTTGCCGAGAATCGCGGTGGCGCCGGTGGCGGCGTTGACGGTGACGAGTTGGGCTTGGGCGAAGTATTCGAGGAGGCTTTCGTCGTAGGGGTTCTTGAGCATGTCCTGATAGGTGGCGGTGCCTTGGGACTTGCCGGCGGACTCCTGTATGGAGGGCGAGGCTGGGGTGATGGGGGCTACCGGAACTTTGCCTCGGGTGGCGGGGACGGCGCGGACTAATAGCGTGCGGGAATCAGGAAACCAGTCGACGGGGTCGCCCGCGCCTGTGGCTCCCTGGGCGCCTCCGGCTACGGCGGCGTTGACAGCTAATTTTTCGATTTTTTTGATGCGGCCGGTTGAGGTTTCGCCGAGCCAGAGGTCCACGGAATCGGCGGTATGGTTTAACAGCGCAAAGAAGCGGCCGTCGGGGGACCAGTTGAGGTTGGTTAGTTTGGCGTTGGGTGGGGCTTCGATCTTGGTGATGCCGCCGCCGTCGATTTTTTGGAGGTACGCACCCTTCGAATAGCTGGTTAGGTGGGGACCGGTGGTGGCGGGATCGATGCGGAGGCCGGCGATGCGGAGCATGGGCTTGGCGAGGTCGGCGATGGTGGGGTTGCGGACTAGGTCGAGGAAGAGGACGTGGGTTTTGGTGGGGTTTACGTTGGCGAGCGGGGTGCTGGGGGCGTTGAGGACGTCGAGGACGGGTTTGGGGGGCTTTTGGTAACTGCTTTGCGCGAACAGGGCGGAGGTGAGGGAGAGGGTTGCGAGGATGCGCCGCATTTCGGTACGGTAGCACGAACTGCGTCTTCGGTAGTGGCGGCGCCGTAGGGGACACACGCCGCGGCCTTTGGGGCCGCGGGCTCGTATGTCCCCGAGGGGCATTGTTGGAGGTTCGAGGGAGAAGAGTGCTACCGCCGCTGGCCCCTTCCGTGCTTCTGCTTCGACTTCGGCGGGTTAGGGCTTGAAGCGGGTGCTTAGGTAGTCGATTAACGCGGTCTTTTGTTCGGCTGGCACTTGGGCGCCCCAGCGCACCATTTTCTCCACTTCGCGTTCCCACTGGACGCGGGTTAGGCGTTGGCCGCGGATGATGTCTTCGCCGTGGCAGTTGAGGCAGGAGTTGCGGTAGGCTAGCGACTCCATCGGAGCGACCTCCAGCTTGATGGCGTGGATGACATTCCAGAGATAGCCGGAGGGGTTCCACTCCTGTTCCATGGGCTGCGTATAGCCCCCGGCGTCGGTGGCGCGGGACATGACGCGGTAGGCGCCGGGTTTGGCTTGCCACATGAAGTCCCAGGTTTGCCAGGCCCAGCGGCCGTTGGAACTCGTTAGGCGCGCGGCTTGCCAGGTGCGGCCGCCGTCGGTGGAGACTTCGACTTTTTGCAGGGGCGTCTCGCCGCTCCAGGCGGCGCCGGCGATGCGGGTGAGGCCTTGGCCGATGTACTGGTTATCGCGCGGCGTGGCGATGACGCTTTTGACGCGGATGGATTCGACGGGCTTCATTTGCTCCGGCGGCACGGCTGTGCCGGGGGTGACACCGCGGCCTGGGTGCCGGTAGCCGGTCTTCATGAAGAAGCCGTCGAACTCGTGATCGAGAACGGTGATGCCGGTGAGCCACTTGACCCAGGCGTCGCCGCCCCAACCGGGCACGATGACGCGCAACGGGAAACCGTGGGCGGCGGGGAGCGGCTGGCCGTTCAAGTTCAGCGCCAGCATGGTGTCGGCGGCGAGGGCTTTGTCGACAGGTATCGTGCGTTGGAACTTGGGCATGGTGCCGACGGGGACATCGGCGCCATCGAAGAGGATGTGCTTGGCGGTGGACTTGAGACCGGCGCGTTTCAAGACGTCCGAGAGACGGACGCCGGTCCAGCGGCCGTTGGCGACGCCGCCGTGGGTCCACTGCAAGCCGGGCATGCGCGGGTTGTAGAAGGCGCGGCCATTGCCGGCGCATTCCATGACGCCAACGATCTCGACGCGCGGGAGGCGGCGGAGATCGGCGAGGGAGAGCGCGTAGGGGGAATTCACTTCGCCGCCGATCTTGAGCGAGTACTTGTCGGGATCGACGATGGGAGTGTAATGGTGGCTGCGAACGTAGAAGAGTTCGTTGGGGGTGATGGCTTGGAGGAAGCCATCGAGGGGCATTTCGTAATCCTCAGGGCGCCGCGAGTGGATGATCATGTTGGGCGCTTTGGGGGGATCGGCGCTTTGGGCGCTGGGGACGAGAAGGCCGGCGGCGGCGGCGAGCCAGGTCCTGCGAGAGGATCTGAGCATAGGCGGCCTGAGCATACCCGGCTGAAGGGAGGTTAATTCCATTTCACGCTAAAGGTTTGAACCGTACCGTTGGAGACCGTTACTTCCCGGGACTGGGCAGGCAAACCTTCCTTTATTACCTCTAATTTATACGTTCCGGGCTTCAGTTTCAGCATGGCGGGGGTTTTCTCCAGGATTTCGCGGCCGTCGAGGCGGATGGAGGCGCCGGGGGGATTGGAGTTTATGGAGAGCATGCCTTCGGGGCGGTCGAAGCGGAAGAGGGCGGCGGTGGAGTCGGGGACGCGGAGCGAACGGAATTGATCGGGGTAGTCCTTGAGCTTGGCGGTGATGCGGTAGACGCCGGCGGGGAGTTCGAGAGTGCAGGGGGAGACGCGGCAGCGGTCGACATTGCCGTCGTTGACGAGGATTTCAGCGCCTTCGGGATCGGAGGCGAAGGAGATTTCGTAGCGGGCGGCGCCGGTGACGGATTTTTGTTCGGCGGTCGTTGGCTGTGGCGTAGGGGTTTCGGTTTTCGGCTGATCGGGAGGGGGCGGTGTGGGCTCGGGCTGTTTGGCGGGTTCGGCGGTGGGGGGAATGGCTTCGCCGGCGGCGGAGGGTTTGCTGGCGGTTTCGACCGGCGGCGTGGTGGTGGCTTGGTTATTTGATTGGGGACCGAAGAAATACCAAAGGGCGCCGGCGCCGGAGGCGGCCAGCGCGAAGAAGAGGAGTAAGAGCGGCCAGCGGCGCGGGGCTTCGGGGACCGGTGTATCGAAGGGTTGGCGCGCGGGGGGGAGGACCGGCGCTTGGGCGGGCGCGGGGTTGATGAGAGGATTCGTTTCGCCGGAGATGGTGGGTTCGTCGCCGGTCATGGCGCGGGCGGGAGTTTCGATTTTGGCGGCGTGGCCGAGGCTTTCGGAGAGGGCGTTCGCGAATTCGGTGCAGGAGCGGAAGCGGCGGGCGGGGTCCTTGGCGAGGGCTTGGCCGAGGACGTCGTTGGCGCGGGGCGGGAGACTGGCGATGGGGGCGGGAGCTTCGTGCGCGATCTTGAAGAGAAGCTGGCCGAGGTTGTCGTTCTCGAAAGGTTTGGAACCCGCGAGGAATTCGTAGGCGATGACGGCGAGGGAGTATTGATCGCTTGAGCCGGTGATCTCGCCGCCGGAGATTTGCTCGGGGGACATGTAGCTGGGGGTGCCGAGAAGGGAGGCGTTTTGGCCGGAGGTGTGGGAAGCATCGCGGCCTTTGAGACGGGCGACGCCGAAGTCGGCGACTTTTAGCTTCGGCCCGGCTAGCATTAAGTTCGCGGGTTTGATGTCGCGGTGGACGATGCCTTTGGAGTGGGCGTAGTCGAGGGCGTGGGCGGCTTGTTCGAGGAGATCGAGAAAGTCGTCGGTGGGCATGCCGCGGGCGAAGGAATCGAGAGTGGCGCCTTCGACGAATTCCATGAAGATGTAGGCGTTCGCGGCGTCTTCGGCGATGTCGTAAATGGTGACGATGTTGGGATGGGAGAGGATGCCGGCGGCTTGGGCTTCGCGGAGGAGGCGTTCGCGGAGTTGGGCGGAGGATTGGGGATCGGAGAGTTGATCGAGGCGGATGGTTTTGACGGCGACGCGGCGGCCGATGGCGGGGTCGTAGGCGCGATAGACGACGCCCATGGCGCCGCGGCCGAGTTCGTGCTCAATTTGGTAGCGACCGATCTTCTGCATTGGGGTTAATGCACGGCTGGTTCTTCTTGAGTCTGCCACAATGAGAAGGCCGAATGACAGTTCCCCGCCTGAAACATTTATTCCCCATTTTGTTTCCGGTGTTTCTCGCACTCTATCTTTACCGCCGCAGCTTCCGGATTTGGTTCTTGCGGGACGATTTCGCGTGGCTGGGATTGCGCTTGAGTATCGGGGATTTCGGGGATTTCTTGCATGCGATGTTCGCGCCGATGGCGCAGGGGACGATTCGATTTTTGAGCGAGCGGGCGTTCTTTTTGGGCTTTGAGAGCGTGTTTGGGCTGGAGAGCTTGCCGATGCGGATTTGGATGTTCGCGACGTTGGGGGCGGCGTTGGCGTTGTTGACGTTGGTGACGGAGAGGCTGACGGGGAGCCGGTGGATTGGGATGGCGGCGGCGATTTTTTGGAGTTTGAATTTCGGCGTGAGCGTGGCGATGAGTTGGTTGTCGAGCTACAACCAGATTTTGATTTCGGCGCTGATGCTGGGGGCGCTGTACGCGATGATGCGGGGTCGGGTGGGATGGGCTTGGGCGTGTTATCTGCTTGGCTTTGGGGCGCTGGAAAGCGTGATTATGTTGCCGGTGATTTTGCTGGCTTGGGCTTGGCTTTATGAGCGCTCGCGGGTGCGGGCGGTGTTGCCGATGTTTGGACCGGCGGCGTTCTTTGCGATGGCGCACGTTTGGTGGATTCCGAAGCCCGATACGGGAAATACGTACCGGATGTTCTTCGACGCGTCGTTGCTGGGAAGCGTGGGGATTTATTGGCGGTGGATGTTGGGGGCGGTGAAGCTGTCGGCGTTTAGCGCGGATTATTTGTGGATGGAGTGGCCAGCGTTGTTGGGCGGGACGACATTACTGGCGGCGACATTGTGGTTGGGGTGGCGGCGAAGGGATGCGGCGCCGTGGTTTGGCTTGGCGTTGAGTTTGGCGGCGATGGCGCCGATGTTGCCATTGCGGGAGCACCGGTCCGACTACTACCTGGCGAGCGGATCGATCGGGATCATGATCTTGTTCGCGAGCGCGCTGAAGTTGTTTCCGATGGAGGCGCGGTGGGTGTTGGCGTTGTGCTTGGGGTCGTATTTGTATCCGAGCTATTTGTTGCAGCGGGATTTGTTTGAATACTACCTGGAATCGACTGGTGGGGCGCGGGTGATCGTGCGTGGGGCGATGCAGGCGCACGCGTTGCACCCGGAGCAGTTGATCGTGCTGGATGGGATTTCGGCGGAGATGTTTCGCAATACGGTGGCGGACGACGGGTTGCGTTTGATTTCGGGCGGGAAACTGCGGATCGCGCCGGGGAACGGCGTGCCGGGGAGCCCTTGGGTGTTGTCGCCAGAGGCCACGCGGACGGCGCTCGAGAAGAACTTGGCGCGGATTTATCGGCTTGAGGGGCCGAAGTTGCGCGATGTGACGCGGGAGTGGGAGCAGACGCGCGGGCCGGAATTGGCGGGGGGATTCGCGCCGGAGGTCTTCGCGGCGGAGGCGGCGTTCGCGTCGCAATTCGTGGAGGGTTGGTATGCGCCGGCGGACGGGTCGCGTTGGATGAGTGGACGGGCGATGGTGCGATTGGGGGGCGGGCCTTATGGGGCGGGGGCGACGATTCGGCTGCGGGGATTCGTGCCGCCGGCGTTGGGGGAGACGAAGATTCGGGTGTCGCTCGAAAAGGATGTGTTGGGGGAGAGAACGGTAGCGCCGGGCGAGTTCGTTTTGGAGTGGGCGGTGCCGGAGGCGTGGCGGAAGGAGAGCGTGTTGCCGTTGTGGATTGAATCGGCGAAGACGATGCGGCCGCCGGGGGACGGGCGGGTGTTGTCGATCGTGTTTGGCGAGATTGGAGTGCGTTGAGATGAACGAGCATGTTGCGCAATTTGACGTGCACCGGCCGGCGTTGATGGGGCATTGCTACCGGATGCTGGGATCGAACGCGGAGGCGGATGACGCGGTGCAGGAGACGCTGCTGCGGGCTTGGAAGGCGTTGGAGAAGTTCGATGGGCGGGCTTCGCTGAAGACGTGGCTTTACCGCATTGCGACCAACGTTTGTTTGGATAGCTTGGGGGATAAATCGCGGCGGTTTCGGCCTTTGGAGGAGGGGCCTTCGGGGTCGGTGCGGTCCGAGATAACGAAGAAGCCGGGGTCGCATTGGTTGGAGCCGGTGGCGGATGCGGCGGTGTTGCCAAGGGATGCGGATCCGGCGGAGTTGTTTGCGTTGCGGCAGAGTATACGGCTCGCGTTTGTGGCGGCGTTGCAGCATTTGGCGCCGAAGCAGCGGGCGGTGTTGTTGTTGGTGGAGGTGTTGGGGTGGAGCGCGGCGGAGACGGCGGAGGCGCTCGATACGAGTGTGGCGGCGGTGAATAGCGCGCTGCAAAGGGCGCGGGCGGTGATGGCTTCGCGGCCGCAGGGGACGGCTTCTGAATTAACCGCGGCGCAGCGGGCGATGTTGGAACGATACGTGGCGGCGTTTGAGGCCTATGACGTGGATGCGTTGAGTTCCCTGCTCCGCGAGGACGTGACGTTTTCGATGCCGCCTTATGCCTTGTGGTTGCAAGGGCCGGAACGGGTGCGCGAGTGGATGTTGGGGCCGGGGCATGGGTGTAGGGGATCGCGGATGGTGGCGACGGCGGCTTGTGGGATGCCGGCTTTCGCGCAATATAGACCGTCGCCGGAGGGTGGGCATTTCGCTTGGGGATTGGTGGTGTTGGAACTGGATGGGGAGCGGATCGCGGATTGGAATACGTTTTTGGATACGGAGACTTTGTTTCCGCGGTTGGGGTTGCCGTTGCGGTTGCCGGCGTAATTCTTTTTGCGTGGGAGCGATGATTTTCGCGGGAGCGCTCTGTCTATGCATCGAGAGCTAACGATGAAACGAATTTGGGCAGGACGAATTTTGAGCGGGCTGGGCGCGGCATTTCTGCTGATGGATTTATCGATGAAGATCTTGCAGCTGGCGCCGGCGGTAGAGGGGATGCGCGAGTTGGGCTACCCGGTGAGCGTCGTCCTGCCGTTGGGCGTTTTGCAGCTTGTACTACTTGCGCTGTATTTGCAGCCGAGGACGGCGCCGCTGGGGGCGGTGTTGTGGACGGGATATCTGGGCGGAGCGATCGCGACGCATGTGCGGGTGGGGAATCCGCTGTACTCGCATGTGTTGTTTCCGGTTTATGTGGGCGGGATGTTGTGGCTGGGGTTGTATCTACGGGATCGGCGAGTGGCGGCTTTAATTTCGGAAAGGAACTAATTATGAACGTGAAGAGTGTGACGGCTTATTTGTTTTTCAATGGCGATGGCGCGAAGGCGATCGAGCTTTATGAGAGGGCCTTGGGCGCAAGGACGCTGGATGTGAAGCGATTTGGAGAAGTGCCGGGCGGGTGCGAGGGGGCGGGGCCGGAGCGGATCTTGCACGCCGCGTTGCAGATCGGCGGGGGGATGGTAATGATAAGCGATACGCGGCCGGACATGCCCGCGCCGGGCGAGGGGAACGTGAGTGTGACGTTGGACTTTGGCGATTTGGAATCGCAGAGGAAGGCGTTTGAGGCGTTGGCCGAAGGGGGCAATGTGCAGGTGGCTTTGCACGATGCGTTCTGGGGGGCGCGGTTTGGCGTGTTGACGGATGTCTACGGGATCAACTGGATGTTTAACTGCGCAACTGCAAACGCAACGGCGTGAGATGTATGATGGGGCCGAAAGGAGACGATTTCCATGAATCGAAATCTCTCGCTGGCCGTTCGATATAGCCTTCGAATTGGCGTTTTGGCCTTGGCGCTTGGCGCGCTGGCTTTCGCTCATCATGGTTGGGCAGGGAATGGGGACGAGGAGTTTGAACTCACAGGCAAGGTGGAGAGCGGGGTTAGTCTCGCGGGTCCGCATGCGGGTATGAAGATTCGGGCCGAGGGGGAGCTGTGGGATATCACACTGGCCGCGCCGGCGCGAACGGAGAAGGCGGGGTTGAAAGAAGGCGTGATTCCTGTGGGCGCCACCGTTACAGTGCATGGCCATCGCAACAAGGACCCGAAGCGATTCGAAGTGAAAACCGAACGCGTGATGTGGAACGGGACGACGTATAACGTTTACCCCGACCGTAAGTAGCTGCGGATTGCGCGAGGTTTTGATTTGGCTGGAGGCTTCGGCGCTGGGGCAGGCCATGCGCGGCTCGGGCGTGTGGAGCTATGGCGTTGTGAATCTGGTTCATATACTCGGCGTGTCTTCGCTGTTTGGCGCGGTGCTGGTTTTGGATTTGCGGCTGTTGCGGTTTTGGCGTGGGGTGGCGTTGGCTTCGATTAGCGGGCCGACGGTGCGGGTGGCTCAGGTGGGGTTCCTGGTGGCCGCGGTTAGTGGCTTGTGTTTGCTTGCGACGAAGGGGAGCGAGTATGTGGGGAATCCGTTTCTGTATATCAAGTTCGGCGCGATTGGTTTGGGCCTGTTGAATGTAGCGGTGTTGCGCACGTCGGCCGCTTGGAAGGAGCATGCGTTGCGTGAGTTGTCGGCCGAAGAAGAGACGCGGTTGGCGGCGTTTGGCAGTGTGTCGCTGTCCGCGTGGTTCACCGCCATGGCGGCGGGGCGGATGATCGGGTACTGGTAAATCTTGATGGAACCGTCGCGGCGGCATAACTTTTGGCCCGGCCGCGACAAATGCTTGCAAGATGAATCTTGGTTATCTTGCAGTACGACAGTTAGAGGCCGCACGAGATCAGTTCCTTGTTTCAACTAGTCAATTCACGGAGGACATGGCGGGGTTCAGCCCGGCGGCGGGCTCGATGAACGTCGCACAGCACATCGCGCATACGGCGCAGGTAATCGATTGGCTTTGTGAAGGGGCATTTTCGCCGAGTGGGTTCGATCTGGAATTCGAGGGCCAGATTGCGAAAGTCATGGAAATTGAGAGCCTCGTAGCGGCCCGAGAGTGGTTCGACCGGGCGATCGCCGCAAGCATTGCGGAACTTGGGGGAAGGGCTGATGGGGAGTTACTGCGAGCGCTGCCGGCGGGTCCCGTTCTGGGCGGCATGCCCCGCGTGGCGGTGGCGGCGGCGATGGCGGAACATAGCTCGCACCATCGAGGGGCTTTGGCAGTGTATGCAAGGATGCTAGGCCTGGTTCCCGCCAGTCCTTATGGATTGTGAAGCCGGAGACGGGAGGGTTTGGGATGCGGTGGAATGGAGTTCGTGGGAATCCAGCTATTGGTAAGTTTCGCGCTTGGGTTGGGGCCGTTGTAGGGCTTGGAGGCGGGGGTGGCGCGGGTGAACATTACGCCGCCGATGGGAGCGCCGCTGGATGCTTATTACTATAACCGGGCGGCGACGGGGATTCACGATGCGTTGCCTGCGAAGGCGATCGTTTTGTCAGAACAGGGCGTGCGGCTCGTGTCGATCACTTACGACTTGAGCGCGATGCCGGATGGCATTCCGGCGCAGGCGCGTCAGATCATTGCGCGGCAGAACGAGATTCCGTCTTCGCGGGTGACGATCGGCGCGACGCATTCGCATGTGGCGCCGGTGGCGTTGAGCGGGTTCAGCGGATATCAGTTGAAGGGGAGATGCCGCGAATCCAATCAGGACGACGCGGCGCGCCTGCCGAATCCCATCGGTCAGGCGGCCACATCGAGAAAGTGAGCCACATGAATGCGATGCACACTGGCCGGAGCGCCTCGGCCGCCATGCAATTGCGCACGAATGAGGGATCGAATCCAAGCCACGCGCGAAAACGTACACGCGCTTTCGGAGTTGACTGGCGTCTGGGGTGATGGGGCGCCCGGAAGACGGAGACATAGCGGCTCCACGGCGTTGGCCGAAAGGCCTAGCGCCCTCGGCTAAAACGCTCGACTGAGTTCATTGGTCTGGCCCTAGAGCCAAGCCACTGAGCGCCCGCGACTGATGGACTCGTTCCCAGACTGGAATCAAAGCCATGGGAACGACGCCGCTATTCCTGGCTGTCCTCGCCGCGCCCATTCATAGTCCGGCCAAGGCTCCAGCAACCCCACGCCCCGCCCGCAACGCCGAAATGCAAGGAAAGTACTGGCCCACAAAGGCCAACTCGATCGTACGCTGGCCCCGCACCTGCTTCGTGAAACACAGTTAGAACGCTTTATTCAGGGCACTTGGCGCTACCGCCGGATCTTTCCCACAGTGCGGTAGCGGGCAGTTTGTCTCAGTAAGCCCTTGACCGCCGATGTGTGTCCAACTTGCCCGTTACTGTGTCCACGCTCCCTCAGACCCTCCCTGATCCAATAGAAAAGTCCTTTCGAATCAACAAAATTATTTTGTGCGCGCTTGGCAAAAGATTTGCTATCTTGGTAGGCGAATTGATGGAGTACCTCTAAAAACCTGCCCTCTGTTGCAATGGACAGTCGGGGAAGCGAGCGCATCCGAAAGGCTTGCGTGCTTGCGGGAGTCGGGATCGGAATTTTTCAATGCCGCTCACTCACCCGAATGGAAATTGCTACAGAGGGGATTTTTTTGTCTCCATGCGGCTCCTAAGCAATCCTTCATTTGGCAATCGGATTGCATCTCTTCTCTAAGGAATCACGAAACGGAGTCGAGCCCAGCGGTATCTACTACTGTTGTGACTTGATCAGCTCTTTACACATTCGATCCTCATGCTTCGGAATTCCGATACTGCAAGAGCGGCTGGGAGAAGGACAAAAATAGGACGCGGGCCTTCCCCGGCAAGATGGCGGGAAACGTTATTGCAATTGCGTTCGGCGTTACGAGGTGAGCCCCAAGAGTAACCGAGGGCGGACCGCATCGGAGGAGGCCTGCTAAACCTACCCACCCGAATCCGATGCGGTCTTTCTACTACCCACGGTTTCCGGTACGGGCGGCGAGCGGCGATGGCCAGTATTCGCGAGAGAGCCCGTGTAATCCCTAAAACCAAACTTTACTACACTTTGGAACGATTTGCAGCGCCAAAGTCTGACCACCCGACACTCTGGGGAGCCCTTACCAAGCCAGAGTACCCGTACGGGGAGCCTCCTCCGGGTTCGGTAAAAAGATCGTCCGGCACTTCTCGCAACGATAGATCTCGGCGTTTTCCCCAAACTCCGCCCGCACTTCCGGCCCATAGAGATACCACCGCTTCAAGTGCCCCGCGCAGATCTTACCCTTATCGTTCTTCTCGTTGCAGGCGCGCTGCCGCGACACCCGCACCTTCACCGGAACTCCGCCCAACATGCGGCGGGTGGGCGCGTCGTCGAAGATCTCTTGTGGTTCTTCCAAACCGAATTGTAACAGTGGCGCTAAGCCCGGCTAACTGAGTCCATCGGACACACCCTTCGCCCAACCCGACTCAGAACCCTCAATCAGGCCGCCGCCCGCCCCATCCCTTGCCCCGGCAAATTCGATTCTAGAATCCAATCGATCTGCTCCCTCTCAATCGGCGCCGAACAATAATCCGCCGCCCCAGCCTCGATCGCGTCCAGCCAATCGTTTACTTCCGGCAGTCGGCTCACCACCACCACCGGCATCTTCACGGCCTTCAACATGGCCATCAAGTCGCTCTGGCCGATGTCACAAAAAGCGAGCGCGCAGTTGTCACTTTGGTCCGCGTCCAAACTGTCCAGCTTTTCGCAGGACTTGACGCTCAACCCGCGCGTGCGCAGATAGCTCCCTAGTTCATCGGCTACTTTTTGTTCGAGCCCCGCCAGGACGATCTCACGGCGGGAAGTACTTGCGGGGAATTTAACAGGATCCAGATGAAGTTTTTTCACGGGATCACGCTCCTTAATCCAGCGCTACGGTAGTTGGAGCCTCGCCATCGGGCGAAAGTTTCAATACTGCTTACGGTAAGTTTGCTGGTCTAGTGCTATCGGATTTCAGAAACTCTCCAAATTTCTGAATGAAGCTCACACAAGGAGAGAACCGGGGGAGGTTCATGCGTACGGGCCAGCGTGGCCGAGTGCGCGAAACGTTCTTCTCCAGTATATCGGCTTTCCTTTCCAGCGTTGCTAAAATTATGAGCGAGGAGCTTTCTTTTTCCCAGCATGCCTATCCAGCGCCGTAAGACCGTCACCGTCGATATCGGAGGAGTGAAGGTCGGCAGCGACCATCCCGTCATGGTTCAATCCATGACCAATACCGACACCGCCGACGTCAGCTCCACCGCCAAGCAAGTCATGGAGCTCGCCAAGGCCGGCTCGGAAGTGGTGCGCATCACGGTCAATACGGATGAAGCGGCCGCCGCCGTTCCGAAGATCGCCGACACGCTCATGCTGCACGGCGTCAACGTTCCCCTGGTCGGCGACTTCCATTACAACGGCCACCTCCTGCTCAAGAAATACCCGGACTGCGCCCGCGCCCTCGCCAAATACCGCATCAATCCCGGCAACGTGAACATCGGCCGGAAGACCGACGACAACTTCCGCACCATGATCGAGCGCGCCATTGAATACGACAAGCCGGTGCGCATCGGCGTCAATTGGGGCTCGCTCGACGGCGCCTTGCTTACGCAAATGATGGACGAAAACGCCCGCCTCCCCGAGCCGCTCGACGCCCGCGAAGTCACCATGAACGCTATCGTCGAAAGTTGTCTCCGCTCCGCCGAAGCCGCCGAGAAATACGGCCTCGCGCATAACAAGATTCTGCTTTCGGCCAAGGTGAGCGGCGTGCAAGACCTCATCATCGTTTACCGTAAGCTCGCGCCGCGTTGCGACTATCCGCTGCATCTAGGCCTCACGGAAGCCGGCCTCGGCTCCAAGGGCATCGCCTACACCACGGCCGCGCTTAGCGTGCTGCTGCAAGAAGGCATCGGCGACACCATCCGCGCCTCGCTCACGCCTCTGCCCAATGGCGACCGCACCGAAGAGGTCCTAGTCTGCCAGCAGATCTTGCAAGCGCTTGAGATCCGCACCTTCACGCCGCAAGTCACGGCTTGCCCCGGCTGCGGCCGCACCACCAGCACCTTCTTCCAGGACATGGCGGACCAGATCCAGACGTATCTGCGCAATCAGATGCCCGTCTGGAAGTCGCAATACCCCGGCGTCGAGACGATGAAGGTAGCCGTGATGGGCTGCATCGTCAACGGCCCCGGCGAATCGAAGCATGCCAACATCGGCATCTCGCTCCCCGGCACCTTCGAGGAACCCGTCGCTCCCGTCTACGTCGATTCCAAGCTCTTCAAGACTCTGCGCGGCGACCACATCGTCGCCGAGTTCACCGGCTTGCTAAACGACTACGTCGCTCGTACCTATAAGGCCGAAGAACGAGAAGCCGTAAGCGTCTAGGCCCGCGACTCCAGCCACTCCAAAACGTCGCGGATCACCTCATCGGCGTTCGTCTCGATCAGCAGATTGTGCCGCGCGCCGTCATACACGATGCACTTTTTGCCGGCCGCGTCCGCATAGGCGAAGAATCGCGCCGAGCCGCGCGCGGGCGCGATCTGGTCCGCGCCGCCGTGCAAGAGCAACATCGGCGCGCTCGCCTTCCCCGCCCCGGCCTGCACCTCCGCGATGCCCTCCATCACCGCGAGCGCCAATCCCGGTGAGCACTTACGTTGAAAGAGAGCGTCGCTAAAGTATTGCCGCACCGCGCTCGCGTCCCGCGAAACACGCGAAGCCCGCAAGCCCATACTGAACGGTGTCGTATGCGTGAAGCGCCCCACCAAAGGCATTAGCTTCCTCACGATCCACGGCGTGCCATCTTCGCTCAAAGCCGGCGCGATCGCCACCACACCCGCGATGTGCCGCGACCCACGCACCGCCGAATTCAACGCCAACAGCCCCCCTAAGCTCAAACCCACCACGAAGACGCGTGCGCAGCCGTGTTCCGCCGCCGCCTCGATCACGTCGTCCACGTCGTCGCCCAAGCACCGCCAGGCCGGCGTATACACGCGTTCCCCCTCGCTCATGCCGTGCCCGGGCAGATCAAAGGAATAAACGCGCCACCCCGCGCCCACCAACGCCGCGCGCAGCTTCAAGTACGGCAGCGCCCGCGCGTGATCGCCCATGCCATGCACCAGCAACACCGCGCCTTTAGCGTCGGGGCGTCCTTCCACATGCCCGCGCAAGCGATGCCCATTGCGCGTTAGAAAGTTTTCAAGAAAGTTCACTCCAACGTTACGAGCGCAACGCGGCGTTTAGTTTTTCCATCAGCGCCGCCAATCGCTGCGGGTTCTTCAGCGTCTGCCGCACACTCTCCATCCCTTCGAGCGCGATCCAATCCTCCACCGCCATCAGCCCATACGCATAGGCCGTCGCCGCCTGCGCCGCGTTCATCCCACCCCACGGACCGGACATGCGCTCCAGCCCCGGCAACTTCCCCGCGCCCAGCGCCTGCTTCAAGGCCCGCCGGTAATCCTGGCTGAGCTTCACGCCACTCAGATGTTGCGCCAAGCCCTCATGCAGCCAGGTTGGATGACTCCCAAAACGCGCAATGCAAGCATGTACGATTTCATGCGCGAAGACCTCCCGCATTTTCGGTCCCACGCGCGAGCGCTCGTAAACCAGCGGCACCTGAATCCGGCCATCGAAGAGCCCGCCGGCCCAAGGCGAATGTCCCATCTGCTCCCAAGTCTCGAGCGGAATCACCAGAGTGTCGATCTTGCGCCCCATCACGCAACCCAACTCATGCCGCACGCGTGCGTATTCTTCGTCAAGGGCGTCCAGCATCTCCCGCGCCACCGTTGAACTCACCTGCCCGCCGGGATAGTGCAGCGTCAAGTCCACCGACGACGTCGATGAGTCCTGTGCCAGCAGGACCGCAAGCGCAAGCCACTTCATGCTCGGTCTATCGGCGGATCAGAAGGACAGCTTCAACCCCAATTGATTCGTCCGCGCCGATTTCGCCGCGCTAATCACGCCGAAATTCGGCGACCCCAACGAACTCCCCGGCTCCTCGAAATTCGCGCGGTTGGCGACGTTAAACGATTCCAAGCGCAATTGCAGATTCCAGCGTTCGGCGAAGGCGAAGTTCTTGATCAGCGACATGTCGCAGTTGATCAGTCCCGGCCCCGTCGTCACCGCGCGGCCGGCGTTGCCAAACGTAAATGGCGCGGGCAACGCGAAGGCGCTCGTGTCGAACCAACGCTCGACGCGGCGCTCGGAAGCCGGCAGATCCGCCGGCCGTAACACGTTGGCGCGTTGCGCACCAGGATTGAACGCGTTCAAGGTATTCGTTTGCGTGATCGCCCCCACGGGCGAACCCGCCTGCAAGGTCAAGATACCGCCCAAATTCCAGCCGCCGATCAAGGTCGAGGCCACGCCGCGATTCATCCAGCGGCGTCCACGTCCCCAAGGCAGCTCGTACACCGAGCTCGCCACGAAGCGATGCCGCACGTCGTTACCGGAGAGCGCTTTCTCGAGCGAGCGGTCGTAGAAATTCTGAATGCCGCCGGGAATCGCGCCGTTCTCAAACCCGTTCGCGACATCGTCGATGAACTTCGACCACGTGTAGTTCCCCAGCAAATTCAAGCCGCTCGAAAAGCGCTTTTCGAGTTTGGCGTTAAAGGAGTGATAGCTGGAATTGCCCCACATCGGCGCGATCGTCGTGACGTTGCCAAACTGCGGATAGGGCCGCCGGGTCTGCGCGTTCCCCGCCCCGATCAAGGCCGGCGGCACCTGATTGATGTTCGTATTCGGCCCGTTCAGCTTATGCCCCACCGTGCCCGTGTAGCTCGTCTCCAGCACCGAGTTCCAGCCCAGTTCGCGCTGAATGTTAAACGTCCACTGCTGCGTGTAGCCCAAGCGCCGGTCTTGTTCGATGAAGGCCGGCGAGAACGCCACCGCGCTCCCCACCCGCACCGCGCCGAAGCCCGGCCCCAGGTTCGCGGTGCCCTGTAAAGGCGGCACCCCATTACGCAGCAAGAACGGCGCGGTGATCCCGTTGTCCGGCGTCTGGAAGCTGCCGCTCACCTCAAAGCCCGCGCTCGTGTTGTTCGAACCGGGCAGCGGCGGCCCGAAGAAGATTCCATAAGAAGAGCGCACCACGGTCTTTGCCCCCGCCGGCTTCCACGCGAAGCCCAAGCGCGGCGCGAAGTTGTTGTAATCTCCGCGATACACGTTACGTGGCGCTCCGTTTAAGCCCGCGAAGGTCACCACGCCGGGCGTACCGGAGACGGGATTCGTCGCGTCGTAGTCCCAGCCGTTCTGGCGGTCATTGACGTCGATGCGCGGCGTGTGCGCTTCCCAACGCAATCCCACGTTCAGCGTGAAGTTCGAAGTGATCTTCCAATCGTCTTGGAAGTAGAGCGCGTAGTAGCCTTGGCGCCGGTCCAGAGGCTGCGTCGATAAGACGCTCGCCGAGTTCGGAAAACCCACGAGCATGCTCGCCAGCGAATTTCCGGAATTGGCGGTCCCCGTCAGGGCCGTCGGTTGTGGCGCGAAGTTGAACGCGCCGCTGATCTGTTGGTTGAAGACGTCCACGTTCCGTCCCCAGCGGTACTCGCCGCCGAATTTGTAGGAATGCTTGCCGCGGAAGTAGCTGATGCCGTCCACGATGTGCATATCCCAAATTGGACGCTGCACCCGCTCATGCGTCGCCGCTCCCATTGCCGCGAAACCGTTTACGTTCACGCGCGGGAAGGCCCGGTCCGATACGCCTTTCAAGCCGATCTTCGTCGGCCATCCTTCATCGAGGCCGAGGCCGGAGGTGACGAAGAAGCGCGGCTGCCAGTTGAAGCGCAGATCATTTACCATCGTCGGCTTCAAATTGCGGATGTAGTTCACCATCGTCGAATAGGCGCGGCGGGCGTTGGTGACGGCCGCCGGGTCCGCGGCCGGAGTCGCATAGAGCGCCAAGGTCTCCGTCGGAAAGTCGTGCAACAGGTAGCGCACGTTGATGCGATTGTTGTCGTTGAAGATGTGATCGAACTTCGACGTCGAGGTCGTGATGTTAAGCGCGTTGCCGCCGTTACCCACGAAGTTGTTCGCACCCGCCAAGTTCGTCGGCGCGCGATTCGGCTCGGGATAGAACGCCGCCAGCGCTTTGCCCACCGGATCGATGCGGTTCGCCGGAATCACGTTGCCCGGGAACTGCGTGCGCGGCGAAGTCAAGTGATCGAAGACCGGCGTAACGGCCCCGGCCGCGTTGCGGGTGTTCGAGAAATCGCCGTTTCGCTCGGCCACCGTCGGCACTGTAAGCAAACGCACATTCCCGATGCGCTGCCGCTGCCATTCCAGCGAGGAGAAGAAGAAGCTCCGGTTGCGTCCGTTGTAAACCTTGGGGATGACGATCGGCCCGCCGACGGTGAAGCCGAAGGTATTCCAGCGGAGCGGCGGGCGGCTTGCCGCGAAGAAGTCGCGCGCGTCGAAGAAATCATTTCGCACGTATTCGTAGGCGGTCATGCGCCATTTGTTGTCGCCGGATTTCGTCGTCGTCAGAATCACCCCGCTCGAGGAGTTTCCGTATTCCGCGGAGTAGCCGCTCTGCTGAATGCGAATCTCCTGCACGGATTCGACGGGCGGATTGAACAGCGCCTGCGGCGCTTCCATCGCGATGTTCGAAGCGTTCACGCCGTCAAGCATCCACTGCTGCTGATCGGCGCGGCCCCCGGCGATCGCGACGCGCGGCCGGATCACGTCGCCTTGAATGTAAATCGCGTTCCCGGCCAGCCCCATCAAATCGCCCACGCGCCGGCCGTTGAGCGGCATGTCGGCGATCGTCTTGTTTTCGATGAATTGCCCCGTCGTGGAATTCTCGCTATCGAGCAACGGCGCCGCCGAGGTAACCGTGACGCTTTCCGTCGTCTGCCCCAACTGCAGACTGAAATCCAAGCGAATCGTCCGGCCGAGTTCGATCACAATATCCTTCGCCGTCGCCGATTGAAACCCCGGGTGTTCCACCGACAATGTGTACTGCCCCGACGGCAAGAGTGGAAAGGTGTACTCGCCCAATTCGTTCGTCTCGCCGGACGTCGTGATGTTCGTCCCCAAACTCAACAAACGCAACTTCGCTTTCGCGACGCGCGCCCCGGCGTTGTCGCTCACGGTCCCGGTCAGCGTGCCGCTAGAGACCTGAAATCCAAATGCCAGGCTGGCCGCAATCAGCAATCCCAAAATACGTAGCTGCAACATAATGGACCGAATCTATCACGGGCACGCAAGCAAGCACCAGCCTCCCGGGCGCCCAACCGTCGATATGTATGTATACTAGGCGCATGCCACGCATGCAGGTCTACTTGCCCGCGGATCTCTACGCGCTATTGAAGGAAAGCCGGCTCCCCGCCTCCGAGTTACTGCAAGAGGCGGTACGCTCCGAAGTGCGCCGCCGCAAGCTCCAGTCGGCTAGCCGGCGCTACACCGCCGAACTTGAGGCGCAAGTCGGCCCGCCTTCAGCCAAGGAAAGCGCCCGCGCATCTTCCCTGGCCCAACGAATCGCCAGCCGGGCCAAGCGGAAGGCTAGCTAGCGCTAGTGTTGGTACTGGATTCGGGGGCCGTGAGCCATCTGGCGGAGCGCTCGCGCCGCGCGCTGTCGCTTATCGTTGCTCTGCGCGACGAGGGACTGTGGCCGCCCGCGGTACCGGCGGTGGTTCTCGTCGAGTGCCTGCAAGGCCACGGCACGCGCGACGCCAATGAGAATCGCTTTCTCAAAACCTGTGAGATCGCCGACTTGCTTCCCGAATCGCTGGCCCGGCGGGCGGCTCAGCTACGACGCCTCGCGCGCCGCGGATCGGCCGTCGATGCTCTTGTGGTGGCATTCGCGGAGCCCGGAGGGACGGTGCTCAGCTCCGATCCAGACGACCTTGAAGCGCTGGCCGCCTATGCCGACGACGTCTCAATCGAACGGGTCTAGCCACGAGGATCTTCCGCATTTTGGAACTTGCACTTTTTCGTCCGCGTCTTATAATTGCAGAAACATATCGAAACTGACGATATGCCCCGTAGAAGTTGTTGAGTAGTAGTAGCGAGGTAACTATGGACATTCTTGGCGAACGCAAATTCGTTGATATTCCAGGAGACCGCACGCACGAACTGCCCCCGTTGCTGGTCCGTTCCACGCCGGTCAGACGCCTGGAGAAGATGATGTCGATGGCGAACGATGTAATCGAAGCCGGAGACGTAATTCATCAGCCGCCGATCCCCGACCCGACGCTCGAACTCGATTTTGAGCGCCGCCGCATGGATCTCGCGCTGAATCTGGTGGACCAGTACATCACCTTCCAAACCCAATGGGCCTGGGGCGATTCGATCCTGGAATGGATCCGCCAATGCGAGATGACCTTCGAATCCCGCACGGACCTGCGCCCCTTGCTGAAGGCCGACATCTGGCCCCACGCCGGCCGCAAGAGCTTCGTCACCCTCTTGGAGGATAAAGCGAAGAACATCCGCAGTACGGACGGCATCCCGCTCGAAGGCGCGGTCGGATTGCGGCTCACTTTCCGCCAGCCGCCGCCGCTCGGCTGCTTTAGCGACCAGTTCCTCTTCTATTTGAACGGCTCCCTCGCCAAGTCCGCCTTCGAAACCTGGGCGCACATGAGCACCGGCCCGGCGTCTGACCTGCCGCCCGAGCGATTTAAGTTCGACGTCGTGACGATGTAAGGGCACGATGTAGGCCGCGCCAACAAGGCACTCTGTTAACCTCGTAGGTTCGTATGAACCTAGCCATCGTAGGCCTCGGCTTCATGGGCGCCACGCACCTGAAGGCCGCTCGCGCCATCTCCGGCCTCAACTTGGCCGTCGTCTCCCGCAATCCCAAAAAACTCGCCGGCGATCTCTCGGAGGTCGCCGGCAACATGTCCGGTTTCGAGACCCAGGTCGATTTTTCCTCGATCAGGACCTTCCACAGCTTCAAGGAAGTTCTCGCCGACCCCAGTATCGACGCCGTCGATCTCTGCCTGCCCACCGCGCTTCACGAACCCTACACCATCGAAGCTTTGAAGGCGGGCAAACACGTCCTGGTCGAAAAGCCCATGGCCATCGAAGAAGCCGCCTGCGCCCGCATGATCGCCGCCGCGAAGCACGCGGGCAAGACGCTGATGGTAGCCCAAGTCCTCCGCTTCTTTCCGGCCTACGACGGCTTGAAGCAATGGGTCGCCAGCAATAAAAGCGGCGCTATTCGTTCCGGCTTTTTCCGACGCCGCACTGCCGCGCCGGGCTGGGGACCATGGCTCAAGGACAAAGGCCAATCCGGTGGCGGCGTCTTCGATCTCTTGATTCACGACATCGACATGGCCCTCTACTTATTCGGAACGCCCCACAGCGTTTCCGCGACGGGCTTCGAGGCGCTCGAACGCCAAGTCGACGTCATCGCCGCCGAACTCTTCTACCCCAGCCACACTGTCACGATCACCGGCGGCTGGTATCACGAAGGCTATCCCTTTTCCATGGAATTCACCGTGACGGGCGAGGCGGGCACGATGGAATATCATCTGCGAGACCCGAAGCCCACTCTCTACCAGCCCGGCCAGCCGCCCGCGGAAACTTCTGGCCCGGGGGACGCCGACGGCTACAAGGCCGAATTGGAGTATTTCGTCGAATGCGCCAGAACCGGCGCCTACCCCGCGAAGTGCTCCCCCGAAGATTCCCAACGCGCCGTGGCGCTCGCCAACTTGATGCTCGCCTCGCGCTCCCAACAAGGAAAGGTACTCCCATGTCAAATCTAAAGCCGCTAGAAGCCGGCGTCATCTTCTGGGCCACCAACGACAAGCCCGCCGCCGAACAACTGCAAGCCATTAAGGCCCTCGGCGTACGCTGCGCCCAACTCGGCCTCAGCGGCGAATTCATCGCCGCAGGCAAAGCGGAAGAATGGAAAGCCGCCTGCGCCAGCGAAGGCTTCACGTTGTTAACGGTGACCGCCGCCTACAGTGGCGAAGACTACGCCGACATTCCCACCGTTGAGCGCACCGTTGGCTTCATCCCCCCCGCGACACGCGCCGAACGCGAAGCGCGAACCATCGAACTGTGCGACTTCGCCGCCGCCGTAGGCATTCCCGTCTTCGCTTGCCACATCGGCTTCGTGCCCCATGACAAGACGAACGAAAACTACATCGCCGTCCAAGCCATGGTCCGCCGCATCTGCGATCACTGCGCGAAACTCGGCATGAGCTTCCACCTCGAAACCGGCCAGGAACCCGCGGACGTGCTCCTCGATTTCCTCAAGGACACCAACAGCCCGAACCTGGCCATCAACTTCGACCCCGCCAACATGATCCTCTACGGCACCAGCGACCCAATCGAGGCGATGGAGATCCTGAAGGGCCACATCAAGAGCGTCCACGTGAAGGACGGCGACTGGCCCGACAAGGCGAAGCCCGGCAGTCTAGGCACGGAGAAGCCGCTAGGCCAAGGTTCCGTAGGAATGGACCGCTACATCGCGAAGCTAAAAGAAATCGGTTACACCGGCCCACTGGTAATCGAAAGAGAAGGCACCGACCCCGACCGCTGGAAGCAAGACGTCGCCATGGCGATCGGCGTCATGGAGCGGTTGGCCGCGGAATAACGTCCCGCCATATGCAAGCGAGGCGCTAACGTCCGGCGTTCTAGAATGGACGGCCACCAAACGGCGGAGTACGCGATAAGGTATCTAGTCATTTCACCGGCACGACGAACGCTAAGGCCCTGGAGAAAATGGACCCTCGCCGCGACGTGCCAGTGACTGTCGCTATTTCCTATTCGTTCTCTGGAGAGTTGGAGCGGCGATTGATTCGCGTCGATCGCCGAATCGCCGTTTGTATATCTAGCAGCGTTGAATACGGCGGATGAAAAGCAGCGCCTGGAGGAAGATGCGGGAAAATGGCTTCGTTGAGGCAACGGAGTTCGCTCGCGACAAATTAGAATGAGGCGAAGTTTCGAGTGGCGTTGACCGCATCGATAGCGTAGACCACGTGGTGACGATCCAATTCGCCTTCACGCGCGGAACGCCCGGGAAAGCTTCGTAATAGGCCGCCGCCTATGCCTTTCGGCGAGTCGATCCGGTCCTTTGTCCCACCGGCGGCAATTCCCGCGAAGCCGTCGCGTAATTATCGTGGCCGGGACAACTGGGCGCGGCCCAGCCGTGCGGCGCATCGCGAATCATTCCTTCGGCAGTCTCAGCCGGCCGCGTCTCAGAAGGGCGAATGCCTTGCCGCTTTGGCGCGGGCGCGATCCCGGAGGAGAGCTCAGTTTCCGAAATGCAGCAGGGTGCCTGGCCACTCCGCCGCCACGCGAGCGAATGGCAAAACCTCCTCCGCCACACCATCCTCGCCTGTCAGGAGATTCCGGTACGGCCGCCCTCGCAACAACGCGGGCAAGGCCACTCCACTGTCTTCCCAATCCCGGGCCGACTCCTTGTAGCTTTCGCCTTCGGGAACGAGTTGTGACAACCAGCGTAATCCCAGCGCCACCAAGGCTCGCGGGCCGTGCACTCGGGCGTAGGCCACGCCATGCTCCGCCAGCGGACCCACGCATTCCAACGGCAGGTACTCTCCCTCCAGCAGCAGTTCCGGATTCGCCCGCCGGAATCTCAGTCCGATGACGGTCAATGCCGCTTTGGCGAGTTCCGGGTCTTGCACAGATACAAGGCCATCCCAGGCCTCCAGCCAACGCCGCCGCTCTTCAAAGTCGACGGGCCTGCGATTGTCGGGGTCCACCAAGCTGAAGTCCCAACGTTCGCAGCCTTGATAGAAGTCCGTTACGCCCGGAGCGGCCAACTTCAGCGTCAACTGCGAAAACGAGTTCCAAGCGCCTAGCCTTGCCACTTTCGCCGCGAAGGGCGCGAATAGCTTGAGGAACCCGGCCGAGGCTTTCCCTACCAGACTCGCCTCGACAAAGCGGTCCACCGCCGCGTCATAGGCGTTCGAAGGGTTCACCCAACTAGAATGTACTTTCGCCTCCTTGACCGCCTTGCTCATGTACTGCCGCATGCGCTGCACCAATTCTGCGCCGGCGCTAGGCGCTCCGGCCGGCCAGATCGCCAGCAGACTCTGGTAGAAAAGATATTCGTCGTTCCGGTCCGGCGCCAGCGCCGAACCGACTCGGGTCTTGGCTAGGCTAAGCGCGCGCGACCATTTCGGCAGCGCCCGCGCCCATTCCCCGCTCAGCTCCGAAATGGCGTTGATTCGCGCCCGGGCATCCTCACCGCGTTTGGTATCGTGCGTCGCGGTGGTCACCATGCTTCGGGGATGAGTCGCGCGCCGCCGGGCGTTATCCCGGTGAAACTCTTGTAACGGCGCGTCCAAACGGGAAGGCTCGCCTCCGACCTCATTCAAGGAAAGCAAGGGGCAGTAGCGGTAGAACGCGGTGTCCTCGATGCCCTTGGCCTGCACCGGCCCGGAGTACTGTTGAAACTTCATCGCGAAGCGCAATCGCCGCGCGAAGGAGTCTTCGTCGCCGCCGACATCCTCCAGCCGCGGGCACAAGCACTCGCCGATGAAGTGAAATATCGACGACTCCATCGCCGGGTTCCTCGCAATGGCCGCCGCGATCGCCGTTTGCACGGCCGCGCGGTCCGCCTCCGATGCCGCACCTTCGGAGAAGTAAGTGCGGTAGACGCCAAAACAAGCGGCTACTTCCCGGAGCGCCTCCTGCAAGCTATCGAGCGTGAAGTCCCGCCGCCGGCGCTCCCGTTCGGAGATGCGGTTGAGCGCGTGCGCCAATACGTTTAACTCGCTCGCCATGGAGGTCGCGATAATCTGCCGCTTGCTCGCGTTCACGACTTCGGAAAAAGCCGCGTGCCGCCGCGCGAAACGCGCGTAAGTCCGCCGGATCTCGCTCATCCCAGCCGGCCGCACGTAGAGACGATTCAGATGATTTAGAAACTCGTAACCCGTCGTGCCATCCACCGGCCAGCCGGGATTCATCGGTTCGGCTTCCGATAAGATCTTCTCCACGACGATGTACGCCTCGCCGGGCCCGCCGGCCAACTCCCGGCGCATCTTTTGCAGATAAGCGGCCGGATCGTGGAGGCCGTCGATATGATCGAGCCGCAGGCCGTCGGCCTGTCCTCCGCGCAAGATATGGAAGACCTTCCGGTGCGTCGCCTCGAAGACTACTTCGTCTTCCACGCGCAAGCCCGCCAGTTCGTTGATATCGAAGAAGCGCCGGTAGTTGATCTCGTGCATCGCCGTCCGCCAGTAACTCAAGCGGTACGCTTGCAATTCGAGCAGTTCGTGGAGCAAGTCGAAACTCTCCGGCCTGCCCACCTCTCCGTTAAAGTCGCGCATGGCCCGCTGGAGATGCGCGCCGGTCGCGGGCGACTGCTCCATAAGCCGCTGCAATCGTTGGAAGGCGATCGCGATCTCCCGTTGCCGCTCCGCCCGCGCCGCGTCGTCGATCTCCGTGTAAGCGGGCAAATGGTCGAGTTGAAAAAGAATGCTCTCGAACTCCAGCAGCGCGCCGCCATCGTCCTGCAATTCGCGCCGCAATTCTTCCAAGCGATGCCGCAGCAAGAGACGGCATTGCCTCGGGTTCAACGGCAAGTTGTGTTCCCAATAGCGCAAGGCGAATTCTCCCCCGGAAAATTCGATCCGCAACTCACCCGCTTCCAGCGCCTCGCCGTACTGTTTGCCCAGGATGGGCAACAAGACCTTGTTGCGCAGTTCGTCCTTCACCGGCTCCCAATCGATATCGAAATACCTGGCGTACGGCGAAGACGGCCCGTTGGCCAGCGTATCCCGCCAAGCCTGGTTGTAGAGCGCCTCGGCGCACATGTGGTTCGAAACGAAATCCAGAATCAGTCCGAGCCCTTGGCGCCGGGCTTCCTCGCTCAAGCGCGCGAAACCTTCCTCGCCTCCCAATTCCGGATTGATCGTCTCGGCGTCGCAGATATCGTAGCCGTGCGCGCTACCCGGACGCGCCCTCCAGATTGGCGAGAGGTAGAGGTGAGTAACGCCCAACGATGCGAAGTAAGGCAGAAGCTCCACGACGCGGGCAAAAGGAAAACCCGCGTGTAGTTGCAGGCGGTACGTACTGGCGATCGAAGGCATTGTTCATTCCCCTTTCACGCGCAAGATTACAAAGCCAGGTCCTGGCAGGGTGCAGCGGCCGCCGTTGATCGTGACGCCCTCGCTTGTGAGAAGCTGGACCACCTCCAGACGATCGCCGCTCCCGGGCACGCCGTTCCACACAGCCCCGCCCAGCCAAGCCACGAACGCGAAATGGCGCAGCGCCTCATCCCGCCAGCACAGTAAAATCCCGCCTCCCTCCGCGCGGACTTCGCAGCGTCCCCGGCGCAGTTCCCGGCGCATGGCCAGGAGCTTCCGGTACGCGTCGAGGACCGGCGCCCGCGCGGCTTCTTCCCGTTCTTCCCACCGTAGCTTAGACGCGGTGAAAGTCGCTTCATCCTGAGGGTCCGGAATCCGGCTTTGCCCTTCTTCGCTCGCATACTCGGCGAAACGGGCGAACTCCCGGCGCCGCCCTTGCCGCACCAAGCGCCCGAGCTCTTCGTGATGGTCGGTGAAATACAAAAATGGCGTCGAGGCGGCCCATTCCTGCCCCATGAACAACAACGGCGTCTCTGGAGCGAGAAGCAGCAGCGTGCTGGCCGCCAGATACGCGGAGCGATCGATCTGATGATGTAGCCGTTCTCCTTGCGCCCGGTTGCCGGTTTGGTCGTGGTTCTGTAAGCAAACGACGAAGCGGTCCAGAGCGATCCCCGTGGTCTCGCTGCCGCGTACACGCCCGTGAAACTCCGAATGCTGCCCGTGATAAAACCAACCTTCTCGCAAAGTCGTCGTGACGTCTTCCACGCTGCCGCTGTAGTCCGCGTAATACCCGTCGCGGTCTCCGGCCAATCCCCGGCGCATTTGATGGTGGAAATCGTCGGCCCAGAGCGCGTCCAAGCCCCAACCTCCGCCGGGTTCCGGGCCTAGAAGCGCGCTTTGATTCCGGTCGTCCTCGGCGATCACGCGGCACTCGCGCCCGATTTCTTGGGCGGCCGCGCGAACCCGCGCGGTCAATTCGGCGACAAAGTGACGCTCGCTTTCGTCGCCAATCGCATGAGTTGCGTCCAGACGAAAACCGTCCACGTGATACTCGCGCACCCAATGCAACGCGCTCTCGATAAAGAACTCGCGGGCCACCCCGCCGAAGCACAACGCTTCGCCCCAGGGAGTATGCGTTCCCTCCCGGTAAAATCCGGGATGAAAAAGCCGGTGATAGGCCCCATCGGGACCGAGGTGGTTGAACACCACGTCGAGATAAACCGCTAGCCCATGGGCATGAGCGCGGTCCACGAACGCGCGGAATTCCTCGGGCCTTCCGTAATTAGCGCTTGGCGCGTAGAGAGAGACGCCATCGTAGCCCCAATTTCGCTTGCCGGGAAAACTCGCCACCGGCATCACTTCGACCGCGTTAACGCCGAGCTCCTTCAGATAGGCCAGTTTCTCCGCCGCGCCCCGCCACGTTCCTTCGGCGCTAAAGGCGCCGCAGTGCATCTCGTAGAATACGGTGTCCCGCCAGTCTGGCAAGCGAAAGCCGGCGTCCGTCCAACGAAACGCCGGATCCACGACTTCGGATAGTCCATGCACGCCCTCGGGTTGGAAGCGCGAAGCTAGATCGGGGAACGGCCCTTGGCCGTCGACCTCGTAGCCATAGCGCGTGCCTGCGCCGATGCCCTCCACAAAGACTTCCCGCACGCCATTCGCGTCGGTCTTCCACGGCGTTACGATTCGTTTCCCACCGGCCCACAAGCGAATGTTTGGCTGCGCCGTCCAAACGCGGAATCGGATCCCGGCCTCTTCCACCGTCGCGCCCAGGCGGACCTCTGTTTTCAAGGCCGCTCCTCGTCCAAGCGGCTATTCAAGTGCAAAGCCGCGCTCACCAAGCCCAAGTGGGTAAATGCCTGCGGAAAATTTCCCAACGCCATACCCGTTGGACTAATCTCCTCGGAGTACAAGCCAAGATGATTGCAGTAGGTCAACATCTTTTCGAAGATCACTCTCGATTCGTCCACCCGCCCCGCGCGCGCCAGAGCTTCCACCAGCCAGAAGGTACACATGCTAAAGGTTCCTTCCTGGCCATCTAGCCCGTCGCTGGCCGCCGCCTCGCCGTGCAAATGATAGCGGTACACCAAACTGTCGGACACTAACTCCTCCATCGTGCGGTCGAGCGTCGCCAGCATTCGGGAGTCCTTGGGCGAGATAAAGTAGACCATCGGCATCAGCAGATTCGCCGCGTCGAGAGTCTTGGAACCGGCCGCTTGCACGAAGCTCTTCAGTTCCGCGTCCCAACCCTCGCGCATGATCCACTCGAAGATCCGGTCGCGTTGCTCTTCCAGCTTCACCCGGTCGAGCGGCAAACTCCGCCGCGCCGCCAAGCGTAAGCCGCGATCGAGCGCCACCCAGCACTGGAGCTTGGAATAGACGAAGTGACGCCGTTCGCTGCGCACCTCCCACATCCCTTCGTCCGGCTGATTCCAGTTATCGGCGACCCATTCCAGCATCGTCCTTACCCGCTTCCACAGGCTGTAGGAGATCGGCGTTACGTGTTTGTCGTGGAGATAAATCGAGTCGATCAACTCGCCGTAAATATCCAATTGCAGTTGGCTATAGGCTCCGTTGCCGATCCGCACGGGGCTCGATCTCCGGTATCCCTCTAAGTGATCCAGCCGGGATTCCGTTAGGTCGTGCCGCCCGTCGATGGCGTACATAACGTTCAGCGGCCCATTCACGCGCTCCAACTCGTGTGCGCGCTGCTCCAGCCAGCCCATGAACGCCGTGGCCTCTTCCTGAAAACCCAGCCGCAGGAACGAATACACCGTGAACGCCGCGTCCCGGATCCACGTGTAGCGGTAATCCCAGTTGCGCACGCCGCCAATCTCTTCGGGCAGGCTGCAAGTAGCCGCCGCCACGATGGCCCCGGTGGGCTGGTAGGTTAGCAACTTCAGAGCCAGCGCGGAACGGAGAATGCGCTCGCGCCAGCGCCCGGTGTAGGTGCAGCGGTTCACCCACTTCCGCCAGTAACGTACCTCGCAGTCCATCAGCGCCGGACCATCGGCGGCCTCCGGCGCCCGTCCATCCCAGCGTTCGTGGAATCGAAGCGCGAAGGTGAGTGCGTCTTTCGCCGCCACGGCGAATCGCGCCATCACGTGGCCGTTTTCCACGGTCAACGCGACGGGGCTTCGCAACGTGAGGCATCCCGCGTCGCTGAGAATCGCCGCGCCCCATTCGTGAATCTCCACCGAATGCGGCGCGCGGGCGTAGTCGAATGCCGGAAAGCAATCCAGACGCATATGAATGTTGCCGCGCACGCCTCGCACGACGCGGTAGATTTCGGCAGGCCCCAATTGGCCGGGAGGCGGCGCTTCCTTGCAAACCGGCATGAAGTCCACCACTTCACAGACGCCTTCCTCGCGTGGAAAGCGCGTCATCAATACGTTCGTCTCCGGGAGATACATCTGCCGGTTGTTGCCCGGAACCAGCGGCGCGATCTCAAAACTCCCGCCCTTCTTCGCGTCGAGAATCGCGCCGAACACACTCGGGGAATCGAAGCTGGGCAGGCAGCACCAGTCGATGACGCCATCCATGGAGACCAACGCGGCGCTCTGCAAATTGCCGATGATCCCGCAGGAATCGATAGGACGATACGAATCTCGCCGCCCGCTTGCTAAATCCATGTCTGCCTCTTTATATCTGGCATACTCGCAATTTCAAAGGTTAACAAGAGTTCATGTTGCTAGCCTGAAATACGGAGGGTCGTCGGAGACAAATGGCGGGCGGCAAATTTTCCCTGGGCGAGTCGCGGCTGGCAAACTCTATTGACGCTAGTCTCGATTCGCACGAGAACAAGCTGATGCTGGCCTGGACCTTGGTGATGGCGGGAATCATCGGCGCCGTCACTGTGGCCTTCATGCTCGCCTCCGAGAAGCTAGGCCACTACCTTCTGCCCTCAGGGGCCGCTTCTTGGCGCCGCTTCATGATGCCGGTGATGGGCGCCGCGCTAGTTGGATTTCTGCTTCGTCACTTCTTTCCCGGCGCGGCGGGCAGTGGAATCCCGCAGACCAAGGCGGCGCTCATACTGCATGGTGGATTCATTCCCTTCCGCACCGCCATCGGGAAATTCATTTGTTCGACGATTACTCTGGGTAGCGGCATCTCCCTCGGCCGCGAAGGACCTTCGGTGCAAGTCGGCGCGGGCATCGCCTCCGCTCTGGGACGCCGCCTCGGCCTCGACGCGCGCCGCGTGGCCGCGCTGGTTCCCGCCGGCGCCGCGGCGGCGGTCTCCGCGGCGTTCAATACACCCATCGCCGCCGTGCTCTTCACGTTGGAGGAACTGGTCGGCAATCTGCATGCGCCGATGCTTGGCTCCGTGGTGCTGAGCTCGGCGACCTCCTGGCTGGTCATGCGCGCCTTGCTTGGCAACGATCCGCTTTTTCACGTTCCGCCCTATCAGCTTGTGCATCCGGTGGAACTCTTCTTTTACGTGGCGCTGGGCCTCTTCGGCGGCTTGGTGTCGGCGTTCTTCGTTAAGCTTCTTCTCGCGATCCGGGCCTTCTTCGCGCGCTTCCCGCAATCTTCCAAGCAATATCAGCCCATCGCGGGCGGCCTCGCCGTCGGCTTGATCGCCCTCTTTGTGCCCCAAGTCCTGGGGGTAGGTTATGGCCTGGTGGACGAAGCTCTGAACGGCAAAGTCCTACTGTCGTCCATGGTCTTGCTCCTGATGTTGAAGATCTTCGCCACGGCCGCCTGCTACTCGTCCGGGAACGCCGGTGGAATTTTCGGGCCTAGTCTCTTTATCGGCGCGATGGCTGGCGGCATAGCGGGCCACGCCGCGCACGCCGCGCTTCCGGATCTCACGGGCAGCGTCGGCGCCTATGCGCTCGCCGGCATGGGAGCGGCCTTCGCGGGCATCGTTCGCGCGCCCTTAACCTCGGTCATCATGATCTTCGAGATCACCCGGGACTACTCCATCATCGTCCCGCTGATGATTTCAAACCTGATCAGCTATTTCGTTTCGCAACGCCTGCAGGCGGCGCCCGTGTATGAAGCGTTGCTGGAGCAGGACAACATCCACCTGCCGCCGCTTCGGACGGACTTTCGCGTGGCTCTCGTGCGCGACGCCATGCGCCCCTCGGATGGCAGTGCGCAACTCGCCCTGAGAATCCATGAGGACGAGCCGCTGGAGACCGCGTTGCGGCTTCTAGCGGCCCAACCGGAGGGTACGGAAATAGCGGTGATCGCGCGTGGACATGCGGACGGACCGCAAGGACGTCTCGCGCTGCGTGATGTACTCGCTCATTACGCGGAAGAGCCCGTGGAACAAGCTCCGCCGCAACGCGCGGGCAAGCCGCTGCTACTCGCGGTGGCACTTGCGCTAGCGGCGATCCTCACGGGCGCCACCGTTTATAACTACACTTCGCGGCGCCAAAAACTAGCGGCCGCCGAAGCCCGTTATCGCCAAGCCGAGGAGCTTTCCCGCGATGGACGGCATAACGAGGCGATCGAGCTTTACCGCGACAGCCTCGCCGCCCTGCGCGGTGAAGAGCAGCGCCTCGGACTCGCTCGCGCGCTCGTTCAAGCCGGCCGTCTGAACGAGGCTCGCGTTTATCTTGAGGATCTCTTGCGCCGTCATCCGACTTCCGGCCCGGCGAATTTCTGGATGGGCCGCGTCGAAAACGTCCTCAAAGCGTACGAACCCGCGCGCCTCCACTTGAACCGGGCCATCTATGGCGATTGGCCCGCCTTCGCCTCCAAGTCCAAGCGCGACGCCCGCTGGGAACTCGCGGGCTTACTAGCGGCACAAGGCGATTGGGAGGGCGCCGCCGCCCAGTGTGACGAACTCCTTCGCGAACACCCGGCCGACACCGCCTTGGCCATCGAGGCCGGCCGCCGCCTCTTCGCGTGGAATCTCCCCGGCCGCGCCGCGAGCATCTTCGCGAAGCTATACCAAGCCGATAAAGAAAACCCCGCCGTCACCAGCGGCTACGCCCGCTCTCTTTTCGCGACGGGCGACTACGCTAGGGCCGCGCGGCTCCTTCGCATCGCGGCCATCCAGGCACCCGGCCGCGAAGACATCGCTCGCGAACTTCTGCTGTCGCAGGAGATCGTGGAACGCAGTCCGTTCAGCGCTGGACTGCGCGCCGCCCGGCGCCTGGAACGAACCCGGCGCTTGCTGGCGGACCTGCGGGCCGCCTTGGAAACTTGCGGGGCACCGCTACCAAGCGACGCGAAGGCGCCCGCCGCGAGGCTGAAACAGTTCGCCGCGCTTTGGCATGACCGTGCGGCGGACTGTGCCGCGGCGAACGACGCTCCGAAGTACCTTCCGCTACTCATGGCCTCGAAGGAGATAAAGCGGCTCGCCGGGCGCGAGGGCGACGCGAGCCCCTCACGAAGATTCGCATCGCCAAGCCCTCCTTGATCGAAAAGCCAGCCGGCACGCTCACCGAGTCTCTCGGAATTAAGCCGCTTAGAGCCGATGCGCCTCCCCAGTTCCGCGACAGTTGCCCCGCGATTTTGCACCCTACCGCGATTGAGATCCCCCGGGCGTGCCAAACCAGGACACCAGCCAGCCGCACCGCGTGGTCACGCTGAGGACCGCGCCTTACATTGGTTCACGCCCCGCGCGAACGAAGCTCGTTCCGTCTGGATCGGCGATTCGTGTTCTCTGAATGCACGGGACGCCTCCGCGCCGCGGTCCGAAGCTCGCCCGAAAGGCCCCACGCGCCCTCGTGGAAGCCATCCACGTCGCGCGCATCGTCGAAGGCCCCTGGCACATCTTTCGGGTCTCCCTCATCGAAGCCAAAACCGCCTCCGCCTCCATCGCTATAGCCGATACCGCCTGGATCGAAAAGAATCCCGAACCCGGGAACTCGGAAGCAATGGATCCCAAGACGATCCTCAACTCCCCCAATGGCGAATACCTCCGTTTCCAAGCCTTCGAAGACCACGAAACTCCTGGCAGAATCTTCGACATGAAAACACCCCGCTGCTACTAGCACCGCCGCCAGCGCCAGCCAGGGCACCACCGCCAAAGACCGGGCGCTGCCTCGCGCCCCGGCCGCCGTGATTCCTTATTTCTCCGAAATGTCACGCCGCGGCGAAAATAAAGCTTCCCTTTTCGTCACGCATCGTATAGAACGATTCATATGGGGTTTTTCCGTTACAATCTCGCCGCGACTTTCGCGCTGGCCACGCTCAGCCAGTCCGCTCTCTGGGCCCAGTCCAATTTCGGAGGCATTTCAGGCCGCGTCACCGATTCCACCGGTGGCGCCCTCGTAAAGGCCAAAATCCTCGTGCGCAACGAAGGCACTAACCTAGCCACGCGCCTGGAAACCAACGCCCAAGGCGAATACACCGTCGGCGGCCTCGCCCCGGTCACCTATGAAATCACCGCCGAAGTCGCCGGATTCCAAAAAACCATCGTCAACGCCGTAAAAGTCGACACCTCCCGCGTCACCACCGTCGACATCGTCCTCCGCCCCGGCGATGTCTCGACCTCGGTCGAAATCACCGGCGAAGCGCCCCTCCTCCAAACCGTCCAAGGCGCCCTCCAACAAAACGTCGACCAGCGCACCATCAACGATCTCCCCCTCAACGGCCGCAACACCCTCGAACTCTCCCTCACCCTTCCCGGCGTCGCCGGCAGCGCCGGCACCGAGTTCAGCGAACTCACCACCAACGAACCCGTCCCCGGCCGCGAACTCTCCATCAACGGGGGCCGCGTCGGCACCACGCAATTCCAAGCCGATGGCGCCAACGTCACCTCTATCGCCCTCGGCCGCATGAGCGTCTCCTTCTCGCCGGACACCATCCAGGAATTCAGCGTCCAGCAAGCCAACTATTCCGCCCAATATGCCCAAGCCGGCGGCGCCATCATCCAACAAACCACCAAGTCCGGCTCCAACGATCCCCACGGCACTCTCTTCTGGTTCCACCGCCAACGCGCCTTCACCGCCAACCCCTTCGATACCCAACGCACCGCCGTTACGAACTTCGACAACCGCCCGCCCCTCCGCCGCCAACAACTCGGCGCGGTTCTCACCGGCCCCGTCTGGATTCCGAAAATCTACAACGGCAAAAACAAGACCTTCTTCATGTTCAGTTATGAACCCACCCGCCAACTTGCTTCTAACAATGGCGGCCCCACCAACATCCGCGTCCCCACCGAACGCGAAATCGGCGGCGACTTCTCGCAAACCCAAGTCTATTTCCGCAACGCCGCCACTGGCGCCGTCCGCACCGAACCAACCGCGCTGCTCTACAACCAATTCGTCCGCCGCCAAGATGGCGCCCTCGCCCTCCGTCCCAATCCTACTTACAACCCGAATCTCCCCGCCAGCGCCACCAACTTCATCTACCAATACCGCAACTTCCCTCTCTTCAACCCCAACGACCCCGACCCCGCCCGCCGGGGCCGCGTTCTCGTCGATGAATTCGGCCGCAGCCTCGTCAACCCCGCCGCCCAACGCATCGCGCGCGATCTCTACCCCACGCCCAACATCACCGACCCCGGCCTCGTCACCGACCTCCTCGGCGCCAACTACAGCTACTTCCGCCAAACCCGCTACGTCGACGACCGCTTCACCATCAAGCTCGACCACAACATCACCGAAGCCACTCGCCTCACCTTCCGCCTCACCGAACAGCCCCAGTCTGGCACCCGCCAGGAACGCGACCCCGTCCAGCACGGCCTCATTAGCGACGCCACCACCAGCCGCCAAATGATGATGACCCTCATCTCCGCGCCGCGCCCCAGCATTACCAACGAGCTCCGCCTCAACTACGTCTACGGCAACTTCCAGCGCGGCTTCCCCACCGAACTCCTCGGCCAGGACTTCACCAACGAATACCTCAACACCGGCGGCCCCGGCGCCGGCGCCGTCAACCTCCTCGGCTACGGCATGCCCCGCTTCTTCGATGCCGGCACGCTCACCGGCGTCAGCGGTCAGAACAGTGGCGCCAACATCGGGACCCTCGGCTTCAACTCCCCGCAAGACGTCGGCCTCAACAAGGAACACAGCTACTCGCTCACGAACGACTTCTCCTGGACCCAAGGCGCGCGCACCTGGAAGTTCGGCTTCTCCGCCAGCCACCTCCAACTCAACCAATCGAACCTCGGCGTCGGCTCTCTCGCCGGCGGCCGCTTCTTCTACAACCGCAACATCACCGCCGAACAGAACTGCAACGCCAACCCCCTCGGCGGCACGATCCCCGATTGCGCCGCACAGGTCTTCGGCGGTGACCGCTTCGCCAGCTTCCTCCTCGGCGTGCCCGAAGGCGTCCAAGTCCAAACCGAAAACTTGAGCGTCCCCTACTACTACCGCTGGCTCAACCTCGGCGGCTACGTCCAACACGATTGGCGCGTCCGCCGCAACCTCACTCTCAACATCGGCCTTCGCTACCAATTCCAGTCGCCACGCTGGGAGAAGTTCAACCGCCAAGGCTCTTCTAACATCGACCGTCTCGAACCCAATCCCTTCGTCAACAACCTCCCCGCCCCCGTCTTCGAATACGCTGGCGTCGGCGGCCGCTCGCGCTACCTCACCCCCGCCGTCAAGGATGTCTTCGAACCCCGCTTCGGCTTCGCCTGGGTTCCCTTCCAGGACAAGAACTTCGTCATCCGCGGCGGTTACGGCATGACCCACGGCGTCCTCATGGGCAACGACCGCGAGCCCATCCCCAATCTCGGCTCGCAAACCGGCACCGGCTACCGTCAACTCAGCTACTCCCTCGGCGCCAATGACATCCTCTCGCCTTCCAACGTCCCCTCCTGCGGCCTCGCCCGCTGTGACGATCCGGCTCTGCCCATGCAGTTCGGCTTCAACAACCCCGTCCTCGCTTCGGACCCCACGCTCTTCCAGGTTCCTTCCTCCGGCGTCATTCGTCCCAGTGATCGCGCCGGCGCCACCTCCTCCGGCGCGGCCCGCCCCAACGTCCTCTATCAATCCACCGGCGTCATCGGCTACCGCAACTTCCGCATGCCCACCACGCACAACTACTCCTTCCAACTGGAAAAGCAAATCGCCGCTAATACCGTCGCCCGCGTCTCTTACCAAGGCTCCCGCAGCACGCACCAATACGCGGCCTCTCCGAACCTCAATCGCGTCGATCCCTTCACCGGCCGCCTGCCCTACCCCGGCTTCTCCGGCCGCATCGGCGCCAGCCTTTTTATCCTCAATCCCACTGAAGCCAACGCTAGATATCATGCCGGCGTCGTCGAAGTCGAACGCCGCTTCTCCCAAGGCCTCCAGTTCCGCGCGAACTACACCTTCTCGAAGAACATAGACGACTCTTCCGGCGGCATCTCCTTCCCTATCCCCAATAACTCATTCAACAACTCCGGCCTCGACCTCGGTATCGTCCGCAACCAGAACCCCTACAACCGTGCCGCCGACCGCTCCGTATCTTCCACCAATACGCCGCACATCTTCAACCTCACCGCCCTCTGGGACCTCCCCTTCGGCCGCGGCCGCAAGCTCTTCAACGGCGGCGGCTGGAAAGATCAGCTCATCGGTGGCTGGAACATTAACGGCCTTGCCCGCCTTCGCAGCGGTCTCCCCGTAGCCGTACCCTTGGGTCTTGCGAACTCGCTCGACACCGGCACTCCCGGCGGCACTCTGCGCCCCGACATGATCTCCGGCGTTCCGCTCCTCAATCCCGATTGGACTCGCGAGAACGCCTGGCGCGGCACCCCCTACATCAACCCCCGCGCCTTCGCCGTCCCCGAACCCGGCCAATACGGCAACGCCCCGCGCAACCTCGACTTCTACTGGCCTTCCGTCAAGACCTTCGACAGCAGCATTTTCAAACGCTTCTTCATCACCGAATCGCGACGCAAGTACTTCGAACTCCGCGCCGAAGTCTTCAACATCCTCAACATGAAGCAGTACTCGCCTAACTCGAACGTGTCGTCCACCAATCAAAACATCCTCACCGGCGCCGCGCAAAATCCGCTCCTCGTCGGCACCTCACCGAACCAGATCCCCGTCCAAGGAACTGTCGAAAATCGCTACGCCAACCTCCGCGCCAACGGCGTCTGGGACGCCATCATCGCCAAGTCCCAAGGGGTCAACGTCGACACGGCCATCGCCGCCCTACCCGGCCCCGGCGCCGGCGGCCTAGGCTGCCCGGCAAATGCCACGGAACTCGGCGCCACCAACCAAACCCGCGCCCTAAGCCCCGCCTGCGTAGCCAGAGCTCTAACGCTACCCACCGGCGGCGCCGCCTTCGGCCGCCTCCAGCCCAACAACATCCAACCCCGCATCTTCCAATTCGCTTTAAAGTTTTACTTTTGAGGCAGGTTCTTCAAATCGTCCCGGTCCTTGTCGCGTCCCACGGCCGCCTTATTCTTACGCAGGTCGCCCAGTCCAATGATCGGGACGACGACTCCATCCACGGCCCATTCCACGCGATTGGGCCAAGCCTCATCGAATTCGATGCCGCCAATTCGCTTGAGAACCTCGATGCGATACGGCGGCACGCCAAAACGCAGCATCGCATCGTCTTCCCGCAAGAGATCTTCCGCCACGCTAGGGAACGCGAACTCACGAATCGCCGCAATCGTTCGCGCCTCGTTCTCGACGCCGGACGCAATCCAAAAATCGATGTCGCCCGTCGCCCGCGCGTGCCCGTGATAGGCCACCGCGTAGCCGCCGATTAGAAGAAATTGGACCTTATGCTGAGCGAGACACTTCGAGAACTCTAGGAAGTCTTTCTCGAGGTTCAACGTAACCAAAAACCCGCCTCCTCAGAACCTCAAGCATGCGCATGCGCTGCAAAGGAGTCATCGCCCAACTCTCCTCGCGATCATGCTGCTCCGCCTCTTCGAATCCGCGAAACACCTTGAGTTCGCCCCAGTCTCGTACGGGCTTGTTCATACCCTAATTTTACCGCGCCACGTCAAATCCCGGCGGCGTCCGCCGGTGCCAATCGCTGCTCTGTTGATAGGCCATCGCCCACCGCGCCAGCATCCCCTCCTCGAACAATTTTCCGGTAAACATCAGCCCAACCGGCCCCTCCTTGGGAAACCCGCAAGGCACCACCATCTGGGGATGCCCAGTCAGATTCGTCAACCCCAACGTGGACGAACTATTCGGCGACACCAACGCATCGTAGTTCTTAAACCACTCCCCAAACTGCCGCATCAACATCGTCCGCACCCGCGCCGCGCGAATGTACTCCACCGCCGGCGTCGTCCGGTTACTCCGGAAAGTATTTGGCCAATCCCCCGGCCCTTGCGCCGTCAGCTTGTCGATATCGCCCGACCGCGTCAGATCGTCAAACGCCGCCGCTGCCTCCGCGCTCAGCATCATCGTCACCGCCTGCGCGGGAAACTCCGGCATCTCCGCCTCCACCAACTCCGCCCCCGTCTTCTTCAAAACCTCCAGCGCCGCCGCATACGCCGCCTTCCGCTCGTCTTGCCGCACGCCGTCAAAGTCCTTGCGCAACACGCCCAACTTCTTCCCCCGCAACGAAGCGGTCGCGTCCCAATGCAACGGCGCGGGATATCTTGCGCTCATATCTTCGCCGTCCGGACCATCGAGCGCCCGCAACACCAACAGGCAATCCTCCGCGCTCCGGCAAATCGGCCCGATCTTGTCCATCGTCCAGGACAGCGCCATCGCCCGCGTCCGCGGCACCCGCCCGAAAGTCGGCCGCAATCCCGTCACGCCGCAACGCGTCGATGGTGAGATGATCGAACCCAAGGTCTCCGTCCCCAACGCGAAGCCCACCAGCCCCGCCGCCGTCGCCGACGCCGAACCCGCGCTCGATCCCGACGACGTCTGCTCCACGTTCCACGGCGTCTTCGTCATCCCGCCAAACCACAAGCCGCCCATCGCGAGCGATCCCATCGACAACTTGCCCAACAACACCGCGCCCGCCTCCCGCATCCGCGTAATCACGGTGGCGTCGCGATCGATCACTTGGTCCTTGTAAGGCTCCGCGCCCCAAGTCGTCTTGATCCCCTTGGTCGCGAACAAATCCTTCGCGCCATAAGGAATCCCATGCAATGGCCCGCGATACTTCCCGCGCCGCAGATCCGCATCCGCCACTTTCGCCTGCTCTAGCGCCAAATCCTCGGTCAACGTGATCGTGCAAAGCAGCGTCCCCATGTGCCGCTTCATCCGCCCCAGATACATCTCGGTCAACGCCTGCGAGGTGATCTTCCGCGTGCGAATCAGATGCCCCAATTCCCGCACGCTACGAAACGCGAGTTCCTCGGGATCTTTCCAACGCGATGCCGCCGCCTTGCTCGTTACAAAGCGCGCCGGCCGGCTCGGCATTTGGTAGCCGGGAGTCAACGGCGAAAACGTAAACGCCGGGTCGACGCCCGCATCGACTTGCACCGCCCGCAACCGTGCGAAGCCGTCCTGGCTCCGCTTAAGATTTGCCAGCGCCAAGTCCAGCGCCTCATCGCGAAAATCGAGTCCAATGTTCTTGAGCGCCGTCCGCAACTCTTCGCGACTCGGCCCCTTGGCGCCGTCCTGCGCCTCCAACCCCAACAAAGGCGCCAGCACTGCCAGCGCCTTCGCCAATTCCCTTCGCCGCATTCTTACAAACCGGCTTGCTTTGCCGCGAAGTCTCCCACCAACGGCAAGCGCCACTGCTCGCCTTGGTACGCCTTCCACATCAAATATAGCCACAGCGCAAACCCGGCGAGCGGCAGTACGATGATCATGAGTGGCGCCAGGATCAAAGCGAACACGGAGATTAATCCCATCACGACAGACAGTACGATCGACAGCCCAATCCACGCCACACAAAGCGCAATCGATTGCCAGGCGTGAAAGCGAATCTTAGGATTTCTGTTATATGGGTCGATCACCAGAAACGCGATCCCCGTAATCGGCCCCAGCAGGTAAGCCAAGGCCCCCGCCACGTTATCGGTCAAGCCAGCGCTCCCCGCGCCGCTCGCGCCGCTCATTCCTGGGCTCGGCGGAGGCACTGTAGCCCCCATCGCCATCCCGCACTTCCCGCAAAAACTTCCCTGTACTTCGCTGCCGCAATTCGCGCAAAACGCCATTCGAGTTCTCCTTCGCCGGGTTTGCTGGGCTACTTTCCAGTCCCCCTACTATACATCTCGCGGGAAGAGCGTTGAGTACGCCTCCAAATACTTGAGTCCCGCCCCGGTGTTGTAAATCACAATGCGCTCGTCGCTCCGCAAGAAGCCCGAAGCCAGCAAGCGCCGCACCGCCTCGACGCAAGCCGCGCCCTCGGGCGCGACGAACATTCCCTCCGCCTTCGCCAACTCAACGCCCGCCCGCAGCGCCGAATCATCGTCAATCGCAATCGCCGTCCCACCGCTCTCCCGCACCGCGCGCAAGATCAAAAAGTCCCCCAACGGCTTCGGCACCCGCAACCCGCTCGACACCGTCCGTGCATTCTCAAAAAACACCGACCGTTCCGCGCCCGCTTCAAACGCCCGCACCACCGGCTGGCAACCCTCCGCCTGCACCGCGATCATCTTCGGCCGCTTCCCTTCCCGGATCCACCCCAAGCGTTCCATTTCTTCGAAAGCTTTCCACATTCCAATCAAGCCCACGCCGCCACCGGTCGGATACAGAATCACGTCCGGCAAGCGCCACTGCAACTGCTCGGCGAGTTCATACCCCATCGTCTTCTTCCCCTCGATACGATAAGGCTCCTTCAACGTCGAGACCTCAAACCACCCCTCCGCTTCCTTCCGCTCCGCCACGATCTTCGCGCAATCGCTAATCAAACCATCGACGAGGGTGACGTGCGCCCCAAAGGCCTTGCACTCGATGAAGTTCGAGTGCGGCACATCCTTCGGCATGAAGATATGGCACTCAATCCCCGCCGCCGCCGCGTACGCCGCCGACGCCGAAGCCGCATTCCCCGCGCTCGGGATGGCAATCTTCTTAATGCCCAATTCCTTGCACATCGACAACGCGCAAGACAAGCCCCGAGCCTTAAAGCTAGCGGTCGGGTTCAATCCCTCATCCTTCACCCACAAATCGGAAGCCCCGAGTTGCTTCCCCAAGGCATCCGCCTTCACCAGCGCCGTCATGCCCTCGCCCAAGGTGACAATCGCCGCCGGATCGCTCACCGGCAACACCGGCGCATAGCGCCACATATTCGTCGGCCCCGAAGCGATCCAATCGCGGTTCCAACCATCCCGCGCCCGCTCCAAATCGTAGCGGACCAAAAACGGCCAACCATCCGGCGACAAATTCCGCGGCGTCTTGTGGGAATACGTCTTCCCTGTCCCCGAACACTCCAAATGAGAAATAGTAGTCATGCGTTACGGTAACCACTACTCTAGCTGGTTACCCCATGCGATTCGCCGCGGCGGCAAGCCCGGACCCTATGAAATCATCTCCATGGTGCGCCAAGGCGGAATCGGCGAAATCTACAAAGGTCTCGATACCGGCCTCGGCCGGCCAGTCGCGATCACGACTTCCACGGGGCGCTTTCCAGACGTTTCGAACACGAAGCCCGCGCTATCGCCGCGTTGAGTCACCCCGAGATCTGCCAACTCGTCGATGTCGGCGCCAGCTATCCCATCACTCGATGCCGGATCAGTTATACGAAGGACTCGAGGCGCGCCCGAATTTCAAGAAGCGGACTGGCGTCACGGTTCTCGAAGTCGGGCCGGGATCGCCGCCGCTCGCCGTGGAGATGCCGAGATGAAACAGGCCGTGCGCGCGATTTATCCTCGACGTTAACGTTCTGGTTGCGTTGCCCTTTCCGGAGCATCCGCAGGACCGGCCCGCACAGGGTTGCTTTCACAAGACGCGCCACCGGCGATGGGCGGCTTGCCCTATCACGGAGGCTGGATTCATTCGCGTGGCAAGCCTCTATCTCGGCGAATGGCGGAGAGCGGTACAGTTCGCCTGAGACGCGCTGGGAAAAGAATGCAAGAGCCCGGACCACGAATTTTGGCCCGCCAGTGCCAGTCGTTGCGCGCTGGACTTGCCAATACGAGGAACAGCGTTGGGCCGAAGCGGATGACCGGTCTCGCGTTGGTGCTGACGGCGAAGGCGAATCAAGCGACCCTCGCGGCCTTGGATTCAGGCATTCGGGAATTGGTGCTGGGCACCGAGTACGAATCTAGCGTCCTGCTGCTGCGCTGATCGGCGTGCGGGTGAGCCGGGTAAGGCGCGCAATCTGAGCCTTGCTGAGCGGCCGGTTGAAAACCGCCACACCGCCGATCCAGCCGGTGGTACCCACCGCGCGGCCGGAATGAATAACGCGGCTAATCGTGAATGGCCCGCCGCGTTCGATTGAGGGCGGCGTGTAAAGGTCGTGCGGGAAATAGTACGGATTTACCTTGAGCGCGGTGAGCTTGCCCGCTTCGGCTTTCACAAAGGACTTCGGCGGATTGTACTCGTGCGGCCAGGCTTTGGCTTGCCATTGAAAAAAGGGATGGGCGCTGGGGTTTTCGATCCAGAATTCATCGGCAACGCCGTTGAGGTAGGACGTCACGATGTTCTTCTTGTTGTCGAAGACCATGGCCACGACATCGAAATAGCCATTCGCTTCGCTACGCGCCTCGATCACTTCGCCGGTGACGGCGATGTTTCGTGCGTACTTGTCTCCAAACGAGCTCCCGCCGTTTTCGGACACATGCGCCGCCGCCGCGCCCTCATTAGCCCGCAGCCCCGCGAAGAGCGCGTACTGCCGCATGCCCGGTTCGACGCGCTTCGCCTCGCCGCCGCGTTCCTTCAAATCCGTGCCTTCATGCCAAATCCCCGCGATGGCGTGATTGCCCGATTCACGAATGATCCAAGCGAGAAGCGTTACGCTTTGCCCTGGACCCTTGATGTCGATGGGCGAATCGTGAAACCGCGCACGAGGCACGATGAGCGTGGGGCGGAAAGTCGCGTCCGCCTCCAGGCGAATGCGAATGGCCTGTCCGAAAGGCCCGCGTCCCAACAGCGGAAAGTCCTCCATCGTGGCGGCGCGGCCTTCCCCCCAAAATTCGCGAACGGGATTGAGGGGTTCGAGATGAAAGTCGTAGCGCGACACGGGAGGTTGAATTGCGTCGAAGCGCGCGCCCTTCATCACCGTGAAATCCCAAAGTGCGGCAAAGCCGGGAAGCTTGCTAACAAAATCGACGCGCCGCTTGCGCTCCGCCTCTTGCCCGCAAAGCGCGAGCGCGGCCGCCACAAACAGACTAATTCTTAGGCTTGTTCGGTAGCGCACGATAAGCGTCGCGTTGGATTTCATGGCCGAGGAAGGCCACCTTCTCAAAAGGCCAGCGGGATTTCACCCAAGCCCGCATATCCATATAGAGCGTCTTCTCAAATCCAAGGTCGTATTGAAATTGCGTGACCCACATCCGCACCTGCGCGTCGTAGCCTTCCTTCGGGCTCGGGCTGATGTAGACGCAGCCAAGCTCCTGCGTCTCGGTCATGTTGAGAACGGCGTAGGTGAACTTGCGGCGTTCTTGGAAGCTCTTCAATTCCCCTTCGACATCCGCGATCGCCTCGGCCATCGTGATACCGGGCTTCGGCCAATTCGTCGAATACGAAAACGTCTTCTGCAGATGCTCGATCGAGCTCATGTAGGCTTTGTAGTCGTGCTTGGCGTACTGCGGTCCCAAGGGCTTCAGCTTGTACTTGCCTTTGGGGTCGGTATACATTTCAGGCACTTGAAAATCGGCAGGCACGAAAGGCTTGGCCGCGTCTTGCGCCAAGAGGGGCGCGGCCAGCGCGCCAAAAACAGAACGGCGAGTCATCATTACTTGGGTTTTACTCCTGCGTCGATCACGCATCGAAATCCTAAATCGGGGGTGCGAAATCTTACAGGGGCGCTCCCAGTTTGAACACTGGCATTTTGGATGAGCGGGGCGAAGAAGCTGCCTCCGCGATATTGCATCCAGACTTCATCCGCCGTGGGCGGCGGCTTCAAAACTCTGGACATAGCGGTCACGGCCCCAGCGCTAGGCTTCACGCGCTCATCGATCCATTCGTGCACGTTGCCGGCCAAATCCATGGCTTCGTATTTAGACGTGGCTTCCCGCCAGCTGCCCACGGGCTTGGGGCCCTTCAGGTCCTTGAGGGCCGTGTTGTTACTGACCACCGCGAAGTCCGGCAGATGCTCAAAGCCCCAAGGATATATGCGGCCCTGCGGTCCGCGGGCGGCTTTTTCCCATTCCATCGCGGTGGGGATTCGTTTGCCGGCCCATTGGGCGAACTCGCGGGCGTCGTCGAATGTCACGTTGACGACGGGTAAATTCTTCGAGGCCTCATCGTCGGGAAAATTCGGCGGCAGCGGCCAATTCTTTTCCGTCGCGAATTTCTTGAAGTACTCGTTCGTCACTTCATGCTTGTCGATGTAGTAATCCTTCAACGTCCGCTTCTGATTCTCTTCGCCGAAAAGAAACTCCCCGGCCGGGACCAAGACCATGTCGCCCGTCGCCGACTTGAGGTTGACCGGAAGCTCCACCACCTCCGCCTGCTTTGGCTCTTCGGCTTTCTTCTTCGCTTGCTCCACGCCCGGCTTCGGGATGAGATTCCAAAGCAGCAACAAAACCACGATGCCGACAGCCACCGCGCCGCCGATCCACATCGGCTTGGTGATCTCGAACTTCGGCTGCGAGAGCTTGTCGATCGTTTTCTCATCGGCGGTCTCAAGCGTACGGATCACACTGTCAAGGTCGCGCACGATCGCGCCGAAATCCGGCGGCCGCTCATTCTGATCCTTCGCCGTACACTTCTTCACCAGTTCCACGATCGGCGTGGGAATCTTCAACTCCACCAGCGGCGCCGGATCGAGCGGTTCGTTCAGGATCTTGAAGAAAACTTCGTGAACATTCTGCGCCTGAAATGGTTTGGAGCCCGTGAAGAGCTCGTACATCACGATGCCGAAGGCGTAGATATCGGCCTTGGCGTTCACGTCTTTAGAGGTCACCTGCTCCGGCGACATGTAGTACGGCGTGCCGAGCGTGTAGCCGGTGCGAGTGATCGAGAGGTCCTTGGTCTTCGCGATGCCGAAGTCCATCAACTTCACGATGCCGGTCTCGCTCAGGAAGACGTTATCGGGCTTCAAATCGCGATGAATGATGCCGAGATTTTGGATATGCTCCATCGCGCGGGCGAGTTGGACGAGAATCTTCAGCTTCTCGACCACCGACATGATCTGGCCCTGATTGATCGCCGCGCGCACGTCGCTGCCCTGCAGGTACTCCATCACCATGTAGGGGCGGCCTTCGTGTTCCCCGAAATCGTAAACGCGAATAATGTTTTCGTGCGTGATGGAGCCCGCCATCTGGGCCTCGCGCAGGAAACGCTTCTTCGTCTCCTCGTCGTGCATGCCGCTATCGGTAAGCAGCTTCACCACCACGACGCGGTTGATCAGCGTGTCGCGGGCCTTATAGACGTGGCTCATGCCGCCGCCGAGGAATTGCTCGAACTTGTATTTCCCTAGCTGTTGCGGCCGCTCCACGAAGTTTTAGTTTCCACTCCTTGCCACGTTGCTGGTGCATTGCAGACCCGCGAGATAGCCCTTGCGGAAAAGCGGAATGGGCATGTCGAGGTCCAAGACCATATAGATATTCTTACCTTGATCGTCCTTCAAGATCTGGCTGCCGGAACGTTGCGGCCACTTCACGGTGTGGCTAGTCGCCGAATTGGAGTTCCAAACTTCGGCGTCGTTGAAGAACATGAAGACGCCCAAGGGCCCGTCAAAGCTGACGCCGCCGCGGGAGCCCAAAGTATAGCGAGTCCCCGGACCCGCGCCAGCCCAGACGAATTGCTTCGCGGGGGTGCTGGCGTTTTTGAACTCGGCGGCTTGATTGTCGATCGTCAAGCGCACGGGTTCGTTGGTCTCGGCATTGGACTTCACACTGAAGCGGAAGTTCGGATTCGGGTTCGCGCCGTAGGCCGTCGACGTGACGGCGGCGAAGCGGTTGAAGGCCGAAACAAACTGCGGCGTCAAAGCCATGCCCGCCGCGGGAATCGCGCGGTATTCCCCGCCCTGATTGACGAGCATCGCCTTGAGCTTCGTTTCGTAGAAGACCCAGAGCGAACCGGTCTGCGGAGCGAACACGCTATTGAACTCCTGCATGGTGGCCTGCACCTTCGAGTTCGCGTTGAAGGGATACTTCGAGATCAAGCTGCTGAAGTCCTTGCAGAAGCCGCCGCCGGCGCCGTTCAATTCCGCCGGGCCGAGGCTGCGGAGGAAGCTCTCGACATAGGTGATCGGGTCTTCCATGATCTTCAAAGTGATCTGGTCGACCTTGTCGATCGTGTCGGGCCGGAATTTCTGCGCCACGGTGCGCGCGGTTTGCTTCGCCGTGGTGGCGAAGGTCAAGCTCTGCGCCGCAGCGGGGTCGGTGGCCGCTTGGCTTGCGGGCATGCCGCTGATCTGTTCGATCGACCCTTGCAGTTGCATCAGGCCCACCATGTAAGGTTGATTCTCGCCGCCGATCAACTGCGTTTCGCTAGCGGGCGCAATCACCGTTTGCGGCGGCTGGAACTGCTCGGCGATGGATTTCTCGGCAACCGCCGTGTGCTTCGAAGCAAGATACAGCGAACCCAACAAGGGGCTCACGTTGCTCGCGTGCATGCGCAGCTTTTCGGCCGCGTCCTTCAAGCTCGCGTAGCGCAGCACTGTAATGCTCTTGAGGTAAGCCTTCCACTGATCGGCGAAATCCTTGTAGTACTTCGCGCGCAGGGCGACTTCGAGTTCGGCCAGACTCGAGCTCATCTTCACTTCTTCGCCCAAAACCCACGCCTCGCCGCCGAAATACTTCGGCAGATTCTTCAAGGCGTCCTGCATCCAGACGAAGCCGTCCTTCGAATACGCGCCCTGCACTTCCTTATCCACGCGCACGGCTTTGAAGCCATCGGGGTAGATTTTGTTGAAGTTAATGGGAGGATTCGCGCGGCTCGCCGCGCCGATCAAGGTCGCATAGAGACGGTCGGAATCGCCGAACTGCTTCAAGAAGCGGCGCGTACGTTCGATGGTGTCCATGTCGTTGGACTTCGAAAACGGATTCGAGATGAGCAGTTCATCCGCATAGAAATCGAACTGTTTCGCGATCAGCGTATTGCGCTGCGGATCGACTTGCTTCTGCCCGCGCCAATACTTCATCAGCTCCGGCGTCAGGAACGCGCGCGTGCTCTTGTCGGGGTTCGACGTCGTGATGAGATAAGCCTTCAGCGCGTTGTAAGTCGTCATGTAATCGTCCTGCGGCGTGGGGGCCGTGGGCAGACGCTTCATGTAATCGAGCACCGCCGTCTGCGTCTCGCCAAACATGACGTTGCGGAAGCTCTGGAAGTAGAGTTGGCGCGAAGTGGGCAGCAGCGCATCGCCGGTATAGAGACCTAGACGCATCATCGTTGGCGCGCCTTCCTTCTCATAAGTACGCAGCGTTTCGAGACCGACGCGCAAGCGTTCCAGCTTGTTCAAGCTATCCGTCGAAGGCACTTCACCCGCGGCCACCTGCACGCCGCGCAAGGCCTTCGCGGCGTCGCCCAATTCACTCTTGAGGTTGTTGTTCTTGAAGTAGCTGATCGTCCACAGCGTGCCGAGAATGACGCCCAACGCGCCGAGGGACGCGAAAGCGAGGCGGCGCGTTGTATTGGTCTTGGTGGATGCGGCCGCCGCGCCCATGGCGTTACGGTCCTGCAAGAGCACTTGGTTGAAGAAGCGCGTGACGAAGAGCCATTGCGGAATGCGGCGTTGCGTTCCAGCGGCGTCGGTAATCAATACGGGACGCACGCCCGTGAAGTAAAAGCCGCGCACGAAGGGCGAAACCGTAACTTGACTGGGGCGGCAAATGTCGACCAGAAACTGCGTCGAAGCCTGACGCATCTTGCGGAACTCGCGCGGAAACTCGAAAACCGGCGGGCGGCCATGTTGGTTCGCATCGCGTTCTTGAATGCCCAGCCTGCGCTCAGCGAGGCTGCGGAAGAGTTCTTCCATCAACTCGCCAAACGTCGCGGCCGCCTGCTGCGCGTAGACGCCTTCGCTACCCAACGAACCGATGGGAATCGTCGCGCCAAAAATTTCCGTCGCTTCGTCGTTGCTCAAGTAAGCGACGTAATTACCGAAGTTCGGAATGACGTCGGCCTTCGAAAACATTACATACACCGGCAGCCGTGAGCCCAGCGCCTTCGCCATTTGCAAAAGACGTTGATTCAGAATCCGCGCCTTCGCCTGCATCAACTCCGAGGCGTTCGCTTGGAAGAACTCCTCCGTGCCGACAAAAAGCAGCACGCTGCGCGGCGCGGGCGTCGCGCCGGCCTTGAAAGCCATCACGCCACTCGGCGCGAAGCGGCCGGCGAAGGCGTTCCAAAGTTTTTCGTTCTCGAGCAGTGTCGGCGCGGCCTCCACGAACAGCGTGCCCTTGGCCAGCCAGACGTTCGCGCTCCGCGTCTGCACCAACTGATTACCGTCCTGATAGACCAGCCCCGCGAGCAACTCCGGCTCCAAGCCGCTCTTAGTCATCACCGTCGTCTTCGCGCTACCGCGCGCGCCAAACAGGAACACCACGGGCGTGCCCGCGATCGTCGCCCCATTGGCCGCCAGTTTCTTCTCCGCCTCCTTGACGACGAATTCCAGTTCCGCGCCGAGTTCCCCCGCCAATGCCAACGCGCGCTTTTTCTTGTCGCTTTGGATCTTGAGGAAAATCGCCAGACCCGCCGCCGCCGTGCCCAGCAGCCAGAAGATCCCACGCACAGTCCAAATGCTGCTCGAAACTTTCAAGCCGCCCCAGTCCGGCAAGAACCAGCCCGCCACCATCCAAGCCAACCAGAGTACGATTACGATTCCGTAGAACATGGCTTATCTCCGCACCAGATCCTGCGCGAGCGAGCGCAATTCATCCACGCCCGAACCGAGCATCAACTTGTATCCTGCGAACATGACGAGGCTCAGCAGCAGCAAGCCGCCGCCAATATACATCAACCGCGAGATCCAAGGGTCGCCGGTAAACACCGGCGCGTCCGTGGGAGGCAGCGCGCCGCGTGGAGACAACGGCGGCATCGCTCCGCGAATGCGGCGGCACTTATCCATGCAAGCGTCGGTGATGCGCTTGAGTTCGGCCTTGCCACCCGCACTATAGCGGCCTTGAAAGCCCAAGCTGATGCAGGTCGCATAAAGCTCCAGCAAATCCGCGACGCTCAACGAATCCGGCTGCCTGATGATGCCCTCAAGATTCTGAAAGAAAATCTCGCCCGCGATATGAACCCCGAAGAGTTCTTCCTGCAAGGGCTTCCGCCGCCAATCCGCGAAGGCCGGCTGGTTTTGCGTCAAGATCGTCTCGTCCAGATACGCGACGATGGCGAACATCGCCTTCTTCGTTTCGTCCTCGCTAAATCCCTTACGCCGCGCTTCTTCGATTGAAGCCTGCAACGCCTGCTTCATGTGATTACGCAGAACGATCGGGTCCTGCGCGACCTGTGGATTCGCCCAAACCCGCACCACGGCCGTCAAAGGCTCTTGGAAGAGCACGGCCAGGGTTTCCCTCTCCATTAGGTTCGTCGCTGTCGCGGTCATCACGCCTCCAATATGACGATCAACTCAATTTCCGGCTGCGGGAATTCGCCCGGAACGTAGACGCCCACTCGCTTGAGTTTGGCGATCTGTTGCCAGCAAGCCCCCGTGCGCGAGATGGAGAAATACTGCATCTCCGTGCGCGCCTGAATCTCCGATGGGGGGATGGGCATGTGCAAAAGTTCGAGGCCGGGGAAGGCGCTCTGCACCAGACGTTCGATGAAATCCCGCGAACACACTTTGATCAATTGAGGAGTGCGTAAAATGAGGACGCTTTCGGCGGTTTGGGCGCGCACGCCCAGAATCCAGCGGCTCTTGGCCAGGCAGCGGTCGTCGGAAATTTCGCCTTCGTAGAGATAAGGCGCGTACTGGCGCAACGGAATCTGCAGCGAGCTGGACGGCAGTATCGTTTCGAGCGCCTCGCGAATGTGCGCGTCAATGGCCGGGAAACAGCGCTCGGGCTGCAAGTGGTCGTAGAGCGGCAAATCGCTCGGGTCGCGGCGCAGATTAAACGTGCAGAGCGCGCCCGCGAGCTTGAGCAGTTGGCGGTAAAGCTCTTCGGGATGGCCCTTCTTCACCGCGAACATATGCTTCAGATCCGCGATGGCCGAATTCATGCAGTGCAGATACCAGAAGCTCGCGACGTCGCGCTGGCTCATGCCGCCGAGTTTTGAACTCGCGCGTTCGGGCCGCAGGGCGCTTGCCTTCGCGCCGAGAATTTCGACAAGGCGGTTCACCATCACCATCAGCCGCGCCGAGGCTTGGATGGTGAGTAAAGGTGGAATGAAGTTGGGATCGAAAACGAGATTGCCGGCGCCGTCGCGCATGATTCTTCCTATCGGCAGGCTGCTAAACGTTTTGTCCAATTCCTGCTCTAACAGCAAGCGGAAATTCTTCTTCCCGAGTGTCACCGCTCTTTCTTCGCTGCCGGCGTTTTCGTCGACGATCTGTTTTTCGACTGGCGCGAAGCGCGTAGTCTCACTCGAACAATTCGGCCCGCCGGGTTGATAGGGCGGCAACGCAAGATAAATGACGGCGTCGCGAGCGACGGGGCTGATCAGGTCGGCGACCGGACGGCTATCGGGCAATGCGTCGCTTTCGGGCATTACGAAGGCAAGCCCGTCGGGCAAAATGCCGCGCGCATGCAGCAATTCGAGGCGGCCGTTCTTCAGCGCCTCTTCGTTCCAAGCGACACCCGCGAAACCGTACGCGGCGTAGTAAAGAGATTGGCTTGTGAAGTCGATTAAGTCTTCGAAATAGCGTTTTTGCGCCTGGAAGTGATGAGGCGCCAGATGCATGCCTTCTTGCCAGACAACGCGCGATAGCTGCTTCATCTCTTGTGTCGTCTCAGGCTATCATAAAGGCACATTTTCATAGGGATTGAACAGGGATTGTATCGATGTCTTTTGAATCTACCTACCAACTCGTCGCGCCAGTCGCCGACTCCAAAGACGCCTTAACGTACAAGGCCCTGCTGAAGATGACGGGTGAGGAGGTGTACATCCACATCGTCCGTCCCGAAGCCGCCGATCTTTTCGCGTCCGCGCGAAAACATTTCGAGGCTTCCGCGTTTGGGGAAAAACAGATTTTGGAAGTGGTACAAGACGGCGCGAAGTCCTATCTCGTGACGCGCCCGCTGCCCAAGGGGGCGACCTTGCGCGGCTGGCTGGGGACCTTGGAACAAGTGAAAACGCCCGATCCCTTCGCGAGCGCGGGCGCATGGAAACTCGGCGGGCCGAGTCCGAACGACGGCGCCACGATGATGATGCCGACGTTTAGCCCGACGCCGGAGATTGCGACGGATGAATATCCGGTGCCGAGGCCGGCGGACTTGGCGCCGCCACCGCCGCCGATGCTTGCGCCGCCACTGCCTGCGCCGCCGCCCGTACAAGCCGCGCCACCGCCGCCACCTCCTCCCCCTCTGGCGCCCGCGCCACCAGCACCGCCTGTAGCGGCGCCCGCCACCACCCATGCCGAAGCGCCCGGCGAATTCACGCGCATGTTCCAAGCGCAAGCGCCAGCACCTCCGCCAACACCAGCGCCGCCGCCGTCTCCGGCCGCCCCAGTCCCGCCGCCCCCACCTCCAGCAACCCAAGCCGCGGCCGACGACGAATTCGCGAAACTCTTCGGGACGCCCGCGCCACCGCCGCCGCAACCCATCGCCGCCGCCCCCGCGATTCCCGCCGCGCCACCCGCACCCTCAGCCCAAGAACCCGGCGAGTTCACCCGCATGTTCCAAGCCATGCCCGCCGCGCCGGCGTCCGCACCGACTTCCGGCGCGCCATTGCCAAACAGCCCCTTCCCCGCCCCGCCACCGCCAACCAACACGGGGGCCCCTGGCTTCGGCGACGCTGGCTTCAGCGCGCCCGCCGCACCCGCCGGCAGTGACGCACCCGGCGAATTCACGCGCATGTTCCAAAGCCCGCTGATGCAGCCGGCCGGCACGGGCATTAGCGGCGTTCCAAATCCCCTCAATAATCCCTTGCCCCCACCACCGTCGCAACAAGCCGGGGAGTTCACTCGTATGTTCAAGGGCGTCGAGAACCCCAACGCGCTAGCCGCGCCGCCACCGCCCGCGCACGAACAGAAAGGACCCGGCGACTTCACTCGCTTGCTGCAAACGCCCTCGATGGGCGGCGCGCCGGCTGGGAATCCGGGCGGGCCGCAAGCGGCGGGCGCACCCTCACCTTTAGGCGCGGCCTCACCCTTCGGCGCGCCGCCCACGGGAGGTCCCGCCCCCGCCTTCGGCGCAGGGACGCCAGCCTTCGGCGCAGGGACGCCAGCCTTCGGCGCGGGAACGCCAGCCTACGGCGCCCCGGCATCGCCCGCAGCCTCCGGCATGAACATGCCCGCCAGCGCCGCGCCGTCACCCTTCGGCGCCCCGCCCCCCGCCTACGGCACTCCCGCGCCTCCACCCGCATCGCCGGGTTCGTCGAGTTCTTCGTCCGGCATCTCCGGCGTCAACATGAGCAAGCCCAACGTCCAAGGCCCCAGCGTCAGCATGCCCGGCATGAGCGGCCCCTATGTCGATTCCTCCGGCAACATCCACGGCCCTCACATGGGCATGCCTAGCTTCCACCAAGGCAGCGTCAGCGGCGGACCCAGCGTCAGCGCGCGCAGTTTTGGCATGAGCGATCTCGCCAAACTCGGCGGCCTCGTCGGTGGCGCATCCGACCCCGAAGCCGGCGCGAACACGCCGGGACCTCTATCCTCCGCCGGCGGCCCCATCAATCCCCAAGCTATTTCCGGCGGCATGGGCGGCGCCACGGAAATGTTCCGCGCCCCCGTCGCGGCGCAGCCGATGTCCCAACAACAGCCCGCCGCGCCCATGGGCCCCGGCGAATTCACGCGCATGATGCAAGCGCCCCCGGCCGCCTCCGCGCCCGCCGTCGGCGTGCCCGTGCCGCAATCGCAACAAGCCGCGCCCGCGCCGTCCTTGTTCTCGCAACCGGTTGCCGCGCCGAACGCGCCTACCACTCCCGCCGCGCCGGCCGCGCCAACAGCCGTTCCCGCCGCCGCGAAAAAGGGCATCCTCGGCATGAGCCCGCTCGTGTTGATCGCCAGCGTGGTCGTTCTGATCATGATCGTCGTGCTCATCTACGTAATGACCCAGGCGGGGCGCTAGGTAAAGTCGAGCCCGGCGCTTAAGGGACTTTTTCGGTAACACTCGCCGCGTAAACTGTTCTAACGTCCATATATGCGTTACCTGCTCTTCGGGTTCGTTTGCGGCGCGCTATCGGCGGCGCCAATTTTGCCAAACGGTTACACCGCGACGACCGTCGCCACGGGCCTGAGCAGCGCCGTGGCCTTGGCGTCCACCCCCGACGGCCGCATCTTCATCACCCAGCAAGGCGGCGCCGCGCGCATCGTGCAAAACGGATCCTTGTTGGGAACGAATCTCTTCACCATTGGCGTTGACTCATCCGGCGAACGCGGCTTACTCGGCATCGCCGTCTCGCCCAATTTTGATACGGACGGCTACGTGTACGCCTATCACACCGTTCCCGCCGCCAGCGGCAATCCCGCCTTCAATCAAGTAAGCCGCTTCCAAGTAACAGGCAACGTCGCGGGTTCGCCGACGACCATCGTTCAATTGTCCAATCTGGGTAGCGCGACGAATCACAACGGCGGCGCCATCCACTTCGGCCCGGACGGTCTGCTGTACGTCTCTACCGGTGACGCGGGATCCACGCCGGCCAACTCGCAGAGCCTCACCAATACTCACGGAAAGATCCTGCGCTATAACCCCGACGGCTCCATCCCCAACACCAATCCCTTTTTCAACACCGCTGGCGCGCAACAAGCCATCTATCAACTGGGCCTTCGCAATCCTTTCACCTTCGCGTTTCAACCCGGCACGGGAGCTTTGTTCGCCAACGACGTCGGTCAAAATACTTGGGAGGAAATCAACTCCGGAGCGGCGGGCGCAAACTTCGGTTGGCCCGGCACCGAAGGCAACTTTAACCCGGGCTCCTTTCCTAATTTCACCAACCCCCTCTACGCCTACTCGCACGGCCCCGGCCCCTTCCAAGGCTTCGCCATCGCCGGCGGCGCCTTCAACGGCAGCCGTTACTACTTTGGCGACTTCGTGAATGGCTGGGTGAACTACCTGAACACCACCACCAATACCGCTTCGACCTTCGGCACCGGCTTCGGCAACATTGTCGACCTGATGTCCACCGTGGACGGCCAAGGCTTCTACGTCCTCACGCGGAACACCCTCTACCTAGTCACCAACGACACCGCCGTCCCCGAGCCCAGCACCTTCGCGCTCGCCGCGGGCGCGCTGGCTTGGCTCTGGCGGCGCAAGCGGCCCTAACGATTAGCCCCGCGAAGTACGATGTTGGATTGACGCCCATTCAGTATCCGGTCCCCTGGGATCAGGTCTACAGCCTCTGGCCGCACATCGCCAAGGGCACCAAACGCAACGTAGACGACTTCTCCGGCAGCATCGTCCGCCGTATGCAGCCGGCACCCGAACTGCTCGGTCTGGAACACCTCCCCGCCTCGCCGCGCTTTCTGCTCGTCGCGAACCACTACCAACGCAAAGGCCTTTGGATCGTCCATGTTGCCAGCGTCCTCACGCAAGCGATCGCGGAGCGCTATGGCCGGGAAGTCGATCCTCCCGTGCATTGGATGGTGACCGCCAACTGGCCGCCCTGGAAAATCGGCCCGTGGCGCTTCGCCTCGCCCGGTGACCTCCTGCTCCCGCGCGTCGCCGACGCCCTGAGTTGTTTTCCCGTCAGCTTCGCCGGCGCCAATCCCGCCTACACCGCCGCCACTTTGAAGCGCATCCTCAAAGCCGTGCCAATGCTCGAACGCCCGATCGGCCTTTTCCCGGAAGGCGTCGCGGGCGCGGCGGGGACATTGACCGATCCGCTACCCGGCGTCGACCGCTTCATCGCGCTGCTCGCCAAGCGCGGTTGGCCCGCCTTGCCCGCCGGCGTTTCGGAAGACGGCCGCTTCATCGTACGCTTTGGGCCTCCCGTCGATCCTAGTGAATTGCTAGCCGCACCCGACGCCGCCGCGCTATTGATGCGACGAATCGCCGCGCTGATTTGACGCGTCCTCGCCAAGCGTCTAGTGCCGCGCGGCGGCATTCGCGTTAGCATGAAATCAGTTGCACCGTTGAAATATGCCCATCTACGAATACGCTTGTGAATCCTGCGGCTCGCACTTCGAAAAACTCGTCCGGCGCAGCGCCGACGAAGCGAGCCTGCGTTGCCCCGGCTGCCAATCCGCCCGGTTGAAGCAACAGTATTCTTCCTTCGCGGCCAGCGTCAGCGGCGGCGCGTCGAGCCAAGCCTCAGGCGCTTACCAAGGCGGCGGCTGCCCCGCCGGTATGTGCGCGACGCCCGGCCTCTGCGGCCGCAATTAGAAAGTTCTTCCCATGCCTAAATACAACACTCCCGAGTATCACAACTCCGTGCTCATCCCCATGGTGGTGGAGCAGACCACCCGCGGCGAGCGCTCCTTCGACATCTACTCGCGCCTGCTGAAAGAAAACATCATCTTCCTCGGCACGCCCGTCGACGACCAGGTTGCCAACCTGCTTGTCGCGCAGATCCTCTTCCTGGCCAGCGAAGACCCCGAGCGCGACATCAACATCTACATCAACTCCCCCGGCGGCTCCATCACCGCGGGTCTCGCGATCCTCGATACCATGAACCTCGTCGAGCCCGATATCGTTACTTACTGCGTGGGCCAAGCAGCTTCGATGGCCGCCGTGCTGCTCGCTTGCGGCACCAAGGGCAAGCGTTTCGCGCTGCCGCACAGCCGCATCATGATCCACCAGCCTTCGATGTCCAATCTCGGCGGCCAAGCCACCGACATCGACATCTACGCGAAGGAAATCCTGCGTATGAAGGAAGTCATGAACGGCATCATGGCCGACGCCACGGGCCAGCCCATCGACAAAATCGCCCGCGACACCGAACGCGATTACATCTTGGAAGCCCCCCAAGCCATCGAGTACGGCATCATCGACCGCGTCATTACATCGCGCGCCGAGAAGAAGTAGACGCCCACCCAGTCGAATTCACCCCGGCCAAATTCATCATGGGCTGGTCCAAGTGGCCAGCCCAATTGTTATACTCAAGGTTTCCCACCTGAGGGCGCGTAGCTCAGCTGGTTAGAGCGCCTGCTTCACACGCAGGAGGTCCGGGGTTCGAGTCCCTGCGCGCCCACCATTCCGCCAACGGAAAGGCAACGCCTCCCACCGTTACGATGCGTCAACAGCCCTCCACTCTGACCGGATTACAGACCGCATCGCTGCCCACGTGCTAGTTGCCGCCCCCGGCCAGCCAAACGTTTCGCTTCGCTCGCTAGCCAAAACTCCTCCCGCCCAATCGAATCTCAAGCCCACACTCGCGCGTTTCACTACGCAGCCAAACGGCTTCTACCGCGCTCAACCTAAGTCCGCCGGCCGCAAGTACGCTCTCACGAAACTTAGACCCAAGATCCCCACTCCACGCCAACGCGTCCCCGGCAATAACCTCAAGAAAAGCGTCGAGGCGTCGCGAACCAAGCCGAATTCATCTTCGCTGTCCGCCCCATTCTTGAATCACTCGCTCCGGCGCCCGCGGCCGCTGCGGCCACCACGCGAAACGCGAGGTCTCCAGTAGAAATCGCTGCTCACACAAGTATCAACCGCCCACCATCCCGCATCCCGCATCCCGCCCTGGCGCGACACTTCGCCCCTTCCTCCGTCTGCTTCCAGGTGAAATAATGAAGCGGACATTCCAGCCATGACCACACGCCGCCAAATCTTGAACGCCGCCGCCAGCCTTATTCCTTTCCAGGCCAGCGCCCAACGCCGCCGCCCCAACATCGTCGTCATCCTCGCCGACGACCTCGGCTATGGCGACCTCAACTGCTACAACGACAACTCCAAAATCCCCACTCCCTTCCTCGACCGCATGGCCGCCGAAGGCACGCGCTTCACCGACGCGCATACTCCCTGCGGCGTTTGCTCACCCACGCGCTACGGCCTGCTCACCGGCCGCTACCCTTGGCGCACCGAGCTCAAATCTCAAGTTCTCTGGCCCTGGGACCGGCCCCTGATCGAGAAGGACCGCCTCACCCTGCCCGGCATGTTAAAGCGGCAGGGCTACGCCACCGCCGCTTTCGGCAAGTGGCACCTCGGTTGGGATTGGGCCACCACCGACGGCAGCAAGGTCAATTCGCAAGTTAAAATCGGCGACCAGCAACGCGAGATCCGCGCCGAGTTCGCTAAGAAAATCCAATTCGACAAACCCATCGCCGACGGCCCCATTACGCGCGGCTTCGACTATTTCTTCGGCGTCGATCTCCCCAACTTCCCGCCCTACACCTTCATCGAAAACGACCGCGTCACCGCCCAACCCACCACGCAGAAGCCCGACGCCATGTTCGGCTGGCCCGGCCCCATGAGGCCCGGTTGGGAACTCGAGAACGTCCTCCCGGAGATCACCCGCCGGGCTGTCTCCTGGGTCAAGGATAAGTCCGCCAAGCAAGACCCTTACTTCCTCTACTTCCCCATGACCGGCCCGCACACGCCGATCGCGCCGCACCCGGACTTCCACGGTAAGAGCAAGGCAGGCCGCTACGGCGACTTCGTAAACCAATGCGATTGGTCCGCTGGACAGATCCTTGAAACGATCCGCCAATCTCCCACCGCCCGCGACACCATCGTCATCCTCACCAGCGACAATGGCCCCGAAAATCTCACCTATCCGCTCCTCGACCAACACAACCACATGAGCCAAGGCCCGCTCCGCGGCGCGAAGCGCATGCTCTGGGAAGGCGGCCATCGCGTGCCCTTCATCGCTTGGGGCCCCGGCCGCGTTCCCGCTGGCGTCATCGAGAAGGAAGTGATCTGCCTCACCGACATCATGGCTACCGCGGCCAGCCTAACCGGCCACAAACTCCCCAACGACGCCGCCGAGGACAGCTACGACGTCAGCGCCGCCCTCTTCGCTAAGAAGCGCTCCAAACCTATCCGCGAAGCCACCGTGCACCATAGCATGAACAACGAATACGGCCTTCGCCAAGGCGATTGGGTTTACATCGATTCCCCCAAAAGCGCCCATGGCGCCGCCGAACCCGCGGCCTGGCGCGAACGTTTCCAAATCCAACCCCACACTGAAAACGCCGAACTCTTCCACTTGAGCGAAGACCTCCGCGAAACCAAGAACCTCATCGGAGAACATCCCCAACGCGCGCAAGCCATGCGAGCATTGCTGGAGAAATACAAGACCAATCCAAGAAGTGCCCCTACCCGGCGATGAAATCGCAACGCCGCCCCAAGTCGTGACGGACCAAGCCGCAACCAAAAAACGCGCGACGGCAACCTATCGGGCGATCGCCGCGACGCTCCAGCGGGAGCTCCCGTGCCCGCAGCGGTGCGGCGGCCAATGGCCAACTTGAACTCCGCAAACGTATGACCGGCCTGAGACACCGGCAACGGGCCGGGCTAGCTCGGCCACTAGAAACTCTCTTGCCGTAACGATGCGGCATTCACCCAAGAGCGGGTGAAAAGCGGACCTTCCCGGTTACAAGATAACCTGCTCGCGCCGCATCTTCGCATTCGAGAAACCGATCGCCGTCTGGATTCCTCGCCAGATGAAGCGCGGCTGGATGGCACAATCCCTCACCCCACCAACTCCAAATACCGCCGCAACGCCGACCCCTTCGTCGGCAACAACTTCCGCCGGTACCCATGCAACGCCAAAGCCAGCGCCATCACCAAATCATCCTGCTCCCCCCCTCTACCTTTTCGATCCGTCACCCACTGAATCCCTCGCGCCGTAGGCACCCGCCGCATCGCCACCAACTCCTCCTCAAGTTTGGGCCAATGCCGCATCCCCGGCGCCACGCAAAGCCTTTCCACCTCAAAAGCCCGCTGCACCCCCATCAACAACTCCGTCTTCGGCACGCAATCTAACCCATCCTTATCCCGCCCCGTCTCTCCGCCCGTAATCGAAACCGCCATCAACTCCCCCCGCGGCTTATCCTCCTTCAACAAATCCCAGGCCACCCGCCCCAACCCCGTCGCATCAAACGCCACACTCAACTTCTCCTCGCGCAACTCCCGCGCCTTCGCAATCTCGCGGATCCGCCGCATCACCGACGTATAACTCGTATCCAGCGCCACCTGCTCCACATGCTTCACCACCAACAACCGCTCCGCCACCGGCTCATAAGTCACCCGGCACACCTCGCCCGTCCCCTCCACCCGCTGCTCGACGATTACAATCGCCGAATGATTCACGCTCTTCCCCAAATCCACACCCATATGAAAGCGCCGCGCCAGCAACGTCTCCATTCAGACCTCCCCCTCGGCGAACAAGCGCCGCTGATTCAGCCCCAGCGCCAACGCCGCGTCGATCCACTGCCGCTTAAACGCCTGATTGGACATCGCGATAAACGAACACAAATACTCCTGCATAAACCAGTCCTCCCCCAAGCTCTCGAACTCCTCGGCCAAGAACTCCGCCCGGATCCGCGCGCACTCCACCGCCGGCACACTCATCCGCGTCCACTGCTCCCCGCCCCGCATCCACTCGCGGTAGAAAAATCCGCGCTCGCCAAACGGCGTACTCAGTAACATCAAATCCCCATTACTAGCCGCCAACATCGGCCGCAAACTCTTATATAAGTCATCCTCCACCCGCGCCGCCTCGTCCACGATCACCAGACTCGCCGCCGAATACCCGCGCACAGTCGCCTCGTTGCCCGGAATCCCGAGCACGCGGCTCCCATTCGGCAACACATAGCTCAACTCATGCACCCCGTCTCCGCGCCGCGCATGCCCCGCCGCCTCCAAACACAACGCCGTCTTGCGAAACATCTCGCTCGTCTGCCGTAACGTCGGGCTCACCAAAATCACCAGCGCCCGGGGGTGAAACAAAGCCCGGTGCGCCGCCTTCAACGACCCCAACGTCGACTTTCCCCACTGCCGCGAGCAATTCAAGATAAACCTCCGGCTCCGCGCCTCCAATACCTCTTTCTGCCGCGCATCCGGCTCCAGACCGAACACGTCGCGGGCCATCTGCGGCAGATCAACCATCCATCGTTGTTGCGTCTCTAGCTGAGTCTGCATGCCCAGACTCCACCACGCCCCGCCCCAGCAATTCCCCCGCCCGACGCCAAACCATTGATTCGATTAGAAAAATAATTATCGAAAATAATTGATGATTTTTATACGAATAAATGCCACAATACTGGCAGGCCGTAATCATGGAAAATCAAAACGAAACCGCTATTCGGAATCCAGCTCCAAATCCCCCACCCTGGGCCCACCTCAATCCCAACAACATCCCTGGCACCCCACCCACCGGCCCCAGTAAGCTCCGCGCTGCCTCCAACGCCGTGAAACACGGGCTCTATTCCAAGGAATTCGTCTTCACCACCGCCGCCGACCAGGGCCTTTACGAGACCCTCCACCACGGCCTTCGCGAGGAATATCAGCCCATTACCGTCACCGAATCCGGACTCGTCCAACAACTCGCCGAACTCCAATTCCGCTACTTAAAGACTCAAAAACTCCACGCCGCCGCCCTCCATGCCGAAACCCTCAAGCAGTCCCGCGACGCCGAACCCAACGCCCTCGGCCACGCACCCAACGAGACCGACATCGAAGCCCGCGCCTACCTGTACCTCCTAGACAACAGCCCCGGCTTCCGCCTCTTCCTCCGCGAACTCGAACGCCTCCCCAACCGCATCCACAAAGTCATCGCCCGCATCCACCTCAACCTCAAACTCCGCGGCGACATCGCCGACTGGACCTGGAAACCCTACCCCAACCAACCCAGCCACGAACCCGAACCCCTGGGGATTCCCGAACCCATCCAAATCGAACACAAAACCGAACAAAAAGAAAAAACAAAAGAAACAAGCCCCAAGCCAAGGAAACCCGGCCAAGAAAACTGGCCCCCACCCCTAGCCGACCGCTTCGAATTCTACAAACTCTGGGACGAAAAACTAGAACCCCACAACCACGACCTCATCCTAAACGGCGATCCCACCGACTACCGCCGCCAAGCCTTCTTCGACTGCTGCGGCCACGACCTCGCCCAAATGAAAGCCTGGCTAGCCCAACGCGAATTCGAAAACCAAGAGGAACAACGCAAGAAAGAACTCCAGTAGCGAGGAAAGCCCAAATCTAAGGAGAACTAACAACCACGAACCCCCACGGGGGACATATGTGCCGCGGCCCAATAAGGGCCGCGCATGTGTCCCCTCAAAAAACGATTCCAAACTACCAGGCGCCCAGCAGTCAGAGCGCCCCAGTTCTTTGACATCTTTGAATAACCCTACAAAGCGCCAAGCGAGTCCACAAGCAAGGCTGACGTGTTTGGGCGTCAGCCTCGCCCAAGCCTGGTAGAAGTCGGCATCTCTAAGCGTCCTGCCCTTCAGCCGGTCACGAATAAATCATTACCCGCCCCCATCGCCAACGTCGCCGCCAACGAAAAGCAAGCCACCGCGCGCACGTACCGCTCGAGCGCCAACTGGCCTTCGGAGCCAATAATCCGCTCAAGCGGGCCACGCAATAGATGGCCCAAATTCAAACCGCCAGCCCCGAACGGCTGGGCACGGATGCGCGATGGCAATAAATTCCTCTAGGGATTCTACAAGAACGACAAACGAGTGAAAAATGAAGCAGATGGAATGGTGGCCAGGGAGGGAATTGAACCCCCGACACGCGGATTTTCAGTCCGCTGCTCTACCAACTGAGCTACCTGGCCAGGAGGGGAACCGCTTGAACCCTCAGGGTAACACATCGAATTGCGCTGGTCACTAAAACGCAGTCGTCATCGTGAGCCCATGCTGGAGCATGCAACTCGGGATGAAGTGGTGGAGCCACCATGTTTCGCCGTTGCGCTGCTCGCGGAAGTTGGGATGGTTCTTCCAGCGGCTTTTGGGCAGCGGCACGAACATGGGATTGCCTGTCATAGTGCGCGTTAGGTACGCGGTGTCGTCTTCCTTCGGGCGGCGCGCGGGCGAACCGCCGCCGACGTAGCGGAAGACTTGTGCGCCGGGAATGTTTAACGTAACGCCGCGGAAACGGGTAACCAGCGCGCCGTCCATATCGTAGGCGGCGACGATCTTCGAGGCGAGGCCGGGGCAGTTCGTCAAGAACTTGCCCAGTTCACCGATGCCATCGCTGTAGCAGGCGACGGCGAGCGGCGGTAGTTCCCGTTGCGTGCCGGTGATGGATTCATCGATCTCTTGCAAGCAAGTCTTGATGAAGGCCTCGTCGTTGGTGAATTCGTGGAGCCCGCCGACGCCCATGGGTAGGACAACCGCGACATCCTTACCGGAGGCCGAGAGCTGGTTCAGGAGTTGCGTGCGGCCGATCATGTGATCGCCGATGCCGAGCTTGATGACGGCGTCCATGTTGGGATAATCCTGCGGCTTGGCGGTATGGCGGAAATAGATGACGTAGGCTTTGGGAAGCTTGCACTCCTTGGGAACCGCAAGGCCAAGAGCTTTGAGCTTGACGTTGGGCGGGCAGAGGAAAGCGACGCCGTCCATGCCGCGCATCGGAAGGCCGCCGAAGTTAATGTCCCAGTTGCGGCTGAGCGCGGCGGGGTGGCCGAGGAGTTGGCCGGGCGGGCTCCAGAACATCCAATCTTGCGGGCCGATCGGGCGGAGGATTTTGCCGGTGGACGGATTTGGACCGGGATTGGGTGGCGCGGGCAGGACGCCGCCGGAGAGGCGTTTGACTTTCGCGATCAGGGCGCGCCAGGTGGCGCCGCCACGATCGATCTTGCTGTCGCGGCCATTGGTGTTGGCGCGTTGGAAGCGGAGGATTTCGCTTTCGAGCTCGGGGGAATTCTGGCCGGGCGTGAGGAGCCACGGGATAGAGCGTTTTTCGGCGGCCAGGACGGCGCCGAGGAGGGTTTGGATGAGGAGGACGTCGGTGGTGTTGTTGTCGCCGTTCTTCCCGACGGAGCCGGTCAACTGGAGTTCCATGGTGGGGGTCATTCGGTTGGTCTCGGTCAGGATGCGGAAGATCCGCGCGGGATTTTCGACTGGCCCCTGGATTGTTACCAGAATTTCCACCAGGGCTTGGAAACTGAAACGCCGTCGAATCGCAGAGGTATGGCTTTTTCGAGTTGGCTAGGCAAGATGTCGTAGCCATGGCGCATGGCCTCCAAGTCCTTGTCCCAATCCACAAGTTCGCCCGTTTGCAGGTTAAAGCACAGGAAGCCCTCGGAGGCGAGCGCCCTTCCAATTTTGGCGATCATGGCGAAAGCCTCCGTCGATTTGTCCCGCAGGTAGGCAAGATTGAGTTCGATGAGGATAGAGTCGACGTCCATCGATAAAGCGAGACTTTCGTCGAAGACCTGGAAAGAGTTGTTCTCCCGGACGGGAAGTTCAGAAGTTCCGAAACCCGGGTGCACGGCTACCAGGAGGTTGCGAAGTCTCGCCGATTCAGCGGCGGAGAGCGGTGGCCGGTCAAAGATATCGATTTCCACCAAACGGGAGTATTCGTCCCTTGGTTTGCCGCCACTACCCGGACGGAAAAAGGTGAGGTCGAAGCTCATGTGCTCAGGATAGACTCAGCGATGGTCCCGGCCAACCCTGAGAAAGGGCCGCGAGTTTTTTCAAGCGTCAGCAAAACGATACCGGCCGTGATTGCTTCATTACGGAGTTCGAGAGCCTCTTCGCCGTTGATATCGAGCGTGTGAATCGTGGTTCGGCCCGCGGGGGTGAGACCAAGGAGGTGAGCTTCGTCCCAACGAAAGTGGTCCGACCAACTCTGCCGGCGGGGATGGAAGAGAGGCTGAATCCGCTCACCTAGCGGTTGCAACGGATGCAGGCTAGCGCGAGATTGCCGAACGACGAGCCGCCACCGTGTTGGCGGGCGATGATGTGATCGATCTGAAAGGGCGCCGGGTAGAAATGGGCGGGTATGCGGCAGTATTCGCATCTATGGCGCGTGCGTTGGGCGACACATTCAAAAAGAGTCACTGCAAAACTACTGAGCGGCGCTAAGGCTGCGCCGCGCTTTGGACTGCACCAGCGCCAAAAAGTTCGCGACATGGATAATGGCATCGAGTTCGGCGGACTCCGGTGGCGTTAGGACGCCCAATTGGGCCTTGTCAGAGAGTTCATTCATCCGTGACACTTCGTCTTCGGTGAAGCTTAGCGTGAGGAAATAACTCGCCGTCTCCGGACTGAGCTTGGCCGCGGAACGGTCAAAAAGCTTGCCGAGCAACGCCGCTTCGGAAGGGCGTTCCAATAGCGGTTCAGGACTAGCGGCTGGCACGAACTAAGACCTTTCTGCCTTAATTATAGGCGAGCGCTTCGAGAGACCCTTGCCGCCGTTCAACGCTATGCTGGTGGGCACATGGAGATCAAGATCGAGGCGAAGAGCGATCTCGTACGCATCGGCGGCGTGGAACTGCATCTGGCGCATCCCGATGAATTGGACGTGAATTGGGTGGGGCAGGAAGAGGCGATGCGGCAGTTGCTGGCCGCGTGGCTCGTGCTCGACGAGCGCGATCTGCCGATGAATCCGCGGCTCGTCGGCAAGCCGGGCGTCGGCAAGACTTCGCTCGCCTACAGCGCGGCGGAGCGCTTGGGGCAGCAGGTTTACATCATGCAGGCGACCGTCGATACGCGGCCCGAGGATTTGATCGTGACACCGGTGCTCGAAGCGCAGGGGCAGTTGCGATACGTCGCTTCGCCGCTGGTAACGGCGATGATTCGCGGGGGCGTTGCGATTCTGGACGAAGGGAACCGGATGAGCGAGAAGAGCTGGGCGAGTTTGACGCCGTTGCTGGACTCGCGGCGCTACGTCGAAAGCATCGTCGCGGGGATTAAGATCAAGGCGCATCCTCTGTTCCGCTTTGTAGCGACGATGAACGACGACGCGTCGACCTTCGATTTGCCCGAGTACATTCAGAGCCGCTTGCAGCCGCAGATTTTGCTCGATTTCCCGGAGCGGGCCGAGGAGTTGGCGATCTTACGCGAGAACTTGCCTTACGCCGATCAACAAGTGCTTGAGTACGTCGCGGACTTTTTGCAGATGGCGCACGCGAGCGAGGAGCGCTTCAGCATTCGCGACGGCATCAACATCATCCGCTACTCGATGAAGCTGCGCAGCATCGAAGACCGTCCGCTGGACGAGCGAATCGCGTTGCCGCTGGCCGTGAAGACGATCCTAGGCGACGAAGCGATGCGCTATGTCCGGAATTATTGACGAACTCGGCATCGATAGTTTGCGGCGGGGGCGCTTCCGCTACTTCCCCGCTGCGCCGGGGCGGATGGAGTTCGCGATCGCCGTAAGGCAGACGCTGCTGCGCGAGAGGCCGCCGGTGGTAGCGATCGAACTGCCCGCCTTCTTGCATACTGCGTTGTACCGGGCGGCGGCGCGATTGCCGGAAGTGAGCGCCGTCGTATATCCGGACCGTTTGGGCGAGGATCCGGAGAGCGTCATCTACTTCGTGGTGGAGCCGGCGGACGCTTTCGTCGAGGCCTTCCGGACGGCGCACGAGATTGGGGCCGAAGTCGTTCTCATAGATCCCGCGATCGGAGAACGGCCGCATCTGCCGGACGATTATCCAGACACCTACGCGATTACGAAGCTGGGCGTCGAGAAGTACGTGGAGCAGTACCGCTTGTTTCCGCAGACGGCGAACGACGAGGTGCGGGATTTCGCGGCGGGTATCGCGTGGAAGTTGCAAGGGGCCGATCTCGAGCGCGACGTTTTCGTGGTGCTGAGCTTGAATCTGCTCGATCCCGTGCTGGAAGCGATGGAGACGCCGCAAGAAGCGCCGCGGCGCGCGCGGGCGCCGGAGTTCGTCGACGTCGTGAATCTGGATCCCGAGTGCTTGGCCGAGACTCTGCAAGAGTATCCGGCGCTTCAGCAGCGCTATGAATACTGGCGCAAGCAGATGAGCGACTTCCGCATGGTGGACCGGGGCGTGGCGCAGTATGAGACGTTGCGGCGGGCCGAGGTGGACTATGAAGCGGCGACGGGCGACAAGGTGTTGCCGTATCAGCGCCGGCAGATGGCGAAGTTCACGCGCAACCTGGCGCACGTGAGCGGCTATCTGGTGGCGAGTCTTTATGAGATGACGATCGCGGCGCGGAGTCTGGTGGACGATAACTATGCGTGGGAGGTCTGGCAGTGCGGCGGGCGCTACGATTTCCAGACGCGCGAGGCGCAGGGCATGGAGACCTTGCGGCTGAGTGGCGACGAAGTATTCTTCCGCACGCGCAAGTTGAAGTTGCGAAGACGGCTGCCGCGGCCGAAGCAGCGCTTACAACCGCGAGCGCCGAAGGGGAGGAAGAAAGAAGCGAAGCCCGGCGAGTGGGCGGAGCAGGTGGACGGCAACTCGATTTGTTCCTATCCCCCGGAGGACATCGTCATCGAAGAGTTCGGGCGGGCACTCAAAAGGAAGGCGCATTCGATTTTGACCGAGGAGCGGGTGCGTACGGAGCCCTTCGCGACGAGTTTGCTCGATGGCATCGATATGCGCGAGACCTTGCGCAATTGGCATCGCGGGCAGATCTACGTGAAGCGCGTGGAGCGGGCGACGGCGGCGGTGGGCAGCGTAGTCGTGATCTTCGATGAGGATGCCGAGGACAGGTATTCTTACTTGACGACATGGCTGGGCGAGCATTCGAACGAAAGCGACATGGCCTTTTATTCAACGCATCCCTTCGCGAAGATGGTGGGTCCGGGGATTGGGCGGGCGGAGTATGGCGGGCTGATGTTGACGTTGCCGCCACGGCGCGTGTGGGACGTGTGGGGAGACACGGACTACGATTTCGCGGAGACGAAGGCGGAACGGCTATTGATGGCGGCGCTGGATTATTCGGTGGAGCGCTACGTGGTTTATGTGGCCGCGCAACCGCCGCGCGGGATCTTCCGCAGCATCGCGAATCAATTGCGGCGGCAGATTCTGTACATTCCGATTGGGCAGCTATCTCCCGCGCGGTTGAAGAAACTGCGGGTGGTGCATGTGCTGGATGGCTACGACAAAAGGGCGGGAGCGGGTGAGTACGTTTGGTGAGCCTTGAGCGATTGGAGCCACCCGCCGGATTCGAACCGGCGACCTGCGGTTTACAAAACCGATGCTCTACCAGCTGAGCTAGGGTGGCCCGTTCCTTTCAGGATATCAAGAATGCCGCGCCGGCCATTACAATGGGCCCCATGCGAATTCGTTACGGCTTCCCGCTTTACGTGGGCGGTTTCTTCGCGCTTTGCAGTCTCTTTTTCGTGTACCTGGCGATTCGCAACTTCAACGCCTACTTTTCGATGCGCTCGGCGGAGGTACGCGTTTTGGCGAGCAGCATGAAGATTGATGTGATGCCGCCGCCCGACTCGGACTCTGCATCTTACGTCGGCTATCTGCTTCGGCTCCGGCTGCAGACGACAGACTCCTACGCGCGCAATTTATCGTGGGAGACGGAAGCTGGCAAAGCCGCCTATCCCGAGGAGGCGCTCGACGAATTGCGCGCCTGGGCGCCGGGCACCGTTCACAAGATCCAATTCCTTCGAGGCGACGCACGCAATCTCCGCATCGAGGAGTTGGACCGCAGCCCCGAACTGGAATCGGCGATCGGGAGCGTCATCGTCATCGGCATCTTCGGCATGATCATGATGTTCTGCATGGTCGCCGCCCGCGCGGACGACCGCAGCTTCGCGAAAGGTTTCTTTGGCCCGTGGCTCCTTTTCGTGGGCTTTGGCATGATGCCCATGCTGGGGTGGATCGGCTTCACGGCGTCGCACATCTGGAAAGTAGCTACCTGGCAGAAAGTCACGGCGCAGGTACCTGAGCAAATCACCATCTTTGACGCCGCTAAGCTGCCGCCTAATGTGGAAATCACGGACCGGGCCAAGGAGAGGCTTGCGAACACCGAATATCGCCTCTTCACGTTTCCCTGGAATGGACAAACACTGCACGGAGCGGTGGGGACCGTAGGCACGCTGAGCGGGGAATTCGACTACGACAACAATACTCTGCCCCGCCCAGCGGGGGCGCTGCACTTTCACATCTCCCCGGTCAACCGCTGGGCGCTGCAAGTGAACCTGGGCCGCGGCGAGGATTTCTGGGTCCCTTTCGGCATGTTGCTGCTCTTCGGGCTAGCGTTTATGGGGGCGGGACTTACGATCCGCAAGATGTCCCCGAATGGGTAGAGCGCTAGCGTTAGTTGATGCGTTCGGTGATCGAAACGGAACTGGCCAGACGGAAGGGCACCTTGGTTTCGACGTCGATCTGCACGGGCTTGCCGCGCGTCGCGAGAACGACACCGCCACCGGCCGCGCCACCGGAAGCCGCGCCGACTCCCGCGCCCTTGCCACCGCCCGCGATGGCGCCGATCGCGGCGCCAATGGCCGCGCCCACGCCGACTTTAACGGCATCGGCCTTCTTGGAGGATTCGCCTTCGCGCACGAAGGGGTCGGTACTGACGGCGATGTTCTGGCCGTCGGACGTGCGAATGCGGGTGAGAGCGACGGACAAGAGCGACGTACCCTTGACGCGGCCGGCCTTGGTGGATTCGACGACCTTGCCGTCGACGCGCGCGCCGCGTTCGGCGATCACCATGTCGTTGACGACGAGCGGTTGATCGAGGGTGCCGGTGAAGGTATCGCCGGCGACGTTCTTATCCGAGCTGAGCGTCGAGTTTACGCGGACGACGATGGAGGTGCCGGCGGGAAGCGTGACGGTTTCGGGAACGCGGGCTGGGGCCTTGGGCGGCTCGGGCTTGAAGATTTCGGTGCGCTTTGGTTCTTCGGCTTTGGGCGGAGGAGGAGCGGAGTTGCCCGAAGAGAACGGCGGTAGGGTCGCGGGCTCCGGCCTCGACTCGGCGGCAGGCGGAGCGGTGGGAGCTGGCTTTGACTCAGCGACAACAACAGGTGACGGCTTAGGCGAGGCAGGCTTGGACACTACGGGCACGGTCTTCACGGGCTTGCGCGTGAAACCGCCGGAGACAGGCGCGGGCACGACGGGTTCCGGCGCCGCATCCCTGGCGACTGGCGATTCCGTCGAGACGGGCGCGGCCTGTTCGACGGCGGCGGGAGCTTCAACCGCTTTGGGAGCGTCGTTGCGGGAAACGACCAGGAGGCTGATCACGCCGGCCGCGGCAGCGCCGCCGACAAAGGCCAAGAGGATCTTCGGGTTCATAGCTATAGAGTAGGACGCCGGCGGGAAATGCGCCGTTTCCGGATTCTCGGACGGCGGGAGCTTCACATCGCCGATAATGAAGGTGGATGCAGGTTTCGCGCCCCCTTCCGGCCAACGTTTTCCCGGCCAACTTTGCCATCGAAAAAACACGGATCGCTCCCGCCACGGTGCTTGCGCCGATGGCTGGGGTGACGGACACGATTTTTCGGCGCTTGATCCGGCAGCAGGGCGGTTGCGGCTTGATCATGACGGAATTTACAAGTTCGCATGGCGTGGTAGCGAGCTTGCGGCGGAAGAAGCCGTCGCGGACGGAGAAGCGTTATCTTTGCTTCGAGCCGGAAGAGCATCCGATCAGCGCGCAGTTGTTCGGCTCGGACCCCGAGATCATGGCGGACGCGGCGCGGCATTGCGAAGACTTGGGTTTCGACTTCGTCGATATCAACTTCGGCTGCCCGGTGAAGAAGGTGGTGAAGTGCAATGGCGGCTCGGGTTGCTTGCGCGATTTGCCGCTGGTGGATCGCATCTTGAAGGCGGTGCGCGGCGCGATCCAGATTCCTTTGACGATGAAGTTCCGCACGGGCTGGAACGAGAACGAGCTGGTGTTCTTGCAGATGGGCAAGATGGCCGAGGACAACGGCCTCGCGGCGATCGCCATGCACGGCAGGACGCGGGAGCAAGGCTACGCGGGCCGCGCGAATTGGGACTACATCGCGGAGTTGAAGGCGAATGTGAAGCTGCCGGTGATCGGTAACGGCGACATCGTGACGCCGGAGGACGCGGTGCGCATGTTCGAACATACCGGATGCGACGCCGTGATGATCGGGCGCGCGGCGAGCTACAATCCGTGGATCTTCCGGCAGATCGCCGAGCATTTGGAGCACGGCGCGTATTGGCAGCCGGGGCAAGAGGACCGCTTCCGGATCATGAAGCAGTACTTCGAGATGTTGACCGAGGCGGATTGGCCCGAGGCCGTAGGGAAGATGAAGCAGTTTACGGGTTACTTCACGCACGGGGTGCGGAATGGGTCGCGGCTGCGCGCGTCGATTTACAAGCGGCACGAGGCGCGAGAGATTATCGCCGAGGTGGAGCGCTTCTTCGAGGAAGAGCTCGCTGCGGTGGCCGCTTGAACTGAATTGCATGAAACAAGTTGAGTTGATCACCGACGGGGCTTGCTCCGGCAATCCCGGACCGGGTGGATGGGCGGCGATTTTGAAGTTTGGCAAGCATCGCAAAGAGCTCTGGGGTTGCGAGAAGGAGACCACGAATAACCGCATGGAGTTGAAGGCGGCGATCGAGGGCTTGAAGCATTTGAAGGAGCCTTGCACGGTGGCGATCACGACGGATTCCGAGTATGTACTGAAAGGGATCACACAGTGGATCGCGGGGTGGAAGCGGAATAACTGGAAATCCGCTTCGAAACAGCCGGTGAAGAATCAGGACCTCTGGCAGGAGCTCGATGAACAGGTGCAGCGGCATCAAGTCCAATGGACTTGGACGAAGGGGCACGCGGATCATCCGGATAACAATCGCTGCGATGAGTTGGCGGTGAAGGCGTCGAAGACGCAGACGTCTAGCGAATAAGAGCTTACGGGAAACGCGGCAGCAAGAAGCCGGGCCCGGCGGGGATGGGCGTCGCGTCTAGGTTCTCACCGGTTTCGAGGTCGAGCCAATAGGACAGCGTGCCGTTCGTGTCGCGCACGATCGCATAGTCGCCGGTGGGCGAGAGATCCATGGACTGCAGAATGCTGGTGCGGGGGACGGCGATGCGGCGCGTGACGCGGCGGGCGCCGATCTCGTATTGGTCAATGGCGGAAGTGGTGGGTTGCAGCCAGTAGAGGCGCGTGCCGTCGGGATGCCAAAACATTTCCGTGGGAATTGTCGTGGAGAGGTTGGCGGCGCCGAGCGTCAATTGCGCCGCGGTGTTGGTGACAGTGTCGTAGGCGAGCATGGAGGGCTCGGCGGCGCCCGAGGCGTTGAGAGATGTGCCTTGGATCAAGAGAAGATTGGCGTCTGGGTTGAGGGCGGCGGTGCTGGGCGTATTCGTGCCGAGCGCGACGGTGTTGACGACTTGGCGGTTCGCGCAATCCAGGACAAGGACCTTGCCGCGTTCGGTGGCGCTATCGGGGTTGCGCGCGACAAGCCAGGCGAGACGGCCATCGCCGGCGAAGTGGAGGCTGACGATTGCGTCCTGGGGATTGAGACGGAGTTGGAAGTTAGCGAGAAGACGGTCTTCGCGGGTGCTGATGACGGAGATCTGGCTGGCGCCGCCGGAGTGAGCGACGTAGACTTCCTCGGAATTCGGGCGCTGCACGATAAGGCGGGCGTTGGCGGGAATCGCGACGGCGCGCCCAACGGCATTGGTGGCGGGAATATACGTGCGGACTGCGAGTTCCGTCGCGCCGCTCAGGAAGGCGATGCGGTTGGGAACGGCTGTCGCGCCGTTGACCGGAAATTGATAGGGGAGCTTGGCGAAGCGGATGTTCTCGGGCGGGATCTGCGCTTCGCGTTCGTTCAAGAGGCTGCGCTTCACTGCGCCGTCTTCGCGCAGGGTTGTGTAGGTGCGAATGGTGACGAAGCCGGAACCGAAACGGGAGGGCGCGACGGCGTACTCGACAAGGTTGCCCGTGCCATCCGGGCGCTCGTTGATTTGGTTGCGCGTCGTGGGGCGCGCGCCGGGGCCGAGCAGATCGATGGAGGCGGCGAGGGCGATCAATATGGCGATCATTGGATGTACACCGATTTCGTGAGCCATTGCGAGAAGACCGTCAGACCACCGGCAATGCCGTTGGCGGTGAAGGGTACGGCGCGGCTCAGCGGAACGACGCCCATGCCGAGCATGGAGAAGCTGCCGTCGTAACGCGTGGGCGAGGGGGGCAAATGCGCGAGGAGGTCGGTGGGGATTACGAAGCTTTGCGTGGAAGGAGGCACGACGCAAGTGATCGCTACGCTGGCGTTTTGTTGCGCCGAGTACGTTACAAGATTGAGGACCGTGGGCGCGGTGGAATCGTTGGGCGTAAAGAAGGCGCGGAAGGGGAAGCTGCGGCTGACGCGGTCGATGGTGGGGCGCTCGGTCCAGTTGAACAAGTTGGTTGCATTGATTGCGGCGGAGAAGGGGCCGACCGATGCGCCGATGGAGGGGCCGCCCGTCCCTTCGATGCGCGTGGTGTTGAAGAACTCGAACTTGAGACCACCCATGCCGTCGCTGGCGCGTTGGCTGCCGACGATTTCCGCGTAGCCGGGCTGTGGCAGTTGCACCTGCGGAACGGTCGCGTTGCCGTTGGAAGTGGTGGTGAGGCGGAGGGAGGGACCGGCGTTGAGGGCGTTCGCCGCCGGAGCGGCACCACGCAGGGGCGCACCCTTGAAGACGTTACCGCTGGTCTGCTGGAGCCAGCAAGAGTTGGGCGCGGGATAGCTGAAGTAAGGATCGAAGGCGAAGGGGGTGTTGGGCTTCGAGTAGAAGGCGGCACGGACTGCGTCGGTGGTGTTCTGCTCCGTGCCGGCGTTGTAGGAATCGATCAAGGCGTTCGTGCGCGTGAGATGGATCATCCCGTGGGGGCTGGGGCCGCGAAGCAGGTCCGTGAAGGGATTGAAGGAATCCTGACAGCGCAGCGCAAGACTGGGCGAGGCGCCGGCGGCGATCGCGATGGTGACGGTATTCGAGACGCCGTTGCCCGCCTTGACGCGAATCGGGACATAACAGCCAAGGGGCGCGTCGTCCGGAACGCGGATATCGATCTGATCGAGGCCCGCGCAACAGGGGCTGCGGCCGGCGTAGAGAACGGTGGCTTCGCGCTCGCCGACGCGCACGGAGACGTTGGCCTTGATGGGCGTGGGCGTCGGGGCGATGTTATCGGGGAACGGCACGCGGCCGAGGCCGGTTGCGTAAATCGTAACGACTTGGCCGCGGACGGCCGCTTCGTCCAGCGTGTTTACCGGACGGTAGCCGAGGCCTTGGACGAAATTCTGGACGACACCGGGGCCGTAGCCGCCGCTGGTGGCGCCGAAGAGGCCGGGGGCGTTGTCGACGATTTCGACTTGCATCGAGTTTCCGATGCGGCCTTGGTAGCCAACGCGAACCAGGCTGGGGCCTAGCGGGGCGCCGGAGGGAAGGATGACGTTTAGCTGGTTGACGGATACGAAGATGGGGATCGCCGAGACGCTGACGCCGCCTTGCACGACGGCGACGCTGACGCCTTCGAAAACCGGCGTGAGCGGAAACTGCGAGACAACGGCAGGCGTCGCGGGGCCGAGATTCGAACCGAAAATCGAGAAAATGCTGCCGCGCGCGATGCCGGATTGGGGCAGGCCGGGCGGAGCGAGGCTAGCGGCATTGACGATGCCGCGGTACGCGATGAAGGGAGCTTGCGCGAAGCTGGGCGCGGCGGCCAGAGCGGCGGCGAAACCCCATAGGGCGAGAGAGCGGAGACCAGCCATCCACCTTCAGGCTAGCGTATTGGCGGGCTGGCTTAGTGGCGGGCCGCGGCATTGGCAGGCTGGCGTGCTGGTGGCCTGGCGTGCTGGCGGCCTTGCGTACTGGCGGCCTGGCGTGCCGAACGGCTGGCGCAGAGGCGAGCCGTCGGAGCCGTAAGCGAGCACACTGCCTTGGATGGGTCGGGGAGGGCGGCCCGGTGGAAGGCGAGCTACGCGAGGTAATCGAAGAGGCTGGTCTTCGGCAACGAGCCCCGGGTTTGCAGGGCGGCGCGCTGCTGGAATTCGGCCTGCTGGAGATCGATGATGCTTTGCGTGGCGTCGGCTTCTTCGAGACGTGCGAGTTGCGTTTTGAGGCGTAGGCTGGTGGATTGGGCGGAGGACGTAGCCTCAATTACGCGCCGCTGGATGGCGCCGTAGGTGCTTAATTGGCCGGAAACATGTTTGAGGGCGCCTTCGATGTTCACCATCGCGTCGCGGATCGCGGTGACGTCGCGGGCCTCTATCGTGGTCTGGAGTTCGCGCAGCGCGGCGAAGGCGCTGGCGCCCGGCGTCTGCGAATCGAAGATTTCCTCGCCGGAGCGGGCGACGCTGAAGGGGTTGCCGCCGGGGAAAAGGCTCTGGCGCGTGGCGGCGGAACCGGCATAGGGCGTGACCGCGCCGAGACTTTCGTCAAAGTTGAAGGGTTGAGTGAGGTCGGAGTTGCCGGAGAAAATGTAGCGGCCTTCGATGGCGAGGTTGGAAACGTTTAGAAGCTGCTGTGTGAGATCCGTCGCTTCCTGTTGGAGGGCGAGCCAGGTGGGTTCGTCATTGAAGCCGGATTGGGCTTGGCCGGCGAGGACCCGAGCGCGTTCGAGGATCTTGACGGAGGTCTGGAGGCCGTTCTCGGCGGCGTCGACTTCGGCCTTGGTGCGGCCGAGGTTCAACTTCGCTTGTTCGTTCGATTCCAATTCGGAGCGCACGCTGAGCAAGGCGCTGATGCCGTCGGGTTCGTCCGAGGCGACGAAGATGCGCTTGCCGCTGGAAAGTTCCCGTTGGGCCCGCTCCATGCGGGCTTGGATGCGTTCGAGGGCGGCGATGAAGCGGGCGTCGGAGCTGTTCAGATTGTTGACCATGCGTGCCTCCAGACTCAAGTCATCGCATTAAAGATGGCCTGTGTCATCTCGTTGATCGTCTTAAACAACTGCGCGGCGGCCTGATAGGAGCGTTGATATTGGACGAGCAGCGCGGCCTCTTCGTCAAGCGAGACGCCTTGGGCATCCTGGCGGATCTCTTTGGCTTGCGACAAGAGGTCGGCCTGAGTGCTGGCGACGTTCTTGGCGTTGGAAAGATCGCGACCGACTTTACCGGCCAGCGTGCCGTAATACTGGCTGAAGGTCTGATCCGAAACAACGCGTTTCTGGGCCAGAGCCGCGAGTTCGAGAACATTGCCGTTGCCGCCCGGCGCGCCAGCCGAGGACAGCGCGAGGCCGTCCGGTGGAATATCGCTCACGTCCAGCGTGTAAGCCGCGCCTAAGGCGCCGTTGTAAGTAAAGAGATCCTGCGAAGGCGGGAAACCGTTGCGATCCAGGCCCTGCGCGAGTTGCTGGTTCACTTGGCTTGCGAAGTTCCCGGCCAGGGTATCCAAGTCATCCAAGTACGCGGGCAGTTTGTTGTTGTAAAGATCGACGAGGCCTGTAATCTTGCCGCCGCGCAGATAGCTTGTGACGTCGCCGCCCTCGGAATCGAGAACGCGGGCCTGATCGTTGAGAACGTCCGTCGAGATCGGATACTGCCGGTCCCCGATCAGCATTAGCGTGCGGCCGCCGAGGTAGAGCGACACGCCGCCCTGCGTATCCTCAATCATTTGAAAGTCCACGTACTGCGCCAGCTCTTCGAGCGACGAATAAAGCTGCGCCTGGCTGCCGGCGTCGTTAGTCCGGCCCTCCGAAGGGCTGCGCTTGGCGTTGATATCGCGGATGCGGCCAACGATGCTGTTCACTTCAGATACGGCGTTTGCCAGATTCTGCTGTACAGTGCCGCGCTCATCGATAATCTGCCCAGCCGTCCGCCGGAAATCGAACGCCACATCGCGCGCGCGATCCAAAGCCACTTGACGGCTAGAAGCGTCGCTGGGCGATACGGTCAATTGGCTAAACGCGCCAAAAAGCCGGTCCATACTGGCGGGAATGCCAGCGTCCTCATTCACCGGAAAAACCAACTCCGTGGTCTTCAAGGTAGACGCCCGTTGATCCTCCAACGCATACTGGCTCGTGCGAGACTGCACGCTCTTCTCGAGATAGACGTTCCGGTAATCGTAGAGCGTCCCCGGCCGGACGCCGCCCACAACGTTCCGCTCCGGCTCAAAACGATCCGCTTCAAAAGTCTGCCGCTGCCGGGCGTAGCCGTCCGTACCGATGTTCACGACGTTGTTCTGCACAGCGGAAAGCGCGCGCTCAAAGACGCGCATCGAATTGCCAGTCGAAATCAAGGACCCGTAGAGATTTCCCATAGCAGCCTACCTATCCATCTACCGGTCCACCGAGTACAACGAAAGCGCCTGGTGATATAAAGCCCCTACGCGGCCCGACAGAGTAAGAAGCTGCCCAACTTCCACCTGATCTTCTGGGCTGATGTGGCCGCCGCTGCGTTCCAAGGCAGCCTGTAGAGCGATCAGTCCTTGCGAAACCTCCTCTAGCGCCGGCCCTACCGTTTCGAGCGAGAAGCTCCCCGGCCGCTCCACCAAAACAGTGCGAACCTCTTCCAACCGTTCCCGCAATTGCCGCGCCGCTAGGAAGTCATCCATGGGCTTACCTGACGCTCTCGTCCGCTTTCGGTGCCAGCATCTCGTCGACCAGCTTGGCGCTCACGGCTTCGGCGTCGGCACTATAACTGCCATCGTTGACCGCCGCCCCCAATCGCTCCAAATACGCATCCCGCTCGACGCTTCCGGATTGCAACTCGTTGATTTTGCTAGACAGACTGGAAATCTGGACGGAATCCGATTTCGCCGCCCCCGCCTTATCCGCGGAAGGCGTCCCAGTGGAAATCCGCAACGGGTCCAACTGGGCGGTTTTCCCCGTAGCGGCGGAGCCGCTCGGATTGAGCTGGGCGGGGTTAAGGTTTGGGTCGTTGACGCGCATGACACTTGTCTCGTCTTACACCTTATCGGAGCGCCATCGATTTGTATGAAAGATTTTCTGAGCATTTCGTGAGATCTTTTCGGGCCGTATCCGCGTATTCTGGTGATGACGATGCTTTCCGGACGCCATTTCTCACTCCTCCTGCTCGCCACTGCCAGCGCCACTGCCAGCGCCGCGCTCGCCGCGCCCACGCCCACTTATCACAAGGACGTCGCGCCGATCCTCCAGCGCAACTGTCAAGGCTGCCACCGCCCCGGCGAAGTCGCGCCGATGAGTTTCCTCAGCTATAAGGAAGTGCGCCCCTACGCCAAGGCCATCCGCCAAAGCGTCACGCAGCGCCGCATGCCGCCTTGGAACGCCGACCCGCACGTCAATATCAAGTACGCCAACGACCGCTCGCTAAGCGAAAACGAAATCGCGACTCTCCAAGCCTGGGCCGCCGCCGGGGCGCCGGAAGGCAACCCGAAGGACGCTCCCGCGCCGAAGCAATTCGCCGACGGTTGGAGCATCGGCCAGCCGGACCTGGTGATTGAGATGCCCACCGAGTTTAAGGTCCCCGCGAGCGGCACAATCGAATACCACTACGTCGTGCTGCCCACCAATTTCAAGCAAGACATGTGGGTAACGGCCGCCGAAGCGCGCCCCATGAACCGTGCCGTCAACCACCACATCATCGCCTTCGTGCGCGAGCCCGGCAACAAGTGGTTCCGCAACCAAGCGCCGGGAGTGGCTTTCGTTCCTAGCGGTAAGGACGGCGACGGCTTGGGCCTCGCGGATTTCCTGGTGGGTTACGCGCCGGGAACGATCCCCGAACAGATGCGTCCCGGCCAGGCGAAGTTGATCAAGGCCGGCAGCGATATCGTTTTCCAACTGCACTGGACCGCCAATGGCAAGGAAGCGATGGACAAGGCGAAGCTCGGCTTGAAGTTCGCCACCGAGCCGCCGAAGGAACGTGTGCTGACGCTCGCCGCAATGAACTCTAAGTTCGAGATCCCCGCGGGCGCGGACAATCATCGCGTCGACGGCGCGATGACGCTGCACGCCGATTCCACGCTCGATTCGCTTTTCCCGCACATGCACGTGCGCGGCAAGTCCTTCGCGATGAAGGTCGAGTTTCCCGATGGCACGCAAAAGGAACTACTCTCCGTGCCGCGCTACGACTTCAACTGGCAGCTTGGCTACCAACTCGCCGAACCGCTGAAGCTGCCCAAGGGCAGCAAGGTGATGGCGACGGGCTGGTTCGATAACTCGCCCAACAACAAACACAACCCCGACCCGACGAAGAACGTCAAGTGGGGCGACCAAAGCTGGGAAGAAATGATGATCGGCTTCTTCAACGTCGTCATCCCGGCGGATGCGAAACCCGCCGATCTCTTCCGCGCGCCGAAAAAGCAAGGCCCGCAGCAAGGCCAACCAACGCCGAGCGCGGGCGGGCTTGAGTAAACACTCTCCAATCCTATTCTTCATGGCCGCGGCGCTGTGTGTTCCCCACACTGCCCGCGGCCATGAAGTTATTACGACGAAGTTAACTTGGGCCAAGGAAGTCTCGCGCATCGTCTATGCGCGTTGCGCTCAATGCCATCGGCCGCAGGGCGCGGCGTTTTCGTTGTTGCGATATGAAGACGCGCGGCCTTGGGCGAAGGCGATTCAAGAACAAGTCTTGACGCGGCAGATGCCGCCTTGGAATGCCGTGAAGGGCTTTGGAGACTTCGCGCCGGATCACGGCTTGTCTCAAGAAGAAATCGCGACGATTAGCAGTTGGGTGGAAGGCGGCGCGCCGGAAGGCGACGTGAATCACTTGCCAAGCTTGCCGCCCGTCGCGAAGCCCGCAGGTAAGCTCAACGGCCCATCGTTGCTCGTCCGGCGCTCCCTCAAATTGCAACAAGCCCTGCGCATCATCGCGATCGAGCCATCCGGCTTTGCTCCCGGCGCATCGGCGAAGTCAGTCGCGACGCTGCCGGATGGCGAGATCGTCCCGCTGATTTGGATTCGCGATTATTCGCCGAAAGCAACCGCGCAGTATCGTTTAGCCCAGCCGCTGCGCCTGCCGCGCGGCGCCTCGATTGAAACGCAGGGCGAAGGTGGCTTCCGCTTGCGTTTGGCGATGTGATTCAATAACACTCATGTTCTCTAGACTCGCCAGCGTCGCCGCGCTCGGCCTCGCTCTCGGCTTTGCTTGGACCCAATCCACCGCGCAAAACGCGCCCGCCGTCTCCGGCGAAGGCAAGTACCGCTTCCGCGTTCTCTACACCTCGTCGCATCTGCCCACCGAGGCCCAAGCTCCCGCCGTATTGAAGGCCGCCCACGGCGGCTTCGCGATAGACCGCCGCAACGGCCACGGCGAGATCTACTTCGCGCTGCCCGGCGCGGGTATCATCCAAATCGCGAGCGACCTGAAGTCGACGAAAATGATCGCGACCGACCCCGCGATGCGCGACACCAACATGCACAACGCGCTCTTCTGGACGGCGAAGGACGGCTCGCCCTTCCTTACCTTCCCCGGCAACGCGGCGAACAAGGTCTTCACCACGAAGCTCGACGGCACGCTGGTGCACACGCTGAACCCGCCCGCCGCGGGCGTCGACCTCGGCAATGCCACCGCGAACGATTACTTCGCCAAGGGCGGCAAGTTCATCCCCACCGACGTCGAACAACTCGACGCGATGTACTACATCCCCACCGGTTACTCGCCGCTCGACTACGTGCTCACCGCCAAGATCACCGGCACCGCGCCCTTCGCGGCTGAGTGGAACAAGCTCGCCTTCGGCGGCCGCGGCAAGGAAGCCGGCCAGTTTGGCACGGGCCACGGCGTCACCATTCCGCCGAAGTCCAAGCGCATCGATATCGCCGACCGCCCGAACTCCGAGATCGACCGCTTCACCGACAACGGCCAATACATTTCGACGCTTGGCTTGCCCAAGGGCTCCTTCCCCTGCGACATCGCTTATCTCGATAACTTCGCCGTCGTGGGCGCGCTGCATGGGCCGGACCGCACGAAGGGCGCGCCGATTTATTTACTGGAGAAGGACAAGCTCGTCAGCACCATCATGCCGAAGGAAGAGTTGGGCCTCGCGAACTTTCAACACGTCCACAACGCGACCATCGTCAAGCGTAGCGGGAAACTCTACATCATCGCGCAGGCATGGAATCCGGGAGACTTCGCAATCCTTGAGCAAGTGAAGTAATCACCAAAGCCCGATCACGCGCCACCAGGCGAAGCCAACCGTACACCAGATCGCAAGATTCACAATGGCGCAGACAAAGCCGATGCGCCACCAATCTTTCATCTCGATATAGCCCTGCGAGAAGAACATCGGGCTCGGCGTGCTGCCATAGTTGGTCAGCCCCGATGAGAAGTTCGCGAAGATCGCAAACGAATACGCAACCAACGCGGGCGGAGCGCCTTGCGCCGCGATCACGGCGACGAAGGCCGGATACATCGCCAAGATGTGTGCCGTGATGCTAGCGAACACGTAGTGCGCAAAAAAGTACACCAGCAAAGCAACGATGAAGAGTGTCGGCCAGCCGAAGCCATCGAGTGACGCGCTAACCGATTTCGCGAAGGCCGTCGGAATGCCAGTGGTATTCAAAGCCTTCGCCAAGTTCACCAAGCCACCGAACCAGATGAACATGTCCCACGCGGATTCCTCGCGCTTCACTTGGTCCCACGTCAGTACGCCAGTCAGCAGCAACGCCGAACAACCCAGCAAGCCCATCAAGCCGAAGTCGAGCTTGTGCCAAGCCGTCGTGGCCCAACCGGTACAGACGAAGAGAAAAACGCCGACCAGTATCCATTCATCGCGCTGGATGCGGCCCATCTTACGCAGTTCCTCTTGGGCGAATGAACTCGCCTCTGGCGTGCGGGAAACGCTGGGCGCGTAGATCTTGGAAACGATCCAAGGAATCGCGAGAACGCTCAGCGTGCCCGGCACGAGCCCCGCGAGGAACCAGCTCGTCCAATCGATGTTCACGCCCGCGATCTTGCCCGCGAGTTGCGCCGCAAGAGGATTCGAGGATTGCCCGGTGAGAAACATCGCCGTCGTCACGCAGATACCCTGGTAGACACTCGCCATCAGGAAGGAGCCAATCTTGCGCGCGGTCTCGCCGGGCTGCGAACCGTAGAGCTCCGCGACGCTGCGCACGATCGGCAGGATCACGCCGCCGCTACGCGCGCCGTTCGAGGGGATGATCATCGCCAGCACCAGATCGCTCGCGCAAAGCGCGTAGCTCACGCCGAGACTTGTCGTGCCGCAAAGACGCACGAAGAAAAGCGCGATGCGGCGCGCGAGACCGGTGTTCAGCATCGAGCGCGAGATGAAGAACGCGCTCAGCACGAGCCACGTCGTCGGGTCCGCGTAACCATCCAGCGCTTGCTTGAAGGTCAGACCGCCGATCAAGCTCGACAGCACGATCGCGATCAGCACCAGCGCGCCGCCGCTGATGGGCTGAAAGACTAGGCCCGCGACGGTCGAAATGAAGAGCGCCAGCAAGCGCCATCCCGCGGGCTCAATGCCCTCCGGGCGCGGCACGGCGTACGCGATGACCAAGTAGATGACGGCAAGCGCGGAGAGCCCGCGTAGGCGCTGCAACGGTGAATTCCTTGGGTATCCTAGAGTTAAGCCCTCTCACTATCTCATGATTTCGCTCGTGATCCCGATCCACAACGAGGAGCCATCCATCCTCCCTCTCTACGACCGCTTGACGAGCGTCATGGAGCGCCTGCAGCGGCCTTACGAAATTCTTTTCGTGGACGATGCGTCGACGGACCGCAGCTTCGATCTCCTAGCGAATCTCGTCGAGACCGACGCGCGCTTGAAGGTGATCCGGCTGCGCCGTAACTTCGGCCAGACCGCCGCGCTGTCGGCTGGCTTCGACGAAGCCTCGGGCGAGATCATCATCTCGATGGACGGCGACCTGCAACACGATCCCGAAGACATTCCCGCGCTGCTCGAAAACGTCGAACAAGGTTGGGACATCGCCTCGGGCTGGCGGAAGAATCGCGTCGATAACGCGGTGACGCGCAAGATCCCTTCCCGCATCGCGAATTGGCTGATGGCCAAGGCCTCGGGCGTGAAACTCCACGATTTCGGCACGACTTTCAAGGCTTACCGCGCGGAGGTCTTGAAAGACGTTAACCTCTACGGCGAGCTGCACCGCTTCATTCCCGCGCTTGCCAATCTCTACGGCGCCCGCGTCATCGAAGTGCCCATCAAGAACACTCCGCGCGCCTCCGGCGATTCGCACTACGGACTCAGCCGCACCTTCCGCGTGATGTACGACATCGTGACGATCAAGTTCTTGCTCACCTACTTCACGCGGCCCATGCACTTCTTCGGCTCGCTTGGCTTGATCGGCACGATCCTCGGCGGGCTGATCATGTTCTACCTCTTCGTTTACAAGCTGCTAGGCAACGAAATCGCGATCCAACATGGGCCGCTGATGATCGCCGGCGCGCTGCTCTTGTTGACCGGCGTCAGCATGTTCTCGACTGGCATTCTCGGCGAAATGCTTATGCGCACTTATTTCGAGAGCCAAGGCCGCCGCATCTACGCGGTGCGCGAGATTCGTTCGCGCAAAGAGGCGCAAGCCTCGCGCGCGGCCCGCTAATGCTGCGGCGAAGCGCGCTCTCGCTGCTATGCGGTCTCGCGCTCGGGCAGAGCAAGCGGGACCTCTTCGACGGCAAAACGCTGAGCGGCTGGCGCGCGCCCTTCGCGGAGATCCCTCTCGAAGAATCCTGGCGCGTTCGCGACGGCGCGATAGAAACCGTTCCCGATACTGAACTCAAACGCAACCTCTCCACCGACCTCTGGACGGCCGACAAATTCACAGCCTTCGATCTCAGCTTCGAGTATTGGGCCGCGCCGGCGGCCAATGGCGGCCTCAAGTTCCAAGTGCGCCGCGCCATCTTTGTCGAAGACATCGCGGGGAATCAACGCGTCATCCCAACCTTCGCGCAAGGGCCCAACGCGCATATCATCGCCTACTCGGTCGCGTCGGAATTCCAAGTCTCCGCGCCCGACGAGCCGGACGGCCTTCGCAAGCCCACGTCTCGAGCGGGTTCGCTGTACAACAAAGTTGCCGCGCCGGCCAACGTCTCCGCCAAAGCCGAAGCCTGGAACCTTGGGCGCATTCGCCTGAAAGCCAGTGGCGATCTCGCGATGTGGCTCAACGGCCAAGGCACGGTGACCGCGAAGGTCGCTACGCCGTTAGTCGAGTCGCCTATCGCGCTGCAACACCACGGCAGCTTCGTGCGCTATCGCAATCTAAGCATTGAGCCTTTGCGCTAACGCCAAGTCTTGTCGTCGAAGCGCTTCATATCGAGCGTCGAAGGCAACACCCCCAAAGTCACCACCGCGAATGTGAAGACCTTGTTGCCCGGTTCCAAATGCCCGCCGTAGGAGCGGTCCGGATCGGCGTAGGAGAGATGGCAGTGGATCTTGCCATTCATCACCATGCCGTTCACGCTCACGATGTCCGCCGACGCCGTGGGGTTCTCGACATACACATTCTTCGATGGAAAGCTGCGATTGCTCACGACGTGATAGTGCGCCGACGTCAAGCTCCCCAGCCCGCTCAAGATCACGGCGTTCGAAATCTTCTCGTCCTTGATCAACTTCTCGAGACCCGCCAACAGGTCGGCCTGATTCTTGAGACGCATCACCACGATACGCTCGAACTGCGCGCTCACGGCCGTCAACTCCGGCACGGAAGCGCTCAAGCCCTTGGCGTCGTCCGCGGGCGTAGTCACGCGCGTGACTTCGGTCTTCTTCACCTGCGCGGCCAGTCCGAGAGCCAGCAGGGAAACAATCGCGAATTTCATGACCGTATCGTATCGCGCCGCTCAAAGTGTGATGCAATCCTGAGATGCGACATCTCGCCGCGCTTGCCGCGCTCTTGCTCTGCACCCTTCCCGCTATGTCCCAACTCGCCACGAAGAAATCCCTGACGCTCGCCGCCGCTAAGCAAATCGCCGCCGCCGCGGAGGCCGAAGCCATGAAGAATAAATGGACCGTCGTCATCGCTATCGTGGACGACGGCGCGAACCTCGTCTACTTGCAACGCATCGACGGCACGCAGGTCGGCTCCATCGACGTCGCCCAAGCCAAGGCCCAGAGCGCCGTCAAGTTCAAGCGCCCCACCAAGACCTTCGAAGAGAACCTCGTCGGCGGCCGCCAGGCCATCCTGAAGCTCCCGGGCGCGATGCCGGTCGAAGGCGGCGTGCCGCTGACGATCGACGGCGTGGTGCTGGGCGCGATCGGCGTCTCCGGCGTCACCAGCCAGCAGGACGGCATTATCGCCGCCGCGGGCGTCGCCGCCTTCGAGAAAATGGCGAAGCCCTAAGAAAGCCTGAGAGTAATTCCGCCCGTCGCGCACTCCTCCACTAAGGAGTATTGGAATTGCGATGGCGGAAGCCGTTCACGCTATCTATTTCGTCCTCGCCGTCTGGATGATCCTCAGCGGCCTCGACGATCTATGGATCGACCTCGCGTATTTCTTCACGCGCCTGCGTCCGCACAAGCCACCGCAAGAAGACCTCGCGCAATTGCCCGAGGCGCGCATCGCGCTATGGGTACCCGCTTGGCGCGAAGACGCCGTGATCGCCGGTATGCTCACGCACAACACGGCGTCTATCCGCTATGCCAACTACCACATCTTCTGCGGCACCTATCCCAACGACGACGCAACGCTTGACGTCCTGCGCTCCCTCGAAGAGAAGCACCCCAACCTCCACATTTCACTAGCGCCGCACAACGGCCCCACCTCGAAAGCCGACAACATGAACTGGATCTACCAGAACATGTGCCTCGTCGAGGAGCGCCTCGGCCAGCCCTTCGACATCGTCGTCATCCACGATTCTGAAGACCTCATCCACCCAGAGGAATTCCGCTGGTTGAACCACTACACGAAGAATTACGACTTCGTCCAAATCCCCGTGCTCGCCCTGCCTACGCCCTGGTGGCATCTAACCCACGGCATCTACTGCGACGAGTTCGCCGAGACGCAGCAGAAAGATCTGCCCACGCGGAACCGCCTCAACGGCTTCTCCCCCAGTTGCGGCGTCGGCACCGGCTACCGCCGCGACGCTCTCGCCAAACTCGCCGAATCCGAAGAGAACCGTCTCTTCGAGCCCGACTCGCTCACCGAGGACTATATGAACGGCCTCCGCATGCACCGCCTCGGCATGCGCCAAATCTATCTGCCCGTCTTCTGGCGCCAAGGCCAACCCATCGCGACGCGCGAGTACTTCCCGCAGAACTTCCGCGCCGCCGTCCGCCAACGCTCGCGCTGGGTCACTGGCATCGCGCTGCAGACGTGGCAGAAGGTCGGTTGGTCAAAGTCCCTTGCCGAAAACTATTGGTTCTTTCGCGATCGCAAAGGCCTAATCGGCAACCCCCTCAGCCTCCTCGCCAATCTGCTCTTCGTCCTCTGTGCCGCGGGCCTAGCCCCGAGGCCTCATGCGGATCTTCTCCCCATCGCGAGCCTCGGCATCATACTGCAGTTCAACCGCATGCTCTTCCGCATGCACTTCTCCGGGCGCGTCTACGGCTTGCTCTACGCGCTCGGCGTTCCGCTACGCGTGCCTTATTGCAACCTCGTTAATACCCTCGCCACGCTGAGCGCCCTGCATCGCTACGTTCGCGCGCGCATCCGGAAGGAAACCTTGGTCTGGCTCAAGACGGAACACCAATATCCCAACCGCACCGCGCTCACCGGATACTCGCGCCGCCTGGGCGAGGTACTCATCGACCGCGGCATTCTCACGCCGCAACAAATCGAGTCCGCCATCGCCGCTAAGCCCAAAGACCAGCGTCTAGGCGAGTTTCTGGTCGCAGAAAAGCTCTGCACTTGGAACGACGTCTACGCCGGGCTTTCGCTTCTGAGCGGTTACGCGCTCGAGGTCTTCCCCCCGGAACAGATCGATCTCGAAGCCACCCGTTCCCTGCCCCGGGCCCTCTGCGAAGACTTTCATCTTCTACCCGTCGCCATCACCGAAAGCGGTCTCGCCATCGCCACACCGGAGATCCCTTCGGACGGCACGCTCCAAGATATCAAACGCTTCTCTCCGCGCGGTTGCTCAATCTTCCTGGTCCCCCCCCCGGACTTCGAGCGTCTGCGCCAAGTTCCGGCGGCGCGCGCCCTAATCCGAGCCGCCTAAGGCCGGAAGAAATCGGCGGGCTTCATCGACGCCACTCGCCAACGCTTCCCCGCCTTTACGAATTCCATGCGCAGCACTTCACGGCGCTGCCGCACATCGGCGATCTCGCGCTTGGACTTCATCTGCAGATACCAATCCGCTTGCGCCACCACTCGCGCGCCTTCCTCCCGGACTTCCCGTAACTCCACACTCGCGCTCACGTCGGCGGCGGCCAGCAACGCATCCACGTTCTTACTGATTTCCGCTAAGCCCGCCGCGTCTTCCGCGAAGTGCCGCACGAAGGCCCGGCTTAGCCCGTTGGCCAGATCCGTCGCCATGTCGGCAAGCACGCGGTAGACTTCGTCACGCGGTTCGGCCCTCAAGCCCGCCGCGGCCGCCGCGAACAGAAAAGACCTACGTCCGGTAGCTTCCATTGATCTCAATGTAGCCCTCGGTGAAATCGCAAGTCCAAAACTCGGCGTTTCCTTTGCCTTTACCATCAATGCGGAAATCGATTACGACGTCTTTCGCATCCAGCGCCTTCGCCATCGCGGCCTCATCCATCGGCGCGGCCAAGCCCTTCTTGCAAACGCGCTTGCCCTGGAGGTAGATATCCACCTTGCTCGGGTCGAAGTCCGCGCCGGAATATCCCGCCGCCGCCAGGATGCGCCCCCAATTCGGATCGCTGCCCGCAATCGCCGTTTTCACCAACGGCGAATTCGAAATCGCCCGGCCGATCTTCTCGGCGTCGCTCTCCTTCTTCGCGCCGCTCACCAGAACACGCACCAATTTCCGCGCGCCTTCGCCGTCGCGCGCAATCTGCGCCGCAAGGTTTTGCAACACGCGCAGCACCGCCGCCTCCACCTTCGCCATCTCACTCTTGCGCGGCTTCACGCCGCTGCCGCCGTTGGCGAGCAAGACCAGCGTGTCGTTTGTCGAAGTGTCGCCATCCACGGTCAAGCGGTTGAAGCTCAGATTCACCGTGCGCTTCAAGATGCCATCGAGGTCGCCGCTCGCGATCTCGGCATCTGTCATCACGTAAGCGAGCGTGGTCGCCATGTTCGGTTGGATCATACCCGAACCCTTCGTCATGCCCGCGATGCGCACCTTGCCGCCCGCGAGCTCCACCGTCTCCGCTGCGGTCTTCATCACCAAGTCGGTCGTCATGATCGCGCGCGCCACGTCTTCGAAGCGGTCAGCGCCAATCCCCACTACCAGTGCCGGAATCGCCGTCTCGATTAAAGTGGGGTCCAGTTCGACGCCAATCACACCCGTCGACGAAGGCAGAATTCGCTCTTCCTTGACGAGCAATTCCGCCGCCAGCGCCTTCACGCTGCGCTCGGCCACCTTCATGCCCGTCCGCGTCGCGCAATTCGCGTTGCCCGCGTTGATGAGCAGCGCGTTCACCTTGCCGCGCGATTTTTTCAAGTTCTTCTTCGAGAGAACGACCGGAGCCGCCGCCACGCGATTCTGCGTGAATACCGCCGCGGCGTCCGCCTCCGGCATGCTCACGATCAACGCCAAATCGTCTTTCTCCGCCTTGCGAATGCCCGCGTACACCGAACTATAAAAGAAGCCTAGCGGCAGTTCCATCTTCCACTCCTATTCGAATCTCTCATTTTCCCCGGCGCGCATCCCGTTGCGAAAGTCCGCGCCACTCACCCGCTTCTTCCCCTCGGCCTGCAACTCCATTAACTCAATCGCGGTGCCTTCGCCGCACGCCACGAGCAGCGGGCCCTTTGCGCCCAGCACCGCTCCCGCCGAGCCACTTCCACCGGCCACGCGCGTCTTCCAAATCCGCACGCCCTGGCCGCGAAACTTCGCACTGCTTCCCGGCCAAGCGTAGAAACCTCGCGTGCGGTTGTGAATCTTCGCCGCCGGCCAATCCCAGTCCACCACGCCGTCCGCCTTCGTCAAGATCGGCGCATGCGTCGCATCCGCGTCATTCTGCGGCTCCGGCGTAATCGTCCCCGCCTCCAAACCGCGCAGCGTCTCCACCAACAATTCCGCGCCTGCCACCGCCAAGCGTTCGCCATACTCGACGGCATTCTCCTCCGCCCCAATCGCGAGCGTCGCCTTCAGCAACATATCCCCCGTATCCAAGCCCGCATTGATCCGCATCGTCGTCACGCCGCTCACGGTTTCGCCGTTCGCGATGGCCCACTGAATCGGCCCCGCCCCGCGATATTTCGGCAACAACGAACCATGTACGTTGATGATGCCGTGCGACGGGATGTCGATGATCGACTGCGGAATCAACTGCCCATAGCCCACCACCACCATCGCGTCCGGCGCTATCGCGCGCAGTTCTTCCACCACGTCCGGCGCCCGCACCTTCACCGGCTGCCGTACTTCCAAGCCCGCTTCCAGCGCCGCGAGTTTCACCGCGCTCATCGCCAACTCTTGTCCGCGCCCCTTCGGCCGGTCCGGTTGCGTGTAAACGGCCATCACCTTGTGCCCCGCCGCTAGCATCGCTTGCAGCGTAGGCACGGCAAACCCAGGCGTGCCCAGGAAAACCGTCTTCAATCCCACTCGCCCGCTTTCTGCAATTTGCGAATCTTCCGCCGGATCAAGTCCCGCTTCAACGGACTCAAGCGGTGAATAAACAAGACGCCATCCAAGTGATCGTACTCATGTTGAATCGCGCGGCTCAACAAATCTTCGCCGTCGATCTCAAACCACTTCCCATCGGCGTCCTGCGCCCGAACCCGCGTCTTCTTCGCGCGTTCCACCGGCTCGCGGAAACCGGGAATGCTCAAGCACCCTTCTTCTTCGAAGAGCTTCCCGTCCTTGCTCACGATTTCCGGATTGATCAAGACGATCTGCTGCGTGGGGTCGTCGCCCGCCGAAGGATCGATCACCGTCAGCCGCTTATTCACGCCCACTTGCGGCGCCGCCAGTCCCACGCCTCGCGCCGCGTACATGGTCTCAAACATATTCGCGACAAAACTCTTCAACTCCGGCTTGCCAAACTCCTCGGGCGCGACGGCGTCGCACTTCACTTCGAGCACCGGGTCGCCGTACTTAACAATCTTCATCACCATCTTCGCTAGGCTCCTCTAGTACTCCCGCACCTGTTGCTGATAGCCGTCGAAATTCCGTTTCGCCTCCCGCAACGAATCCCCGCCGAACTTTTCGATCATCGACGAGGCCAGCACGATCGCCACCATCGCTTCGCCAATCACGCCCGCCGCCGGAATCACCGCCACGTCGCTGCGTTCGTAATTCGCCTTTTCCGGATCGCGCGTCGGCAAGTACACGCTTTCGAGCGGCTGCCGTAGCGTCGAGATCGGCTTCAAGTGCCCGCGCACCACTAGGTCCTGCCCGTTCGTCATGCCGCCCTCGATGCCGCCCGCTCGATTCGCGCCGCGGAAGAACTCGCGCTTCTCCTTCGAGTAATGAATCGTGTCTTGCACCTTCGAACCGAAGCTCTGCGCGCCCTCAAGCGAATAACCGATCTCCGCGCCCTTCACCGCTTGCATCGAAACGATCGCCTGCGCGAGCTTGCCATCGAGGCGCGAATCCCAAGTGATGTGCGAACCCAGACCCACCGGCACGCCATGCGCGCGCACCTCGAACACGCCGCCGACGGTATCCTTAGTCGCGTAAGCCTTATCGACCACGGCCTTGAAGCGCGCCTCGGCCTCTTCGTCCACGCAACCTAGCAGTACTTCCTTCTTCCCGCTCAGCGCGACGATCTCTTCCCAACTCACGTCGCGATCGAGCGTTTCACTCCCGACGCTCACCACATGGCTCAGTACAGTAATGCCGAACTCGGCGAGAAATGCCTTCGCCAGCGCGCCCACGGCCACGCGCGCCGTCGTCTCTCGTGCGCTCGCGCGCTCCAGAATGTAGCGCGCATCGTCGAAATCGTACTTGATCGCCCCAGCCAAATCGGCATGCCCCGGCCGCGGCTTCTTGACCTCCTTCCAATGCTCCGCGCTGCCCTCGAAATCCTCGACGGGCAGGGACTCCGTCCAGTTCTTCCAATCGCGATTCTGAATCAACATCGCAATCGGAGAACCGATCGTTTTGGAATGCCGCACGCCGCTCACGATGTGCGCGGTGTCGGTTTCAATTTTCATGCGGCCGCCGCGGCCAAAGCCCTGCTGCCGGCGCCACAACTCGTGGTTAATCTGGTCTAGGGAAACGGGAACCCCGGCGGGCAGACCCGTAACCGTGGCCACCAGGCATTCCCCGTGGCTTTCGCCCGCGGTCTCAAAACGAAACATTGTAGGTGTTAATCCTTAATTCTAACAGCCGGTCTATCAGCCGGGCCCGCTAGAGCAGGCGCCTGCTGCGAGGCCGCGCAATCTTCGCTTCGAGACGCATGCGCCGGTTCTCGATCTCATCGCTAGGCTGCAATTGCCGCGCCGCCAGCGTGCATTCGAGCGCCATGAAGAAGTTCTTCTCGCGATGCTCGTAATACTTCGCGAGCTCCACGTAAGCGTCGGCGCGATAGGGATTTTTCGATTGCGAGAGATCCGTCCAAACGATCAAGGCCCGCTCTATCCGTTCCAGCTTGCGTTCGAGTTGCGCCAAGTCCCACAAACAGCGAAAGAGCAATTCATCGTTGATCTGGGCATCCACCGCTCGCCGGTATAACAACACCGCCTCTTCCAAACGCTCTTGCGCCACCAGCCAGCGCGCCAGCCCGGCGAGCTCCGCGCCGTGCGTCAATGGGCAAGACGCCGGGTCCGCGAAGATCGGCGGAATGATCGCCGCCAGAAACGCGAGCGAAAGGATGTCGAGCGCGTTGTGATCGATCACGGGACGCAGGCGTTCCGTGCGGCCGGTGCGCAAGTAGTCGAAATAGATTTGCGGAATCAACTCGCCGGGAACGTCCCCGATTCGTTCGTGGCCGAGGAGTTGGCGTTCAAGCTCCACCAGCCGGCACGATTCAAAGCGCATCTTCCACAACCGCCGCGCGCCGTAAAGAAGATCCATGTGTTCGAGACGAGCGAAGGGCGTACGCTGCCGCGCGAGCGTGTAGCGTGTTTCGAGGAGCGGTTGATCGTAACTCTTGCCGTTGTAGGTAACGACGGTATCGAAGCGCCCGAGATATTCGGCCAGCGAGGCAAGCGCCGAAGCCTCCTCACCGTGGTCGCGCAGGAACCACTGCTTCAAACGAAAACCATCGGCCTCCAAGTGCCCCGCGCCAATCAGAAAGGCCAGCGTGCCCGTGCCGCCGGCGAGGCCAGTCGTCTCGGTATCGAGAAAGGTCCACGATTGTGGCGCGAGTTCCCGCAAGCGCTCGACATGAACGTTGCCGTGACGGTGATCGAAAGGATAGAAGGTCTCGATCTCGAAGTGCTTCCCATGCTCGCTCTCCATCGAAATGCCATCCATGGGCAACGGCGCGGGTTCGGAAGGCCGCGCAAACTTCGCGTCCACCTTCGCCATCCGCTGCCGCAATAAATCGAGCTGGGCTTGGAGCGTGGGATTCAACTTCGCTATCTATTCGCCTTATTTTACAGCTTCATCAGCGTGATAACTACTGCGTACCAGCGGACCACTTTCGACATGAGAAAAACCAAGGCTCTGCCCGTACTCTTTCAACATCGCGAAGTCTTCCACCGGTACGTAACGCAAGATCGGCAGATGCTTCAACGACGGCCGTAAGTACTGCCCCAGCGTGACGATATCCACGCGATGCTCCCGCAGTTGCCGCATCGTATCCTTCACTTCGTCCAGGCTCTCGCCCAGTCCTAGCATCAACCCAGACTTCGTCGGAATCGACGGCGCCTTCTCCTTGGCATAGCGCAACATCTCTAGACTCCGCTCGAAGCGCGCCCCCAGCCGCACCTGTTTGTAGAGCCGCGGCACAGTTTCGGCATTGTGATTCAGCACATCGGGCCGCGCGTCGAGCACGATATCCATCGCCTCTCGCGAGCCTTGAAAATCCGGAATCAATACTTCAACGCCACAACCTGGTACGCGTTCGCGAATCGCGCGAATCACTGCGGCGAAAATCTCCGCGCCGCCATTGGGTTGATCGTCGCGATTCACGCTGGTCACCACGGCAAAGCGCAGTCCCATGCGCTCGACCGCCTCCGCCACGCGGCGCGGCTCGTCGTAGTCCATCTCGAGCGGCACGCCCTTTTGCACCGCGCAAAAACCGCAGCGCCGCGTGCAGACATTGCCCAGGATCATGAACGTCGCCGTGCGACGGTTCCAGCAATCGCCGATGTTCGGGCAAGCCGCGCTCTCGCAAACCGTGTGGAGCTTCAAGCCCGTGACCAGTTGCTTCAGGTCGCGATAATTTTCGCCCACCGGGGCGGGCGCCTTCAGCCAAGCCGGGCGCTTAGGCTTGGCGGGTTCAATACTAACTAGCACTTTCCTTTAGTTTAGCGGCGAGGGCATTTTCCAGGACGCTACGCGCCTTGAAGTTCTCAAAGCGCAACAGATCGGCGAAAGCCATCTCCACCGCCGCGCGCGGAATGAAGCCGATCAACTCGCTGGAGGCGATCTCGACGCCGTAAGCGCGCGCTTCGGCCTCCACCGCCGCGTAAACGCGATGCGGCGGCGATACTTCAAAGTCCGTCAGGTTCATCGAAACCTGCGCCTGCTTCCGCGAATGCAACATCACACCCATTGCCTTCACGTACGGCAAGCCGCCGCTGCTCGTGCGAATCTTCTTCGCGATGGCCTTCGCGATGTCGAGGCGCGGCGTCGCGAGGTTGATGTTGTATGCGATGAGAAACTTGCGCGCGCCAACGACACTCGCACCCGCCGTCGGATGGCTGGTCCCCACATCCGGCCCACCACTGACCTTTCCGCCGCGAATGTTCTCTAGCCGCCGGCGCTCTTCGTGCTTGGCCGCCGCTTCGTAAAAATACACCGGCACCCGGAAGCGCCGCCAAATCTCCTCACCCGCGTAATGCGCCAGCGGCACGCACTCTTCCAGCGTGATGCCTTCCATCGGCACGAAGGGGACGACGTCCGCCGCCCCGATACGCGGATGTTCGCCGCTATGCGAATTCAAATCGATGCGCTCCGCCGCGACGCCCACCGCGCGAATCGCCGCCTCCACGACGGCATCCGGCGCGCCCGCGATCGTAAACACGCTGCGGTTGTGATCGACATCCGCTTCGCGCCCCAACAACGTCACGTCCGGCACGCTCAACAGCGCGGACTCCAGCGCCAGCAAAGTCGCCTCTTCCCTGCCCTCGCTAAAGTTCGGGACGCACTCGATAATCGGCATGTTCTCCTCTGAGTGTCGCAAGCACCAAGCTCGAACCCATCGCCGCGGGAATGTCGCGGTAATCGTCCGTGGCGAGGATTTGCAGGAATGCGCGCTTGCCGATTGCGAGGCTGCCCACCTCGCCGTCGATTCCGATGGCCTTCGCCGCGTTGATGGTCGCCATGCGGATCGCTTCCTCCACGCTCAGGCCCATCTCGCGGCAGGCCAGATGAATGACGAAGGGCATCGAATCCGTGGGCGAGTCACCGGGATTAGAATCTGTCCCGAGCGCGACTGTCACGCCCGCGTCGATTAATCGCCTTGCCGGGGCATAGCGTCCAGCGCGAGTGTAGTGAGGCATCGCGGGCAAGAGCACCGCGACGGCTCGCGACTGCGCCAGCAAATCGATATCGCCGTCACTCGCGTGCAGAAGGTGCTCCACACTGATCGGGTCCTGTGCCAAAGCCTCGGGCAACTGAGCGATCGGCGCATCATTACCCAAGTGAAACTTCCGCCGCTGCGAGTCCACCGCCCGCGCGCTCGAATATCCGATCGAATCGACAAAGTCCGCGCCAGCCGTATCACCGATCGGATCCATCAACGTCGCGCGCACGATAGACCGCGACGATTCCCGCAGCCGCCGCATCACGCGTAAACACTTCGCCTCGCCTTCCGCCGTTGTCGCGTACGCCGTCTTCATCTCCAGCGCCGTTGTCCCCGACTGCGCCATCCACTCGATGCGCCGCCGCATCGCGCACTCCAGATCCTCTTCACGAATCGCCTCCAGGGCCGCGCAGCGTTCCGCAAAACTCCCTTGTATCCTCCCTGCATGCGGCAAGTGCGTATGCGGATCCACCCAACCCGGCAGTACCACGCCGCCCTCGGCATCGATTACTTCATCACGCCGCCCGCGCGCTTCAGCCTCCGTCAGCACCGCCGCGACGCGACCCGCACGGACCTCCAGCGCCACGCCGCGCAGCACTTCGCCCGCTCCCCACCATAACTGCCCAATGTTGCGAATCAGCAAGCGCGATTACACCGTAAGCAACAACGTCTTGATCTCAACATTGCCGCCCGCCACGCTCAACTTCAATTCATTCGCTCCGCGCTGCAAGGGAACCTCGCCGAGATCCAGCTTCCCCCACTTCACCACCGGCGCTTCGTTCCCGTTGTGCGTACGATGCGGCAGATGAATCTCCTCCATCGAGACACCCTTGGTGACCTTCGCTTCGTAATCCTTGCCACCAGTCGAAAGCGTCAACCCCGGCCCCGCCTCCGCGCAACGATACTCCGCCTGCACGCGATACTTACCCGCCACCCGCGCGTCCACCTTCCACTTCAACGCATCGCCCGCACCATTCCAGCCAGTCACAAAATCGTGGGCATACCCGAACTTCATGAAGTAACGTAAGCCGCCCTGCAACTCCGCCTGCGGCGCCGTTAACTTCGCCGGATTCTCCTCCTTGTAGCCCACGGGAATCGGCGGCGCGCCGAATGTGAAACCTTCGAGGGTCGAGGCGAACCACTTCTCGTACTCGCCCTGCAATCTCGACATCACCTCGGACCTGGCGGCCGCGATGTTCGTGTTCTCGCCTGGATCGGCCAGAAGATCGTAAAGTTCGTTGCCACCCACCATTTTGTATTGCTGCGTGCGCGCGCAACCGGGCCAAGGCTTCGTTGGATCCGGCTGCTGGTCCGCATGCGTGAAGATCATCCGGTCCTTCCGAGCGGCGGAAGACCCTTCCAGTAGAGGCCGCAGGCTCACGCCATCCATCACCGGCCCCGCCGGCCGCTTCACCTGGCAGAGATCGAGCAGCGTCGGCGTCACGTCAATGTGCCCGCAAATCGTATCCACCTGCCGCGCCGTTTTCCACCCCTTCGGATAACGCACATAGAGCGGGCTGCGCGTGCCGCCCTCGTAGACGCTGCCCTTACGCCCTCGCAAGCCCGCGGTGAAGCGGTTCGTCTGCGGGCCGTTGTCGCAAAGGAACATCACGATCGTGTCCTCCGCCAAGCCCCGCTTCTCCAAATGCCCCATCAAGCGCCCAATATTGTCGTCGATATTGGAGACCATGCCGTAGACGCTCTGATTCTCGACCGAGAGCCCTTTGCCCGCGAACTTGTTGAAGTACGCATCCGGCAACTGATACGGCGCGTGCGGCGTGTTGTAGGCGAGATAAAGAAAAAACGGATCGCGCCGCGACGCATCGATCACGCGCATCGCTTCATTGGTTAACGCATCGCCGATATACCCCGGCAGCATCGCGTCCTTGCCGTTCCGCTCCACCGGCGAATCGAAATACCAATTCCAATGCCCCACGCGAAACCCCACGAACTCATCGAAGCCCCGCGCGTGCGGCACATACGGATAGTTCTCGCCCAAGTGCCACTTGCCCACCAAGCTCGTGCGATAACCCGCACCCTTCATCGCCTGCGCCAAGGTGACTTCGTTCATGCGCATCGTCTCGCGCCCCTTCGTTACTCCATGCACGCCCGTACGCAAGGGATAGCGGCCCGTCAACAACGCCGCGCGCGTGGGCGCGCACACCGGCGACACGGAGAAGCGCGTAAACTCCACGCTTTGCGAAGCAAGCTTATCGAGGTTCGGAGTTTCAAGAACGGGATTCTTCCGCCGCGAAAAATCCCCATAGCCCTGATCGTCCGTCATGATCAAGACGACATTCGGCTTCTTGTCGGCCGCCCGCAACAAAGGCGCGGCCGCCAGCCCCGCGGCAAAATTCCGGCGTGTAAGCATACTGCCTACATTAACTTCAAAATCATCCCCTCGTTCGTCGCCGCCCACACCTGCCCGTTCACCTCGCTCAGAAACACCACCCGCGCCTCCGCGCGATAGTCCACGGGAATCGGCTCAAAGGTCTTCAAGTCCTTCGAATGCCAAATCTCCACCGCCGTCGGCACTGGCAACTGCGCATTGTTAAAACGCCGCGTCATCGCCACATAAGCCCCATCGCCCGGCACCCAAAGCGCATCCTGCAAAGTCATCTCTTTCGGATTCATGATGCGCTCAATCGGCGAATTCGAGTTCGCTTGAAACTTGTAGAGTTCGCCGCCGTATTGGAAGAAGCGGTCGAACTTCATCACGATCAAGCCCTGTCCATCCGCGGCCACGCGCACGCGATGCACATGTCCAAACGCCGACACTTGGGCCGGTTTGAAGGTCACACCCTTATCCGAAGAATCAAGCGCAATGGTCAAACTCGGCCGCTCCACATCGAGCCGCGCTCCATTGGGATCCGCCCACTCTGGCAGCCGGAAGCCCCGCCGCGGCCGCTTAAACGTCTGCGTGTTTCCAAACAGAGAAACGAAGCGCTCGCGCGAGCTAGACACCCAGGTAAACGCCGCCGTATCCACCGCGCCGCTCGCCTTCGCCGCCTCGGGAATCGCCTTCCACTTCCGCCCGCCGTCCTCCGTCCGCAGCGCAGTCTTGCGCGCCCCCACTGCGAAGCCGATTTGCGCGTCGAGAAAATGCACGCGCAGAACGTTCTTCGCTTTCGAAATCTTGTTCCAATCGCGGCCGCCCTCCGCGCTGAACCAGAGATCCTGATCGAGACTCACCGCCCAAAGCATCGAATCGAGCGCGAACATCGAAACCGGCTCAAACTTCAAGCGCGTCTCTTCCCAACGCTTACCGCCATCGTTCGTCGAGACCATCATGCCCTTCAAGTCCCCGCCCCGCGACTCGGCATAAGTCCCCACGGCCACCACGCGTTGCGGCGTGATCGCCGCGAGATCCGTGAAACCGCTGGTGACGTTGTCCTTGTCGTGGAAAAAGACCCGCGCAAACTTTCGCCCCGGCGCGGCGCCAAAGGCCGGCGCAAACCCCGACAACACAAACTCTCTTCTGCGCATGCTCCGCTTAACTCGACGCTAACGCGTGGGCCAGCGTTCCAATATCTTCGATCGCGCCCTTGTTCTCCAGCTTCGCGAGCGCCAGCAACACGCCCACCTGCTCGCCCACTGTCGTCAACGTCTCCATCGCGTCGCCCGTGAACACATGCGGCTTCCGGTGCTGCACGTTGATCACGCCCACCACCTTGTTGCGCGCAATAATCGGCGCCGATAGAAACGCTTCGAACTGATCTTCCGGCAGTTCGCTAAACGTCTTGAAGCGCTCGTCGAGATACGCCTCTTTGCTGATCGCCACCAGCCGCCGCTCCCGCGCCACCCAACCCGTCAAGCCTTCGTCCATGCGCAGATGCAGCCGCCCCAAAGTATTCGGCGACGGATTGTTCGACGAGCACAACACTAACTCGTCCTTATCGAGCAAATACAACAAACAAGAATCGCAGCGCATGTACTCCACCACCAGCGCATTGATCCCCGCCAGCACGTCCTTGAGGCTCATCGCCTTCACCATCATGCGGCTGATCTTTTGAAAGATCCGGAGTTGCATATGCGCCCGTTCGAGTTGCAGCTCCAAATCCTTGACCTTTGACACGCCTTCATTATGGCAACAATCCAGTCTTATAGAATTCACCCATGCGAAACATGATTCTTCTGGCGATCCCCTGCGCGTTCACCCTAATCGCGCAATTCAAAACGCAAGAGATCGCCAAGGACCTCGGCGTCGTCTACGCCGTTCGCACGGCCGACGTCAACGCCGACGGCAAGCCCGACATCGTCGCCATCACCGGCTCGAAAGCCCTCTGGTACGAGAACCCCACTTGGACGCCGCACCTCATCACGGAGAATGCCGCGCCCAAGGACCATGTCTCCATCGCCGCGCACGACATCAATGGCGACGGCCGTCTCGACTTCGCCCTCGCCGCCGAATGGCAACCCCGCGAACGCGCGACGAAAGGGAGCCTGCACTGGCTCGAACAGTTGCCGAACAACCAATGGAAGCTCCACGACGTCGCGAAGATCCCGGGCGCGCATCGCATCCGTTGGGCCGACGTTGACGGAGACGGTTCGCGTGAGCTCATCGTGCTTCCGCTCGAAGGCCAAGCCCACGTCTTCTATCTCCCCGGCTGGCGCGACGAAATCGCCGCCGACGGCCTCGAACTCGCGCACAACTTTTTCCCCGAAGAGATGACCGGCGCCGCCGGCCAGGAGATCGTCATGGCCTCCAAGCGCGGCGTCGAAACGCTAGCCCGCCGCGAGGACGGCACCTGGTCGCGCACCCTTAGCGGCGAAGGCCAGCCCGGCGAAGTCGTCATCGGCCGCGTCAACCGCTACCGCGTCGCCGCCACCATCGAAGCCTTCCACGGCGACCACCTCGTCATCTACGAAGAACCGCCCGCCAAGCTCAACCCCCAAGGCCCGCCGCCGCCCGCCGATTACCGCACCCCGCTCGGCACTCTCTGGCCGCGCGCTCACGTGGACCGCGCCGTCTACGGCGGCCACGCGCTTGGTTTCGCCGACTTCGACGGCGACGGCTCCGACGAGCTCGCCTTCGGCTGGCGCGGCAAGGAGACCGGCGTCGGCCTCATGAAGCGCAACGCCCAAGGCCAATGGGTGCGCGCCGTGCAAATCGACGGAAAGGACATGGCCTCCGAAGACCTCACAATCGCCGACCTCGACCGCGACGGCCACCCCGACCTCATCGCCTGCGGCCGCGCCACGCAAAACATCCGCATCTATTGGAACCAAATGACGCCCGCCTGGCAGCGCCACGAAATCTACAAGGGCGAGCAAACGCTCACCGCCATCGGTATCAAGCTCAACGGTCTCGCCAAAGGCAAGGCCATCGTCTACAACGCCCGCGACAAAAACTTTCTCGCCATCCCTGGCAAGAAGGCCATCGAAATCTACAAAGGCGCGAACATCATTCACTCCGCGGTACTCGACGTCGATGGCGACGGCGACGAAGACTTCATCGGCGCGCAGTATTCACCCGGCTACGTCTATTGGCTCGAACAGCCCGCGCAACCCGAGACACAGCCGTGGCGCTTCCATCTCATCGAGGACTTCACCAAGGGCGGCATTAACGGCGTCCACGGTCTCTATACCCACGACATAGACAAGGACGGCAAGCCCGACCTCATCGCGAACTCTGGCCAGCCCAACGGAGCCTTCCCCAACTCCATCGTCTGGTTGAAGCCGCTCGCCAAAGGAACGAAGTGGCAACGCCAAGCCTTCGCCGACAAAGACGCCCCTGGCCTCAGCCACTATCACGGCGCCGGTGACCTCAATGGCGATGGCCGCCCCGATATCGCGAGCGCCGCCAAGATCGGCCGCGATGGCAACTGGTTCGCCTGGTGGGAACAGCCCGCGAGCGGTCAAGGCCCCTGGAAGAAGCACATCATCTCCAGCCAAGACCCCGGCGCCACCAACCCGCTAATCGCCGACTTCGACGGCGACGGCAAGAACGACATCCTCTCCTCGCGCGGCCACGGCGTCGGCCTGGTTTTCTTCCGCGGACCAAACTTTCAGCGCGAGATCGTCGACGAGACATTGACCGGTCCGCACTCGCTCGCCATTGCCGACATCGATGGCGACGGCGACGTCGACGCCGCCACGTGCGCCAAGGACTCCATGGCCGTCGCCTGGTTCGAAAACGACGGCAAGGGCCACTTCACCAAACACCACGTCCACGAGAACCAAGCCGCCTACGACATCCGCCTAGACGATCTAGACGGCGACGGCGACCAGGATATTCTGGTCGCCGGCCAAGAGTCGAAGAACATTGTCTGGTTCGAGAACAAGCGTAAGTAAGAACTACTTCTTCTTCGCCGCCTCGCGCTCGGCCATCCTTTTCTTACGGAATTCCTGATACTCCTCCAGCAGCTTCGGGTCCTTGGGCGTCGGATAAAGATCCGTCGACTTGTAGCGCCCGTTGATGAACTTGTTCTTCGTCCACTCATCGTGAATGTGCGTTTCGACGACGCGTTCCAGGATCTTCTCAATCAGGTGGGGCGGGATGAAGTACACGCCGGTGCGGTCGCCGAAAACGATATCGCCCGGCATCACCGTCGCGTTGCCGATGCGAATCGGTACGTTCATGCCCGTCAACATCACGTTCTTGATCGCCGAAGGATGCTCGCCGCGGTAGTAGATATTCATCGGCATCGGAAAGATACCTTCGAGGTCGCGAATGCCGCCATCCACCACGAAGCCGTTGCCCGTCGTGCTGTAAACCGCCGCCGCGAGATTGTCCCCGACGATCGTGCCGTCCTCCACCTTGCCAAACAAGTCGGCCACCAACACGTCGCCGCGCTGCAACTGATCGATCACGCGCTGGTGCTGGCTGCGCGTGGACCATCCCTTCGCCGCCGCGTACTTATCCTCGACGCTCTGTACATCCTCGCGCGTTGGCATGAACTGCGCGGTCACGGCGCGCCCCACGAGTTTCACGCCCGGATGCAATTGTTTGAAGTTGCCCTCGAAGGTGTTCGCGTACGGCGTGCCTTGCAGAGGCCCCCACACCTCTTCGACGCTCAGCTTCTTCACTTCTTCGAGTACTTCGTCTGGTACTTTGGGCCGCCCATCGTCGAAGCGCGGATACGGATTCTTCGCCGTATATTCCAGCATTTGTTCCTTCGTGAACATATGCACCTGCGCATACAAAGTGAAGGCCGCCACGCCCATTGAAAAAACCAGCGTAGCGGCCATGATCGATACTCGAAATTTGGACATAGGGATCGCAATCCCTCCTTAGCTATTTATCGGTGAGCGCTTCCACTCCCGGCAGCGCAATGCCGCTCAAGAATTCCAAGCTCGCGCCTCCACCGGTGGAGACGTGAGTTATCTTATCGCTGATCCCGGCGGTCTTGACGGCCTTCTCGCTATCGCCGCCACCCACCACGCTAATTGCGCCACCCGCCGTCGCCGCCGCTACCGCCGCCGCCACCGCCATTGTGCCTTTGTCGAAAGGCGGCATCTCGAAAACGCCCATCGGCCCGTTCCAGATAATCGAGCGAGCGCTCTGGATCACGCCCACGTACTTCTCAATCGTCTTTGGCCCGATGTCAAGCGCCATCTGCCCTTCGGGAATCGTATCCACCGTCGCGTAACCCGCGTCGGGCTTGAACTCCGGGCTCACGGCGTGATCCACCGGCAGCAGCAATTTCTCGCCCGCCGTCGCGAGCAGTTCCTTCGCTAGATCGAGTTTGTCGTCTTCCACCAAGCTCTTCCCCGTTGGCAATCCCTGGCTCTTCAAGAACGTGTACGCCATCGCCCCGCCGATGATCACCTGATCGGAAATCTTCAACAAGTTCTGAATCACCTCGATCTTGTCGCTCACCTTCGCGCCGCCGATAATCGCGACGCACGGCTTCGCCGGGTTCGCCGTCACCTTGGTCAAATACTCGAGTTCCTTATCCATCAGCAGTCCCGCCGCCGCCTGCGGCACGTCCGCGATCATGCCCACCGTCGAGGCGTGCGCGCGATGCGCCGTGCCAAATGCGTCGTTCACATAGAGATCGCAAAGGGCGGCGAGCTTCGCCGAAAACGCGGCGTCGTTGGCCTCTTCTTCGGGATGAAAGCGCAAGTTCTCCAGCAACAGAACCTCGCCCGCCTTCGGCTTCATTGCCGCCACGTCCGCGCCCACACAGTCCGGCGCCATCTTCACGGGCTTGCCCAACAACTCGCTCAACCGCGCCGCCACGGGCGCCAAGCTCATCTCCGGATTCCGCTTCCCCTTCGGCCGCCCCAAGTGGCTCGCCAAAATCACGCCGCAACCGCGGCCCAGCGCGTATTCAATCGTCGGCAACGCCGCGCGAATCCGCTTGTCGGAAGCAATCTCCTTACCCCCGGGCGCGAAAGGAACATTGAAGTCGACGCGAATAAAGACAGTCTTGCCCTCAAGCGCCAAATCACGAATCGATAATTTTGACATGCGTATCTTCTGATTTTCCTACTTCTCCGCCCCCGGCAACATATCGAAGCCCGGACAAATCCCCACCATCCCCCAAGCCTGAATCAACGCCCCACTCGCCGGACCAAAACGCGGCGCCGCGAATCGATTTTGCTCCACCAGCCCCACCAGCGTCTCGAATCGATATCGCAAGATCTCGCTCCGGTAAACGCTCCCCACCGGGCAAACCACGGACACCTCATCGTTCCCAAACAACACCGCCCGCACGTTCATCGCGAAACCCGCCAATTGCTGCGCCGCGCGATTCAAGATCTCCACCGCCACACGATCCCCCGCGCGCGCCGCCTCATCCACGATCTTCGAATACCCCGCGATCTGTGGCCGAGTGAAATCGCTCGTATAGAAGCGATGCATCATGTCGTTCGCCGTCTCGCTCCCCGTCGCCTCCAGCATCATCGCGCGCAACATCGTCGCCGCGCCCCATCCCTCTTCCATCCGCAAACCCGCCCGCACCGCCTCGCGCGTAATATCGAAGCCGCCACCCTCGTCGCCGTACACATAGCCCCATCCACCCGCTCGCCCCGTTTCGCCGCGCGCATTCCGTCCATACGCGATTGACCCGGTCCCCGCCACCACGATAATCCCCGGCGCGCCACCCGTTGCGCCCGTCAACGCAATGATGCCATCGTTCGTCACGTCGTACAGCTCCGCCGCCACCAACTGCTTCACCAACTCTTCCTTGTCTTTTGGCCCGCCACTAAATCCCAAACACGCCGCCTCAAATCGCAACGCAGTCAAGTCCAGACCCGCCTCATGCCCCGCAGCACGCAAACACCCGCCAATCGCATTCTCAAACTTCGCCCGGCCATCCCCAGTCTTGATGTGATTGCAAGGCCCGCCGCGCCCAATGCCCAACACCCGCCCAGACTCATCGCCGATAATCGCCGTCGTGCTCGATTGCCCCCCGTCCACGCCCAAAAAGTAACGCGCCATGGAATTTCAGTCTCCTTCTTTCCAACGATAAAGCCGCATCGTCCCCCGCTCGGCGATCAGTTCCAAGCCCCACGCTTCCGGCCGCGCCTTCATGTCCGCGCTGCCAAAGTCGGGCGCATCGATCGCCAAATACCGCACGCCCTGCGCGAGGAAAAACCGCCGCGCCTCCCGCCGGTAGTCGCGCTCAATTTTCTCGACGCTCCGAACGCACCCCTCAAGCTCCACGTCCCACTGATCCGTCGAACCAAACAACTTCCAAGGCCCCTCGCCCTCAAGCGCACACGAATCCCCCGCCCGCGCCGGCCCCCACGTGCGATAGCGGCTCACGAAATTCCCATCCATCGCGAGCGCCGCATCCCAAGGCATTCGCGAACAACGCACGCCGCGCGGCCGCGGCTCAATCTCATTCACGCTCCAGGTATCGTGCGAATCGCGCTTCACCCGGATCGTATTCGCGGGGCACCGGTACACCGCCGTCGGCTGATATCCCTCGTAAGCGTGCGCCGCGAGCGCATGTTGCAAGCGCAATCCAAACTTGCTCTGATAGCCCACGATGATCTCGCGATTCGTGTAACTCTCCGCCACGGCCACCGCCGCATACACGCGCTCCCCCGCCGGCACAAACGTCTCAATCGTCCGCGCGCTTACATACCCTGCTCGCTTGCGAATCAGAAAACTCTCCTCGCTATCCACGCGCAGCGCCGCCTTCCACTCAATCCGGTCGAAGCGCCAAGTATGCTCATGCGAATAGCGCCCGCGTATCGTTGGCCACGCGCAAACCACGCCCAACGCCAACACGCAAACGTTCCGCGAGCCAAACAACGAAAACAACCCCAACGCCAAAAATGGCGTCACCGGCAACAAGAAGCGCGTCCCGATATTCGACGGATACACCGCCAATGTCATCAAAGCTCCCGCCATCCACCAACGCCACCGCACATCGCGCCAGGCCAACGCGCCAAGGGGCAACAACAACGCCGCCGGCCCCAAGAATCCACTCAACCTCGTTCCACCCAACACCACCTCCCGCGCCCACTCGCCAATCGAAGCGATCCCGTAAGTCCGCAAAAACTCGCGGTACCCAGCCTCAAACTCCACCGTGAAGAACTCGTTCGGAAACCACGCGTTGAAAAACGGCGCCACGGGATTCCCCACATACCAATAGTTCTTCAGCAACCAAGGCAAGCTCAACAAACCCGCCCAAGCCCATCGAGGCCAAGCCTTCCAAGCGGGCAACAAGAGCAATGCCAAAAACACTCCCGTGTACTTGATCCCAAACGCAAAGCCCACTAAGTAGGCCGCCACGCCCACCCAAGCCACGGCGCCCGAACTCTTCCACCGCCACATCGCATCCACCACCGCCACGCCCACAACCGTCAACGCGACGTCGTTATAAGCGCTCACTCCATCGAGCCCCATCAGCGGCAACACAAACACAAACAACCCCGCGCGCCATCCCATCTCGCCCGCATGCAATCCCAACAAGCAAGGCAGCAACGGCAAGAACGTGAAGTGCACCAGCGCCGCCGCCGAATGCCGCCCAATCCCAAACGCCGCCAGAAACAACATCTCCAAACACTGCGACAACGACGCATACAAGTTCGTCCCCATCGCCGCGAAGCCGTGTTCGCGGTAGTAGCGGTTCACCAGTCCCAGGTGATAACTCATCCCATCCGGACTCATCTCCGGCATCAACGCGTAAGCGAAGTAGTAAACGCCAAACACCACAAACACCCAACCGCTCCGCTTCCAAGCGACGCGTTCGAGCGCAGGCCTGTAACGCCAAAGCAGAATCAACCCCGCGCCCAACACCGCATAAAGCGCACCCTTATAAACCAAGCGCCCCATGCAGAGCGCCCACACCAATAAACTCAACCATCCCGCGCCCAACAGAAACCGGTACAAAGCCCCAACATTCCCGCCCGCCTCCAAACGCAACAAGCGCATCGGAACCACGCCCCAGCCCCAAGCCCCCAACACCGTGAGCAACCAACCCAACAGTATGTAAAGAACCGCGCTCATGGGCGCACGAAGCCCAACTCCAAAATCCCCAATCCGGTCTCACTCACCACTTCAACCAACGCCGCCGTATCGCGCACCAATACGCCGCCCGGCACCGCCGCGCTCCAACTGGAAGGCCCGCTCGCCGCGAAGCTCCCCAAGGAAGATCCATTCACGCGCACATTAACCTGCTGCGGGACAGCCGACTCACACCGCATCTGAAATTTCCAAGTCGCCCCCGCATCCACGCCAAATCGAAACGCCGCCACAGGCCCCGCCTTCCGCCGCTCCCCATCGAACGCCCGCAAGTCAACACCCCCCGCGAAATGCTTCGCGGCGTTCCCGTCCTTCATCGAAATGTAGGCCACCAAGCCCTTCGGATCCCCAAACACATCCGGGTCCCGCGCGCGATCCGGCATGTACTCGTTCGCGTACTTCATACACCCCGTAAGCGCGAGTAACGCCAGAAAACTAAACCGTCTTATCCGCGGCATAACAAATTCCTTCCACCGGACACTGCCCACATTTCGGCGACCGCGCCACGCATATCCCCCGCCCAAAGTGAATCACCTGATGGCTAAACGAAATCCAGCGCTCTTGCGGCAAGATCTTCATCAAATCCCGCTCAATCTTCTCCGGCGTCTTCTCGCGCGTCAGATCCAGCCGCTGCGAAATCCGCGACACATGCGTATCCACCACCACGCCGCTGGCGATCCCAAAACAAGTCCCCAGCACGACGTTGGCCGTCTTCCGCGCCGCTCCCGGCACGGTCAACAACTTCTCAATCTCGCGCGGCACCTCGCCGTTAAAGTCCACCAGAATCGTCTGCGCCGCGCCCACGATGTTCTTCGCCTTGTTGTTATAGAACCCCGTCGAGTAAATCACCCGGCCCACATCGCGCGGCTCCGCCGAAGCAAGATCCTTAATCGTCGGAAAGATGCGAAACAATTCCGGCGTCACCATGTTCACCCGCTCATCGGTGCACTGCGCGCTCAAGATCGTCGCCACCAGCAGTTCCCAGGGCGAATTATGATGCAGCGCGCAAGTAACGTTCGGATACAAGTGATCCAGCGCCGCAAGGATCGCATCGAGCCGCGCCTGCTTTTCGGCCCGTGTACGAGGGCGTTTCGCGCCTGCCATGAGAAACTAGCAGCATAGCACCAGAACGTTTCCGCCTCTTCTTGTTTGCGGCCTCGCTGCTCTGGCTCTTCGGCCTCCCCGGCGGTTGGGTGCTCGACGATTTTTCTCTTCTTGAACTCCGCTTCCCGGAAGCCATCTCCCTCCCCCGCCGGCCTCTCACTTACCTAACGTTCTGGGCCAACTTCGCCCTCGGCCCCAAGGAAGCCTGGGCCTTCCGCCTCGTCAATATCGCCATCCACGCCCTGAGCGTCCAACTCTGCTACACAGCTCTCAAAAAACTCCTCGACGAAAAGAAGGCCTTCTGGGCAGCGCTCTTCTTCGCCATTCATCCGCTGCAGTCGGAAGCCGTCCTCTACGTCTTCGCGCGCCCTATCCTCATCATGGGTGCGCTCACTTGGGCCGCCCTCTCGAAGTGGCTCGACAAATCCTACTTCTGGTCGCTCCTCGCCTTCGCCCTCGCCCTGCTCGCCAAGGAAGAAGCCATCGCCTTCCCGCTCTTCCTCTTGCTCCTGCACCTCGTCCAGCAACGCGACAAATCCGAACGCCCCGCTCTCGCTATCGCCTTCACGCTCGCCCTCGCCGCCGGCCTCCTCAGCCTCTACACCACCAGCCGCATCGAAGGCTCGGGCGCCGGCCTGCAATCCGGCGTAGCGCCGCTAGGCTATCTCGCCACGCAAACGCAATCCGTCGCCCTGTACTTCTTCCACTTCCTCATCCCTTACCCGCTCGTTTTCGACCGCGCCCCCAACCTCGCCCCCACGTGGCAGGCGATCCTCTGGCTCATCCCCATCGCCATCCTTCTCCACCAACGCAAACGCGCCTGGGCCTGGCCCATCGCCGCCGCACTAATCTTCCTCATCCCCACATCGACAATTTTTCCGCTAGCCGACCTCGCCGCCGACCGCCGCATGTATCTCCCCGTCGCCTTCCTCGGCATCCTCCTCGCCCCCATCGCGCGTGATGCCAGCGTCCTCGCCGCCCTCGCCGCGATTTACTACTGCCGCATCTGGTCCTCTAACGAATCCCTCTGGCGCAACACCTACGAACACACGGACACCCTCCGCCCCGCTCTCCAGTTGGCCCGCCTAGTCCCCAGTCCCGAAGCCCGCCGCATCCTTGCCTCGCGCGAAATGCAAGGCGCGAACAGCGCCGACTACCACACCGAACTCGGCCGCCTCGCCCTTGAAGCGCGCGACGCCGCCACCGCCCTGCGCCACTTCGGCAAAGCACTCGCTCTCGATCCTGAACGCGCCTCGCACTATTACAATCGCGGCGTCGCCCTTCTCGCCCTAGGCCAAGCCGATGCCGCCCGCGAAGACTTCACGCGCGCCATGCGCATGCAACCCACGCACCGCCTCGCGCAAGAGGCTATTCAACGGGCGAAGTAATCTCCACCACCGGCTCGTAGAACTGCCAATCCGGCATATCGTTCGGCTTGCGGATTTCCATCACCTCGTTCACTTCCACTTCCTTCGCTCCAAACGGCGGCACGCTGGATACTTTGAACTTGAAGACCGCCGCCGGCGCCGCGTCCGCGTCCAGGCCTTTCGCGCGCAACGTAATCACGCCGCCCAAATCCGACATCTCGACGCCCGAGTGATTCACCACCAAGAACTGCACGCTCACCTTGTTCTTTCCCGGTTGCGTAATTCGAAAGCCCGCCACCTCCAGCGCGTTGGCGTAAGGATGCTTCACATTCGATTTCGGCGCCACAGTCCCCGCCGATGCCTTCTTCGCGCTAGGAGTCTCGTCGCGACCCGTGTACCAAATCACGCTGTATGCAATGCCGCCAAATACCGCCGCCGCGATTAAGAAGGCCGCCCAATTCGGAATCTTCTTCTCCGGCGGGGCTTGCCACTGCAGCGGCGGAGGTGGCGGCAGCGCCGGTGCGGGCTCCGGCGCGGCCACGGGAGGCTGATAAACGGGAGGCGCGTAAGCCGGAGCGGGAGGCGTCTGCTGCACAGCTTGCTGCACGGCCGGCCTCGGCGCGGCAGGCGCCGCCATCGGAATCCCCGTCATCTGAATCGTCGAAGTTGGAATCCCCCCAAACCCAGAAGGCGCGCTCGGCGCGACAGGCGCCTGCGGCCGCAATGGCCCGGCTTGCGGCGGCGCTACCTGTTGCTGCGGCGGCGCTACCGCCACCGGACTACAGAAGGGGCACTCGGAACTCGAAGGGGGCACTTCCCTTCCGCACTTCGGACAGATCCAGCTAAACATAACGGGTTAAGAAAAAGTGTATCCTCTACTGCGCATGCAGTTTCTGCGAGAGCCCAAGCCCTCCACGCAAACCTTCGCGCTTTTCGCGGGCGCGTTCCATCCACCGACCGTCGCCCACTTGGCCCTTGCCCAGCAAGCCCGCCAAGCTGTCGACGAAGTCGTCTTCGCCCTACCGCGCGAATTCCCCCACAAAACCTATGAGGGCGCCACTCTGGAACAACGCATCGCCATGCTACTCAGTGCATCTGACGCACCCATCGCCGTATTCGATACGAATTATTTTTTCGACATGGCCGAAGAACTCCGCCAACACTCCCAAGCCCGCGTCCATTTACTCCTCGGCGAAGATGCCGCCGCCCGCCTCCTCACTTGGGACTACGGCCTCGGCGAATCCGCCACCGAAACCTACCTCCGCACCCACCTCGAACGCTTCCCCATCCTCACCACCAATCGCGACGGCGCCACCAAAGTCCCCGCGCACTATCGCGACCAACTTCTCTGGCTGCCCACACCACCGGAAGCGATCGAGGTCTCCTCCACCGAAGTCCGCCAACGCATCGCCACGCAGCAACCTTGGCGGCACTTAGTCCCCGACGCTATTCACCAAGCGGTCGATCGTATCTACGGCTCGCCCACGAACTGAAGCGGCCACAACTTCGGCGAAGCCGCCGTCCGTTTGAACCCCTCCGCCTCCACCGTCAACGTCCCCTCGCGCCAGGCAAACTTCCGCGCTTCTCCCTCGCCCGGCATCACACCTTCCGCCCGCGCCTGCTCCCACCAATTCCCCGTCAACGAGGGCGTTTCGAGCTTCCCCTCCAACCGCAAAGCTGCATCCTCTCCGGGCCATCCCACCACCTTCCCTTCAAACACGTGCAACGGCGACGCGCTATACAACCCAAAGCGCGCCACGCCATCCACCACCGCGTTCGCCTCGCTCCCGTCCGCGCTGTAGACCCCACGCGACACCTTCACCTCCAGCTTCGTCCCCCGCCAATCCACCGTAGCCTCCAGCGGATGAAAGTACCCCACGCCCACGCCAAAGTCCTTGCACACAATCCGCCCGCGCAACAAACGATGGCGCAACCACTCCGGCGCCGGGACTTGCCGAAATCGCATTCGCTCTAGAATCCCCATCGGCTCTCGCATCGCCGGACCCAACGCCTTCGCCACCTCTTCCAAATTGCTCTCGCTCAAAATCAAATCGATCTCGCTCGCCCGGTTCGTTCCCGGATAGTACGTATACCCGCCTTCAATCTCCGTCCCATTCCACTCCGCGCGCATCTTCCGCACATCCACGCGATTCGCGTCGAAGCGCGCCAGCGCCGTCGAAATCTGCAAGCCCTCGCTCAACCCGTCGATTGGCAGTACGCTGTTATGCACGCTCAGCGTTCCGCTCCAGGTTCCCGGGTCCGCCTCTTCGCTCCGCTTGTATTGCAAGTTCCCCTGCCAAGCCCCGCCCCGCGCATTCTGCAGCAACGGCAAACGCCCCGCGCGCAACAAGAGGCCCACGCCACTCCGCAACTCATTCAAGCCCAACGCCTGCGTCGCCACGGCCATCTGCATCGCCCCATTCGTCGCATTCCAACGCGCCTCAATCGTCGCGCTCTGCTGCCCTTCGGTCTTCATCTCTGTCGCTCCCAAGCTCCACTCCGGCCCCGCCACCACCACCCGCGCCTTTCCAAAGTGCAGCACCGGATTCTCGGGCAATCGCAACTCCGCCTCGTCAAACCAAATCATTCCCTGCACCGGCGCCGGACCCTGCCGCTCCGGCGCAATCGAGTAACTCACGACGCCGCTAAATTGTCCCTGTGCCTCAAGGCCACCGGGCACCGCCGTATTCGTCTTCCGCGTCAAGTCGAGCAGCTTCGCGAAAGCGATGTCCCGCACCTCCAGCAAGATCGCCCCGCGCGGCGCTTGGAACAAGTCCCGCGCCCGCATCCGTACCCGCACGTTCTCGTGCTTACCGGAATCGAGCGAAAGTTTCTGCCCCACCAGATCCAACATCCCCTTCCATTCCACGCGATTGCTGCTCGCCCCAAACGGCAAAAAATTCCCCGCGTCCAACCCATCGAACTCCGTCGCCGCCGTAAACTCCGCCGCGCTCACCGGCCCCTTCAAACGCCCCTTCGTCCCCAATCGCCCCGCGAAGTCCACGCTCCGCGCGCCAAAGAAAAAGTTGAATGCATGAATCGCGCTTGGCTTCAACTCCACGCCAAAGTCGATCTGCGCCTCCCCGGCCGGACGCACCGTCACTGAACCCTGCAACGAAAACTGGCCAAAACCCTGCGCGCCACGATCGGTCCGCGCGGGTTCCGCTTCCACGAACACGCCAATATCCCCCTGCGCTGTCGGCGCGCTGATATCCGCCAGCATGTTCGCCAAATAAAACGCGCTCTTTTCGTTGCCGTGCTTAAAATTCATACGCCCGCCGCGCACTTCGATATCGGGCAGCATCGCCCCCGCCGCCGCGATACTCTGGACGTTCCACCCATCAACGCTCCGCATTAAATTCACGCTCGGCTCCGTCAAGCGAATCTTCCGAGCTTCCAGACGCCCCGCCGCCAAGGCCCACAACGACGGCTCCACCGCCACCTCGGTCACATAAGCGAACGGCTCCAGCGAATACTTCGCATCCTCGGCGATCGTCACCTTCTCCACCACAAAGGCCGGCCAAGGAAACACGCGAAGATGCGATTCCCCCTCCAGCGTCACTTTCCGGTTCAAAGCCCGCTCGATCGCGACTTCCATCCTGCCGCGCAAGAACCCCGCGCTAAAAAACGGCACCGCCAAAAGCGCCGCTACCAAACCCGCCACGCCCCACTTCCATAAGCGCTTCATCGCACGTTCCTCAGCAGCCAATCGTAATCGCCGGGCGTATCCACGTCATGCACGCACGCCGCATCTTCCACCGGAATCTTTAAAGCAGCAATCGCGCTCAACAACTCCTTCGCGTTCGCCTCCACTGGCGCCGAACGCAACACCCGCAACGCCTCGCCACCCAACAACACCGGATGCCCACTCTTCCCCGCGAATGTCGGCTTCACCAGCGAAGCCCCTTCCGCCGCGCAAACAGCCGCGACCGTCTCCTCGCGCACCGCCCCAAAATCCACCGGCCAATACAAAACGTTCTCCGCCCCCGACAACACTCCCAACCCGCATTGCAAACTAGAAAACTGCCCCCGCGCGAATTCCTCGTTCTTATGCATCAACGGCGCCAACTCCGCTAACGCCTCGCGCAATTCCCGGTCATGCGCGCCACTGACAATCACGATCTCCCCACAATGCACCCGCATCAACCGCACGACGCGTTGCAGGAACTTCTCCCCTCGCCACTCCAGCAAAGCCTTCGGCTGCCCCATCCTCGACGAAGCCCCACCGCTCAAAACCAATCCCGCGATCACTTGAGTACAGCCGCGCTCTCCGCCGTCGCAAAAATCCCTTTCGAAATATCCCGCCACTTCGAACCCGCCCCGCGCCGCACGGCGATCATCTCCGCCGCCACGCTCACCGCGATCTCCTCCGGCGTAATCGCCCCGATCTCCAATCCCATCGGCGCATAAATCCGTTCGAACTGCTCGCGCGGCAAACCTTCTTTCTCAAACTCCCGCAACACCCCAATCACCTTTCGCTTCGATCCGATCATCGCGATATAACGTGCCTCGGTCGTAATCGCCCAACGCAACACCCGCATATCGTCGCGATGCCCGCGCGTCACGATGATCAGGTAGCTCGAGGAATTCACGTTCAACTTCTCAAACGCGTCCTCGTACTCCGCGGCGATCACCTCTTCCACATTCGGAAAGCGCTCCCGGTTCGCAAACGCCTCGCGATTATCCACCACCGTCACCGCGAAGCCCGCCATCGCGCTCACCTGCGCCAAGCTCTTCGAGATATGCCCCGCGCCGAAAATAATCGCCGCCGGTTCCGGCATCACCGCCTCGATGAAAACGTTCAACTGCCCGCCGCAGATCAGCCCATTGTCGTAAGCCGCGTCCTGCCCCAAGCTAAACGTCATGTGCTTCGGCTTCTCCGTCGCGATCACCTCGCGCGCCGCGTTCCAAACCTCCGCCTCCACGCAACCGCCGCCAATCGTCCCCACCATGCTGCCGTCTTCGCGGACCAAAATCTTCGCACTCTCGTAGCTCGGAATCGAACCGTTCACTTCCACGATCGTCGCCACGGCGCACTTCTGCCCGCTCTTGCGCAGGCGCACGATTTCCGAGTACAAATCCATGCCATCCTGATTTTATCTCGCTTGGCTACGCACCTTGATTTCTCCGCTTTTCTATTCGACATGGACGGCGTCATCGTCGATTCCATGCCCTTTCACAACCGCGCCTGGGACCTCTACCTTGCCGGCAAAGGCGTCGACCCCAACGCCCTCAATAGCCGCATGCACGGCAAACATAACGACGAACTGATTCGCGAATTCTTCGGCGATCACCTCAGTACCGGGGAGCTGCGAGTAATGGGCGAAGAAAAGGAAGCGGTCTACCGCGAACTCGTCCAGCCGGTGCTGGAGCAAGCTCTTGTCCCCGGCATCCGCGCCTTTCTCGAAGCCCACCGCGCCCGCCCCAAAGCCGTCGCCTCTAATGCCGAACCCCGCAACGTCCGATTCATTCTCGAACAAGCGAACTTATCCAACTATTTCTTAGCCGCCCTCGATGGTTATCAAGTAGAATTCGGTAAGCCACACCCGGAAATTTATTGCAAAGCGGCAGCGGCCTTGGGCGTCCCCCCTGCTTCTTGCCTGGTGTTTGAAGATTCGCAAACCGGAATCGATGCGGCGTTGGCGGCCGGTATGACCGTCGTCGCCGTCAATACTCATCGTGTCCGCCTTACCGGGTGGGCTCTGGAGATCGAAAACTTCCTCGATCCGCAATTGAAAACATGGCTTTCTTCCGCCCATTCTTCATCGCTCTCCTCTGCCTAGCGGCGCACGCTCAGACCCCGCCGCGTTCAGTTTCTCTCGCCGAAGCTGCCGCGCGCCTCGAACCCGACTTCCGCCCTAAACTCCAAAATCAAATTGTTCAGGTCACCGGCGTCGTCGCGCTGCCTCCTGTCGAGGCACCCGACGCGATCTATCTAGCCATCCAAGATCCCGCGCCCGCCAAGCAAGGCCTCATGCTCGTCTTCGCCGGAGACAATCGCGCCGTCATCCAATCCGTCGCCGCTCTCCAATCGGGCCAAGTCGTCATCGCCACCGGGGTCGTTGCGCAACATGCCGGCCAAGCCGTTCTCAAACCCACCACCATAAGCTTGAACGGCGCCGCCCAGCCGCCGCAGCCTCGCCCCCTCCTCGCCCACGATGCCGCCTCGCTCTCCATGCTTGGCCAACTCGTTTCCGTCGAAGGTACCGTCGCCGAATACCGCGAAGCCTCCAGCGGCGACACTCTCGAATTCGCGCCCGAACCCGGCGCCGCCGCCGCGCCCAACATCAAGGTCTATCTCCCCATCCTCCGCCCCGGCGTCGCCCGTCCACTCGCCTCCTACGTGCGCGGCGATCGCATTCGCGTGCGCGCCGTCGTCAACCAGTTCTGCCAAAGCCCGCCCTTCAACCGCCACTTCCAACTCCTAATCCCCCACGCCGCCAACGTCGAACTCGTCGCCGGCGCACCTGCGGTTTCCCCGCGCCTTCTGCCCGCCGTCGTCCTCCTGATCCTCCTCGGCATCCTCGCCACTTGGTACACCCAACAACGCAGCGCGAAGCAAAACCGCAACGTCCAACGCATGCTCGACACCAGCGAAGCCATCTGCAACGCGGCCACCGCCCGCGAGGTCGCCGACCTCATGCGCACCGGTCTCCTCGATCTCATCCCCGCCCGCACCCTCGACCTCTACCGCTTCGACGAGGAGCGTAAGTTCCTCGAGCGCGTTCCCGACTCGCAATCCTCCCAAACGCACTCCTTTCACGTCGACGAAGCCTGCTCGTCCCGCGAACGCGCCCTCGGCCTGTCCGTGCGCAACCGCGCGATCCTCCAGTTCGCCGACTCTCAAAACGCCACCCTCCTCAGCGACCCCCAATCGCCCGCGCAAAGCATCCTCGTCGTCCCCATTCGCCGCCGCGAGCAAGTCCTCGGCGCGATCCTAATGACGGGCTCCGCGGGCAGCAAGCTCCTAAGCGAGTCCTTGCATCCCGCTATCCTGCATCTCGCCAGCGACGCGAGCCAACACATTGAGCACCTCGAACAATCCGCTCTGCGCGAACAAATCCACCGCAGTGAGAAGCTTTCCGTAGCCGGACAATTAATCCACGGCGTCCTCACTGAACTAAACGGCCCTCTCGAAAGCATCCGCAACCTTAGCAAGGCTTTGGATCAACCAGCAGGCGAAGCCATCCGCGACCAGGTCGCCAAGGCCAGCGAAACCGTCGGCCGCATCGTTTCCGTCGCGCGCGCCGAGCAAATGGATTCGCGCCCCATCGATCTCCAGGTTCTCTTCAGCCGCATGGAGCCCCAGTTCCGCGCCGCGGCGCAACAAGGCGCCGTCGAGTTCGAGTTCCAACTTTCCTCGGATGTCATCCATATCCTTGGCTCGCAAAGCCAATTGCAGAAGGTCTTCGAGAACCTCCTCGCCCACGCCACCTTCGCCGCAGCGCACTCGCTGGAAAAAACGATGAGCTTCCATCTGACCCGCGTCGGCCGCAGCGCCATTGTGGAGATCGTCTTCACCGGACCCTTCGGCGACGGCGAAGGCCCTGACTTCAATGCCACCTCGCTCGGTCTCGCCATCTCGCGCGGCCTTCTTCAATCCCACGGCGGCGACGTCCGCTTCGTCACCCAGCGCCCCGGCCACTACCGCTACGAAGTCGAGCTCCCTTCTCTCAATTCCAACCACCTCGACGACAACTCCACCTTCGCCACCGCCACCAGCCCCCAAGGCCAGCTCACCGCTCTCTTGGTCGAACCGGACCCCCAATCGCAACGCCGCGTGCTCTCCATCTTTGGCGAGCTGAACCATCGCCTCATCCCCGTCTCCAGCTTAGAGGAAGCCGCCGACCTCGCCGACAAGGTACGCTTCGATCTCGTTATCTCCAGCACCCGCCCGGAAGGCGGCACCTGGGCCGAGCTCTTCCACCGCGTCCACCACCGCACCCCCCACTTCGCCGTCATGAGCGAATCCGCCGCCGGCACGGAAGGCGACCCCACCGCCTCGCTCCTCGACGGCCGCTCCGCCTCGATGATCCCCAAGCCCGTAGAAGAACGCGACATCGCGCAGTTACTCTCGCGTCTCGAACAGCGCCTCTCCTAGGTCTCACAAGGCTGGGACGCCACCGAACGCGAGGTCTTCGATCGCCTGTAAGGCGATGGCGAGCGTTCTAGCGTTTACTTTGCGCCGCGAGGGTCACGGCAGCATACGCCTTAAGCACCCGGCTATCAACACCACTCCACAAAGCCGTCGCCCGCGCCTCCTCGCAAGAAGCCAGTTTCCCAATCACTTCATTGGCCTCATTGAATCCGCCATGATCGTAAGCCGGGCGCATCGCTGAAGCCATTTCGCTCGCAGCATAAAGCGCGTCAGCCAGATCCAGCGCACTCTCCCCGCGCTTCCAAAGTAATTCAGCCGCGCAGTTACCGTCGCTGCGAAACGCCTGCATCAAGAGCTTGAGCCGCAATGCCGGCGTTTTGGCATCGCTCTCGATCCGTTTGATCTCCGCCCGAACCGATGCTGCCATCTCAACTGGAAGATCGTCTCTCGCGGCAATTGCGTAAAGAAGACGATGCCGCAGATCGGTCGAACTTAGCCGTTGCAACCCGCGAATCAAGCTGCCGGTCTCTCGCGGATTCTCCGCCAGCAAGCGTGTCAGTTCCGCCCTTTCCTCCAAGAGCCGCCGCGATGTATCGCTGAGCTTGGAGCCGCCGCGCGACCCATCATACGCAAGCGCCTGAGGACGATCTGGAATCCGTCCATACCGCTGACGCACCTTCTCCCACTCGCCCAAAAGCCTTTCTGGAACTTGGTCGCTTTGCAGCCGCAGTTCACCGAGAAGTTTCGGCCCGATCACGGCGGGATCGCGCATCTCCCCCTTGCTCAGAATCACCTTCTCCCCAGCGCCGCTCGCAGCGGTACCAGACAACAAAAACTCGATCAGGGGCTTAAGCAGTATCTCGCGTTCAGACATCGCCAAGCCGGCGTACAAAAGCCGGATCGCCTCAACGTAGTTGAGCAATCCACTCTCGGCCTGAAGAGCGGTAGAGAAACTTGCCGCCATCTCTCCCACTAGGATTCTACGGTCAAGCGAATCGATCTCTCTCGCGCCGGTCAACACCGCGGCCATCCCCACGAAAGGGTACTCGCCCTTGGCGGCAAGAGCCAGTGCCACGCCCTTGATGTACTCAACCGGCGTTCCTGCACGCTGGGCATTGCGAAAAACCGTCTTCGCCGCACTAGCGGCTAGGTCTTCGGCAATGCCTCCACCATCATCCGGCTGACGAACCGGCGCCGTCTGAAGCAATTCCATGGCTGCATCCGGGTCGCGAAACGAGAGCGCCACGATACAGCTCTTGATGATCGCCTGCTGGTTCCACGACGGCGTCATGTGGCTCGCCGCGGTGATTCCATTTTTCGCCCACTCCGCCACTTGCTTCCTGCCCGACGATTGAAATTGCATTGCGAGATGTGTGTAGAAGAACGCCTGCTCCTCGGCGCTGAAATCGATAGCGCTCGCAATTGCCGTCTGCAGCGCCATCTCCGATGACCGGATTACTTCTTTAATGGCCGGAGTCGGCTGACTGTACCCCGTTAAGGCGCAGGCCGCAAGAGCAATCAAAACGAGCTGGCTGCGCCACAACTCAATCATCGTGTCTTCCTTCAGATTATCTGGAGGAAGCCGTCCCCTCCAAGAACGGCTCCCATCTCAACGCCTCAGAACGTCACCCGCACCCCCAACTGCACATACCTCGGGAAATTCGCCTGCTGCGTAATCCTCCCGAAGTTCACATTCCCAAACGCGGTATTCGGTCCATTGAACTGCGCCGTATTCAAGGCATTCGTGGCCTCCGCCCGGAACTGTCCCTTCAGCCGTTCGAAGAAAGTGAATGTCTTCATTACGGACAGATCCCAGTTGATCGTCCCAGGCCCGCGGTAGTTCAAGGTCCGGGCCAGATTCCCAAATGTAAACTGCGGCGCGGTCGAGAATGCCGCCGGATCGAAGTACCGGTCCAATCGATCCGTCAACGCCCCGCTCGTCACCGGACTCGTCCCCGTAGCGTTCGGCCGCATCAAACTATTCCCAAAAATCGAATTGAAGTTCTGATTCTGGAACACCGCCAGCGGAAAGCCGGTCTGGAACAAATACACCGCGTTCATCTGCCAGCCGCCCATCAAGTGATCCATCCAAGCGCTCCGGTTGAAGAACTGTTTATTCTTCCCAAACGGCAACTCATAGCTCACGCTACCCTTCACCGCATGCGGAGTATGGGTCAAACTCAACCCATACTCCGCCGCGAGATTGTAGCTATCCTGCGCGCTCGCGCTCGACCCGGAGAAATAATTCCCCGCGCCAAAGCTCGCGTCCAAATTCCGGCTCCAAGTCCAGCTCGCCAGAAAACTCAACCCCGCCGAAAACCTCTTCTGCGCCTTCAACACCAGCGAATCGTAAACCGCGTCGTTCTGATTGTTGAAGGTCTGGCTCACCGAAGAGAACTGCGGGAACGGCCGCACCAACTGCACCCGCTGCACGTTCGCGCTTCCAATTACGTTCGTGCCGCCGCGCCCAAAAAACGGATTCGGCACGCTCGTCAGCAGCGAACTACCCTGCGTCAATTGCGCCGCCGTCAACTGATTCAAATTGATTGTGCCCGAACCCAAAATCAAATTGTGCGTGCGGGACCCGAGATACCCCAGCCCCACCACCATCCCACCGCCGAACTGCCTTTGCACGTCGAAGCTAAACTGATGCACCGACGTCGCGCCCGCCTCGGGGTTCATATACGTAATCGCCTGCCCGATCCCCGCGCCCACGCCGAGCTTGTTGCCAAACGGCGCCGTCAACCCATTCGGAAATGGATTCGACAAGGACCCCGCCGGCGTCTGCCCGCCATCGAAGCTGCCGATGTAATCCGTCGTCTGGCTATAACCCAACGACGAAAACCCGCCGTAGCTCACCGGTGCCCAATACACGCCATAGCCGCCCCGAATGGTCGTCTTCGGGCTCCACTGATACGCGACGCCAACGCGCGGCGCGAACTTATTCTTCGGCGGCCCGCAGCATTCCGTCTTGTTCCCATCGACGCCCGCGTACAGCAAACCGCCCTTGGTGCCCTGCCCCAACGGACTCGGCACATTCGGATCGAAGCCCACGATCAGCGCATTATTGCGGTCCCGCAATCCCGTCTCGTATTCGTAGCGCAAGCCGAGATTCAACGTCAGCCTCGAATTCACGCGGAAGTCGTCGTGAAAGTACATGCCGTAGTAGCGCACATACTGATAGAACTTCGTGTTCAACGTCACGCCGCCGCTCGCCGGAATGCCCAGCAGCAAGCTGGCCAAATCGCTCCCGGTCCCGTCGTTCCCGCGATTCGGATCGCGCCGCGTGAACGTATCGTTGAACGTATAGCTCCCCGCCGCCGCCGCGCTGATGAAATCGATGTTCAAGACGCGATAGTCGAAGCCCGCCTTCAAGCTATGCCGCCCCATGAACTTCGCCACGCTCGCCAAAGCGTTCCGCGAATGGAACACGCTCTGCGTCCCGCTCCCCGAGCCAAAGCTCGAAAAGGTCTGCATCGAAATCGAAGGAAAGCGCTTCGAAGGCAGCGCCCCCACCAGACTCGACGGGAAGCCTAACGACCCCACATCGAATCCTTCGCTCTCGTAAATCGTCTCGTTCGGGAAACGGTTGAACCCATAGCGGAAGCTCAACACCATCGTCGGCGAAGGCGTGATCGTGTGATTCGTCTGCGTAGAATCCACCTTGCGGAACAACAACGACGGGCTGTTCCCCGCTACGTTGTTAAACAAATTCCCGCTCGGTTCGCGGCTCTTGTAGTGCAGATAACTCAAATTCGCCTTCCACCACGAAGCGAACTCGTGATCGAACTTCGCCGTGTACTGGTCCGCCCGGTCCACTAGCACGTCGCTCCCCAAGTAGTTCGCCTGCCCCAGAAAACCCGGCGACCGCTGCGCCGCCGGATAATAACTCGCCAGCTTCAACCCAATCGGATTGATGCGCGACGCCGGCAACACATTCCCCGGAAACTGCTGCCGCGTCACCACGCCGTTGGCCAATTGGCTCGTCAACGGATCGAAGATCGGCTGCACGCCGCCACCTGACGCTCTACTTTGCGAGAAGTCCCCCGCCTTCTCCAAAGCCGTAGGCAGAGCGAACTCACGCGACAACCCGGACTTCTGCCTATATGCCTCCTGCGACACAAACCAGAACGTCTTGTTGCGCCCGTCATACATCCGCGGAATCCACACCGGCCCTCCCAGCGACCCGCCAAAATTCCGGAACGGTTGATCCGGCCGCGCCACGCCGTTACGGTTGTTGAAGAAGTTGTTTGCGAGAAACTGCTTCTCGCGGATGTATCCCATCAAACTCCCGCGCACCTGATTCGATCCGCTCTTCAAGAACGTATTGAACATCCCACCGCCCGTGCGCCCCACTTCGGCGTCGTAAGTACTCGCCTGAATCTTCACCTCCATCACCGCTTCCATCGTTGGAATGATTACCGCGCGATTCGTCGAGTCCGTAATCGGCACGCCATCGAGCAAGTAGTTATTCCCCCGCACCGGCCCGCCCGCGATCGAAATCGCGCTCGACCCACTCTGATCTTGCATGCGATTAAATCGCGGATCCCCACTCTGCACTACGTTCGGCGCGAGCTTCGCGAACATGAACGGATTTCGCCCCAGGTTCGGCAAATCCGTCATCTTCTGGGCGTCGATCACTTGCCCCTGCGATGCGTTCGCCGTCTCCATCAGCGGTACTTCCTCGGTCACGTTGATCGTCTCGGTCACCTCGCCCACGTCCAGTTTGATATCGAGCGTGAGGAAACTCTGCGTCGCGATCACCACGCCGCGCCGTTCAAATCTTTTGAATCCTGGACTCTCGATCGTCACCGTATACGTAGCGGGATTCACGCTTTGAAAAACGTATTCACCCACCTCATTCGTCAACGTGGACCGCGCCACGTTGGTCGCCTCGTCGGTGATGGTGGCCTTGGCAATCGTCACCGCCGCGCCTCCCGGGTCTTTCACGCCGCCGCGCAAGCCCCCTTGATAAGACTGGCCCCATAAACAGATGGCCGTCGCGGCGCACGCCGCCGCATACACGAGTCCCTTCATGCCCATTCGCATGCAACACCTCGCCCTGAGTTTTAGATTGGTTCTGGAAACTGCGTGCTCAAGACGCTGAGCGTTTGTAGGTGGTGGATCGCGCCCCAAGCGCAATCGATTTACCGCCGCGAATAGGACGAGGTCCTACTGCGAAGCGGCCGTCACACTGACTCCGGTCTCCGCGGCCTGACGGGGCCGGGAGTAGACGTCGTAGTAGAGCCAGCGAATCACATAAATACCGCAACCGATCGCCACGGCCACCACTGCGTTGATAAACAGCGTAGCCAGCGCGGTCGCGAGGAAAGCCGCGGAGTCCATGGCGCGCATCACGCGAAGCCGCCGCCAAGTCCCCCATTCCAACAAGCAAATGCCCACGTAAGCCGTCACGCCGGCCAGCGCGGGCAGCGGGATCTTCGAGACCATATCGGCCCCGAGCCCCAGAAAACTCAAGAGCAGCGCCCCATGCACGATATTCGACATCCGCGTCGTGCCGCCGCAGCGCACGTTCGCCAGCGAGCGCGCCGGAATCCCCACGCTAATCGGCGCCGCGAAAATCCCCGCCACCACGTTCGCGATACCATACGCGCCCAATTCGCCGTCGGCGTCCGAAGGCCGCATCGGCTTGTGCTTCCCGCGGAAATGATCCACCACGCGCGAAGTGATCAACAGATTGATGCTCGAAACGACGGCCAACCCAAAGCCTTCATTGATGAGCGACAACACTTCCTTCGGGCTCCAGGTGAAGCCCATGAATTCCGGAATGTCCAGCGGCAGCGTCCCGACTTCCTTCTCGTGTAGACCCAAGGCGAAGGACACGCCCACGGCCAGGAGCACGCCGATGAGCGGCGCGGGCAGCTTGTTGCTCAATCTCGCGAAATAGAAAGCCGCCACAATCACTACTGAGCCCAACAGGAGCGGCGCCCACTGCGTCGTCGGCAAAAATTCCCACACCAACCGCAACTGCCCTAAAATCGAGCTGGGCCAAGAAGTCCCTGCTGGCACTTGCAAGCCCAACATCGTTCGCAGTTGATTGATCACCATCATCGCGCCGATCCCGCAGGAAAACCCGCTCACCACCGTATGGGGAATCTTCGAAATATGCCGTCCTAGCTTCAACACGCTAAACGTCAGCATGAATACCGCCGCCACCAGCGTCACCTTCGCGCAACCCGCCAAGCCCTGCTGTCCCACCGCCGAAACCAGGAACGGAAGCGTCACGGTGGACGTACCGCCGATCAACACGGGATTGCGCCCCAAGAGCGCCGTGATCGGAGATGTGATGAGGGAGGTAAAGAGTCCGTAGATCGGCGGGATGCCCATCAAAGTGGCCATCGCCAAGCCATACGGCAACGCAATCAACGCCGCGATCGCGCCGCCAAACAGGTCGCCGCCGAACTGCTTCAACGAATAGTCGAGCTTAGGTAACTTCAAGTTCGTCCAGTGAGGGGAGGGAAAAGCCAAGGTTAAAAGGCCAACCCGCTCGGACGCGGATCAGGTTGGCCCAGGAATTCTGCAAAACGAAGGCCTAAGCCTTCGCCATCACCTTCTCATGCGCCACCTTCCACTTCGCCATTTCCTCGGGCGTACCGATGGAAACGCGAACGTAGGTCGGCATCGAAGGCCAGGCGCGGCCCACGAGCACCTTCTCCGACGCCATCTTCATGATGTAGTCGCGAGCGGGCATTTTCACGTCGATCATGAACTTGTTCGAGACCGACGGAATGAACGTGTAGCCCTTTCCGGTCGACCAGCTCATCACGTCTTCGCGAGTCGCCTTGATGATCGCGCGGCGCTTCGGAACCAGGTCCTTCGCTTTCAGGCTCGCCGTCGCGCCCACCATGCCCGTCACGGGCAACGCGCCCGCCGAGTACGGCATCATTTTCTTGAGCAGATCCGGACGGCCAATCGCCGCGCCCGCGCGCAAGCCTGCCATACCGAAGAGCTTCGAGAACGTACGCAGGATGACGACATCCTTATCCTGCTGCACGAAGTCGCTGCCATGTTCGGCGTCGGTCAAGTGAATGTAAGCTTCGTCGAGAATCACGACGCTGCCCGCCGGCTTATTGGCGATCAGCCACGCGATGTCGGCCTTCGGCGTCAGCGTGCCCGACGGATTGTTCGGGTTGCAGATGTAGAATGCTCCCGCGTTGGGGTCCGCTTCGAGCATCGCCTTCACGTTGTGCTTGTAGCCGTTGGCGGCGTCGAGCTTCACCTTGGTCACTTTCGCGCCCACGAACTGCGCGGCGCGACCGGCGGCTTCGTAGTCGGGGTCCGCCGTAACGAGGCCGCGTTCCTTCGAAGTGAACGCGATCACGCTGTAGTGCAGCGGCGCCGAGGAACCCGCGAAGGGTTGCACGTAATCGGCCTTCACGCCATCGATCTCCGCCTGCGTCTGGGCGAACTCGAAGGTCTTCTCGTACATGTAACGGCCGCCGCCCTTGATCACGCTATACATCGCTTCAGCGGCTTCGGGGCAGGGTCCTAGGGGATTCTCGTTGGCGTTGATGCGGACCGCGTCGGGGGGCGCGTTGCGCAGTGCCGAAAGTTGAGCGAGAGCCGCTTCGTTATAAAACGGCAGGGCCGCGCCACCCGCCACCAGGCTGGCAACCTTGCCAAAGCTCCGGCGCGAATATCCGCGGTTCAACAAGTCCTGTTTTGCTTCAGAACTAAGGATGGAGGACATCTCGGATCGTTTCCTTTCTCACTCTTTCACCGTCCCCTGCCTCTTTTCTCTGTGCAGCGAACGGGGCCTTACCTCAGCCGGATCCGGTGAAAGTTACATCTCTGATTACCTAATTATATGTGCCTTTGCCGCCGGGAAAAGCCCTATTTTCGGGCCTCCCAGCGGCATCGGCGGAAGCGCTTCCCCCCGTTACGAAGGCGGACGCATTCCCGTTACCGGCTAGAATTGCAGGCGCAAGCCCAGTTGCAGCATGCGCGGGAAATTACCCTGAGAGGTGATGCGGCCAAAGCTGCCGTTACCCACTAGCGTATTCGGCGCGCGGAACCAGGGCGTGTTCATCGCGTTCAATGCCTCGGCGCGGAACTGAGCCTTGAATGTCTCGGTGATCGCGAAGTTCTTGAACACCGACATGTCCCAGTTCACTTGGCCCGGCCCGCGCAACCCGATGGTGCGGGACACGTTACCCAAAGTAAAGGCCGGCGCCGCCACGAAAGCGTCCCGATTGAGCCACCCGTCGATGCGTTGCGCGAAGCTGCCGCTTGCGGCGGGATTCACGCCTGTCGCGTTCGGACGCTGCGAAGCGAAGCCCAATGCGCTATTGCCATTCGCGTCGTTACGCACTTGCAGCGGGTAGCCCGTCTGCATGGTGCTCACCGAGTTTACGCTCCACCCGCCGATGAGCAGGTTCGTCACGTAATTCGCGTTGCCCAAGAAGGCCTTACCTTTGCCGATCGGCAAATCGTAGGTGACCGAATTCGTCCAGCGATGAGGGCTATTCAAGTAGCTCAAGCCTCGTTCGGCGTCCAGGTTGTAAACATCCTGCGGACCGACGTTACCGGCATTCAGGTTGTTCCCAGCGCCGCCGCCGGCGTTGTCGTAGTTCTTCGACCACGTGTAGGCAGTCAACAGCGTCAAGCCATTGGAAGTGTTCTTGCGAAGCTGCATTACCATCGCGTCGTAACGCCCGGTAACGTAGCTCTGGGCCAGGTAGCTCACGCCCGTGAAGTGCGGATAGGGACGCAGCAATTGGTTACGCTCCACGTTTGCGCCCGCCAGACCAGCCGCGCCGCCCCGGCCCGCGAAGGGGTTCGGAACGCTAGCGCGCAACGCCGCGCCCTGGCTCAAATACTCGGAACGCAATTGATTCATGTTCAAGGTGGCGGCTAGCCAGCCCATGTCGTTCGAACGCGAACCCGAATAACCGACGCTCATCATGAACCCGGCGCCCAGCGTCCGCTGCACGTCGAAGCTGTACTGTTGTACGCGGCCCGCCCGCGCGTCTGGCGCAAAGGTACTGATCGACTTCCCGATGCCGGTACGGTCGCCGAGCGTCGTGCCCACCGGCTTATCCAAGCCGTTCGGGAACGGGTTGCTCAGGAACAACTGCGGCACGCCATTCACTTCGGTCAACGGCTGAGAAGTCGCCGTGATGCCTTCGCTTTCAAACGGAGCGCCTAGTGCGATCAGCGGCGCCCAGAAGTAGCCCCAGCCACCGCGGATCACTGTCTTTTCGTTCAGGTTGTACGCGACTCCAATGCGCGGCGAGAACTTATTCCGTTGAAAGTTGCTCGTCTCGGTCGGCCGGCCATTCAAGCCGCTGAAGTAGAAAGCCCCTTTCACCGGATAGCCGCTCTGCACCGAAATCGAGTTGAACGCTTCCGGATCGAAGCCCGTGATCAGATTGCCGTTCGCTTCTTGCAGGCCGCTTTCCCGCTCCCAGCGCAGCCCAATATTGAGCGTCAGCTTTTTGCTCACGCGAATATCGTCTTGCACGTACATCGCGTTGTAACGCTGAAACTGGAAGAGCTTGGTGGGAACGAAGCCCGTCGCCCCCGCCATCGTTCCCAACAGCAGGCTAGCGATGTCCGCGCCGCTGGCGGTCGTGTTGTTGGCCGCGTTGATATTCGTCAAGCGGTTGTTGAACGTGAAGGCGCCCGAGGAGTTCCCGAAGTTCAAACCGTCGTTGTTCAACTGACGGAAGTCGTAGCCCACCTTCACGGTGTGCTTGCCCATGTACTTCGAAGCTTGCGCCGAGAAATTCTTGGAGTGATGAACGTAGTTGAAGTTGTTGTTCGTGCCGAGGCTGTAGGCGTTCTGCATCGCCACGTTCGGGAAGGTCTGTGAAGGAATGTCCCGCACGAAGCTGTTCGCGAATCCAAGGCTCGCCACGTTGAAGTTCTGGCTCTTCTGCGTGCCGATATTCGGGAAGCGGTTGAAACCATAACGCACGGCAATCACCGTGGTGGCGTTCGGGGTAATCGTGTTGTTCAGCGCCGTGGCGTTCACCTTGCGGCCCAGGATCCATTGGTCGGGCGAAGAGATCGTCGGATAAGGGTTTTCGCCCGGCTCGTCGGAGTTGTATTGCATGTAACTCAGATTCGCGCGCCACCAGTCGAAAAGCTGATGATCGAACTTGATGAAGTGCTGGTCCGCCTTGGACGCAAGCGGGCCAGAACCCGCGAGATTATTGACGCCATACCGCGTCGTCGGGAGATTCGGAAGCATGTAGGTCGCCGCGATATTGCGGCCCACCGTGTCAATCCGCGAGCCGGGAATGATGTTACCTGGGAAAGGCGTGCGGTCGCCCGTCGCCACTGAGAGCGGGTCGTAGATCGTCAGCATGTTGCCCGCGTTGTTCAAAGTTTGCGAAAAGTCGCCCACTCGTTCGCGTGCCGTCGGCGTGTACTGCTCGCGCGAGGCGGCTTGCGTATCGCGATAGCCTTCAAAGCCTAGGTTGAAGAAGGTCCGGTTCTTGCCGTTGTAAATTTTCGGGATCCACAGCGCGCCGCCGAAGCTGCCCGCGTAGGTGCGGTTAGGAGAATCCACGCGGGGACGTCCGGCGCGGTTGGAGAAGAAGAGATTTCCCATCCATTCGGTTTCTCGCATCAAGCCCATCAACGTGCCGTGATAGGAATTTGAACCGGACTTCAGCAGAGTGTTGAAGACGCCCCCTCCGGTGCGCCCCATTTCCGCGTCGTAAGTAGAGATCTGTACCTTCATTTCTTCCACCGCTTCGAGCGAAGGGATGATGATCGCGCGATTCGAGAAGTCCGTAATCGGCACGCCGTCCATCAAGTAGTTGTTCCCGCGCACCGGGCCGCCGTTGATCGAAATCTGCGACGAACCGGATTGATCCTGCATACGCGCGTATCCGGGATTGCCCACCTGCTGCACAGCGGGCGCTAGGCGGCTAAACATGAATGGGTTGCGTCCGAGATTCGGCAGCTCCACCAGTTTCTGCCGGTCCACAACCGTGCCTTGCGAAGCCGTCGCCGTTTCAATCAAAGGCACTTCCTCGGTCACCTGAATGCTTTGGTTGACGTCGCCGACCTCAAGCTTCAAGTCCACCGTAATGGCGGCCTGCGTCGCCACCACGACGCCCTTGCGCTCAATCTTTTTGAAGCCGGGGTTTTCCACGATCACCGTGTAGGTGTTCGGATTCACATTCGAAAACACATACTCGCCGCTGCCGCTGGAAACCGCGGCGCGGCTCAGGCCCGTCGCGTCTTCGATCAACGTCACCTTGGCGTTGGCGATCGCCGCCCCGGCCGGGTCGGTAACGATACCGCGCAAACTCCCGAAATAACTTTGCGCATACGCCATTCCGGCGAGCGCGATTGTTGCTGCGATGAGGAGAGAGATTCTCGCACGCATTTTTGTCATCGAAATTCCCCTGAACAAATCTGGAATCTGGCTCAGAACAGTTGAGCCGAATTTCGCGACCGGGCGAGTGCCGCCAGTGAGCGGCCATGTATAACCAACGACGGGGAGAGCGGACTACCGCAAGATGCGGATAGAAAAACCCTCGTGGATGTGAGTATAAACAGAATCGTTACGATTCTCCAAGCCTTTCTTCGCTTCCCCCTATAGAACTTTTTGATGGGTCGCCTACAGTGATCGCCCTACCAGCTCCCGCGCCTCGTCCTGCAAGCGCCGCAAATGCGCTGTCCCTAAAAAACTTTCAGCGTAGATCTTATAAACGTCCTCCGTCCCGCTCGGCCGCGCCGCAAACCACCCGTTTTTCGTCGACACTTTCAAGCCGCCAATAGCCGCTCCGTTGCCGGGCGCCTTCGTCAAGATTTCCGTGATTTCTTCGCCCGCCAGCGCCTTCGCCGCCACCTGTTCCGCGCTCAACGCCGCAAGCTTCGCCTTCTGCTCCGCGTTGGCCGGCGCATCAATCCGCTCATACACTGGCGCCCCATGCAACGCCGTCAACTCGCCATACAAAACACCCGCGTCCTTGCCCGCCTTCGCCAACATCTCCGCCGAAAGCAACCCCAAAATCAACCCGTCCTTATCCGTACTCCAAGCCGAGCCATTGCGCCGCAGGAACGACGCCCCCGCGCTCTCCTCGCCCCCAAATCCAATCCCCCCGCTCATCAATCCATCGACAAACCACTTAAACCCCACCGGCACCTCCACCAGCTTCCGCCCCAACGCCGCCGCCACGCGATCGATCAAGCTACTACTCACCAAAGTCTTTCCGATCCCCGCCCCCAAAGGCCAACCCGGCCGGTTCCGGAACAGATAATCGATCGCCACCGCCAAGTAGTGATTCGGATTGAGCAACCCCGCGCTAGGCGTTACAATCCCATGCCGGTCATGATCCGGATCGCAAGCGAACGCAATATCGAAGCGGTCCTTCAAAGCAATCAAACTAGCCATCGCATAAGGCGACGAGCAGTCCATCCGAATCTTCCCATCCCAATCCGCCGTCATGAAACGAAACCCCGCGTCCACCTCTTCCCGCACCACGCACATCGCCAGACCAAACTTCTCCGCAATGCGCGGCCAATAATCGACGCCCGCGCCCCCCAGCGGATCCACACCCATCCGCACGCCACTAGCGGCGATCGCCTCCATGTCAATCACCTGATCCAGCTCATTCACATAGTTCGAAACGAAATCAAAACGCCGCGTGGTCGAAGCCGCGAGCGCCCGCGCAAACGAAAACCGAGGCACTTCCACGCTCAACAACCCATTCGCCTCCGCCTCCACCGCCTTCGTAATGTTCGTATCCGCCGGCCCGCCATTCGGCGGATTGTACTTGAAGCCCCCATCCTCCGGCGGATTGTGCGAAGGCGTAATCACAATCCCATCCGCCAAGCCATCGCCAGCCGCCCGCCCCTTGTTGAAATTCAAAATCGCATGCGAAACCGCCGGCGTCGGCGTAAACCCCAACCCCGCGTCGATCATCACCGTCACCCCATTGGCCGCCAAAACCTCCAGCGCCGTCCTCCAAGCCGCCTCGCTGAGCGCATGCGTATCCATACCCAAAAACAATGGCCCCGTAATCCCCGCCCGCTTGCGATACCTACAAATCGCCTCCGTCACCGCCAGAATATGCGTCTCCGTAAACGACCCCTTCAGCGACGAGCCCCGATGCCCACTAGTCCCAAACGCCACGCGCTGCTCGCGATTCCCCACCTCCGGCCGCTCCGTATAATAAGCCGCGACTAATCTCGCGATGTTCACATGCTGGGAAGCGGGGACCGCCTTCCCCGCCAAAGAAGAAAGAGTAGACACCAAACCGTTATATCGAACAGTGGAGAGCGATAGGCCTAGGCTAAGTCAGCGATTCGTTCGGGTTCAAAATGGGGAACGGCGGAAAGAGCCTTGCGACTCGCTTTCCGCCCGCGTCTATTCGCGGATTCCCAGCGTCCAGAGGGCGAAGGCGTAGCTGCGGGCGAGTTCCTTGATGCGGGAGTAGCGGCCGCTGGCGCCGCCGTGGCCGGCGTCGGTGTTCATGTAGAGAACGATCTGGCCGTCGCCTTGCTGATTGGCGCGGAGTTTCGCGGTCCACTTGAGGGGCTCCCAGTAGGGAACTTGGGAATCGTTGATGCCACTGAAGATGTACATGTTGGGAAACTTCGCCTTCGTGACGTTGTCGTAGGGCGAGTAGCTTTTCATGTACTCGTAGTATTCCTGCTTCTCGGGGTCGCCGAATTCGTCGGCGTCCGTCGTCGAGAGCGGGATGGTTTTGTCTTGGAGGCTCGAAACGACGTCGACGAAGGGGACGCCGGCGATGACCGTCTTGAACAAGTCCGGACGGTAGTTGGTGACCGCACCCACGAGAAGGCCGCCGGCGCTGCCGCCTTCGATAGCGATGTGGTCCGCGCTGGTGAACTTTTGCGCGATCAAGTGCTCGGCGGAGGCGATGAAGTCGCGGAAGGTGTTTTTCTTCTTGAGCAGCTTGCCGGCTTCGTACCAGGTGTAGCCGAGGTCAGTGCCGCCGCGGATGTGGGCGATGGCGTAGGCGAAGCCGCGGTCGAGCAAGCTCAATCGCGACGAGGAGAAGCCGGGGTCCATCGGGATCGAGTAGGCACCGTAGCCGTAGAGGAGCAAGGGCGCTTTACCGTTCTTCTCGAAGCCCTTCTTGTAAGCGATCGTGATGGGGACTTTCGTGCCGTCTTGCGAGGTGGCGTGGGTGCGCTCGACGGTGTACTTCGAGGCGTCATAGCCGCCGAGGACTTCCTGCTGCTTCATGAGCTTCCGTTCGCGTGTGTCGAGGTTGTAGTCGTAGGTGGATTGCGGCGTCACCATGCTGGAGTAGCCGAAGCGCAGGACGTTCGAATCAAATTCGCGGTTGACGCCGATGCCGAGGACGTAGGCTTGTTCGTCGAATTTGATGTCGTGGGTTTTGCCGGATGGCAGGTCCATGACGCGCAGGGTGTGGAGGCCGTTGACGCGGAGTTGGAAGATGGCGTGCTTCTTGAGGAAGAGCATTTCTTCGACGTAGACGCTGTCGGCGGCGGGGATGACCTCGACCCAGTTCTTCTCGCTGGGGTCGGTGACGGGGGCTTTGACGACGCGGAAGTTGCGGCCCTTGTCATTGATCTTGATGTAGAAGTGGTCGCCGTGGTGGTCGACGTCGTAGGTGATGCCTTCCTTGCGGGCGAGCAGTAGCTTCGGTTTGGCGTAGGGGGTTTTGGCGTCGATGTAGAAGTACTCGCTGGTCATGCCGCTTTGCGCGACGAAGAAGATGTATTGCTTGGAGAGGCTGCGGCCCATGCCGGCGCGGAATTTTTCGTCCTTCTCTTCGAAGAGGAGTTTATCTTCGGACGCGGGCTTGCCGAGTTCGTGGGCCCAGACCTGGTATTCGCGTTTGGTCTTGTCTTGCTGCTTTGAATAGAGAAGCGTCTTGCCGTCCATGGCCCAGAGGAGCGAGCTGATGCGCTTCAGTTCGTCGGGCAGGAGTTCGCCGGTTTTGAGATCCTTGACGCGCATGGTGTATTCGCGATAGCCCGTGGTGTCGGTGCCATAAGCGAGCAAGTTCTCGTCGGGGTGCATGGCTTGGGCGCCGACGCTGAAGAACTTGTGGGGCTTCGCCATTTCATTTACATCGAGTAGAACTTCTTCGGCGCCTTCGAGGCTGCCTCTTTTGCGCGCGCTGACGTAATACTGTTTGCCCTCTTCGGTCTTCGTGTAGTAGAAGTAAGCGCCTTGGCGGTAGGGGAGGGACTCGTCGGTCTGCTTGATGCGCGAGAGGATCTCTTTGTAGATCTTGTCGACGAGCGGCTCCATGGGCTTCATGACGGCTTCCATGTAGGCGTTCTCGGCCTTCACGTAGTCCATGACGGCGGGGTCTTCCTTGTAGCGCATCCAGAAGTAGGGGTCTTGGCGGGTGTCGCCGAAGGCCTTCAATTCCTTGGGGACCTGTTTGGCTACGGGCGGCTTTGTGATTTCGGCCGCGTTGGTGGTGAGGGTACTCATTAGCAAAATTGTGAGGTGCGGGGTGAAGTGCAGGGTACTGCGCATCTTTTGAGGCTATCAGGCAGCCGCCGCGAGGGCATTCCCTTTGGGCCTGCGGAAAAGCCCCCACAGCCCTATCAGCAGCGTCAAAAGGCTGATCCATTGTGTGTGCGAGAGGTCCATGCCGAAGAGCGGCGCTTGCTCATGGTGGCGGAAGAATTCGACGCTGAAGCGCAGGATGGAGTAGAGCACGAGGTAAAGGCTGAAGATGCCGCCGGGGCGCTTGGTGGGATCGAAGAGTTTGAAGAGGAGCGCGAAGATGAGGAGGTCGCCGAGGGCTTCGTAAATCTGCGTGGGGTGGAGCGGGATGTTCATGGGGACGTTGGAGAATTCCTTGACGTCGGGATTGGTGAAGCGCACGCCCCAGGGCCGGTTGCAGAGGATGCCATAGCAGCAGCCGGCGAGGAAGCAACCGATGCGGCCGAGGGCGTGGCCGAGCGCGATGCCGGGCGCGAAGCAATCCATGGTGCGCCAAACTGGGAGGCCGTGTTTGCGCATGTACCAAATGGCGAAGCCGAGGGCGAGGAGGAAGCCGCCTTGGTAGACGCCGGCGGCGCGGAGCGTGGAGAGGCTGATCATCTCGCCGGGGTTGCGCATGTAGTAGTCCCAATCGAAGACGAACATGAGGAGCTTGGCGCCGACGAGGCCGGAGATGGCGCAGTAAATGACGAGGTCTTGGATCTTGACGGTGTCGAGGCCGGCTTTGCGCGCGAGTTGGAGCGTGCTCCAGAGGCCGGCGAGAAAGGCAAGCGCCACCATGACGCCGTAGGCGGGCAGGAAAACGTCGCCAAAGCTAATGAGTTTGGGAAACACCTTTATTCTCTTTCTGGAATATCAGTTCGTAGCCCATGAGGACGGCGCCGACGAAGATGGCGGAATCGGCGACGTTGAAGCTGGGGTATTCGTAGGAACCGAAGAAGACTTGGATGAAGTCGGTGACGCTGCCTTCGAGGATGCGGTCGTGGAGGTTGCCGAGCGCGCCGCCGAGCACGAGCGCGAGGGCCCAGCGTTGGGTGAGCGAGGCGAGTTGGGCTGGGCGCGTGGCTTGCCAGAGCATCCAGCAGATGAAGCCGAGAATGGCGGTAGATAGGCCGATCAGCACCGCGACGCGCAGCCATTCGGGGGCCGTGGAGAGCATGCCGAAGGCCGCGCCGCGGTTGCGGGCGTAGACGATGTTGAAGACGTTCGGAATGATCGCGATCGTGTCGAGCGGGCCAACGTTCGCTTGGATCCAGAGTTTGCTGGCGCGGTCGAGCGCGAAGACTACGAGGGCTACTAGCGCGGCCCAGGCTCGTGGCGGCACTCTAGGCACCCAACATTTCTTTCACCGCGGCGGCGCAGAAGGCGCAGGCGGTGGGGAAGTCCGCGTCTGAGCCGATGTCGAGTTTGTATTTCCAGCAGCGCTCGCATTTGACGCCGTCGGCTTTTTTGACTTCGACGGCAACGCCAGCGCTGGCGCCGTTCTTGAGTTCGACCTGCGAGGTGATGAAGACGGAGGGCAGGTCCTCGGCGTAGTCGCTTAAGAGCGGGTAGAGTTCGGCGTCGGCTTCGAGGACGACTTTGGCTTCGAGCGGCGCGCCGATGAGTTTTTCCTGGCGGGCGGTGTCGAGGCTCTTGAGCACGGTTTCGCGCACGCCGAGGATTCGGTCCCAACGGGCTAGGCGCGAGGCGTCGAGGCCGTGGTTGAGTTCCTCGGGCTTCGGGAAATGCGCCATGTGGATCGAGTCGGGATCGCCTTGCGATTTCGGGAACACGCTCCAGACTTCTTCGGCCGTGAAGGCGAGGACGGGCGCAATCAAGCGAGTGAGCGCGTGCGTGAGGCGGTAGAGCGCGGTTTGGGCGCTGCGGCGCGATTGGCTCTTGGTGGCCGAAGTGTAGAGGCGGTCCTTCAGGATGTCGAAGTAGATGGAGCTGAGATCGACGGTGCAGAAGTTGTAGAAGGCTTGATAGACGCGATGGAAGGCGAATTCGTCGTAGTGCTTGACGGATTTTTCGACGAGTTCGCCGGCCTTCCAGAGGATCCACTGGTCGATCTCTTCTAGGTCCTTAGTGTCGACGGCGTCGACGGCGGGGTCGAAGCCGTCGAGGTTGCCGAGGGCGTAGCGGAAGGTGTTGCGGATTTTCTTGTAGGCATCCGCAATACGCTCGAGGATGACGGGCGAGAGGCGTACGTCTTCGTTGAAGTCGAGCGAACTCACCCAGAGACGGATGATCTCGGCGCCGGATTGCTTGATGATTTCTTCGGGCGCGATGACGTTGCCAAGGCTCTTGGACATGGCGCGGCCTTCGCCGTCGAGTGTCCAGCCGTTGGTGACGCAGCCGCGATAGGGCGCGTGGCCGCGGAGGCCAACGCCGACGAGCAGCGAGCTATGGAACCAGCCGCGGTATTGGTCGCCGCCTTCGAGATAGAGATCGCTCGGCCAGGGGAGACCGTTTTCTTCGGTGAGGACGGCGAGGTGGCTGGAGCCGGAATCGAACCAGACGTCGAGGATGTCTGTTTCCTTTTTGAAGTGCGAGCCGTGGCACTTCGGGCAGGTGAAGCCTTCGGGCAAGAGGTCCTTGGCTTCGTGCGCGTACCAGACGTCGGCGCTTTCCTTGGCGAAGCGGTCGACGACGGGGTCGAGGATCTTCTTGTCGGTGACGGCTTCGTTGCAATCGACGCAGTAGAAGACCGTGATCGGCACGCCCCAGGTGCGTTGGCGCGAGACGACCCAGTCCGGGCGCGTGGCGATCATGTTGGAGATGCGCTCTTCGCCCCAGGTGGGCAGCCACTTGACGGCCTTGATGGCGTCGAGCGCGTTCTGGCGGAGGTTGTTGCGCTCCATGCCGATGAACCATTGCTCGGTGCCGCGGAAGATGGTGGGGTTGTGGCAGCGCCAGCAGTGCGGGTAGCTGTGCGAGTACTTCTTTTGTTGCAGGAGCGCGCCGCGCGCTTCGAGCATTTCGATGACGATGGGGTTGGCTTGCCAGACGGTTTTGCCGAGGAGTCCGGAGGGGAGTTCGTCGCCGAAGAACTTGCCGGCGGCGTCGACAGGGCAATAGGCGGCAATGCCGTATTGTTGGCAGATCATGAAATCTTCCATGCCATGGCCGGGGGCGGTGTGGACTTCGCCGGTGCCTTGTTCAAGCGTGACGTGATCGCCGACGAGGCCTAGGGAATCGCGTTCCAAGAACGGGTGGCGGAAGACCGCTTTATCGAGCGAGGCGCCATCGAAGGTGCCGATGATTTTTGGCTCCGGCCAGTTGAGTTCTTTCGTGACTGTGTCGAGGAGGCCTTGGGCGACGATGTAGACGTCGCCGTTGACTTCGTTCGCGACGTACTCGTATTTGGGGTGAAAGCTGATGGCGAGGTTCGCGGGGATGGTCCAGGGCGTGGTGGTCCAGATGACGGCGTAGACATTCTTGCCCGCGAGCGACGGGTGCACGGCTTCGGGCGTGCTGGTCATCTTGAAGCGGACGTAGATCGAGGGGGAGACGTGATCGGCGTATTCGACTTCGGCTTCTGCGAGCGTGGTCTTGCAGTGGATGCACCAGTTGACGGGCTTGAGGCCTTTGTAGACGTAGCCTTGGTCGAGGAAGTCGACGAAGGCGCGGGCGATGGCGGCTTGGTACGGCGCGGCCATCGTTAGATAGGGGTTGTCCCACCGGCCGAAAATGCCGAGGCGTTGGAAGTCTTCGCTCTGCAACTTGACGTATTTTTCGGCGTAGCGGCGGCAGGCTTGGCGGATTTGGACCTGCGTCATTTGGGCCTTCTTGGGACCGAGTTCGCCATCGACTTTGATTTCGATGGGAAGGCCATGGCAGTCCCAACCGGGGACGTAGGGGGAATCGAAACCGGCCATGGTTTTGGACTTTACGATGAAGTCCTTCAGGAGTTTGTTGAGGGCGTGGCCGAGGTGGATGTTGCCGTTGGCGTAGGGCGGGCCGTCGTGGAGGACGTAGAGTGGGCGGCCGGCGCGGGACTCGCGAATGCGGTCGTAGATGCGGGCGGACTTCCAGCGCTCGAGCATTTTGGGCTCGTTCTGCGGGAGGTTGGCCTTCATGGGGAAGGCGGTCTTGGGGAGGTTTACGGTCTTCTTGAGATCGACAGGGCTATCCGGCATCTATATTCTTATTGTAGAGACCGGAGCGTACGCGTGATCGATTATCTGGAAATTCAGAACTACAAGATGTTTGAGCGGCTTCGGCTGGATGGGCTGGGGCGGGTCAACTTGATTGTGGGGAAGAATAATGTGGGGAAGAGTTCGTTGTTGGAGGCGGTCTTCCTCGCAGCCGCGCCAGACCCGATCTACGCCTTTGTTCGAATCATGGAGATGCGCCGGATCAACCCAGGCGGCTACACGTTAAAGAATTTGACTGGCTTTTTTGGCGACCCGTTTACGGGACTGGGCACGCGAGTGGAAGGCTTCGACTTCTCCTCGAAGATCGAGGTTGACCGGGAGCGCTTGCTTTTTAGAAAAAGCAATCAGGAACTCGCGATGCCAATCGATGAGGACTTTCGTAAGTCGATCGCGGATGCAAAGGCGAATCCGAAGTCGGTGTTGGGTGCGCTGTACGTAAGCTCAGACGGACCGGATGCATGGGAAGTGCACAACTTATGGGACTTCTTGGATCTTTACGACAGAAAGAGCTACATTCTAGAAGCTCTGCGGATCGCGATGCCAGAGGTGCAGACGGTCGGGGTCGTTTCAGACGGGAATGCCTATCGCCAGCCTTATGCGACGATTGCCGGCTCTCAGGCTGCCCTGGCATTGGCCGCGCTGGGTGAAGGAATGAGCAGAATGTTCGGGATTTCGCTTGGCCTCGGCGTGACGGCCAAAGGAGTGTTGTGCATTGACGAAGTGGAGAATGGTCTGCACTACGAACTGCATGAGCGGGTTTGCGATTTCATATTTCAGGTGGCGTCGAAGTTGGATGTGCAGGTATTTTTGACTACACACAGCCTAGACTTTACGCGGGCGTTTGCTCGGGCTGCGCATAAGAGCAGCGAATTGGGGCGGCTTTACCGTTTGACGAGGCGGCTTGGTTATCTTGAGGCCGTCGACTATACCGAACAAGAAATGCTGCTTGCCGCGGAACAAGAGATCGAAGTCCGGTGAAGAAGGTTCTGCTTCTCACGGAAGGGGAGAACGACGCGGACGCGATCAAGGCTTTGATCGAACGATTTCGGCCAACGTTGCTTGAACAGGTTGGGTTTCATCCAATGCGGGGCGTGGGCGAGCTGAAGTTGAAGCCTCGGATGGATGACCTTTTGCCGGTGGTCTTGAATGGCGACGATCCCGTGGTGGGTATCGTTTGCGATTCGGACGAAGATGCGGCGGCCCGATGGAAGAATGTGGCGGCGGCATGCCGAGCGGCGGGTGTCGCGATTCCTGAAGTGGCGTTAGGCGCTGATGGATTCGTTTACTCGGGCGAGCGGGTGCGGAAGTTTGGTTGCTGGATCATGCCGGACAACCGAAGTCGGGGCGCGCTTGAGACATTGATGCTTTCTTCGCTTGATTCAGAGGAGCAGACCGCTTTGCGCGAGCGGTCTCGACAATTCGTAGCAAATGTCGAGCCGAGGTTGTTTCCGGACCGGGAGGCGGCGCGCGATAAGGCTAGTTTGCGGGTTTGGATGGCGGTGCAGAAGGAACCGCATTGGGTTCCGAAGTGGAGTGTGGCGTTGGGGAAGTTGTTTCCGACTGAAGAAGCGGCACGACCGTTCTTGGATTGGCTGGAAAGGCTGACAAAGCTTTAGGGGATGAGTTCGGCTTTGGGGAAGGCGGTTAGGAGTTGTTGGCGTTGTTTGGGGGGTAAAAGAAAGAGAGCGGTGTCGAGGGCGTCGGCGGTTAGGCCGTTCGAGGCTACGACGGTGATGGTTTGTTGGCTGGTGTTGGGTTTGTTTGTGGTGGCGTCTAGGATGTGGCCGGGTTGGTTGGTGTTGCCGGCTGTAGAGATGGCTTTGCGGCTTAGGGCGCGGGGATTGGTTTCGCTGCCTAGGCCGATTTTCCAGCCGGCTTCTTCTGGTGGCGGGTCGCCTAGGACGATGTCGCCGGAGAAGGAGACTAGATGGCTGGGGAGTTTGAGTTGGTCTAGTAGCGCGGAGATTTCGTCGGCGATGTAGCCTTTGGCTAGGCCTCCGAAGTCGAGTTGCATGTCGGGCTTGGCTAGGCGGACGCTTTGATTGCCTAATGCTATGTACTGGTAGCCTACGCTGCCTTGGCGGCCTCGGGTGCGGGCGCCTATCGTTACGTCGAAAACGCCGCCGCTCAGGAGGCTAATGCGTTGGGCAAATTCTAGGACGGTGAAGAATTCGCGCGAAACGCGCATGGTCCTTTTGTGCGCTTCGCGGCAGACTTGGTTGAGTTCGCTATTGGGCAGATAGTCCGAGAGGATTTGGTTGAGTTGTTCCACGCGGCGCTTTACTGGCGCTAGCCAGTAGTTGTCGGGCGCGTAGACAATTACTCTCGCTAGCGTGCCTAGCGCGGGCCAGGTCTCAGTTGTCTTCCGCCACGCCGTTGTTCCAGAAGGCATGCATTTCCTCGGCGGTGGGGAGTTTGGCGGGACGCACGAGGCGCAGGCCGAGGCCTTGGGCGTCGGTGTGGTACCAGATGCTCTTGGGGAGGTTGGGGTCTTGTTGTTTCCAACTGGGATCGGACGGCGTGCGGGCGGCGCAGCGGAGTTTTTTTACGTCGTCCATCCAAGAGCCGCCGCGGGCGGTGTGCGGATAGGGCGTCTTCGATTTCACCCAAGGCTCGGGGCGCTTGTAGGCGTCTTCTTGATATTGATCGGCGGTCCATTCCATGACGTTGCCGAGCATGTCTTGCAGCCCCAGAGCGTTCGGTTTTTTGGAGCCGACCTTCGCGTATTTCTGCGCGCCGTAGACGCCGTCCTCGACTTTGGTCTGGCCGGTGACACACGCGTACTCCCACTCGGCTTCCGTTGGGAGGCGATAGAAGTGGCCGGTCTTGGCGGAGAGCCATTGCGTGAATTTGTTCGCGGCGTGGTGGGTCATCGAGATCGCTGGGAAGCCGTCGATGCCCATGCCGAAGCTCATCTCGGTGTAGGGCTTGGTGGGGCGACTGACGGCGTCGACGACGTTATCCTCGCCGGGCTTCTCGCCCGAGAGCATGGCGAACATGAAGAGGCGGTAGAGGTCCCAGGTGACCTCGGTTTGGCTCATAAAGAAGGGCTCGACGTTGCGCTCGTGGACGGGAGACTCGTCGGCTTTCGCCGTGCTGCCCATCTTGAACTTGCCGCCTGGCACAGGCAGCATTTCGAAGCTGACGTTCGTGCTTGGGACTTTTTCGACGTAAGGCTTGAGGGGCGAGTCGCCTTGCTTCACAATCTGCGCGCGGATGGCTTTGGTGAGTTCAAGGTCGTCGTTCATGGCCTTTGCGGCGACGGGCCACTTCATGCCTTCGGCGATCCACGAGGCGATGAGATCCTGTTCGGCCTTGGGGACGCGCGGGCCTTCGGGCGGCATGGCGCGTTCGTCGCCCGTGGGATACTGCATCGATTTAATCAGCGAGTCTTTTTGGCGCAGGTAGAAGGCGCGGTCGTGGCACTCGTTGCAGTGCTTTTCGAGAAGAGGCTTCACCTGGCCGTCGAAGTCGACAGCCAGGAAAGCCATGTACAGCAAAGGCGTCATACGAACTTGCGAAGGCCGGGAACGGCGACGGGCGCTTCGGGAAGATTGCCTTTGGGATCGAAGGGGTTGGGGAAGGTGGACTCTTGCGAGTTCATCATTTGCTCCCAGGTGAGTTCGATGCCGGTGTCGCCGGCGATGCGGCCCATGACGGCGAGGGCCGTCGAGTGGATCATGCGGTCGCCGTTGTTGACGGGCTGATTCTTGCGGATGGATTGGAAGAGAACGTCGTGCTCGTATTGATACGGGTCGTTGCGCGTTCCTTCGAATTGCCAGAGGATCTTGCCTTGGTGGTCTTCGACCTTGGGCAGCGGCGAGCGGCCGATGGTGATCTTGCCTTTGGTGCCGATGATGTAGTCGGCGTTTTCGTTGTGCGTGCCGACGAAGTGGCGGTGGGCGATGAAGGCGCGGGCGCCGCCGGGGTAGACGTAGTTGACTTCGATGTGGTCGTGAATGTTCGCGCCGGCTTCGGCGGGATAGGCGCGGCCGGCGTTGGCGACGCACGAGAGAGGCGGCTGCTCCTTGAAGGCCCAGGCGACTTTATCCACCGAATGGACGGCCTGCTCGACGTAACCGCCGCCGCAGATCCACACGAAGTTGTACCACCACTTGGTTTGCCACTCGACGTCGCTCATGTCGGCGGGCTTCTTGGTGCCCATCGGGATCGGCTTCACTGGGCTCGAATAATAGGTGGCGTAGTAGGAGAGGACGTCTCCGATGATGCCGTTGTGGAGTTGTTCGAAGAGAGCGGTGATGTAGTTGGAATAGCGCCAGTTGAAACCGGCGACGAGGCTCTTGCCATTGGACTTCGACATCTTCACGGTTTCGAGGACGTGGCGGATGCCGGTGGGGTCGACGGCCATGGGCTTTTCGCAGAAGACGTGGCGGTTCTTTTGCACGGCGTAGCGGAGATGGTAGGGACGGAAGCCGGGGGGCGTGGCGAGGATGACGACGTCGATGTCGGAATCGATGACCTTCTGGTAGGCTTCGTAGCCGAGGTATTTTTGCGTGTCGGCGACAATGACTTTCTTTTCGCCCGCTTGGCGCGCGATGCGGGGGAGCGAGGCGTTGATCTGTTCGAGGCTAACGTCGGCGACGGAGACGAGCTGGGCATAGTCGTCGGCTTTCAGCGCTTGCGCGGCGGCGCCTGAGCCGCGGCCACCGGCGCCGACGAGGCCGACCTTGATGGCGTTGGTAACCGTCTGGGCGCTAATGATGGCGGGGGCAGCCACCACGCTCGCGGTCTTCAGAAAGTTGCGACGAGGAGTGATTTCCATAAACTATCGAGTCTATCGCAATAGGATAATTTCACAGTGCGTTCCGCTCTCAAAACAGCGCTCACGATCGTGGGCGGCTTGGGTCTCTTCGTTGGGCTGGACGCGGCGGTCTTTCGCAGCGGGTACTACGCCGCGCATTTTCTCGAACCGAACTCAAGCGCGGGGATGTTGCAACTGACGTTGAAGCGCGAGCGAATGCATCAGGCGGAGTGGAAAGAGCCGCTGGTGTTGACGATGGGCGACTCGCGGATGAATTATTCGCCGAAGTTGGCCAACGAGTATGCCGCGAAGCAAGGCTATGCGTTTCGCATCGGACACGGCGGCGTGGCGGGGACGAATCCGCGTTGCTGGCATTACATCTTGCGCGAGCTGGATCCAACGGCTCGCCGCTACAAGGCAATCGTGTTTCCCGTGGACGACTACGACGACGAGGACACGTTCATCGACTACCGGGATTACCCGATCGATATTCACTACCTTGCGCCCATCTTGCGTTGGGAGGATGCGCCCGAGTACCCACGCAGCTATGCGACGGCGAAGTACGCGCAGGAGGCTTGGCGTGGGGTGTTGTTCAAGGGCACCGCGTTGCAGGCGGATTTGCTCGCGCTGTTTCGCGACCCGGCGAAACGGCTGCGGGACTTCAAGGAGGTTGGCGACTGGTGGCCGAATGGGAGCTACGAGTACTTGGAGGACGAGCGGAATGTGGTCGGCTTGAGCGTCGATTGGAAGACGCGCGTGGCGACATATCCCGACTGGGCGGATGAGGCGTTTAAGCAGACGGTGCAGACGGTTCTCTTGCGGGGCGTGCCGCCGCAGACAGGCGTGTATGGGCGGTATCGGGCTTATTGGTTTGGAAGGATTCGGGAGCGCTATGCGGGGTCGGCGACGAAGCTGATGTTTGTGAAGATTCCGCGCGGGCCTTTGGTGCGGCCGGCGGAGTGGGTGAAGAAGGTGTCGAGTTCGGTGCGCACCGCGCAGGGCTATGTGTTGGGCGAGGAGCATCGCTATGAAGAGCTTGAGAAGCCGGAGTTCTTTCGCGATCCGCTGCATATGAATCGCGCGGGGGCGACGCGCTATGGCGAGATGTTGATGGATGAGCTGAGGGCGAAGCTTGCTCTTTAATACGCTCGCGTTTTTTCAGTTCTTGGCGGTGGTGCTGGCGGGGTTTTACGTGCTGCCGTTGTTCCTGCGCAAGTATTGGCTGCTGGCCGCGAGTTACTACTTCTACGGCTCTTGGAGCTTGAAGTTCCTTTGGCTGCTGGGTGGCGTAACGGCGCTCGATTATCTGGCGGGGCTTTGGATCGCGCGGAGTGAGGGTAGGGCGCGTAAGGTGGGGCTAGTTGTGAGCCTCGCGGCGAATCTGTCGGTGCTCGCGTTCTTCAAGTACTTCCACTTCTTGACTGGAATTTTTGGACGGCGCTTCGACCTCGATATCGTGCTGCCGATCGGGATTAGCTTTCACATTTTCCAAAGCATGAGCTATGTGGTGGATGTGTACCGGCGCGAGCAGGAGCCGGTGCGGAATCCGATTGACTATGCGTTGTTCCTTGCCTTCTTTCCGCAGTTGGTGGCGGGGCCGATCGTGCGAGCGAAGGTATTCTTCGCGGATCTGTATCCGTGGGCCCGGCCATCGGCAGTGGATGTGAGCCGCGGCGTGTTCTCGCTAGTGTTGGGCTTGACCAAGAAGATGGCGTTCGCGGATAACTTCGCGAAAGTGTCCGATGCGTACTTCAACGCGGCGCCGCCGGCGGGTGGGATTTTGGACGCGTGGACGGGAACGCTGGCGTTTGGTTTGCAGATTTACTTCGACTTCTCGGGCTACACGGATATGGCGATTGGCATGGCGAAGCTGTTGGGCTTTCACTTTCCGGTGAACTTCCGGCGGCCTTATCTGGCGGGGAGCATCACTGACTTTTGGCGGCGCTGGCATATCTCGCTTTCGACCTGGCTGCGAGACTACCTGTACATCCCCTTGGGTGGGAATCGAATTCAGACTTACCGAAATCTGATGCTGACGATGCTACTGGGCGGCTTGTGGCACGGAGCGAGTTGGAACTTTGTGGTTTGGGGTGGATACCACGGCGCGCTGTTGGCTGCCGAGCGCGCACTGGGATTGAGCGAACCGCGATGGCGGATTGTCCGGACACCGCTTACGTTCGCGCTTGTGATATTCGGGTGGGTATTCTTCCGGGCGCAAAACTTCGGGAGCGCATGGGCCACAGTGAAGCTGCTCTTCGTAGGGCCGCTGGGGCAATCGATGTTCGAGCCTTGGCACTGGGGATTGTTTGGCGTCGCCGTCGTATACGCCCTTGTTGAGGAGTGGCGGGCCGGAGCCGATCTTGCACCGGTAGCGTACGTAGTTCTTTTGGGGCTCATGCTGTTTGTGCTCGAGATCTTCGCGGTGAGCGACGTGGAGATACCGTTCGTGTACTTTCAGTTTTGAGATCCAAGACGATCACGGCCGGCGAAAACTTTTATCTGCCTTTTCCCGCAACGACTTAATTCTTGACTCTTTCGTTAGACCTTGGAGCGATGTGCATACTGTGAGCGCATCGAGAGCGTAGCGCGACGGCGAAGCCGTCTTGGCGCGCTCGTGCGGAAAGAGCCCATGACCAACCCAGACCTCAACACCATTCTCGAACTGCGCGAGATTCAAGCGCAGCTTCACGACCAGTTTCCCGAAGAACATCTTCTGTCCCAGACGTTGCGCGATAAGCTTGCGCTCTGCATTCACCGGAGCGAGCGTTGCCGTGATTTGTTGCGCCGGGCGCTGCGGGCGCAGGAAAGCAAAGAGTGGAAGACGGCGAGCGTGGCTCAGCGTAGCGAATTTCTCCAGAACATCGAACGCACACGGGAGAAGATCGCGGAGTTGCGGCGCTTGATACGGGGTTACTTGGCCGCGTTGCATGAAGCGAAGCGTTGTCTGGCGGCGCGGCCATGAATCCTAAGATCGACTTCCTGTATACGTTCGAGGCGGAAGGCGCTTACCGCGCCAGTTGCGATTTTGTGTTCGGGAAGTACAGCCCAGCGACGGCCGAGGAGAACTCACTCGTTAGCCACATCGCGATCGCGACGTGGCTGCGGCATCGATTCGCCCAGACCATGCACGCTTTAATGCGGCAGGTGGATACGCTGCGCGCGGACGCATTGCCGGACTACGCGCGCATCGCCAGGACGGCGCGCAGCATGGCGCGCTTTCACAAAGAATACAGACGGCAGAAGGCGGCGATCTCCGCCTGCCGGGCGGCCTTGAAAAGGCTGCGCATCCCCAACAACGTCATTTCAATTTCAACAAAGAAGCAGGAGAACGACCATGTCCAATTGGCAGCTTAAGCAGTTACCCGAACCCATCGCGCGCGTCTGCGAGACGCCGCACAAGGAAGAGCAATTCCGCAACACCGCGCTGAAGTTCCATGCGCGCTTTCAGCCGGTGCATCCCAAGGAGGCGGATCTGGTAAACGACATGGTCCGCGCCTACTGGCTGATGAACTACTGGAAGAGGCAAGCGGGGGAGGCGCGCCGGGAAATGCGGGCGCTCCCGCAGGACGAAGCGAATGCGGCGCGCGCGGCCGAGCTGAAAGCGGTCCGCGAACACTGCCAGTGGCACGCGGTGAAGCAGAGTTTGTTCCTGAACCGGCGGAAGAAACAGTTCCACGACGCGCGGGTGGAATACACGCGGGAACTCGCGGCGGCCGGTTATACGTTGGCCGAAGCGCGCGGCTACTTCGCGGCTGAAGCTTGTGACGAAGTCTGTGAAGAGATGGCGTTGCCGCTAGCGGCTTGAGCGTCAGTTCGGTTTGCGCTGGCGGAGCTGGATGTGCAGTTCGCGGAGTTGTTTGTCGTCGACGGTGGAGGGCGCCTCGCTCATGAGGTCGATGCCCTTGGCCGTTTTCGGGAACGGAATGACTTCGCGAATCGTGCTTTCGCCCGCCAGCAGCATGACCAAGCGGTCGAAGCCGAGGGCGATGCCGCCGTGTGGGGGCGCGCCGTAGGTTAGAGCGTCCAAGAGGAATCCGAAGCGGGCCTTGGCTTCTTCGACGGGGAAGCCGAGGGCCGAAAAGACCTTCGACTGGATGTCCTGGCGGTGGATACGGATGGAACCGCTGGCGATTTCGATGCCGCTGATTACCAAGTCGTAGGCGCGGCTGCGGACGCGGGCGGGGTCGGTGTCGAGCTTTTCGAGATCTTCGTCGAAGGGCGAGGTGAAGGGATGGTGGGCGGCGACCCAGCGATTGTCTTCCTCGTTGTACTCGAACATGGGGAAATCGGTGACCCAGAGGAGGCGTAGGTCGTTGGGGTCGAGGAGCTTGTGGCGGTCGTTGAATTTTTGGGCGGCGTGGAGGCGGAGTTGGCCCGCGGCTTTGTAGAAAGTCTCGTGCGGCAGGTGGCCTTGGGGTTCGCTGGGCCAAGTGGCGATGACGACGAAGTCGTCTTCCTGGACTTGGGCTTTCTCGCGGATCTTGGCCATGATCTCGGGCATGTCGCGTTCGAGGCGCTTCATGTCGTCGAGGACGCGCAGGCCCTTTTCGACGCCGAAGGCTTTGACTTCGTCGCGTTCCTTGCGTGAGACAGCGCCGCACTTCGGGATGCGAATAGCGACCATGGGGAGACCTTCCGTGCCAAGGCCTTGGCCCGCGAGTAGCTCTGTAACGTCTGTGAAGGCGGGCAAGCGGAGGTCAGGCTTATCGATGCCGTATTGTTCCATCGCTTGCTTGAAGGTCATGCGCGGGAAGGGCGTCGAGAGTTCGCGTCCGGCGGCGGTCCAGATGGCCTTGACGAGTTTTTCGACGGTGGCGAAGATGGTTTCCTGTTGGGGGAAGCTCATCTCGATATCGATTTGGGTAAATTCGTATTGGCGGTCGGCGCGGAGGTCTTCGTCGCGGAAGCAGCGGACGACTTGAAAGTACTTGTCGAAGCCGGAGACCATGAGGAGTTGTTTGAAGATCTGCGGGCTTTGGGGGAGGGCGTAGAATTGGCCGGCGTTGATGCGGGAGGGAACGAGGAAGTCGCGGGAGCCTTCGGGCGTGGACTTCGTCATGAAGGGCGTTTCGATTTCGAGGAAGCCCTGTTCGTACATGGCTTGGCGGGCGGCGAGGGCGATCTTCGAACGCAGCATGATGTTGGATTGCATGCGGGGGCGGCGGAGATCGACGTAGCGGTACTTGAGGCGGGCTTCTTCGCCGACCTCGACGTTGTCTTCCATCGGGAAGGGCGCGGGCTTGGACTCGTTCAGGATCCAGAGCTTGTCGACGACGACTTCGACTTCGCCGGTGGGGATGGCGGGGTTGATGGTGTCGGCGCTGCGCTTTTCGACGATGCCTTCGACGGCGACGACGTATTCATGGCGGATTTCCTCGGCGCGGGCGTGGACGGCGGAGTCGGCTTCCATGCGGAAGACGGCTTGGGTGATTCCGGCGCGGTCGCGGAGGTGGATGAAGATGACGCCGCCGAGATCGCGACGGCGGTGGACCCAGCCCATCAGGAGGACGCGCTTGCCTTCGTCGGCGAGACGAAGGGTGCCGCAATCGTGCGTGCGTTGTAGATCACCAAGAAAATCGAGCTTTAGAGCTTCGGGCATAGTTCCTTCTTCAATTGTTCCGCGTTGACGCTGCGTTGCTCGCCGGTGGCGAGCGTCTTCAATGTGTATTGGCCGCTGTTGACTTCGCTTTCGCCGATGAGCAGAGCGTGCTTGCTGCCGAGCTTGCTAGCGAGTTCGAGGCCGCGTTTGAGCTTTCCGGCGGGAGCGAGTTCGACGGAGGCGCCGGCCTGGCGCAATGGCGTTACAAGTTGACTCGCGTGGCGGAAGCTGGGTTCGTCCATGGGGACGACGTAGAGATCGAGCTCGTGTTTGTGCAGGCCGGGCTTGGTTTCCTCGAGGATCATGACGAGGCGATCTTCGCCGATGGAGAAGCCGATGCCGGGGGCCGGCGTCTTTGAGCCGAGGGTTTCCGCGAGGCCGTCGTAGCGGCCGCCGCCAAGGACGGAGTTTTGGCTGCCGAGAGCGCCTTTGTGGACGATCTCGAAAGTGGTGCGGGTGTAGTAGTCGAGGCCGCGCACCATGCGCGGGTTAACTGTGTATTTGATGCCGCGGTCTTCGAGGTATTCCTTGACTCGGGCGAAGTGGGTCTTGGTGTCTTCGTCGAGATAGTCGTGGATCGATGGCAGGGCGTCGATGTAGCTTTGGTCTTGCTCGGCTTTGGAGTCGAGGATGCGCAGGGGGTTGGTTTCGAGGCGGCGTTGGCTGTCGGGGCTGAGTTTTTCGAGGGCCGGAGTGAGCTGTTGTTTGATGGCTTCGACGAATTTCGGGCGCGAGGCAGGGGTGCCGACGGAGTTGATGAGGAGTTCGTAGTTTTCCACGCCGCAGGCGTCGAGGAGGCGGCAGACCATTTCGATGACTTCGGCGTCGACGGCGGGGGAATCGCTGCCGATGACTTCGGCGCCGATTTGGCAGAACTGGCGGTAGCGGCCCTTCTGCGGGCGTTCGCGGCGGAACATGGGGCCGATGTAGAAGAGTTTGGTGAGGCCGGGGCGTTGGCTCAAGTTGTGTTCGAGGTAGGCGCGGATGACGCCGGCGGTGTTTTCCGGGCGGAGGGTGAGGCTGGTCTTGTCTTCGTCGCGATCGGCGAAGGTGTACATCTCCTTCGTGACGATGTCGGTCTCTTCGCCGACGCCGCGGGCGAAGAGAGATGTCTCCTCGAAAATTGGAGTGCGGATTTCCTGGTAGTTGAAGGTGCGGAAGATTTCGCGGCTGGTGGACTCGACGAAGTTCCATGTGGAAATGGACGGGGGCAGGAGGTCGCGGGTGCCTCTTATGGCTTTGATCATTCCGAATCTTCCTTATAGATTGCGCGGCCTTCGACGTAGTGTTGGCAGTTGACGCGGAAGCGTTCGGCTTCGGCTTCGGTGACGGGGCGGACGACTTTGGCGGGGCTACCCATGGCGAGCATGCCGGCGGGGATTTCCTTGCCTTCGGGGACGAGGGCTCCGGCGGCGATGACGGCTCCAGCGCCGATTTTCGCTCCGTTTAAGATGATGGCGCCGATGCCGATGAGAGCGTCGTCTTCAATGGTGCAGCCGTGGAGGCAGGCCATGTGGCCGACGGTGACGCGGTTGCCGATGATCAACGGGAAATTGGGTGCTTCGACGTGAAGCACACTGTTGTCCTGGATGTTGGATTCCTCGCCGATGCGGATGAAGTGTACGTCTCCGCGAATGGAGACGAGCGGCCAGACGCTGGACCGTTCGCCGATTTCGACTTTACCGATGACCTGAGCGCTGGGATCAATGAAGCAGGACGAGGCAATCTTTGGCACAATGCCGCGATATGCCCGGATCATGTTGTAACGGCTAGGTTAGCATGGGGCACGGTGGCGTCTTGCGCCAGTCGCAAACCGCTGCACGGCTTTCCATCCGAAGGAGTCGCCGGTAGCTCGATAATCATGAAACGGCCTGATGGCTGGCTGCGTCAGGGAGGAACTCGGGGGTAGAGGTATGCAGTTTCGAGCCAAGTTCGGGTTGGTGTTGGCGGTTCTGTTGGCTGCAAAGTGGGGGTGGCGGCAACGGCTGGAGAGGGTGAATCTGGTGGGTGTCGCCGCGCGGGCGGTGGATGGGAAGACGGTTATTAAAACGCGAATCTTGGTGGGTGGGGCTAATGAACTTGAGGGGGTGCTGCGGTTGCAGTGGGTGGAACCTCGCGATGAGGAGGGGAGAAGAAGGAAGTGACGCAGCAGTTGAAGGCGCGGGAGCGGACGATTCGGACGGAGCTGCCGTTGCCGGAGGATGTGGATCATCCGAAATGGTTGCGGTTGCGGGTGGAAGTTTCGCTGGTTGGGTTTCCCGGCTTCGTTCCGGTGAAGAGGGTATTTGGGTTGACGGAGATCCCGGATTTCGCTTTTGAGCTTCGAGTAACCCGTCCTCTGGCGAATGAGGATGGGGATAGGATTCGATTTCAAGCGAGCGCGGTGGATCACTTTCTGTGCGGCGATCACCGATTTCGACCATTTCGAATGGGGCATCGAAAAGGCGACTGAGCTGGAGGTGGACCGTGTCGTACCCATGGTAAGCGCGCGTCGAGAAGGGTCTCGCCAAGGCCATGCCGAAGCGCTTGGAACGCTGGCGCGAAATCGCCCCGGAATCCAGCCAACAATCGCGCCGCGCCTTCTCCTGCCCGAAGTGAGCGAAGCGATGAAGGGCGCGCAAGTTTTGCGTAGCGAGACTGGAGCCCGCTTCTTCCTCGATAAGGAATACGCGGGCGCGCGTCTATCCCCTGGCGATCAAACTGCCATTAGCGTTTTGGCCGGACCCACGGGCAGCTGGACCGAGGACGAACGCCAAGCCTCTTGGCCCGCCGGGTGCACGCCAGTGAGCCTCGGTCCCCGGATGCTGCGAGCCGAATCCGCTTAGATGATCGCGCTGGCTAGATCCGGTTCATCACCCGCGGCGGCACTTGCACCCTGCACCGGGCCGCGGCGCGCGCCGCGGCCGATCGCGCTTGCGCCTGCCGAAACAGCCAATCCGTATTCGCCTCCGTTTGCGGGTCGTAGCCGTAGAACTGCGCAAACGTCGTCCCCAAGGTGCCCTTTTCCGGGTCCAGATATCCCGCCATACGCAAGCGCGCGTAGGCCAGGCAACCGATGACCGTCCCAACATAGGCGGCGGCGATAGCCCCTACCAGCGTCCCAGCGACCCCCGCCGCGGAGACCGTGATTTGGCCCTGCAACGCCACGGTCCCCGTGGGCGCCATGCCAGCGCTGAACAAGCCCCTGGTCAGCGCCGCAGCCCGGCCGTTCACCTGCACGGTCCAGCCAAGCAGCTTGCTCAGAATCTCCACCTGTTTGTACTGTCCGTTTGCGGCCATGTGAATAATGACGCGACCGATTGTCAGTTCGCCGGTTTTCGCCGAGATCTCCGCGGCGGCGATGAAGGCGGCCAAGGCCCCACCTGCTTTTTCAACCCAATCGCCGACCTTATTCGGGTCCGGCAACGTGAAAGAGGAATAAGAAGCCGCTTCCGCGTAGTACTTCCAAAACTTCTTTGACCATTCTTGCGAGGTTGTGTCTGCCATTGTTTTGTTCTCCACTCAAGGTAGCGAAACGGCGGCGGAAAATGACTCAACCCGCCGCCGTTAATTCAAGCAACGCGAGCCACTTGCAAAAGTCCAAGGGCCGCTAAGCTTCTGAAGTAACGGGACTAAGC